>Ga0210059_1006719_pt1 | contig 18417 bp, 14 predicted proteins | sample Ectturendosymbi2_FD_188042 | JGI IMG/M metagenome (GOLD analysis project Ga0210059, IMG submission 188042) | Ecteinascidia turbinata endosymbiont from Florida, USA - Sample 2 (SPAdes) (version 2) | ecosystem: Host-associated > Tunicates > Ascidians > Unclassified | place: Key West, Florida... | reverse complement strand
CACATGGCAATATACCATGACCAGTTTAGACTGAATTTAATACAACACAACTTACATAATACAGAAAATGACACCATGAAACAAAAAATGCAAGAATCAAGAGTAACCACCCTAAATACACGATTTTTACATTTACAGCTTACAAAAAAATATGCTGAAAAGCTGTGGCAAATACATTTTACTAGACAAGGTATAATTCATAAAGCATACACCATGCTTCACTTACAAAAATTTCTAACAAATCTAAAAAGCAATCCACAGTTTGCAACAGATGAAATTTATGAACACCACCTGATAGGCAACAAAGTTTTTTCCCGGAATAGATTTAAAGTTTTAGACATCACAGACCTGGAACATCAGAAAACACTCCCTGTCCTCCCGTCACTAACATTTTCTGATGCACTTTTAACACAAATATTCAGACTGTTTGATTACACATTACGAAACAGCATTAGATTCTTTACAGAACTCCGAAACCTATTCACCACACCTCAATATTCCCGAATTAAACCATTTTTAGCTCAAATTTCACTCAAAGAGCTGAATGAAGATGCAACGTTATAGCATACTTGATAAACTTACCACAACTTGCAAACTTCAATACACTACATATTCAGCCTCACAGAGTTAATCCTTCTGCTGAATAAACATATGAAGAACTTCAGTTGAACCTCCAATCAAATATAAATAGACATTATCACGTGTTTTTTTCATTTTTGAATTTGCAGCACCCTCGCTACATAAAAACGACAATTTTTATTTTTCTTCAATAATCCTCCACAGAGATTCATCTTGCACCAGCATGAAAACTTTTCTACTACTTCTCCTTTACTTTAAAACAATATGTGCTTTGAACCGACAACGCAGAAGCTGTTCTACAGATTTACAAACAGCTTTTGCGTCATTAACTAATCACCAACAAGTCATTATTTCAGTACCAGAAGATGAACAACAATTGCATGTACACCGATTACCGAACATATACAATCAAGCATGCAATCAAAAATCTTTCTACGAAAATCTGCAACATAAAACCTTCATCAACAAAAAACGCCACAACCCAACCTTTTTATTAAAGCCTACTTACCAATCGCCGGAAGAAAGATGCTTTAGTTTTTTCCAACGAAACCGAGACTTACAAGGTCCCTCAATACTTTCACAACAAAATGAACCCCCTCAATCTATACTGCATTTCTCTTTAGATTACGCAACAATAAATCAAGTAAAAAACATACCGAATGAAGACCATACTCACTACACACAATTAATTTTTCCGAGAGATGCTGACGTCATCTTATTCACTTTTTATGTAATAACCTCCTTTTATGAAAGACACACGTCAATACAATACTTCCTCAGCACTATAGAGGCTACACCAGATCTAACGTTGCGAACACAACCATGCTACGTCATGCTGTCAGATATACCAAAAATAACACAGTTACATTACGAAAATATCACTCAAGATTTAGACGCAAATACAATTCCTGCTTGCAATTTAATGCTAATGACGTCCATTTATAAAACAGAGTTTAACACCTTCCACATTCAATTCCCAAGTGGAAAACTCACACCTTTTGCCCCTCATAATGCTAAAAATGATCGACTGTATTACAAACGAGAATCACCTTTTGGTCCCACAAACCCCTTGCATTGGTTTGACTTAAAAATTGTCACAGGACCACCACGCACAAAGCCACAAAATTTAGTACGTATTTTTCCCTGGACTAACACCCATTTACTAGATCATAAATTCTTATTTGCACCACCTGCGCTTCGTCCACGACACACTACCATAACATATAAAGACAATTTTGAGTTCATTTATAATTCTAATCGCACGGACGCGCCAACCTCAAATTTTTACCCTGCGCAAACAACTTTAAATACTCAAACCACACATAGGTTCAGCTATCTTCGTCACGGTCACTGCACTTACACTGACCTTCATAAAAGAATATATCCTTTTGGACCACACGAAATTGAATTATTAAATATTCAAGCACCTGCCAATAATAAAGAATTTTGTCAACATTTACCTGATCCAGAACAACCCATACAGTCATATCAACAACTAGAAAATAAGCTAAGCAATCATACAATGACTAACCACACCTGGTTCTCATGGTCAGCTGACATAGATAATCAAACTCATCCTAATGACACCTTCTCATCTGATCAACACCTTTCCATAACTGAGCTCTTAAACTTATATCAAAACTTCACACCAGCTTATGAAGAATACTGCAGGAAACTACATTATGCACAGATTGACAACCAATTCGCCACATTCATTTTCAATTACTACACGCAAGAATTATTGCACAAAATAAAGCAAAATTCAACTACACAAACTACACAGGCCAATAAACAAATAGCTGTAAATGAAATTTTTACCACTCAACAACTGATAAAACTTTATGCAAAAAAACTCTGGAAAATTCATTACATCCGACAAAATCTTCTGCAAAAAGCCCTATTCATTTGGAGAACAAAAATTTTTTTAGAAACAATCAGCAACTTTAGAAACTTCAAAAAGGACATAATTTATGAACATAAACTTGTTGATGATAAAATTTATTCCTGGAACAGGCTTCTTCTTCTTGGAGACAGAGATTATGAACACCGTTTCACCATTCCTGCTCTAGATCCGGAACAGGAAACCTACTGGAACCCTGCCAAGTTAGCTGCACTATTCGGCGGTGCAATGGCGGCAGGCACAGCACTAGCCTACGGAGCCTATAATATTCTTTTCGCAGGATCAAAACTAAAATCAGATCAACCATTTTATGCACAAGTATCTCTGCATGCAATAAACAACCGCACTATTCCGAAGCCTTAATCACAGTGTTTTAACATCTTACCTAATTTTTTTGTGTTTCTTACTTTATACAGCAATATGTTTTGGACTATCATCAAACATTTACTAGTCTTAATATTGTCATGCATTAACGCACGTGAATTTTCTACTAACTTATATCAACTAGATAAAAAAATTCGACTTTCTGAACGCCCTTTACAGTATGTCATTGCAAATCAATATGAAGACATAACGGAAAACTTCCAACCTTTAATTACGTTACCCTGTGACACCGAAAATTTTCAGGAGCAAACTAAACAAAATTGGCACAAATATACGTCACTCATTACGGAAGAAACAGTTGGAAAACGACCACAATTCAATCCTAAACATCACTCACATTATTTTAGACGAATCATATGGACACCTGACACATGGACTACAATTTACCATCACCCTGCAGCACAAAAATATCATTTTCAAATGATCTACCTTCAACTTTTACAAAAGCCACTATACATCATTTACGCTGAGGATCCACTACAAGACCCTTATAATTTACATTATTATGATTCTAGTGACACCGTCACATGATTTCAAGAATAATATCCTACTTTTATGAACATTTTATTTCTGTAAAATTTAAACTTTTCACTAGAACAACGAAATGGCGAAATGAGTTCAGAGGTAACTGCTATTTTTCAACAAAAAAATTCCCACTTATAAAACAGATTCTTCAAACGTCCACTACTACACAGCATGTCATAGACACCCCTTGTGATGAAGAAGAATTAATAAGGACTTTCACAATCAACTCCACGCATTATGTTGTCACCTTTCCAAGATATAAAATCACAAACGAAGTCCCTGAACTCAAGAACGTTCAACAATACGTTGAACAAATAAAACATGACTATGTACTAGATTTTCAATGGTCAAATCCTACCGACACAGGCTACAGTCTTGAAATCGAAGTAGGAGAAAAACTAAACTATATTCCAAAAACTTGGTGGATCCACCAACAATCAGACAGCCTCCTTGGCTATCACTATAATTTTTTTTCTACCAAACTATTTCAAAACACTTCAAACGACCTATTCTTATGCACGAGATAATCGACATTATTTTGCCGAAGGTTTTTACGTAAAAAAAACAGGAGTAAACTACTTAAGACAAAAAGTCGTTGAACACTCGCCCCACATCACTTCATGGTCAATACCAACAAAGAAAATTAATATCAAGCATCCGCCAAGTGTTTACTTCAAGCCACATCTAGGAAACCTGGAAACGCTTCTTCCAAAAGCACTAAACTTACTTCAGAGACCACCCCGAATCGACCCAATATTACAATGTACAAATTACACACAAACTTTCCGCACGATCCGACAGGAACGTTTCAATTATCATCAAACTATTTCAAACTACGAAACGAGTTTACTCCCTGAATTATACTCATATGATCAACCAGATCATCATCAACGTGACAAAAAAATTAACAATATACAACAAGGCAATTTGCAACGACGCATCGATGACAAATCTCAACTTTTCCACGTGCTTTGGATAAATGTGCGCCCTCACATTCTCAATTTACAAGAAAATCTGTTAAGCCATTACTTCACAAACAACGAAAAAATGCGATTAAAAGCTGAACAACGTCTTTATATGACATTCTTCCACCAACAAACATGGCTGAATTCACAAATTTCTAAAGCCCGCTTGAAAGAACGACGTGCTTACAATCAGCTTTTACATGAGTGCAATTACCTTAGCGCAATCATATCACCAATGCATCAACGTTTTCGGGAAATTTATGCTATGACCTTACAGCATAGAGCCATTCAAATACTTCGAAATTCCAAAAACCTCCAACCGCATATTTTATATCAACATATTATCACAAGTGCATTTATCAACAGCTACCCATTAAAATTTAACCCCAGCCGAATGATCATACCTCAAATTCAACCCTCAGTCCTTACCCCTTTTACAAACATACCAACAAGGACAAGCCATTCACCACAGTTGACTGTCCAAAGCTCGACACCCCAGCGAAACACTTCAAACCCTTTTGCACCAACTTTCACAGAAGTTTTTTTACAAAAACAACAGCCTCATTTACGCAAACCCAAACAGCCCAGCTCCAACCAGCATTACATGCTCCTTCCTTGGAAATTGCACAACATATCAGACACGCGTGAATACAGTCTGCAAAATAATCCAATGATGCAATTCATTAGACGTCAAATTCATAGAATATTATACCAAATACAACAAACACGCATCGCTGCAAAAAACTTTCTTGAGAAAGTTTTCCATATACGCATCAATTGCGACACCAAACGGACTGATCGCTCAATCGCCCTGTAAACCTAATCTACTATATGATTTAATCTGTCTTTTTTTTACAAAATTCCGGATTTCTCACTCTATTTTCTTCACAGAACAATTTCTTACACACATAAATAAAACTCATAAATGCTGTCATGTTCAGATTAACAGTCCAGACGGTACACACGTTTACCAAATTCATATGCATAATATTGCTTTTACAAGCATGCAATAGCCAACGTAAATACGCAAAGGACCTGCTCTCGCTAACGGACACTTTACAAACAACTGGACACGTTTTCCGGCACATTCCAAACGGCCTACGTCATTCGGAAATTGAACACATACCACCACTTGCGTACATACCATCTGACTTATATAGCTTCCATAAAAACCTACATAAAACATGGTCAGTTTATCATGCAAACAAAGCAAATACAGTCACTTATCCACCAACGAACGTCAACCCCACATGCAACAGTTTCATATATCAAAGTCTGCAATGGTCTCCATTACACTGGACCACAATAAACAACAAATTCTCCTCCTTAGACTTAGACTTTCAAATGATACACTTAAAAATGCCAACACACAATCCGATAAGGCTTCAATCTGCAAACCATTTATCAAATACAGTCATACTTTCAAAAAAAACATAGCAGAAAGCTTCCTATTCATGGCAAAAATTTTATCTTATTTCTACGAGAAATATGCATACACACGCTTCAAACTTTTTTATCAGATAGATCACACACTCCCAATGACTCCCATTAATTGTTCAATTGGCCTGAATGACTTACCAGCAATACAGGAAGTTACTCAACATAATGGCGAAACTCGTTTACATTATACACATCCTTGCATTTTAGAAAAGATAGTAAGAATTCAACAAACACATTGGACAAATTATACAGTCCATTTTACAACTTCAAAAATGCAAAACATTGCACAACAACCCTTAAAATATCTCAATGCAACCACACGTCTGCAAACGCTTGATTTCAAATGGCCCTACATTAATCAAACAGCTTACAAACTGGTCATACAAGTAAAACTTAAACGACAGAAACTACCCACAATCTGGTGGATTCTACCATACACAGACAGTCTTTTAACATACCACAAAAATCTCTTCGCACCCTCATCGATAAATACAATAGCAACTACTTATTCATACGCTTTCAAGAATAAGCATTATTACAGAACTGGGAGATGCATCCCACATTGTCGCAAAAACACCCTGAGTCAAAAAATAAAAAACAAACCATCTCAAATCTTCTCATGGCCCTTACCCAGACAAGTAATAAACGGATTGACACCTGTACGCCTCTACTGCCTACCACAGTGTGGCATAGTCGAAACCCATATGAAAATTTTTCACCAACAAGTGCCATCATTGTGGCCACATTCGTTTAGCGACAGATGCCACACACACTCTTCAAACTTTACTACATTATCCAGACAACTAACAACAGTTTTCTTAAATCTCCCACGTTTCAATCCCTCTCTCAATACCACAATTTATTCGTATCAAATAGAGCGACCAATAGCTTTCTCAGGCCCATTGCAAACGTATAAATACGAGTTGTCATATCTCAACAGACGCTTAATGCAAAAAACGCTAATGTTTGAAACGTTATGGCATCATGCATACCCCAAATACAAACAATTAGAAAAAATCATCACTGAAAAGTTTCTATTACATGATGAAAGCCTTTTTCATCAATCAGAACTCCTACATTACAGCAAAAATCAACACGACATTGATCGAAATGTGTTAAAGATGACTACAGCCTCCTACCTGGAAACCTTAGAGATCAGAAATTTCAAAAATGCGTACTATAACCTTCATGAATGGCTTGCCCGAATACAAACTTATACCACTCAAATCTACTCTTTCAAATACATGTCCATTATATTACAGTTCATACAAAACAAAACCACATTCCAACATAATGTGATATACGCGCATACGTTCCGCGACGGTCATTTACAAAGCACACCCCTTGTGAGAATATTGTCACAAACACATAACCCCTCGATCAACACGCTGACAGTTAGTCACTCAACAGAACGAACTAAAAATCCAAAACTTACTACGCACGCCAGCTCATCACAAACAGATTCAATAACAAACGTCACATCCACTGTGCCTATTTCAGCCATGATTGCGCCGAATTCTACACTGACACCTACCTACGCAACTTCCACCATAATTCCTGAATCCCTAACTTCAACAATACAATCTCATACGCATACGAGACAACTAACTATAGAAATTTTGCTTTCAAAACTGACTAAATCTGTTACTCGCATTCTTAATCGTTCTTATTTCATTTTTAATTCCGTACGAATTGCAACGTCGTCATATCTCATATATATATATCTGACTTACTCACTAAAGCATGCTAACGCTATAATTCTTTTCATTCCGTACAAACAAACTTATTCACACAACCTTTGTTTCAGATATACGTATACACTATTAACAAAAAAAAAAAAAAAAAAAATCTTTATAATTTTATAACTGCCACTTTTACACTGAACATCACTATGAACGAAAAAACCCCAGAAAAGAAGTTATTAAAACGCATTTTCAAACACAAAAACACTAACGAACCGACTACGGCGCAAGACATTGAAAAAATCGTGATTGAACAAAACCACGAGGCAAAACAAATAAAAAAACTGGCCGACGATATTCACAACAATCAACATAAAGCAGCTGTTGGAACTACGGACTTAATCTCTCATGTCAAACATTTTAAACACACAGAAAAGAAGCGACAAAAACTTACTAACCAATACATAAAGCAACAGCGTACAGATCCCACCCTATCTCCTTTAAAAATAGTGCAAACAGTTAACAATGAGTCAGACACGTTACCGCCTTATACGGAAGCACCGAGCGCCCCATCTGCAACCTTATACCCTGAACTTCAAGTGCATCACACAGAATTACAAACAATTGACCCATTTGCCCCACCCAATTTATGCAAAACCCTTGAAACACTAGCCATACCAGACTTCTATTTAGACGAATCACTATCTCGAAACGACATAGCCCTAAAAAATGAGATAACAACCCAAACAAAATTACTCAATTTCTACCAACAATTAGCTACCCCATTGCCTGAAAAATCAGTTCAAATCCTTGAAACGATACATCTACTTACTCAACTTCAAGACAAATTGCCTTCATTCTATCTCGATGACAACACGCTACATCCTCCTTATAAAAACCTAGCAACAATCACACTTTCTTCTGCATCACAATCACAGCACACATCAAGAACCCCACCCCAAGCGCGCCAGGACATAACAATCCCTTATTCACGTCAGAAATGACGACACATAGCACCCCACAACAAGAAAAGCCACAAGAACCAATACCCTTTTTAAAGTATTACAATACGCCGCTAAATCTCCTCATTAATGATTTAAACGAACTCCAAATTAACACACACAATCCTCACATCCACTGGGAATTCCAACTCAACAAGCTCCAAGATGACCTCATTTTAACTTACGTTCGACAACCGAAAGTGACAGCACTTTCTCGGACAGAAACTTTACAAAAGTTTACACATCTAAACAAGCTTCTACATGACATACAACAACATTTCCATGAGAACACCTTAGAGCAAAGTGCCACTGCGACAAATGGCACACAAAATAGTCACAAATTTTCACACTTATTCATTCCTCCTGAACAAGAGACAACCGAAAAAAAACTTTCTACTTTAACGGACCAAATTGCTATTGTAAACACAATTCTACGCAAACTTCACCCCAAAGATGATCATACACTTATTAAACATTACCAAACAAAACTTCTCCATCTTGACAATCTACAAAAATCTCTTACAACACGGAACCCAGCACGCAGTGCAGGCTTCAGTTCACCCTTACACCCAGAAAAGCAGCAACATCAGACACCCCCAGGAATCCGACATCGACATCTAAACACCCCCACCTTTTTACGAACGCCTCACACAAATCCTCAACCAATATTTTACCCTGAGGTCAATCATACTCGCTTTATTCCAAAGGATTTATTAAATTCTTTAGACGTTGGACATGAAGTGCAATGGGCAAAACTTACACAATCAACTTTGGAAGAATTTCCACACATAGACAACAAGCTCAAATTGAAAGCACTCACTCATCAGCTGACGAAACACCCGGCCGCCAAACAAGCAGCGGCAGCACAGCTTCTCCAAGCAATTCAAGATCCTCACCACGACCCTCTGAATGGATTTTTCACTTGGTTATTTCAATCATTCGGATTATCTCGACAAGAACAAAACACTAAACTCAGAAAAGCAATAGAACAACAAAAATTCGATTGGTCTAACAATCCGGCAATCGACCTACAGACCGCAATCAGTCAGGTCCATATGAGTTTACCAGAGATCAGCAACAATGAAATTTTTCGTGAAACCCTACAAGATGCTTTAAAATACAATTTACAGCCATATTACCACTTAATAGCAAACACGCCAATTACAGAATTACCTGAAAAACTTCGTTTTATTTGGAAAAAATTGCAGTCCCAACAACAACACGGAAAACCGATACCTCCAATAATGACCCTATAATATTAAACCCAACAGCTCAACCGCCGTCCACACAAACGACAGGCGATTGCTCAAATAACACCACAGAAACACAGCCGCCTACGAAAGACTTACGCGACACCCTGATGCACGAAATAAAATCCATACACAAACAAATAGGCCGAATACACCAATTACAAACAGATCGAGATCAACAACGCCCATCCGCACCAAAAAAAACAGAAACGCGCACATGTTTCAGGTGTGCAAAATATGGGCATGTCGCAAAATTTTGCAGATCCAAACCACAGCAAACACAACCCAACCGATTTAATCAACCGAGACAGCAGTTTAATCAACAGCGTCCACAATTCGCCCAACGTCAAAATCAATGGCGGCAACCATTCCAAACAAGGCAAAATAGCAATAACTTTAATAGAAACAGACCATTCCAAGCCAATGATAACCGACAACGACGCGATAACGGTAATTACAATCAACAACGAAACAATAACAGAAATTATGACCAACAACGGTACAATCGACAATCGAACAATAGATTCAACCCAAACCAACGGAATCAAAATATGTCAAACCCAACACAACCTCGCAATTCAACCTTCGCGAAATCACAAGACCAGAGAATAAACACGTCACGTGACTCCACAAATCAGCACTACAGTCAACCTGCACAACACGCAGAAAATGACTTTCAACCAAACTTAACTGCTTCTCAACGCTGGAACACCGAAATCAAAAGACCAGCCTTTCCATATGATAAAGCAATGGCAGAACGAGCGTTCGCCATGCACTTCGATATCACACCAGATTCCAGTCCGTCTTCATTAAATAAAAAAAATTTTTTTGAGAAAAACCAAACGCAGCAATCCTCACCTACGTAATCAACACAGAATATGACATTGAGGATGACCAACAAGGATTTATTTTTTTACAAGATATGCAACAACCACGTTCATTCTTACTGGACTCCGGCGCCAACTGTAACCTAATTTCGTTACAACATCTCACAAAAAAGGAGAAACAAACAATTGACAAAAACGCAGTTATAAAAATAACGGGTTTTAACAAGACAAGTCCCACCACACATTCTCTTGGAAAAGTAGCAATACAGCTAAAAACAAACAACGACACTCCAAAACTTCAATTCCATGTGATGCCCGCACACACATTGAACTACAATATCATAGGCATTCACGACATACGCCAATATTTTCTACCAAATCTACTTGCCAGTACACACAAGACACGTTCCACGGCAACCCATCCGACAACAGATACCCCTAAAACCCCCACAGGTTCCGCGCCGATGCATTGCTACGCACTGCAGCGCAATCCAACAAAAAATACAATTACTCAGTCACAAACTACTGAGCCCGCTCTTACCTATGACCAAGCGTCTAAACTTTATTCAGAAATCCCAACTCCTACAGTTGAAAAACAAAAACCGCCACAACCCCTAATTGACCCTGAGTGGTTCAAATCACTCTGGAAATTATTTCCACGACTCACCATGGAACATGAAAACCTAAGTGAACCGAGTCGACTACCTCACAAATTTTTCGTGAAATTGAAACCAGATGCTAAGTCTCATATCAGCCCAACTTATCAAATGGACAAAAAACGAACAACCGAAATGTTAAAATTTTTGAAGCAGGCAATTGAAGACAATCTAATAGTTTCCGTTCCCTGTCAATATATTTCTGCGAGTTTTATGCTTCCGCGTGCCGATCCGACTAAGCCATATCGCTGCATAATAGACTATAGGTCTCTCAACAAAGATACAGAAAGGTTTGATTCAATTCTGCCAAGAATTGACGCGCTCAGACACTTCGCAGCCAACGGACACATTTATAGCAAGTTAGATATAAGCAAGGCCTTCCACCACATGCAAGTCGACGGAGACACAATCCCATTGTTAGGTTTTGTCACGCCGGTATCGACATATAGCTGGCGAGTTGCGCCGATGGGAACAAAATGCAGTCCAAGCCTGTTTATGATTAATTTAGCCTTTATGGTTGCCATGGCAACACACCATTACAACGAAGACAGAATACAGCGAAAACTTCAACCAATTTTTCAACCGTATATGTGCTACATCGACGATATACTTTTAATATCCGACTCCATAAAAGAACACAAACGAGCACTGTACTACCTCGTTTATGAACTCAGCCGCTATCATCTCACAGTAAACCAAAGCAAATGTCAACTTGGAATGGATAGTACAACCTTTCTTGGACACTACTTATCCAACAAAACAATGCAAAGAGCATTTAAATATGTAGACACTTTTAAACGCATACCCGTCCCAAAAACGATCAGAGAATTACGCCGTTTTCTCGGAGTCAGTAACTTTGTGAGAAACTATCTTCCAAAGATAGCACATTTTCAAGATTCCTTAAAAAAAATTGGCTCTACAGTGCCCAAAAAATACAGTAAAAAAGTAAACATACAGTGGACCAAACCGCTCATACGCGACCTAGCGGAAATACGCAACTTAATTATAAATGCAGTAGCAAATCACATGTACGACCCACTCCTACCGCTATTCTTAGTGACAGACGCCAGTCAAAAGGCTATCGGAGCAATGCTTTTCCAAACAGACAAAGACAACAAGGTCCTACCTTTAGGATTTTTTAGCAAACCCCTGACAACTGCCCAACGAACTTACGCAGCTATCGATATCGAACTTTTATCCATTGAACAATTTATCCTTTTTTTTCATTTTTTGCTTGACTGCAACGCTTTCACAGTGTATACTGACCATAAACCACTACTTACCTTACTCAATGCTAAACACACGCTCAATAAATTCAGACGACGACGTTTACAATTTTTATCGCAATACGAAATGGAAGTAAAGCACATATCAGGAATACACAATGAAACCGCCGATTTTTTAAGCAGAATTCTATTAAAACAAGATCCAAATGTCCCACAAATAAATCTCACATTAATGCAAGATTCACAATTTTCAAGATTACTCAATCAATTTACACAAAAACTTAAACCAGTCTTCACTGACGAATTTAAACAAAAACTTTTTTTAGCACAAAAAACACAAATTGCCAACACACAACCTAACTTTCAACTCCTTGAAAAAAACAATCTTTTCTACTGGAAAAATCCAAAAGGACGCCACTTAATTTGGATACCGCAAGAAAAATTTTTAGAAACACTCACGCTTGCCAATCACAGTTTCCACCACCTCTCTTGGAAACAAACATATTATTGCTTAAGACGACTTTTCCATTTCCCAAAAATGCGTAAATTCATACGAAACCTGTTACAAAAATGCCCAACTTGTTTACGATGCAAACCGAAACGAAACCCAGTTTTAAATCCGTCATCCTCCTTCAAAGTTTACGAAGGACCTTTCCAAACCCTACACTTGGACCATTTCCACATGGGCCCAAATATCCTCTTTCCGCACATAACCGAATGTCTCACCATAATAGACAGAAAAACTTCACTGTTCACGGCCATACCACTACCGCGTCCAAATTTCTTATATACATGGCTAGCTCTACAAAACCACTGGATTTCTACACATGGATACCCATCCTAAATTTTGACAGACTGAGGTAGCGTCTATACATCACAAGAGTGGGCAAATCACATAAAAAATCTTGGAATCGAACATCGATTCACGCTAACAGCAAATCCAGCATGCAACGGAAAAGTTGAACGCGCTCACCGTACCATGAAATCAATACTTAAATCATATCAACAGCCAACACTTTGGCTCTTTTTTTAGCACAAGTAGTCCTAGCAGTAAATACCCACTATGACCATGACTTGCAATCAACACCCGCATATCGCGCATACGGATTTTCATTAACTACACCCGGTATACCCAAATGGGTAGATCCAGACACGAACCGTTTCAATATAAATAAACGACAGCCGACACAAAAAAAAGAATACATTTCGCCTAATTGGAAGACAGCCACACACGCTTACATTCGTATTTTACAAAGAAAACACAAACTTTCACCACTTTACAAAGGACCGTTCAGAATCATTGATCGTCAATCACGCTCAATGTTACTGGACATTGACGGAAATTTGAAACGAATCTCTTATCTACATCTGTATCCTATACACTTCACGCCGCCAGATGTCGCTCACACCCCGCCAAACGTAAGTAACATTGGCCGAACATAAAAAGCTGTACTCATTTTTGAAGATTTAAACTGAAAGTGCAAACGAATTTCGACACGATCATCACAACCTATCACGAGCTTTCCATCCTCTCTCTCCTTGCTCTCTCTTCTCTTCCTTTCTGATGAACCTGACGATATTCTTTGCCAATTTCAAGACCACTTATTGTGCGCCAATTAGATTCTAGTCGGAGACACACGGTCTCAATATGATCAACCTGCCAGTCAACATTTTCACCAATCCGAGATAGCGACAAGCTAACATATTCTGATAACAACGATCATGACTGAAGATGAGTACACACAACTCTCATATTCCGGATCTGAGTCATTCTCACAGAGATCCGGAAGCAGCGGAATTGACTAGAAAAATATTAATACTTTCAGTTACAGCGCTAATAAATCTTCAACTGCTTTTGCAGAATCCTGGTCTTGAATTACAAACAATAAGGGAAGCACCGCCTGAAGACGCACCGGAAAATGAACAATGCACATCTCCAACGCAAGCATACAAACAACAAAAAAATCAATTACAAAGGCTTCCACCTAAACCATTTATACAACCAGAAACACAGAAGCTTGCTGAAGATTCACAAAATGCATTGCCTACGCAACCTCACTAACTTCAAGATGACTTACAAGTTTCCTCAAGAGCCATGTAAGACCCCACCACCACAACACGTACCAGTTTATCTTCCAAACTCGACACTACCAATGAAATCGAAAATCCTACTCCAAAGTTACGCTCAAGACGAGCTCGACCAATTCACGCAAAACGCGATCCTGATATGCTATATTATTAACGATTGTAAATAATATTTTTTTGCATTAATATATTAACCATTATTCCCTGTTTTTCAGACCAATATAAAGTAACAAACCGTCAACATGAATAAATCAACAAAATTATTAAACTTTATAGTTTTATTTGCAACATTGATAATTCAAACTTATGCTACTTCAAATCAACACATCAACAGCCTCTTCCATGACATATATAACGTCTCTGATACAATATTAACAAGATTGGAAACGCAAACAGCAAACAAGCAACAATATTTATTAAGTGTTACCCTAGGTTTCACCCTTTTTGAGTGCATTTTACTAATTACAAGTTTAATCTTACATGTTGCTTCTATTACCGTATTAAAAAATAGTCGCATAATCGCGCACTAAACCTTGCTTTACAGATAGCCCTAATAACAAACATGAACATACCCTTATCTAGACAACAACATTTAAAAACACAAAAAGTCTCCACATACCATTATAAAACAGCACAATGCATAAACAACACAATCTCGTTCATGCAATTGAAATACCCTAATACTCACCAGCTAAATGATGTCACTTCATTTGACATGACAGATGAATCACACCGCATTCGAACGTACAATGCCAATTGGAATCGCACATTATTTGACATACATGACTTCGCAAATAAAGGATTTTTCTCACTATCTAATACTAGTCTCGACATTCAATGTTTCTCATGCGGCATTATATTGACTAGATTCCCATCTAATGTTTCTATATTTGCCATTCACTTCATCATGTCTCCAGACTGCCAACATTTATATGCACAAGAACCCATAAATAAGCCTATCATTCGTCACAGCTCCCAAGATTTATGTTCATTGACAACAGAAAGTGATATTGCTACACACGCCAAAGCAGCAGGCTTCATTCACATAAAAACTTTACATGATGATTATTATAAATGTGCGTCATGCCACGGTACAGTACACAAATGGCAATCAACCGACGATCCGTGGAAAATACATGCAAAAACCTTTCCCTATTGTCCGCACATAATAAAAGCAAAGACCAAACATTTCGTGAAATCTAGTTTCAAACAAAACCTTCATCATCAACCACAAACCACTATGTACTACAGATATTTGCAAACCCAAATACGATCTCTCAATTTCGACCTCCTGATTTTAGAAACACGACAAATCCTTACGTCCAAATCCACTTTCGAGATACTTTCTTTCTTACAAACACAACATGACAGATTCATGCACATTTTACAATATTATTCTGACAAAAAAACTGACAACACTTCGGCTTTACAAGATGATAAAATAAATGCCTTACAAAAACAAATTGATTGCATCATATGCATGGACAAACCTAGAAATGCTGTAATATTACCCTGCACACATTATATCGCATGCAATGACTGCATAGAAAAAAGTGGAGAAACATGTCCACTTTGTCGTAATCTTATTTCGTCTATTATAACCGTTTTACCTTCGTAAATATGCCACAGCTATATCATTCAAACAAAACACAGAAAGCATACAATGTCTCACTTCAAACTCCTTCCTTGCAAACCATCCTACATCACGGAACAAGATGAAGCCATCCACATATTTTCCCCAATCTCCACGGCAAAAAGTTATAAAGGACTCATTGGGATACATCTGCCAGGACTACAAAAACCAGATACTCCACAAACAATTGTTTTCACACCAGCTGCCAACCTACAAGCTAGCAACATTCAATGGTCATCCAACGGAGCAACAATTTATATAACGGCTACAAGAGGAAAGCCCATTGTCGCGGATCAACGCATTGGAACCTTAACATGCACTCAAATACAACAAACGGCACAGATTCCAAACGAAGGAAACCTGACATTTTTCTATCATTAAATATCCATACTAACTGACAAAAACACTACATTTCATAAACTGAGTTTTCAACTAAATCATTACTATCACCAATGATCGCGTAAAAAGAATTTTTTTGTTGCACAGAAAATATCCACTCCTGCAAATAACACTTTACAAAATAGATTAATTATAAAAATGACTGAACTACAATTACAGCACCCGAAAGCCTCTTATCTCCATCAAACCAATGACGGAATACAAATCCGATCACCCATAACAATTACACAGCAGATCAAAGGAACCATCGGAATACATTTAAAGGATTTCAAAAACCGAAAACTCGAATAATCTTAAAATTTCACCCTCAAGCCGACGTCTCCGCAGTAAAATTACTCTGGACACTTGATGGAGCAGTCCTCCACCTCACTGTCAAACAAGGACAATCGTTAACAAGCGGACAAATATTGGGAAAGCTGACTTCACACGCATATTCACAACACGGCCTACTCACGATGCAGGCGAAAAAAAACAAATTTTCATTATAATGAAAATGCCATGAGGATTTTTTCATTTCACCATCATACTTTGTCAATAAACAATATTGCAAAAACTTTTTTTCGCAGAACGTAGAACATACACATAATGACGTCTACCATTTCTGATACTGATTTACTTGACTTAAGCACTGATCTCTTCAACGAAGATATGCATACTCCAGACGAAGAGGCTTCCACAAACAAAGAACAATGCGCCCCAAAAACTGACAAAGAACTGAAAAACTGGATGAAAGCAGCAATAAAAACACAAGAAATGCAAACCCAACATGACGAACATCAAGCACAGAAGAAACAGCAGCAGACACTACGCTCTTTGAACAAAAAACTGGACAGCTTACATACACATTTGGAACGCACCAAACAACTTTATGCTTCACAAAATCGACGACCTGCTCATCGCCCCCTCATGCAAAGAAATTTACCATTCAACAATGATCCCATATATGAAGTGACAAATTCACCGGCAAGCATCACTTTCAGAATCTCTGATCGACATCACCTCAAATGGAATGCTCAAGAATAATGCATTACAATCAGAGCACCCCACCTCTTTGACACAACTTCAGTATGGCATAATGAACATGGACAACGAATACAGACTGTCACACACTCGACAGATTATGCCAAATATGTACATATCCGTGGACTTCACATTGAATCTATACAAAATGTTCATTTCTACTTTCGACCTGCTCATAAATACCAACATATTTTCCTCGAAGAGAGACCATTCACAAAAAATGGCATTAAACTTCGATTAACCAGAGCAGCCAGCAAAAAATCGATAATTATTCATAAAAATGAATATATCGGAAATCTCTACCTGATCACACCGTTGTTCGCACATGTCATTTAAAACAAATATCATACAGCGACCTTATTGAAATATCATCAATATTTTACATCACAATCATCAACCGTAACATTCGCCTTATTGATCATCGTTTGAATCGAGAATCTTTATGTTACAGCAACTTGAACCCTCGAACTTTAATGTTTGCAAATTCTAACACAAACTTCAACATGAATAATGACCAAACTGAACCTGATGGAAGAATCATCAACACGGTCCGAGATCCTCCAGGACAACACAGTGTATACATACCTCCAGGAAACCCCAGGATGGAGTTGTACCGCATCACCACCTTTCAAAAATTTCCTGCACATGTACTAATAAATCCTTGCAACCTGGCAAACAATGGATTTCTCTACACAGGATACAAAGACAGAGTGAAATGTTTTGACTGTGCACAATCAATTGACAATTGGATAATCACAGATGATCCGTTATCTGTCACATGGCACCGACCCAATTGCCAAATGATTAATAGGCAATTTACAACCAACGTCCCTCTCGACACAATG
>Ga0210059_1006718_pt1 | contig 18419 bp, 11 predicted proteins | sample Ectturendosymbi2_FD_188042 | JGI IMG/M metagenome (GOLD analysis project Ga0210059, IMG submission 188042) | Ecteinascidia turbinata endosymbiont from Florida, USA - Sample 2 (SPAdes) (version 2) | ecosystem: Host-associated > Tunicates > Ascidians > Unclassified | place: Key West, Florida... | reverse complement strand
ATTGTCAATGAGTGTATTGTACACGGTATAATGTCAGGAGGACGTTGGCATTGCCTTCCAAATAGAACTGTTCATGGACCAGTCGTAGAAATCGCTGCGTCAGTCAAAAATCCCAGATTTCTTCGCTACTAAGTAATCTTAAATTATGAACTTAAGATTGTTCATAACTGCCTGAATATAGCTGTTACTATTCTGATGTACCATTGTAAATACAGTACACCAATAAATTCGTTTTGCTTCAGCAAACGTTTGCTGCTGGGTCATAAATGTGTTCATTTTCAGTGATTTTTCATCGATATGGCAGTATTAAGATGACGTCAGGCCAGAAACAACCATCTTCGGTTAATCCGGATCTTCGCCTAAACCGGATAAAATCATCGGTCAAATCGAATCCGGATTAACCGAGGTTTACTGTACTGTGTACGCTACACTAGCACTGTGCCCAAAGATAATTGTTTGCAAAAAGATGAGAATGTGACAAGTATGTATAATTAGTTTCAGATCAACGCTAAACACTACACCTTCTAACGGATTAAAAACTACAAAATATGGGCTTCTACATACGCAGCAACAGATGGTTATTACTTAAAAGCGGAACACGCGAACCGAAAAAGCAGTACAAGTATCTTCGTTAATTCACTATGTATGTCAGTTCCGTGAACTCAATCGCAATTTCCACCAGAAGTCAACAAAGAGGCGCACACCTAAAATCGAAAGACTTGTTTTGCCACAATAGCCAAATAAACGTCAGCAGAACAAGCTTCCTAACCATAAACGCAGAAAGGCAAATTGGACAGGGGCAGGATGGCATGTTGTTCAAGGTTAGATTTTCCTTGGCGATTTGAATTAGCTCAAATAGAACAGGTCCACCTGACAGTTCCTCCATACGCTCGTCAAGAAGCTCCTTTAGTTTTGTCAAATGATTATCGGATAGACCTCTTGAACTCAAGAAGTTGACATTCAAGGACTCATTCGGATACTACAAAAAAACGAAAATTAAGAAATATGAACTGTCGGTATTGCAAGTTTAAATGCAAGTGTTCGAGAAGTAGGTTTCAAAACACTACACGAGAAAAATCGAAGACTCACTACAATCCGTAGAGCACTGCACTAATCAATCAATAACTTTAGTAACTGGGTACTCGTGCCAATCGCTATTTGTTTTCAGGATGATTAAACAAACGCGTTCACGCAACTTGCACAGCTTACTTTGGAGGCAATACACCATTACTGATTTACACTGAAAAGTCTTGAAATTTTGTAAATGAACACAGTGGCATAGCTTAAGTTGGAAAATAGATAAACGATTTCGCTGGGGATGTCCCTATCACCAGCGGTAAAAACCACCTTTAAAAGTTTTTGACAGAAGCAAATGCAACAATGTTTCAAAATATCAAGCGAAAATTCAACACCATAATGCAGCTACTCTGGGCTTATTTAAAATTTGCACACCAAGTCGGGTGATGCCCAAAACAATTGGATACGTAGCGAAGTGTTTGAACAGGGCCACCCAAGAATAATATGTTCTAGGTTTGCAATTTATAATTGGAAGCACTGTAGAAAAAATTCATCAAGGAGTTTAACGGGAAGCTCTACTTATTTTTTAAGCTTCAATTTCTTCCTGCTTTTTACTTATTGTTCTCTGAGTCGATTCTTCACTGCCAATAACTTATATCCTGTCTCCATTCAGTCATCTTCAGACCTCTGAAGATACCGTGACAGCGGTTAAATCCATTCTCTTTTAATCAGTCAATGTGTGCTGATTCTGGTGCTACTGACTCGATAGAGACAGGATTTAAATCTAAGAGTTTGCGTGAGAAACGCATAAAATTTCAACATTTCATTTTTGTTGTCGTTTCATGTAGTGCGCAAAAGCAAGTTTCCTAGGTTGCGGAACAAAACACAAAAAACTGCTGATCTAACAAGAACAACGATCGTTATTTTCTACTCGGGTAAATTCATGTCGATGTCCCCACGGTTTGTACGTCAAGCCACCTCAAGTGACTTCCAAAAGCACGGTAAAGCTCGGAAGCTTACTTTCAGATCACACATGCATGTGGTTGCATGGTCCCTAAAGTAAAAAAACACATTTTTTGCCAATACTACACATGAAAACTTCTTTTCAACACTGCGCGACAAACAAACATGGTGATACATACAAGATGAACTGAACATCCCAGTTTCAAAGTCGATAAGATATTCCCTGTCTTTTTTTCAAACACAAACCACGTACCTTATCTGGAAAAGTGAACTGTAGTTGTAATTTAACGTACTGAGTCTTGGCATCGTCTGCTGTTGCAGGATGAAGAGTAATCTCAACTGATGTGATACAATCACTGCGCAAAGTTTCGTATCATACAAACTCTGCAGTAAATCATATGCAACGAGATATCCTTATGGTGCACGATAGATCAATTACGAAGATTCCATGTTGACAAAAAACAATTTTTCACCAACAGTTTGAACCATATCAGATTACCTGCGATTTATCATCCGATTTATGCAATCTATCATATCCACCTTATAAGAAGTTGTCATTTTGTTACCTGAAGAATGAGAACACTTGCATGCTGTACTTAGTGGCGTACGCAGAAAATTTTCATGGGGGGTGGTTTCATTCAGTGGCACATGGCGGTCATTTGGTTTTGGTGTGCGCTGTTTGTGGCGTCACAATTTGACGTCATATTCCTGTTTCAAGACCGGACGCAGACGATAACCCAGATTCCCACCAAAAGCTAATTATTACTTTTTGGCCCATTTACAATGTTCTTTGAAATTTGCATGCAAATTTATTCCGTGGTATTTGCATTAGGTCGACAAATTAACAAGCAAAAAGTATGCGAAAACAATTAATCTCCTTTGCGCAGGTAATACAATTTTGTAAAATATCAAGCTCAAAGGGGGGTTTTAACCCCAACCCCCCCCCTTGCGTACGCCCTTGGTCTGGACTGTGTAACGCACACCCCGGTTTGCAAGATCGAGTCTTGCTAAACTACAAAAGAATTGAGCATGCGCATAAAGTACGCAAGAAAACTTTCGATTTTTTGTTATGTATAGAAGTCCAGCAAACTTTTCTTTTTCCTTTTCCCTGCTGAGACGTTATCAAATGCGGGAATGCTTCTATGTTGACAACTGCTGTTTATCAGCTCGTGCAACAGTTTTATTATGTTACACAATTTGGTAATGTAGCCAATGCGGTCAGCATTGCGCTGCTCAGCCATAGCAGACAAAATAAAGACAATTGTTTCGCATAAAGTGAACTATCGCGGAACACAATCATAAACACGCGTATTGTACGAAAGGTCTGCAAAAAGTGGTGAGATGGTTTCTGGATGCAAACGATAACCCTGACTCCCACCAACAACTCATTTTTACTTTTTGGCCCATTTACAATGTTCCTTGAAATTTGCATGCAAATTCATTCCGTGGTATTTGCATTAAGTCGGCAAATTAACAAGTAAAAAGTATGCGAAACCAATTAATTTACTTTGCACAGGTAATAAAGTTTTGTAAAATATCAAGCTCAAGGGAGGGCTTTAACCCCAAAATCCCCCCCTTGCGTACTCCCTTGATCTAATTCATTTTCACCCTATGAGCATAGAATATATTACATTGCTGCAAATAGGTCAAGTCTCAAGTAAGGAGAGGGAAAGGAGGCAATTTAATACACTGCATATAGCTTAGCCTTCCACATTAGGCAATCTTCACTGCAATGCGTTATAGGCTACTTAAAACACTGCAACTTACTTCAACGTTTACAGCAGGGGTCACCAACGTGGTGCTCGCGGGGACGCCAGGTCGCCCGCGGGCATAGGCGTAGCCAGGGGGACATTCTTCTCAAATTCTAGAATTTTTGTCGTTTTGTGCTTTGTGAGGTATTGTCCCAAACAAAATACTGCAGCTCGCTGAAAGTCAAAATATTTGGTCCTCCCAATAATTTCGAGCTGGCCATGGTACCGCCCGTGGGCCTGTTCTAAAGATAACATTGGCGTGAACAGTGTCTTAACATTGCGGAATATCTTGATTTTTGATACTAAAATAATTTAAAGATAAATTGAGCAACATTTTCATTTCAGAAGTGTGTATCCAACTGGTAGTTCTTTGCATTAATCTGAGCACAAGAATTAGCTCTCAGCTTCAAAAAGGTTGGTGATCCTTGGTTTACAACTTCTAAAGTCACATTATGAAAACCAGAAATCCACTCCAGTTTAGGCAGTTAAATGAGCACTAAATACAGCATACTAAGCAAAATAGCAATATGGGACTGATACAGGCAAATACTGCAGCCTATAGGCTAACCTTAAACCCAAATCCTGAATGTTAACTGCAATTCAGCCTTTGCATTTCTTGTTGCTACGTCCTGATCATGCAACTTGTAGTAGACCACGCGCTCCACCACACGGTTTTCGGCGTTTGTGCGTTATTTCATGTACAGTATTGGCAAGGCTACATACTCCACCTCGAAGACGAGAACAGTTTAGGAGCGAAGCTAAATCAAACACCCTTGTTGCAGCCGCAATAACCAACCAAAGTCACAGCTGAACCTGCAACCTCCGGATTGACACTCTCCACAGACAGCAATAGAGTACCCAGCTCGACCAGGTGCTCTTCCATTGTTGTCACGAACTCAGTCTTATATGTTGCGTAATCACCTCGCCACACCAGAGCCAAGCGCAGCCAGCTTTGGGTTGGTGGTGGGAAAAAATTGAGGGACGCTATCAACGGAAGACAACAGGCCGCCACCCATTTTCCAGTATAGGGCAATACTTTCAAGTAGAGGGGATGGGGCGACATAATGGCTGCTCTACAGGCAACGACCCAGAGTGAACCTTTTGCACAGACACCCCTAAACGTGGGCGACTTAAATCCGACTTCTTTTCTAGTTGCAGCGAGGCGTTTCACACCATTTAACACCAACACAGCCTCACGTCCAAGATTCAGACAGTTGTTTCATTATACCTCGGGTTTTTACTCACTTCGGAGTAGCACGAGTGGTCGGCGGCGTCCATTTCTATCGGCGTTGTTCCTTGGGTAACTCGGCTCCTTTCGTAGTGAATGCTGTTTTTTTCGCTGAGATATTTCCGCCATTTAACCCATAATAGTATTTAAACCCGCCGTAACAGCATTCACTACTCACTAGCATACGTTTCTGGACATCGTGAGCAAATTTACTAAATTTTTTTCAATCATTTCAAAAAGATTCGTCTATTACCGAAAAAAACAGTGAATGCTGCGTTGGTGGCACGTCCATGGCAGCACCGCTTGTTATTCTTTTTTGCACCCACGCGTTACCGCCGAACACTAGACTGGAAAAGCCGCAAGTACTGTTTCAAGTCTTCGGTATGATTCGACTTGGAATTGAACCCAGTTTACCAGATTTAGGGGTGCGCGCTCAACCCACTCAGCAACTTGACCTGTTCAAACAAATTCAGACTATGTTAACAGAAAACAAGCGCCAACTTATTGTTGGTCGCATAATGTATTCCTTTCGGCATTCACTCATGTACAGAGACAATGCGAAATGACAAAAATCTAAATCAACAAAAATCATACGCAAAATACTGGATTTTACTTTGAAAAGGGAACAAATTTTAGCTTTAAACGCAATGTTGTACATAGCATGCTGCTTTGTTAGGAACTATTTGCATTAAACTCGTTTTTCCCGTCAGTTAGCACAAGTTAGCAACTTTCCTTTCGCGCACACACCAAAAAAATTCACAATCGAAACAGAAAAATAAATCCTTGTTCGATGTGTACAAATCAAGCCCCAGTGAAGTCTTGTTTTTCTGCAGAAGGTATGTGCCTTCCTCAATCAACAGAGAACACGACTGCTTGGACGACCAACGGAACAACACGAACCCACTATTGATTTGGACAATGCAGGAAAAATCCACACGCGTGAGCGTCTTGAACGGATTTGTTGGAATTATAAATCGTAGAAACTGCAGTGCACTGTAATTGCAAGTTACGATGACCAGCGACAACATCAAAGGTATAGCAAGTCAAGCTATCGAAGATGTTATCGCACGCTCGAAGCTTTTGAGTTCGTAATTGAAAATTTGAAACTTACAAGCTACTAAAACCACATGTCAGACGCACGGGCTCGAAGCAGGCGTCAAGCAGAGATCTGTCGATGATTATTGACTGAGTTGAGTTACTTCAAAAAGAAAAATGCAGAATGTTAACAGCTAGGACCTTGCCAGCATTTAATGCGCACCGAACACTGGCAGTTCATGTCACTTGTTCATGCTTTGACACCCAGTTTCTTAACTCTGAAACGAAGCAGTATGCCGAAAATGAAGGCATTTTCGTGTAACATCCACATTGAAATTAGAAAGAACACGCAGGCTTGAGATGACACGAATAGCATGCGCAATGGTGCGGTGTATGAAACGAAGCCTTAGCTTCACAACAGGTTGTCTTAACTGATCCGGCACACCCTGAAACAGCGCGACAACCAGTCGAACCCGACCACTGCCAAAAATGGCTTAAGAAAGACAACGATATGGAAGTGTACGCACAATACAAAAGTGATAAAGTGCTAAAGGAGATGACAAGCAAATTAGTAAAAGAGTGACAAAAGCATAGCGCGTCGCTTTCGAAAAAATAACGTCACAGGCTAATAACACGAAATAGCAACTTCAAGATTGGAAAATATGTCCGCCTACCAAAATCGTCGAAAGGGCAGTACAAGCCTATAACCAACGCGTACTCATGAACATGACACGAGAATACATTAGATTGACCTCCACTGCACACCGTCACAATGTTTTCACGAAAGGAGACTTGCCAATAGTGTCAGGAAATGCAAGATAGTCCACACTCTCACGGCTGCACAATCGAGCTTGACGTAACGTACAACCGCGCGGCTGTGGAGGGCTGCAACGTCATACGCTGCAAAAAATCTTGCGCCTCAAATCCGCCTTCGAGCATCGAAGTTACTGAAGGCAGAGTTGCTTCTTAAGCAGAGGCGATCACAGTCTTTTTCGTTATAACGTGGCAAGCGTCCACGATCGTCACCTTTGAATTAAACATTCCGCGGCGTATGTTTTAAATACTATGCGGCGATCGAGGTCCAATCCGCTGCTTCAAAGCCCAGCCATTGCACAAAGCAGAGAATAAAACACAGACGTGTATAGAATTTTTTTCCTTTCTTCTTACATAACTCTATTATTGTCGAAAGCTCGGTGCATTTGGTGCGCTGAAAAACAAGAAACACACTTGCCATTAATTCGACATGTTGACTGAGTTACTTCCAGTAATTTTACCTGCCAAACGAAAAGGCGGTGAAACACTTTTTAGAGCAACTGACTTGAAAAAATTATACAAACAATTCCACGATTCAAGCAGCAAAGTAACAAAAACTTTATTTCAAAACCAAACAAAACAGGTGATGGTGCAGAAACAATTAACTTATCCAAACGTACGACACCACATAAATCTATTACGATTGCGATGATATATTAGTTCATCAGTTGCTTTATCTCAAAACCAGCCTTGTTAAGCATACTTCCTTTTGTAGAAACGGAATTACCTTAAAAAAAACGCAAGGAAATGTTTTTCATTGTCAAATGCGCCGAATACAATTAATTAGAACATCAATTATAACTACTATATTAAGAGCTATACGCTCTCAGTACAAACCGCACATATTTTGACATTGAACCTAGCTGAAAATTAGAAATTCGTTGTGTGTTCGCATTTCAAACATACAAAATGTAAACCAAGCGACCACAGCCAATCAAGTGAAACGTCAGCTAAAGCCAAACAGATGTTGATCGGGTGATTGCTGAAAATTCGTGTATGACATACAGAAAAGCCTTACGTTTGTAAAAGCTGGTTTCAAAATTTACGTTGGGCACCAACTCTTTGATACGCTGCAACACGCCATTTTCTTCCGCACCGCGGGACTCTTTATTCCAGAGTTGCACGAGGTCATCATTTTTTCGAATGCTCACGCTCAGACCAATTACGTCATCACCTGTATCAAACGCATATTACCGGTGGTGGATAATCCAATTGTAGTGCAAGCAAAGAAAGTTCGAATACATGGAACACGATGATGGAATAGGCGAATACATGGACTGAAGAAACGACGGAATCTAGCTTTACCGGGGAATTACTCCTGCTCAACTTGAGCCAGGTCATGCGAACATGCCGCACGCTCAAATTGAATGACGCAGAGACTGCGATGCGAAATTAACATGGTCTTTTTACCTGGTGTATCGTGCGCTCTGGACAAACAAAGACTGCGACACTCATACTGGGTTCCTACACAACTTTGAATACAATTTCCCGACTATTTCTGGTCTTTTACCACACCTAACTTTTTCGAATGACATACCCAGGTCAAATACAGGCATTATAATAGTTAATTCGATGAAAGTAAAACTATCAATCTTGAATAAAATAACATTAAAATGTATGTCAAAAGACGGAGTCTGGAAAATCATTTTATTTTTTCATACTAACAGACCAAACAAAATTTTTATCCAGGCTTTTCCAGGTTGGAAAATGACCAAATTTTTTCCATACTTTCGGTAATTTTCGTAGGGACTCTGCGCATAGCAGTGGATACGACGCAGTGCCAAGCTCTTCGCAAAACCCATACAGTAGTTTATTGTTGTTCAACATAATCACTGACAAACTGAACACGCAACAATAACTAAGCGACATACCATTAAAATCAAATATTAACTAGCATAAAAAAATATTGTGCCACGGCTAACTGCGAATCGATAATACTTGGCGACATCTCTCATTTGCAAAAAGTAAGCCCTCAACCACTTGATCTCAACGAAAATCGAAATAGTTTATGACACGAAGCTTCAACACGTCCGTTTCTCAAGGGGGACAAAGAGATATGTTGAACACAAGAGGCGAATTGAACAATCAGCCTTTCACATGATGACAACGATTATTTCAAAACCGTTCGAAGCAATTGGTAGCCTTCATATGAACGGCCGAACGCATGCACTCCATTCACCCGTTCAAAACGATAGCAGAAAATAAACACGATCGCAAGAACGGTCCAAGAGGAAAATTCTGCTGGCTACACCCATGGGAAACGAACTAAAGGAGGGCTGAGGCCAAAGCGCCGTGATTACATCGCTAGTCAGGCTTTGTTAGGCCCTAGTGGGGAACCAGCAAAACTATTGGAGGTTGCTGAGAACCGTGAGGTGTTTCGAGCCTGATCGGTCTGCTGCTCCTCGACCGAGAAACGCGGGTTGGAAAGTCATCAGTGAACAGCACTTTCGCAACTCAGCGGTACGCTGCATGCATCAGATGTGTAATTAGGTTAAGTTTGACGCCAGACTTCGATGTAAGTCAAGCCTTTGACCAGCAGGGGCGGAGCCAGACATTTTCGGAGCCACTGGTTTGACAACAATTTTTAGCAAAATTTTGGGGTGATGGCACCCCTGGCTCCGCCCGCGTTGACCAGAATGGCTTAAGTTCGAATGTAGTAACAACCAGGCGGCGAGTCATTTTGATTCCATCACTTTTTTACATATTAGTGAAAACAGTGCGGCGTATTAAGTTAAAAGTGATATATACAGTACATTAAAGCAGATAATAAGGAAAACATGAACGAGCAACTGCACCAACAGAAAAATACTCGACGAAGCATTACGAGTATCTTTCACTTCGCTGGATCGAGTCATCCTTCATTAAGCCTGAAACGCTCAAAAACACAACCACGGTCGTCACATCTTTGTTTGAAATACATATGCTAGGCCTAACCGTAACATTCGGATTAATGAAAAGTTAGGAAGTAAGCTAAGCCGGTAAGCTAATAACGTGACGTTCTAAGACAGTGGTTCTCGAAGTGGGTAGAATCGCCCCACTTGCGGGCGATTTTGAGGGGAAAAACAAGACAAAGGGGGCGAAAACGCCCAACCAACCACTTATCGATCCTTGAGTTAACGATCATTGAGTTAATTTCGGCTGTGACCTTAATGCTCTCAAAGCAAAGAAACCGCTTGTTGATTCTTAAATGAGGTGATCTGCTACTGCACCTCAATAAAATGTCTCCCAATATTTCGAAGCTTTGTGAAGGCCGCCATGCACATCCATCAGTCTGAACTGGGGACCATGGTATGTATAGATTTGTTTAAATCAAATTCTTTAAAAATACTACCTTGTGTTTGCTTTATCAAGCTTGGGGGACGACAACGACGTGTCGAGTGAAAAGGGGGCGATGGAACAAAATAGTTTGAGAAACACTGTTCTAAGAGAAGTTTTCGACACGCAGAAAGATAAAGTGAACTTAATTTTTCGAATAAAATCCTTAACAATACGAAGATCACAAGTTTAGTGCTTGAAGAAACCTTTAATTACAGAATATTTACGCCATCCAGCTGTTTTGTTTTCAGTTTACAGTAAACCAGGATACGTTACTCAACGTGCAAATGATTGTCTGTCACTTCAAAAGTGTGATACAATGTCATGGTTTTGAAACGACTGAAAACGTGGCAAACAATAGTTACAAAAACATCACAATCGGCACCACGTAAAACAAAGTTGTTTTAAAAAAGGGGGAAAGGGTGTTAGCATGAGCGTATGCTTTCCAGCTTTATTGGTCAGAGGGAAAGATTGCACCATTCCTACGCTATTATTACGTTCACAAAAATCCAGTATCAACTCTTTCACTGATAACAATAAAATGGTCCACAAACGAACAACTAGCGCGTGGCAGTGGTGTAGGAGCTGGGTGTGCAAGGTCTCCCCCAAAAAGCTTGGATTTGTCGAAATTTTGGGCAAAATCTCAAAACATTTGGGCAAAGTTTCGATATTTTTTAACAATAATAATGAAATCATATTTCTTTGTTAGTTCGTGCATAAATAAAAGTTTATATGTCTTAAAACCACATTAAATATATATAAAATCAACAAACTGTTTCTACTAACTTCGTGGTCTAGTATGTAAGAGTATGTGAACAACTGACTCACTTAAAAGTTGGGCAAAAAAGGCATTTACGTGCTTTATTAACTGTACACTGTAGGAGTCGACTATGCTGCAGGGCACCTACTTCATATTTGTAGAGTCCATGCCAGGCCAGTACAGAAAAACTGTGTTTTTAATTTTAAGTATAGTGTTTGGATGAACACATTTTGCCATAGAGTATGTTACATATATGTCCTCAGCCGGGTGGTTTCTTGTTGACAGTAACAGCTGGAATGTGAATGGAACGCCAAACCTCAGAACCGTGAGGCAGATGCTCAGAGTACTGAGCCAGCAGGCTTCTGACAATGTTCTTGAACAACCTAGCGTACTTTTTTCAGTTGGGTTATATTAAGAACCAAATTTCAAGTACCGGATTTTCTATTTTCAAGCCTATGGAAACATGGTACAGGAAACTATAATGTACCAACAGCTACAGAAAATTTGTAGGGAGAAAGTTTGTCGCGTAAAAGTTTTTCGGACAAATTTGGGAAATATCGGCAAAAAATCCTGTGCACCCCCAAAAACTGCCTGCTCCTACATCTAAGGCGCGTGATACGGCATTTGGACAAAAGTATAGTGTGTTAAACATGGAACGCCATCTCTGCACGACCGCGGGATAAAGCTGAACCAACAACTGCCTTACGTTAATTAAAGAATTTATGTGCTCGTTTATGTCACAGCGCATAAACGCGCAGCCGCGACGTAGACGTGAACGGAAAGTTGGGTAGGATTTGCAATTTCTGCTCAGCGTCTAACACCGTTTCGTGCCAATACTTTAAAACCATTCTACCCCTCCCCACACACACACAGTTGAGGACTCAATACACTATTTACGCCACGGTTTATATGCTTGGGCTGGTGGTGACGCCTGTAAGACTTTAACGGCATTAACACAACGAAAAGAGCTTAGCGTCGTGGATCGGTGAAGGCAGGGTGTCACGTGTGTCATCACGTGAGCCGGTCTTGGCAGCACCAACATGCTGTCATGATTCAACGCCTCAAGTAGTTCTGAAAAGCACTTGAAGTGAGCACAGTTTTGGCGATTGTTGGTGGAATAAGAGCATAACTGGTGGTTTTTGTGGCTTGTTGAAAATTATACCTTTTTAGCAGCTGGCTCAATTTGTTTGTGACCAGCACAAAGTAGGGCGCAGCACAAAGTAGGGCGCTAACCCGTGACAATGTGACTTGCCTTGGTGAGCGTTTCGATAGTGCTCTAGGGCAGATTGCCTTTCAGTCGATTTTATATTACAAAAGATATCCTCTTAATTTGCAAGAAGCGTCCGCAAGAGTAAAGCTCACATGACATGTTCTCCCACGAACGAACACAAAAAGCTGGAGTGAACTTTGTTGCCAAACTGTTTGCTTAGAAAAAAGCGCGGGAAAAACAAAGAACAAGTCGTTTGTTACATGAAGTGCTTGTCATAACTGTTGGCAAAAAAGGAGCCCAATGCTCCAATTAAACAAGCACAAGGCGGTACCCCCACAGAAGAACCTCTGCGCGAGAATCTGCATTGACGCGGGTATAAATAGATGCATCAAATAATAACTTTCAACTGGACGGAATAAATGCTACTGGATACCAGGTATCACCCGTTGTTGCTGTTTTCATTTGTATGTTACAGTATCGAAGTTTAGGTAGACGGCGAGCCTTACTATATCGATGAGCTTTCGGTTTCCTTGTTACAGTTTTGATTGGACATACAGTATATAAGTCTCCAGTGTTGGATTTATAATTCTGTTTTCAAAGGTCCTCTCACCTGTTTAGGGCGCATATAATTTGCCTTGGTTTTACTGTTTCTCACCTTTTCATTCAATCTTCGCCCTTTCTCATTCCATTGAACTTAGTGTTTTGATTACCGAGGATTTCGTGATGTTACTAGTTCATTTATTTTATGTGCCTGCCTTGTGATTAACTTTGCGCACGTGTTTTTGCATTCTTTCACGTATTTGGCTTGTTACAGGAGTTCTGAGAAGTTTATACTTATACTACTAGTCTTTAAAGTGCTCTGCAGCTTTTGTTGCTAACGATAAAATCTAATTACTCACATTTTGCAAAGCACTGTAACGACAATCTTTTTACTTGAGTTAGTGAGCACCTCTCCTTCTTGTGCTATTTTTTGTGTGATTGGTTTTTGGGTAAGCGAGCGCGGCTCAAAGAACAACGCGCTTTCTCGTCACATTTTTTTAACACTGCAACACAAATCGTAGTCTTTCAGAGTACATTGGAGAGGCCAGTAATCAAAGCTAAGTGTAAACTGGAACGTGTCGCAGCGCTTTGTTGCGTTTCTTTTATTGGTTGCTATTGTTACTCGTTTCATGTCGGATGACTTGTAAATTCTATATTGTTTTGCCATGTTGCGGAAAGTCCTGGGTAGGTTTCATTTCCCTTACTTCGCGGCTTGTTTGTAGCTCGCGGACAGTCGCGATCAAGCGTCAGAGCCATCGCGCTGTTGCGACTTGCAGTTTAACAAAGAAGAAAATCCACTGTGCTTATCTTAACTGCACAGATGTTTCCTAAATCACTACGCTCTTCACCGCTACTTTTACATAGTTGCTTGCTTGTTGAGGCGAATTCCTGCCTGCAATAAGTGGCATAAAAAGTGTTTTTTTTTTCAACCACAAACCACATTTCGGTGTCACAAAATTTTCGCACCAAGCAGTTAGACTGCCTGTTCATGACGCGAAACATACTTATCCTTTCGAGAAGTTGTACATAAATGAAATGGTAGCGATGAAAAGAATCCATTCATTAGATATACGACTGCATCACAGATTGCAGCTAAACTTACAGAGCAACTCAGTTTCGAAAACGCAGGGCGAACTATACGTTAATCTATTGCGCAATTGCCTCACCTGGTGCAACGTGTTTCGCAAACTGTTCTCCAATGGACCCCAACAACAGCTCAGTCCACACTAGATCCTGCGCAGAAATAAATACTTGTATACCACGTTAATGTGCTGGTTAAGATTCAGACTCGGCACGGATGAGAAACAGAGAATGGGTTCGTCTAAGACAGGTAAGGAGAATCTATTTACTATCACTGGCCGCATGAACTGTGGAATATCGTGGGCGACCCGCACAAATTGAATTAAATTTTCTTTTAAAATTATACTTTTATCTTCCTAAGGAAAATAACGAGAGAAAATTATGTCAAGGAGTGAGAGATACTTCTCTTTGCTTATTGTCTACTCCTGCGTGTCTGCTTGTCATGGAGTTTCGTTATGACGCGATCTTGTGTTTTAACTTGGGTAACGAAAATTCTGATGCGGGACATATCGAATGTTCACGCGGGTCGCAGGTTCCCAACCGCTGGTCTAAGAGTTTAGCACATGTCTTAAGCGTAATGCAAATCCAATAGAATGCAGTTTTTCAATCGACGCTTACAGGAAGAACTGATTATCTACCATTTACGTAATTCCAGTAGTAACATATCAATGATTTCGTGATTTGCGAGTTAGGAAGTTCAAACATCTGACTTTACTCTGCTTTACTGCGTTAAACAAACTTTACATACAACTGTTTTTAAATGATGTTTCAAACTATGAGGTTTTCAATTTCAAAAGTCACTTTGACGCATTCACACTTCGGTCAAAAGAGACAACTTTGGCATTTCAAATCTACTGATAATCTGTTAGAGTGCAGAAAAAAATTTACATATGTAGGAAATGAATTGAATGTAAGTTGAAAGAAATTACCGTGCACAACTTGTGACAACGCAGCTTCCACATACCACCATTGGCATTGACTTCATCTTCCCTGCATACAAACAGCATAGCAAGCTGCTGGGTTTAATGCAGAAATGGTTGATGTTTTACCTGATCATAGCACAACGAATGGGAAGTCATTTTCTGTGGAACCACAGGCAAGAGAACTCTTGGCTTTCTGCTTCAGTCCCTCGTACAAGTATCATCATTAGGTATAACCAAACAAATAAACAAGCACAGAAGAATTGCATTTGCATATGAACTACTTTCTATTTCTCATCACGCCAAATGAACTGCTTTCTTTTAGCCTAGGGGGCTCCAAACATTTTTGTGAGAGTGCCACATAAGCTACTACACAACAGTTCGACGGCAGGACATCTTACCAGTGGTGTAGGAGGCAGGGGTGCAAGAGCACCCACAAAAGTTTTGATTTGGTGGAAATCCAGACAAAATCCCTGATTATCTGGGCAAAATCCATGGAAATATGAGCAAATATGGTGCTCAACGTGCTTTGATTTGAAAAAAATGTTACCCAAACAAAATCAAAGGAAGACCTTTTTTGGAAGTCATCCGAAATACCATCTTCATGCACAGAAAGTGACCCAAAAATGGCAAGTTTGGGGAAATTCGGGCAAAAATTCTTTGCACCCCCAAACATTTGCCTGCTCCTACACCTATGCATCTTACGCAATGTGATTGTTTTGTGGGATATGTTACATTCTACCAAATCACAGATTTTTCATGTTTTATTTTTTCATTATTGGCAAAATGCCTTTGCAGGCCAGATATGGTTCGCAGGCTGTAGTTTGGAGACCCATGTTTTAGCCCATAGAGGCAATCATATTGCTGACAAACAAACTTACCATACTGGACGTATATCTTTTCTCATCAAATGGTAAGTATACCTTGGAAGAAGACGGCTAGGTTGGGGAATGTGATTGATAACTCCCCAAAAACTCTACAATAAAATTGAATATCAGGAAACAGAAAAAGTAATCAGAAAACATTGATTAAACAGATAAACCTCACAGTAAAAAAAACTAAATTAAAAACCTGCAAATTTTGAAGTTAAAAAAGCTACACATATTACAGTTCTTCACCCAGTAAATTATTTCGAAATTTAATACATTGCTGAGCTCCAGCAAGCAACATTTAACAACTTGTGTTCAAGCATGTACTTTCCATGATGGGTGCAAGCAAGGAATCGATCAACAAATTTTTAATAGGAAATTGATTTCACATAAAATTACGCATCCTCAGTCCTTATGTTCAGTCGCACTTATGACACACTATCATGTTGAGTCATGTACCTAAAACACCTAATTCAACAGAAAAGGTCAGAATGATAAAATACATTTCACATAATGGGGTAGTGGAGCGTAGTACCATTTTACATGCTGTTACAGTTTCATATATTCAATAAAACAGCCACCAGCTTTGGATTTTAATAACAGCAATTGTGTATTGAATATATTATTGCATAACATCATAGTAGCAGAGGAAGCATCATACTTTGCCATAACAATGATGTATAAGAAGCTCTTTTAACAAGCACTGTACACCTTACACAACAGCTTTCTATGCATCAACCCAAACTTCGATTTTATCAAGGATCCAAAACTAGTGTATGCATGGAAAGCAAATATATATCTAATTAAACACAAAAATATAACTATCAAAATAGTTATCCTAGAATTAACAAACTAACATTGCAGGCACTACCTACATCAATACAATTTTTAATGAAATTCGTCCCAGAAAAATTTGATTGCACTTCATATTTCGGAGATCCTCTGCACTACTTAGCAGTCACACCAACCTCAATAGTTGATACAGTGTAAATCTTGCGAAGGTTAGCTTCATATTCTGATACTGTGAGGTTTGGAACTGACCTGTAACATGTGAAAACTTTTATTCTTTGAAGTTGATATGTGTCTTAGGAATCATGTTCATGATGTAACTACACAGCAGTTGGTTAAATTAGAATATTTTACAGATGTTGGATTGATGACTTTTGAAAGTAATGCACACTGCAGCAATGTTCATGTCAAAAACATAACTTACTATTACTAATAGTGCATATAACCATATATTTCTTTAAGATAACCAGCAAAAACAATTTTAGCATAGAATATGATGAGTTTCATAATTCTATCATACATCCATTCTATCCAAACCATCAGAAAGGCACTTACTGAGGACTCCTCTTAACTGCATGATATTGAAGTTTCCAAAACGGGGCAATAAAGCATTGAGCCCAAGTACAAGACTTTAGAATAGAGTAGGGTACACTGTTTTGATTCGTTTCTTACAACTTTGGTGATAAAAAGTCATTTTGTATACATATTGAACCTCTTGCTAAATGGCAAGTTCAAACAAATTAGAGACAAACTTCTGTCAAAACTGTTTCATGAACCATGTTCGTGTCACAAGATGCTGTTCTGCAACGATGTAATGTAAGTAATACTAACCATGACAGACCTGTACAAAATCTCACATCTTTTCAATAGCTGGTCAAACACAGAAACAATCAGACACAGCCAAACTGCATTCAGCAACTAGTGAAACCATGATGCACAACCAAGAAATGGAAGATGGAGAATGGAAGATAGTAACCAAAAATAATACCATGCCTAGAAGTGACAAAATCAATAGCCCCACTCTCAATGCAGCTCAGAAACCAGTGGTGCTATTTGTCACATCCCTAGAGTCAAACACTACTAAAAATCAGTGGTGGACTTTTGTAAAGGCAATTTAATGATGCTACAGTCCTCTGTGAAAAGCTTCTAATATGACATAACTTCTAAAACTCCTTATCCTTGAAGGTGTACAAATGGAAGAAGATCCCAAATCACACAAATGGCGTTTTGTTTATACATTCTTCCCTGGAATGTTCCTCAGCAAAACATGCAGTGCGACGTATGCCCACACTTTCATACTTGGCCCCTGTTACCTTTGCACAAGGAGCTTATCAAATGTGACAACCAAGTGTGCAATAATCAAAAACACATCGACATGATAGAACAGCAACAACATAGTTATACTGTATCACTCAAAATGGCAAAAGGGATGCTAGACATTAAAGCACATCATCCACGCATCATAACACTGGATGGAATATATGAGTGAAAAATAATATGCTGACAGAAATGCGTATTTTCCTGGAAGAACAATAACAAACCATAAAGTGACTTTTTGTCTGACAATACAAAAGACACAATCATTTCAAATATGCATTGAGAAGTGGAGAACATGTCCCAATGCAAGGGAAAAGCACAAAGCAGACACACATGCAAGTGTCCTGAATGACCACTCTTGTTTCTACATATAACACGATATCTCTTGATGTTTTTCCTTCTAAAAGCTTCAACAGCCTGCAAGATGTTTCTCTGACAAAGTCAAATATCTTAATGTATTGCTTCATCTCTCTGAAAGATGACACTGATGTATAGCAAACGAAATTACTTTATTTTGCTATTAACACTTCAATCGCCGCTTGTCTGGAAAGCTGCAAAGGCGCAGAACGCCGGCCCACGATATATTCGTGGCTGGTGTACAATATACTCGTACTTCACTTCAAACGCCAACCGTTGAGCGCCGGGTGGTATGTTTTCCTCTATAAAGTACGAGCATTTCGTACATGTCTCTAGCAACCAGAAACATGTATTTATAATGTTCGCTGACGTACGGTGTGGCCAGGAGAGCATTTCAAAGCAACCATAGTTTATTTTTCCTGCAGCCATGGTGTGTTTTGCCTGCAGTCACGCAC
>Ga0210059_1006715_pt1 | contig 18428 bp, 13 predicted proteins | sample Ectturendosymbi2_FD_188042 | JGI IMG/M metagenome (GOLD analysis project Ga0210059, IMG submission 188042) | Ecteinascidia turbinata endosymbiont from Florida, USA - Sample 2 (SPAdes) (version 2) | ecosystem: Host-associated > Tunicates > Ascidians > Unclassified | place: Key West, Florida... | reverse complement strand
ATGCGCATTCTCAATTCTTGTGTAGTTTTGCAAGATTCGATCTTGCAAACCGGGGTGTGCGCCAGCCGGTCCAGCCACACACTTTCTATGCTCGACTGCCTGTATTCGACAAGACATCAGTGCAGCATCATTTTTCAGCTGTAATTATTGCTCGGAAGCAGTGATGAGTGTTTTACTACCCTGTTTTAATGCACAGCCTGATATTTTTGCAGTTATGGACGGCTGTGTCGTAGCGTTGATTGCGTTTTCCTCCGATATGTTAGCTTGGAGGGCTGATAGTTTATATATTCAGCAAGGTCGTACGCAAGGGGGGAGGTTGGGTTTAACCCCCTCCTTGAGCTTGATATTTTACGATAACTTTATTACCTGCGCAATAGAGATTAATTGTTTTCGCACACTTTTTGCATGTTAATTTGTCGACGCAATGCAAATACCACGGAATGAATTTGCATGCAAATTACAAGGAACATTGTAAATGGGCTAAAAAGTAATGATCAGACTTGTGGGGTATCTTGGTTGTTATCCTCTGCGTCCAGAAACCATCTCACCACTTTTTGCAGATCTTTCATCCACTAGGCATGTTTGAGATTGTGCTCCGCGATAGTTCACTTTATCCGAAACAATTGCCTTTATTTTGTCTGCTAAGGCTGATCAGTGCAAGTGCTAAACGCATTGACTACATTAGCAATTTCTGTAGCATGATAAAACTGTTGCACGAGCTCAAAAACCGCAGTTGTTAAAGTATAAGCATTCAGGAATTTGATAATGTCTCAGCAGGGAATAAGGAAAACGAAACGTTTGCTGAACTTCCAGGCCCGTAACCAGTTTGGGACACCAGGCGGGAGAAGAGCTTTCGAAAAGGGGGACACTTTTTTTGAACTATGTCCAATAGTTTCAAAATACGTCCAACATTTTTCCTGTGGGGACGAAAATGCTTGTCGGCGAGACTCCCCGCTCTCCTGGTTGCGGGCCTATGGACTTTTGCATCACAAACAACAAACGTTTTCTTGCGTACTTTATGCGCATTCTCAATTCTTGTGTAGTTCAGTAAAATTCGAACTGCGCCAGCCAGTCCAGCCGCACACCTTCAATGCTCAACTGCTCCTATTTGACGAGACTTTAGCGCATCCTGAATTTGCAGTGGTAAATTGCTCTCACGTAGGGATCAGTGTGTTTCACCCCCCTGTTGTTACGCGCATAGTTTTGCAGTTATGAACTGCTGTGTCGTAGCGTTGAGTTTATTTTCCTCCGATAGCCTAACTTGGAGCGCTGATAGTTTATATTGAGTGCAATGACACATGAAATAAGGGGAGTGCGGGAAGAAAAATATGCATTATCATGTCAACAAACCCGCCAAAACGTTGGTTTGGAAACATGGAAATGACGTGAAATTGTGACGTCAGAAACAGCGCACACCAAATACTAATGACCACCATATGCCACTGAATGGAACCCCCTCCTCATGAAAATTTTCTGCCTACGCCACTGAGTACATCTATGTACTCAGAGACGATACTGGCATACTGAAAATCATAAAAGCAAGCGCTGATTTCGCCGCTTCATTGCTGTTGCTAGCAGTGCCAATAACGCTACCACCCTTGTAATCAAAAAACTGTTGGAGATGAATTTCATCAACTAAAAGCATCACAGTTAAGTCGGTCTGTTGCAAGATTTTCACTTTTTCTTTGAGATAACACAAAAATGTGCTATCATGCTGTTCAATCGAAGGGCGCATTGCTTTTGACAATATTATTTTAAGAATTGTGTTATAACATGGCAGAAGACAATTGCCACTTGTGCGTAAAAAACTGTACGCATTTGGTGCAGTGTTGTGAAAAGCAGAAGCGAATACAAGAACATCATGGGAATAACTATAAACACTTTGCATCATCAGAGGCAATTGTTCATACATGAATCATATCACTCGATGAAATTTAAAACTTTCCGATATTAAGGGAATAAGCAAGGACAGAACCAGTTACAAAACTAAAATGAACTGACAATCAGAACAGTTTGTGTGTGAGGGTGATGTTTGAAAAAACGTCTCGCACCGTTTCGATTGTGCGCAGGCTTTTCACTTTCAAAGAAAACTGAAACTTATCCGATCAGGGCCGGCCCTAGCCGGTGAGTGGCCCCATGCAAGACTTAGGCGCGGGAACCCTCTGAACAGTTGCTTTATGGCGTCATCGTGCTCAGACAACCGTGCTACGACCTGTTTGAGAAAATGGCCTATATGAATGTCAAAAACACGGCGAATTATTGTAGTTGATCTCTATATAGATGATATCACAAAGTATCGTTTTTATTTAGAGGGGCGTGGGCATAGCTTATGTATCCGTTAGCTACGTCCATGTTTATGATAAATATGCTGCTGTGGTGGACTTTAGACAGTGTACTGCTTCCAGCCTGCTCGTAATCAAGCCGAAAGTTGTAAATGAAGCTCTGCAATGGAGATCCCATCGGCGAGTGAAAGTGCAAAGTTACGTCAATCAAACCGAACATGCGAATCGAATTTACAATGCAATATACTTCACACTTGTTGAACGGCATTTTCGTTCGAAGAACCAGGCCCATAGCCACGGGGGAGTACTCTGGGACGGTGCTCCCAAAATTTTTTTGGTTCCCTCCCACATTTGTTGTGTCCCGAAATATTTGTTATAAACATATAGTAAAAACAAAAAAAATGCCCCCTATAAATGTATTTTGCCCCCCAAACCTAAAAAACTGACTACAGGCCTGAAAAATTGACTGGCTCCTAGAAAGCTGCTAGCATTAACTGATTACCATCCTCGCTTTCGGTAACCACAAGCGCAGACGTATTTTTGTATGAAGGTAACGTATGAGCATACGATCAGCTGTTTGCCTTATGACGCAATACACGAAAAATGTAGACATCACTAGACAGCAACCCATATATCCCCCATCCCAAAGTTCCTTTGACATGCGTGATGGTTTAACAGTATTCGTCGTAATCAAATAAAAAACAACAGCACACATAATACAACCAGTTGTCACGAAAGGCAATTTCAAAAATTTTAAACTTGACAACTATGTATTTGACCTCCAACGTGGTTTCTCAAATACCAGTCTATCCACTCATGACACTTTTTGACACAGTCCGACCTCCCAAACGCCCGGTGTCTATTTTTATTCCCAGCGTGTTTACATCTGTTCAGCGCTATGCCCACTCTAGAGATTTGATGCCACCGAAATGCAAAACCATTCAAGCTTTCTACTGTCTTGGTCATCACTGCGGCCTGAAGAGTTTCAACCATTTGCACAGACCAGTTAGTTTCGTAGTTCTAGTGAAATCATTTGTTTCAGTTAACGATTTTTTATAATTTATTAGTCAATGTTTCTTTTTGTAGCAGCATGTGTTCCTAATTGTCAGTAAGTTTAGTTAAGATGTTCTCATATTTGAGCATGTGTTCTGTTTTATAGATTTTAGTCTTGAGTTTCTTTGTTTTCTCTGCTCTTTTAGCTTTTCAATTTTTCACCCGTAAGCCTTTCTCGCAATTTTCAATACTGAGGATCAGTAATTTTACGTGAAATCGATTACCTATTAAAAGTTTCCCGATAAACTCATTGTTTATCCCTATTGTGAAGAGAAAGTACTTCAACACAGAATGTGCAAGTTTGGATCATTGCAAAAAGATGAAAGGAGAGGCTCGCGATGGACATTAGTCAGCTGATTCCTAGAAAGCACAAAAAACTAGAGCTTTTGACTAAAGTATAATATAAGTGGTGGCAAGAGACAATCACCGATATCTATAAAAAGCACCATATGTCATTGTCAGGGGTCTCCAAACTACGGCCCGCTAAGCCATTTCATCCTGCCCTCAAAAATATTTTGTCAGTAACAGCAAAATGCTATTTTCACGAATCATTTGTTGATTTGGTAGAATGTAGCATATCCCGAAACAATCACAATATGCAAGATGTCCGGCCATCGAAATCCAAAAGCGTATGTGGTCCTCTGACGATAACGTTTACGAATCCTGGCCTAAATCAACACAAAGAGCAAGCGCCCGAAACAGGTATTAACGTAAAAACTGAGCATCAACCAAGCATGACATAAAAGTTTACGTATTAAAAAGGTGCAAAGGTTCAAAAAAATGTTGACATTACCCTCGGGTTGCTGACTTTATGATAGGAGTGCCTCTCTAAGTCAGGTTTCGGGATTTTTAAGTCATTGAAATGATTTGGATGTGAGCATAAATGTTTGACTACAACGGCAGTTTGGTAGTTAGCTTCAAAAGGATATGTTTATCAAGGCCAAATTCCAAAGTATTTAACACGTCTGCATTCTGAGTCCAATTCTTTTTCCAATTTATATGAAATGAATTACCAAAAATAGCAAGTTTGACTTCTTGTGTAGCCTACTGCACGTTTTTCCTCATATTCCCATCTGTCAAATTTGCAAGCAATCTTACTTTATAAGTTAGTAGATATGTCACAATGGCTGTAGCTGAACAAATGGCCGTAAACCTTGACAAAAATATATTCGTGAATTTAGTGGCACAAAAATCAAAGTTTAATCAATTTGCAGTGTCATTCAACAATAACCACATTCAAAGATCTGCAATGATCAACTATCTCGTTATATAACTTGATGATTTCTTCGTGAGTACGCTCATGCTAATGACCTCACATCACAAATATATTGCTCCACAGGTATTCTGTACAAATTTAGGCTTTACAGTTTCTATTACACTTTCTTCAATTACACTTTCTAAAAACATTCATCACTTTGAAAAAATATGTCTTCTACGTGATGCAACGCTGAGGTTTCTGTGGGATTAAATCGATTTTATGTAATTTAAATAATCTACGCAACAAAACTGCGAGATATGTTCGTGTGGGAACAAGATGGTGAAGGCTATGACAGTAACTTCAAAGCCCACCGACAATTAGTAAAGTGTATTACCTTTAACTTGGATGTTATATGTACACAATCGGCAACATTAATGTTCTCAAACCAACACCTGAATATTTTATCCTAAACTGAAACAAATAAATGAGAGAAACAGGTACAGAACAAACTTTAATATTTATTTGGAAATCTCTAGTAAGCTTTCCATCATATTTTAAATATCCATGGTTTTACTAGATCAAGATATTGGGGAGAACTCTACCCAACAAGAAAACAGTTCTTCATATATATTTTGTAAAAAATGCATTGCTTATTTTATAAAAAACTAACATGCAATGGTTGAGTTATTTTAGTTTGAGATTAGGATACCGGTTGTGCTAAAGATCATACTACCGAAAAACTCTTATAAGTTGTTGCAATCTTTAAATGGTCATATGACTTTGAAAGACTTGGGTTCACCTGGTCGTGTTTGATTAAAAAAAAAAAATCCTTCACAGCTCTTTCGCTTGTGTATAAACTGAAATGGATTGTTATGTTTGATTTTCCGTGATGAAATTTCGAGAGTACAGATCGCAAATATATACGGTGTAATGATGAATCAGAAACAATGTATATTGCTGCTGCTGTTCAGTGTTGGCACTAATATCAAAGAAAATGATTTTTTTTTCTTGAAAATGAAAAAGTTGGAGCTGTCCCAAGTAACAGCACGTTTTTTGTGTGACAACAACTGTCACAATTTCTAGAACAGGTAATTTATTTAATCACAGCAACATTTATGTGACCTTGAACTAATATTTGTCCTATGCTATATCTTGTATGATTTGAAAATAAGAACGTTTATTCAAAGGTTGATGAGGAATGCATGTTTTCATGTTGTGGTACATTTCTGACAAGTCCCTTTTCTATGTCTGATGTAAAATAGACGTATTTCCAACCCAAGTGCACTACATTTTTCTTGCGCATGCGCAAGCAAACTTTCCATACCCAGCTTAGCTAAATTTTTATTAATTCAAATTTTCATTAATTCGTTTTGATTTTTTCAGTAGTGAGTTAAACTCGGTATAACCAATGAGTTGGCAGCTGCAACAAATCAATGAGCTTATATGTAAAAACATGTAACGTAATATTTGCAGGTTGAAGCCAAGGTTGTTGGTGCAACAAACAAAGAAATGGTATCGTACGACCAAGGATCAGTTGATCTTCAGAATTTGCACCCAAAAAGATTGTACGCAATAAAGGTAAAAAGGCGGAACTTAAATTAGTTGGTGTAAGCAAATTTTGTCACACATTCATCTCTAAGGTATTTATAGAACTATTGAGTATTGTAAACTAAGTTAGTTTTGACATTTGTTTTGCCCAAAATAGGACCCCTTAAGAACCGCAAAGCCACAATAGTGGCTGTAACTTTGTCCAGTCATAACTTGCTGATCGATAGAGCTACTTGAAATTTGAAAGTTGTTTCATCATGCATTTGGCAGTGGGTGCAGTTTAAATTGTATTTACCAAAAACCTTCGTGCAACAGTCGTCGCCATGAGCCAACGAAAGAGAGAATCGAACCGACGACCCTCAGCAAAACAGCGATTGGGACACCCCGTTCAACCACGTTCACTCTGCACTTGCTGTTACGAACTCAGTTTTGTATGTGGCGTAATCACATCGCCATAAGCCAACCCAAGAGCGTGTCGAACCCATGACACTCAGCATAACAGCAATCGAAATTCCCCGATCGACCAGGTTCATTCTACTTATGGTATTACAAATTCAACGTTGTATGTGACGGTTCACCACACCACTGTAGTTACTGTGAATGAAAGTGAAGCAGGCTCTGCATTCTGGGCTACCTGAGCATCTAGAAAAAGTGCTGAAATAGACTTTTGCCATCGATGGTGCTTGGACCAAATCTAAATCTCCCTCGAACTGATTGTTTGATTCCAGAGAACGCAAAAAGATTTATTTTCGTCTAAAGCTTTTGCAAAACTAAGACAGAACAGAATAGTAACTTATGGCTTATTTCAACAATTCGATGATCAAGAAGATTTCTGTTGGATGTTGTGAAAGATTGATACCTCACCTTTGTATAAAAAAGTGCAAATCACGAATTGCCTATAAATCTTCTCATTTTTTAACTTACGGCAATACACCAGAAATTACCTGCAAATAAATGAATGATTGACTACCGCAAGTTACGTTGAATTACCTGAACATATTTTTCATCAGTTGTTTGAACATTCAAGGCGATTATCTGCAGGAAAATTATTTTGCTACATTCAAAGGGTGAGTTAAGGTTAATCTAGGAAGATCAAGATTTAATCAAAGAATCATTGATTTCGCGACCATAATCGCACCTGATGCTTTAGATAAATGCAGTCACAAGGAATGTGATCACAAAACAGATGTGAAACCATGATTCACAACTTTGTAGTGCAGTTAGGAACAAGTAAATAAAGCAACAAACTTTTATCAAAAAGGCATATGGAAAAAAGAGCTTGTTACAATTTCGCAAATTTTGTGCATTTTTGAAAGTATTTTTAAAGACTTCGTACTGGAAAAATCTTCCCTTTTTCCAAAACACATTTTTGTTCCGGTTTTTGCTATGGTAGTAATTGCTGCGTAGTGGAACATAAATATAAGCTTTGTCTTACAAACCTTGTTCAAAACATTTTTTACGCATGCCGTTTGATCATTGTCTTATGAGTACAATTCTTTGGCGCCATAAATGCTAGATGTGGAGTATCTTCATCAAATTTGTTTGATTTAGGGAATGCTCACCCAAAAGATATTGTTCTGCGACGACTAGCATTAAACGTAGCTTTTCGATATTGACAAGCAGTGCCGTATCAGCCCAATTCTGGGCCCCCCAAAATGCTTCCAAGGGGCCCCCTAATGGTGATTTATAAAAAAAAGTTACGCTATGCGACATCTCGAGGGTGAATAGACCTCAAACCAAAATATTCTAATTGCAAACTCAATTTTGGCACAACCAGGCCCGTAGCCAGGTTTTGAGGTTTGGGGGGGAAAAATACATTTTTATTGGCGAAAGATTTTAACTGTTATCGTATGTTTGAGACAACTTTTTCTGAGAACAACAAAATTTGGGGGGGAAAAAACGTTTTCGGGCTAACTGCCGCCGAATGCCCCCCGTGTCTGCGGGCCTGGGCAAAAACGTCGCCAAAAAGTCTTCCATTGGGGAACTTCATGTTTGTGCAGGAGGGCTAGACATTCTGAAAATTTATTTTTGATTCACAACATGAACAGCATTTGCAGATTGTGCAAATTAATTATAAATATTTTCCCGCAATTACACATAATGGGCTCGTTATTTCCAACCAAAAATTTTTGAACGAGCTTAATAAAAGGAATTGAGTCGTAAATCACTGTCATTTAATTGAAGAAGATTATTTAGAGATGTAGTGATGAAATGCAAATGCAAAAATATTTGCAGGAAAGCAGAATCAATCCAATCGTTCAGTTATCAAAACATTACCGAAGGAGCAAAAATGAGGCCGGTCAAAGCACGTGCGCCGCGATGAACGCTTTCTTTCATTCGCGCAAATTGATAAATTTACCATGAGTTGAAGTGAAAAATGCTTATAAAGCATGTGCATTGGTATTTTTACTGGCCGAAATACACATGCATAAACATTGCTGATGTCTGAACTGTTAATCTCGGGGTGCATGGCACATGTTTAGATTAATAATATTTTGTACCTCAAATCGTCTATAAATGTTAACAAATATAGACTAAGGCCTACGTGGACGCAACGGTTAGCATCCATAACCCACTAACTGCACTCAGTGGCGTAAATGACATGGGGGCAAGGGGGCGAGCCGCCCTCCCTGGCAAGCTTAATGTAGAAACTGGGCCCCCTCTAATTGCCATTTTTATATTTAGTTTTCTTTAGGTTGTTGTTTGTTTGCGTTTACCGGGGTGTTTTCGTTTTTTTAGTTAGTATACTGTAGACATCCACGACATCCAGAGATTCACAATCATTTCTTAACTTTTTTCTGAGTTTTGGCTAGTGGACCCCATTCAGCTAAGCATTTCCCCCCCTGGCTCAAACCTCTAGTTACGCCACTGACTGCACTACTCTGTTTTGGGACACCCCTCAAAATGACTTCTAACTTAACAATTAACTCCATCTGGCTGTCTGAACAGCAGGCTGCCCAAATGTGTAACTTTGGTTGTAAGCACCAAAGGTATCTTGTTGCTACGCAGTACAAAATAAGAGAAGACTACCTGGGCTAGACATAGTAGCTTACGCTTTTTCAGAACAACCACTGAACAAAATACGTTGATCAAGTGGAAATCTGACTTCTGTACGTAAACAACTAGGCATGTAGGCAGGGCCAGACAACTGAACAAGAGGCCCATCAGGCCCAATTCGTGACCGCGAGGCCCCAACACGCTTAGAGCAACTGCGCAGAGGCAGGATGCGAAACTTGCTAGCGAAATGTTGTGCTCTTGGTCTTTATTGCGTAAATATAGCGCGGCAATAAATATTCAAATTTTCACTTCACGTTATGGGAGTAGGCGTTTTTCCGCATGTGGCCAGGGCTCCCACTGAGGGTTTTTTCGACCCGGAACTGTTTTTTGGTCGACCTGTGTGTCTAGGTTATTATGAAAACTCGCATGATGTCTGTGTTTTGAAAGTGATAAACTCATCAGCAACTTCAATGTGTTCAATAATATAAAGATAACCTTACATTACAGTGTTTACATGCGCACATCAGATGAGAAAATACACAAATCGGATGAAGCAGAACGTGTTCAATCGGTTTCATATTCTCATATAAGATCACTGTCATGGTTATATACAGTGATGTGTTTAAGGGAAGGCAAGCGAGGCACTTGCCTCGGGCCCCCTTTGCAACCGTAATGTGCAAAGTAGCCTACCTTGCTTTCAAATTTGGCCCAACAGCAACTGCAATGTACAAGTGGGATACTTTGCTTTCAAAGGAGCCCCCAACAGCAGTTGTAATGTGAGAATACTTTGCTTTCAAAGTGGCCCAAAATAACTGTAATCCACCTTTATTTCAAAGGGCCCTTAACTTCACTTATTTCTAGTGCTTCATGTTTAAATTTGGGGATCGAAGCTTTCTCTGGGGTGCTAAGTAGTGACGGGACTGGAATTTTGGTCCCCCTGTGACAGCGTGGGCCCCCCAATTGGGGGGTATGGAGTGCGACTGATACGGCTCTGTTGTCAAGCATTATCTATGATACAGCATGCAAAAATGCCAATTAAATAAGAAAATTTTGATCAAAAACTTAAAGTTTCAAGAACTAACGCTATGAACAGTCTTTTCCCTTTATTAATAATAACAACATGTTCATCTCGAAGTTTAAAACAACGCATCTGTAAAGGGGATTCATAACGAACATTTTGAAAAAAAACGCAGGTTGTTTTGGGAACATTAACGATACCAAAAAACATACCGTGATTGTCTGAAAAATGAGACCTTTGAATAGCTACAGTTAAATATATCTTTCAACAAAATATGTAAACACTTGATGTGTATATTTTTGAAGGTGGAAAAGTAATATCGTTGTACATGTGATCGCTTTGCTTTATGAAAACTACATTTTCTGTTGTCGATCGTTTTTTTAGGCTTATCTCACTTTGCTAGCAAATGTGAATCCCACAGGCTTTTGGATTGTGTATAATATAAACAATTAATGTATTGTATTGTGTATAAAGTCTTCACTCCCAGACACAAGGCGCTAGACTTTCAAACATGCAGCGCAGTATCAAGATTCACACAAATACATGAAAGAAGACAAGGATACATACATGGCGGTAGTAGAGAGTATGGTGCTAATACATTTACTTGGGTGAAACACAAGCTTTTAAGACACGCGCATGAATGACGTCATCATGCTTATTATAATGTAGTACTGCGATGACTTCCAAGTACATCGATTTATAAAATGCATGAGGGAGTGGGAGGCTGCGAAGGACCAAGGGTCATTTAGCCTGCAGACCTACCAAGGACGAAGATCTTTATAGTGTAAAAGGAACAGTATAGTTAGTAAACATCTTTTGCTCTGGAAATAAAGTGTAGTCTGTGTAATGCGGTTACACGGTTTATTGAAGTAAAATGCATTGCAGGCAAGGCCAAGCCCCCAGAAGAAAATGGTTTAAAGTTGTCAAATTAAACATTTGCTGTTTTCACACATTCAAAAATATTCGTGAATGCTAGAGCGGAAATGCGTCAAACGCTATAGACCGCTGCAGCACCGCAATGGTGTCACGAGATTTCAACAGGTTGAGAACTAGTCGCGCAATCATGCTTTACGGAAACAAATCGCTGTCAATGCATGCATGGGAACGGAATTTCTCATGCTTTGTGTCTACAGACTAAGGCATCCCACTACTTTATGCACTGGTTTGATGCGACCAATTTCTGTGAACGCAACCAAAACCAAACGATGTAGTATATAATGGATATATTGCATGATTTGACCGCTTCCACTGTGGCAACGTTAAGTAATTAAATCAAACGACTGGGTTTTTGTACACCAAACAATAAGAACAAGAAGTGTGTTAGGATAATATAATTCGTATTTCGTGATGAACATGTGGCATTCAGTAGCGTTGGGTTCTTTTTGGAAAAGTAATCTAAACAGAAGCGAAAATTCGAACAAGTAAAGTCAATAAGTGTTGCTTATTTCCTAAATCACAGTTCTTCCGTCATATGTTAATGCACCAAAAACAACCATTCACTGCTGTGAAATGTGCTACATACAATGGCATATCTGTTCCGGTGCCATTGGGTTGGAAGTCCAATGGTGAGTAACAGGGTTTTCTGCAACACTACTCTTCCCCTCCTTACATAAATGAAACTATTCACATCATTATTGTTCATGTTGAAATAAAACCGCAAAGCAATTTTGGAAATAAATTTACGGTTCACATCGCAAATTCAAGTCGTACAGCAAACAAGATTAGTAAGTTAAGAAAGCAAACAAGGTTTTGAGGTTTTCCGGTTGAAATCACTTACAAGGTTACAATTGCTGTAGGAAACAAGAGACTACAGTCCTGTTGATGCGCGGAATTTGTAGGGTGTCAGGTCATAGGCAAAGGTCGTTGAGTACGGGTTCGAACACTCTGTGAGTGTCAGCTCACCAAAGCTCGCTATTAAGGCTGGCACCGCAAAAGCTTATCTGATAGGGTAAACAAATCAATTACTTATTAAAATCGAATGTTGTTACGTTTACAGAAACTGTTGTCATCATCCGAAAATTCAGTGATCCGTGCAATTAGTTAAAGCGCGACCAACGTAGGCAGCCAAAGTAATTTCACTACATTCTTGGTTTTGCCTCATTCCTCGCTGTATCTAACTCGGCTTTGCAAAATCTCAAAATTTTTTCTCCGGAACGCTTTTTTTTGTTCTCAATGCGCACAAACATTTTCATGGTAAAGTCTGCAGAAATGCATGTGGTTTTTAAATGAATCTGCGTAAATATTTATACCGGACATAAAAGTTCATTCATCCCTTTATTGGTTTTGTTTCACTGCAGTTAGCTTAAGTACGATGTGGTAAGTATTAGCTTCTTCCATGAATGTATCCTTCTTGAAACAGGTAACCCTGCTCCTTGGAGGTTGTGCAAACACGAATTTTGAGACGACACTGTACACAGAAACAGGGTATAATCCTCCTCGTCCAATTACCAATGCAAGAGTGATATCGCCGTATGACTGCATTGTTCAAGTTCCTGTTCAGTCTCAAAGTTCAATCGATATGAATGCAACTTATTACAAGGTGTAAGAATGTTTGTATATTTTTGATTTGAGCGGAGGCTCACTCAATCTTTTTCTGGTATTTTGTATGCAATGTTTTTATAATAAACACTTGTTGGTAGATTGAAGTGAAGAGCCAATCAAATCAAAGTGAGATTTTGTTCAAAATTGAACCTTGGAAGCGAAACCAAATATTGAGATTCAAGATATCAACGGTCGAGCATGGTAATGCACCAAGAGTTGAAATAAGGGTAAGTAATGAGATTCAATATGTGGAAAACATCATATTAAACGAAAATACTTTGCGTGTCATTTTGACAGATCATTGCCATATCAAGAAACTGTTCAAGTCCACCTCAACCTGTGGAAGGATATTGCTGCGCTAAAAAAGGTGAACAAGCTCTTTCTAATTTTTGTTGTTAATCCACCATTCTGTCATCATCCTCATTTCCGTTATCATTAGAGTTACATGAGCAGTATTAAAAGAAAAACAGCTGAAACAATTATTGCCCTGTGTAAAGAAAATCTTTTTCAGCAGCTGTCATGGTGAATGGTGATTCTTTGTATGGTTTCAATTTAAACCTATTTTCAAATATTCTCTAATGTGAACGATTGTTTTTGATACATTGCTGGAGACATTTTTTTTGTAAATCACGATTAAATCTGCTTGCATTTTTCGTGTTGACTGCACCACTGTTTTTAAAACACAAAACACAAAATGGTTTTATTTACAAGTATGAGTCAACCTTTTTGAAGTAATGACCTCAGTATTGGTTCCATATGTATGAAATTACGCCAAAGGTACAGTAAAGTAGCTGCATTCGAAATCGCATGAGAAGAAAACTCAGGGTTTAAGTGTTGAAAATCACATGTTCGAAAGTTCTTTGCAAAGGCATTAATCTTTGCGTTTTTCTCGAATAAATGCAAATATTATTTGTAACTATCTGAAGTCATACTCTGCTATTACAATTGATTTTCCATACAGGCCCTGTCCAAATCAAGGAAGCAAAATAACAATATATTTATATTATTCAGCTTCAAACCGGCATCTGATCATAAGCATCATCTTGAAGGAATGAAATTGTCTTAATAAGTGATTTACATGAAATATAATATAATCTTTGGCAGTAATGCATGTCAATGTGAAACTGTGAAATACTACTATGCATCTGAAGCAATTTGTGTCCTTCGCCGAAGAGAATCCTGGATAACCTAGGGATTGCGCGTATACATGAAGCCCCTGGAATACTATCGTGGGTCTGGCAGACCCGAGTCAAATGGGGTCATTCACGTTGAACTACGTAAGCGGAAGTCGGCGCGCTTTCAACACTTCAGTAGCCTCTTTTTTTGTACTACTTGTAAATAGGTGCGCTTGCGGTCATCCACACTCTTTTCGATTTTGCGCAGGGAGTGAGTTCGGGTCTGGCAGACCCCACGATAGTATTAGTGTGAGGTGGCGTTGGGTCAGCCTAACCCGCGTTATGGTTGAAGGAAGAAATGTTCCAGGTGGCTGTAAAAAAAGCTGAAACTCACTCAGCGCATGCTTCTACGGTCTTGTTAGTTGTACAAAAAAGAAGTTTTTCACGCCCATAAATATATTTTTATGAGTAATTCAGTTCAGGCATATATGACACCTTCGCTATATTTAGCCTACTTACTTTTCATCAACAATCGTATGATATTTGAGTAAAGTAACTTTGTTAGTGCTCAAATTGCTCAGTGAGACTTATACTTTCTGCGTAGTTTTTGTCATAAACTTTAGTTGAAGGAAAGTACATTTGTCATTATTGAAAACCGGGTCTGACAGACCCGACGTTAGTATTAACGTGACAAAAATCGAACGATAGTATTCCAGGCAAGGTAACTTCAGTAGTAGTCTTTTGTTCTGAGCATTTGAAGCTATAATTACGATTAAATTAAATTTTTTATAAAGAAGAAGCATTTTGCGGCAATCACAAAGCCAGGACAGTCTTAATACGTGATATTACTTCCAAATGGAGCATCACAAATTACCCCTAAAGCAAGCGCAATGTTGGAAACTAGATTCCAAACACCTGAACAAAATAAGAAATAGGACAATACGACCGCAACCTGTCTGAAACCAAAGGGCAGCAATCATAAATATTGTCAAAACAAAATTAGTATTGTTGAGTAGGTACTTCTGGCATTGATGCAGAATCAAATTTCAATTTTTTCAATGGAATGGTAAATTGACACCAAGCATTCCAGCGTTTATGGTTAGCAAGTTATGGGCAAAAAGTCTATAATTAAATAATTAATTCCCTAGGTGATTACGGTAATTATTCTGCATCAATGCCTTATTAAAGGGTTGATATTGAGTTTGTCATAATATAAACAAAATATTATTGGACGGATAAATGAGCCAAACGAAACAAAGCTCAGTGATTTGATAGTACGAGTTTACATTTTGATCGATTTCAAATTCGTGCAAAAATTCGAGTATTGTAACCATTATGTATATGTTGCTTATACACGCACAATCGTACAGAAGGAACCTGCATCTGAACAACCTGGGAATATATTTTGATACGACGTGTTATAATTAGCAACACTAGGATTGCAGCTTTGCGACTGAGCTTTGGGGATTGCTCAGACCTATACTGCCAGTCAATTCGTACTCACAATATGCACTATTTTTGAACTAGCCATCTCCATTTTGACAGGTTGGGATTTCTTTCACCCTCGTTTGCTTACAACAGATGGTGCTCGTTTTCGTGTTATTTGGAGAAGAGATGTTTAAGCTGTATGAAGAGATTCTACACTATGTTATTGTTATTTATAGCTGTTTGATAAGAAATACAAACTATCCGACTTGTTGATCTACTGGATTTTGCTATAAATAAATTCATTTTTTACGAGGACTAACATCATACTTTACAGCCTGCGCACCAAAACTAACGGGTGCAATCAACAGCCTGCTTTCAATATCAAGCAAAGTGTTCGATGCGAACTCAGCGCAGGAGAATTGTGCCGCTCTCGGTGGAAATCTTGCAACAGCAGTAGATACAAAGAGCAACAGCAGTTTAATTCAAGCACTCAGCTCCAATACAGAAGGTTATGTAAATGTATTTCTGAGTGAAGGTAAAATACATGCATACATTGTATCTACTGGGTACTACCAAAAACACCCACGAAATGATGGAGTCGAGTTCAATACCAAAGCTTGAAGGCCATATTTTCGATTGGATTTTCGCACACACGCACTTGCGCTATTATGTGGTGAGCGGATTGGCGAAACAATTGAGACATATAAAATGTCAACGTTATGAATAAATAACATGATTTTTACTAGGCTTGTAAAATTTCATTTTTTTCAAGCTTTTCAAGTTTCATTTTTCATTTATCATTTTGAAATTTCGCACTTGTGCTGCTTGACAAAAAATTGTCAAAAACACCTTTCCCAAATCCATTTATATTTCAACAGACTGGGAAAAAAATTTTGAGATTTGGCAAAACTAGGATAATTATAAAACAAACGTATCCGAATAACGTGTCCGAGCTGCAACAATGAGAAAAGAAAAAATGACAGCGCAGAAGACCTCTCGTTTTCAGGTGTAGTAATTATTTCATGTCTGCTCATGAACTACACTCAATGTAATGTTTGTCACGTACCCGCAGCAACACTTCGAATGGGCCCCTCACTTTCAAAGAACATGCTGTCCAAATGACGTGGCAATTTGTCAAACGGCGTAATTTGCACAATTACTTTCATAAAATGGGAACAAAAGATCGATATTCGTCGCGCACAGGTCATCGAGACAACACTGACAACAGAGCTCCAATGACCAACGAAAGTACATCAGAAAATTCGCAACCATCTTTACTAACACTCAGACGCAAGTGTCGACCCTTCTTGCCTCCATTATGCACTTGGGGTTCAAATCTTGTCAGCATAGGTTGCTTTGACACTGGGATACGTGAAAAACATGTGTGAAAGGAAGTCTTGACATGAGCTAGTGAATAAAACTGGAATGTCGCTTCACTCACAGACAAATAGCACGAAATGATTGAAGAAGTCAAGGGTTAAACAGTCAAATGTAAAACTTTGTAGTGCAGTGTTGTCTGAATGTTGTCAGGGTCACTTCCATTAAACGTCGTGGTTCTTACAACGTGGAGCTGGACGATGGGCGAAAACTCTTTTTACTTCAGTGTTGAGCTAACAAAGTTACCCCTGGCTGAGATGAACATACTCGACATCGCTCAGGTTGCAAGCTGTGCTGATGGATGTATCCTAATTTGACGAAGAGTGTGCATTTTAAGGTTGAAATTGTTAGATTTCTCTCTGTGCTTGATACACTAACACATCCAAATTCAATTGCACTCAGTTATACAGTTATACCAACTCAAGTGTACCCGGAGATGGGTGGTCGAAAGCAGCGATGCTATACAAAGCTTCAAAGCACAAACATCTACGTTTCGTTTGGGATGCTTCAATACGCGTTATGGAGACGACGCTGGAATGTCGACCGGGGTGATTGGTCAACATAGTGATGTTAACCAAAATGACCAGATGGGCTCTAGATGCAACTGTGCTGAAACCACGCTTTGTGCATAAGAACACTTTTTACTAACACAGAAAGCATTCTTTGCATTTGGGATACGCTGATGTACGCGAGTCCTCAGTCTAAATTGTATATACGTCCAAAATGCCGTCTTGGGAGATTTTACACTACGTTCCAATTGCAGATGTTGACGTGTCACTTTCGGTAAATACTTACGTTTTACCAAGTGTACGTTAATTCACTCTGACCTATGAGAGGGCGAAGGCATTTCTCAGGCTTGCGGGTACTTGAGACACAAAATATACAAGAGATTTTAGTGATGAATGTGTGAAATATGTTGTCTTCTACTTTGCGTCACAATCAATAGTGCATAACGGCAACTTCCATCGACCGTTGACACAAAGAGCCAGGCGTCTACTCTCTGCCACTGTGGTGAGACTAACTCGCAGCAAAAAGGTAGAGGACAGCAGAAAGCGCAGACCGAAAAGACCTGACGACTGATCCGCTTCCACTCTAGGGCACGAGACGTCCTAAATACACGCGAAATATTGCTTGCAGAAAGACGCATTCAACACAAAGATGTGCCTGACAAGACACGTGTAACATGCGAGCTTTTTGTAGACATATCAACGGTTTGTGCCCAGCAGGAAGGGTCAATGAGCAGTCGTTCACAAAAGCGTTGATTCCCGTCCAAATGTGCTTGTGCATATAGTGGGTCACTTACCTCAACATACGTCAGTCCACAAAGTGTGCCAACAAACCATCAGCTTCCTTAAAGTCAAAAGATTTGTTAAATAATAGATCTATAAGCCCCAAAGCGATGACCTCCTGAACAATGAGCGAATCAAGCCGACAAACTGAGAATGTGTTAAATAGATCTTCTGAACCCAGTCAATTTTATGCAGTCAAACGAAGAGAAGGTACGTTTGGGGGAGGCAAATATAATCTTGAAGCATTTTAGGCCAAAATCATTCTAATTTTCTGAGCAGTAAAGGCTTGGAAGACGCAGGCTGCGATGAAATTCGATATAAATGCTAAAGGCCCTCTACGAAAAAAGACTTCTTTTACTACTGGAGCATGGTCAGACTTACCTCACCTTGCAAAATGTATTCTAAATGCTTTGGAAAAAGATGCTGCGAAATAATTGAACCAAAGCTCACGGATACCCAGTGTACTTTGCGTCCAACGAACAGGAACAAATCTTCACATTGCAGCAGATTTTCTAGAAGTTGTGGTGTTATATTAACGATTTGTAGGTATGTTCTTTCAACCTCAACAAAGAACATGCCTGG
>Ga0210059_1006713_pt1 | contig 18431 bp, 13 predicted proteins | sample Ectturendosymbi2_FD_188042 | JGI IMG/M metagenome (GOLD analysis project Ga0210059, IMG submission 188042) | Ecteinascidia turbinata endosymbiont from Florida, USA - Sample 2 (SPAdes) (version 2) | ecosystem: Host-associated > Tunicates > Ascidians > Unclassified | place: Key West, Florida... | reverse complement strand
TTTTACTTCAAATGGCTAAACTACTCAAAGGCAGCGTAGACCAAAAGAAGGAGCCCTCAGTCCATGGTCGGAAAGCGGACTGATTTGGATAGCTAAAATCGCGCCTTATATACCCAGATTTAGTGGAATTTCCCTAATTAATCATTTGAACATTACCTTATAAGGTTTTATGGAGATTCCCTAATTAATCATTATTTGATTAGCTTCTGGGTATTGCCTTATAAGGCATTTTTATGGGGTTTTTAGTCATGATTCTTGATTGCATCATTAATGGAGCTTTTTCTGTACTTTTCCATGACATCATCTTTTTGGGTCTTCTTCAGCTCAGTTTGCTTCTTTTCCTCGTTTTTCGCTCTTTGTTTTTCTAAATCAAATTTTATTTGATTTAGTTTGTATACAGTTTGTCTTTGGATTCCCGACTGATCTGTCCGAAGCTTTATGTTGCTTGGCAACTTTGTGTAAACGTGGTGTTTTGCTTGTCACGTTTTTCGTGCTTGACTGATCACGGCCTTTGCGTTGCCGTTCAGCAGGTCTTATGCTTGTCATTGGACGTTTGGACTTTGTTTTCTTTTGATGAAAGCAACATTTAATATGTACAGACCAGAATGTGTCTGCTACATCAATAATATAGCATAAAGATAACTTTATATTACAGTGTTTCCATGCGCACATCAGGTGAGAAAGTAAGCATATCGGATGAAGCAGAACGTGTTCAATCGGTTTCATATGCTCATATAGGATCATTGTCAGGGTTGTATGCAGTGGTGTGTTTAACGGAAAGCAAGCGAGGCACTTGTGTAAAATAACTTGCTTTCAAAGGGGCGAAACAGCAACTGTAATGTATAAGTAGGCTACTTTGCTTTTGAAGGGGCTCCCAACAGGAGTTGTAATGTGTAAATACCTTGCTTTCAAAGGGCCTAAAGTAACTGTAATGTACAAGCACTTTTCTTTCTAAGGGCCCCCTAACTTCACTGATTTGTAGTGCTTCATACAGTATTTCAATTTTGGGTATCGAAGTTTCTCTGGGTGGCTAAGTGTTGACGGGACTGAATTTTGGGCCCCCTGTGACAGCGTGACCCCCAATTGGGGGGAATGGAGTGCGGCTGATACGGCTCTGCGTGTATATATCGCATAGCCTCTGTAACGCTTGAAACGCTTTACTGCCTATGTGTTTACATGGTTGCGCAACTGCATGCGCACTGAAACAAACATTTGTTTAGTGTATATTTTTCTGAGGGAACACTGCCCAAATGGGTTGCGATGCATTTTTGGAGGGGTCACGAGTAGATTTATTATGCACACAGCTGTATTACATTTGGTTTGATCGAGTTTCAGATGGGTGTCGTTGGTATACTTTTAAATGGGTGTCGTTGGTATAGGTTGCTACCATGGGCGCCCGCAGGGGGGGAATACGGGCAATCGCCTCCCCTCCTGGAAATTGGAACTAAGAAGCAAAAATTTATAGAAAACGTGAAATCATCAGTTTAATTGTGATTAGTTCGGTTAATTCTTGCAATGAGAGTTTGTTTGCCGATATGACACTCCTACTGCACAAGAGTTAGGTCCACTGTTTGGGTAACATGCAGTGATGAGCTTGCAGTTCACTAAATCCGCTTCTTTGCCTGCAGAAGCAGGTTGCGAAACTCGGAAACGTTTATTGCGTAATAATAACATGGCAACAAACTTTCAAAGATGCACTTCAAGTCACGGTGATGTAGGCGTTCTACTTTTGCCGCATGTAACTATTGAACGCACACATATTGGCAGGTAATGTAGCCAGACAGTGACTGCTGATAGCGGTGAGGCACGTCAGTTTAAACCAGTGGTGGGCGAATTGCTCGTCGCCGACATATTTTGTGTGGCTCTTCTAGATGAATAGCAACACCTCAAATTGATAGGAGTTGTTGCCTCATGTTAACGTTTGTTTCATTTATCAAATGTGTTTACACAAGTTCGTGAAGTTAGTCACCAGCAGTGTTCCCTGTAAGAAAATTTTACATTTCAGCAAATGTTTGTTTTAATGTGCATGCAATTTCACAACCATGTAGACCAGTGGTTCCCAAACTAGGGGTAAATTACCCTCCTGGGGTAATATGCGATTTTTCCGGGGGTAACGCAAAAGCAAAACCACATTGTTGTTCAGTATTATGAGCGATCACTGCAAAAGAAATTTTCGACCTGAAATGCGAAAATTTTTTATTGAGGGTAATAAGACATAATCGATACCTTGATTTGGGTAACGGCTCGAAAAAGTTTGGGAACCACTGATGTAGACAGTAGACACACGACCTGTGAAACGTTTCGAAAGGGCTAAGCGATGTATATATGATATCAAATTTTGAATGTTGCAAGTGCGCAAGAATGAGATTTCACTGCGTAAATGCTGTGGTGGTTCTGCGCAGTTGCGCACCTTAGAGAGAACACTGGCAGGGAGTCTGCACGATTTGACATCAACCATTACGACAGTGAACCTAAATCGCAAGTTAGGTTACTTTAAGTTCCCAGAAGAAAATTAAAATTTTTCAAAGACACATATTGTCAAACGCATCCTGTCCTTTTCCCAATGACAGAATGAGAGCGAATGTTTTTCGCGAAGAGGAAATTGCAGACCATAACGTGGAAGAATACTAAAATAAATTGTAAGACTACTGGAGGAATTCCAAGCCAGATTTGACCATTTCCAAGAGTTAAAACCGCGCTTGGCATTCCTGTTGTAAATGCATTAAATATTAATGTATCGGTAACAGTGATGGCTGTCGAGTTCGCTAACGTTTGTTACAAACTTGTCTGCTGTAGAAATAAAATTGACCGAAATGCAAGAAAATCTGGTTCAAAAAAACTTTAGTCAATGTTATTCTACACTCTAATTCTGGCGACAGGTTCCAGAAAGTAAATACCCAGAATTTAAAATACCAGTGCATAACTCATTTCTACGTATAGCACAACATATTGCTGTGAATTTTTATCTCTGTAATGAAGTTCGTAAAATCAAACCATTGCGCAACCCTGAAAAATGAACACTTGGAAAAATTAATGCGCACAGCTTTTGCAACGTACTGTCCAGATTTTAGGGGTCTAGAAAATCAAACAAAAAGTTAATACTGACAATTACTGTACATCATTTAATGTAAAAGTTGCATTCTTTACCGCATTTGTATTGACACTACAAACTGGTTTTGCGGCTCACTGGTGTTTTTGGTTTTCTGCGAATGATTCTTCCATTGAACATGTTTGCCCATCCCTGGTTTATACTATGTGTAAAGAAGCATTGCTGCCAACAAAGCGCATTTTTTGCAACCAATGCTCCCTCTAAATGTACGCAAATGCGCAGTGCCTCCAGACCATTTGCGCAGTGACTTTTCATTCTTGCGCACTTGCAACATTCCAAAACATTGGAGAAGCACGAAAACAAAGGATAAGCTATTTGAATTAAATGTGTAGTTTGTTCGTATTTTCATACGATTTTACACTTATTCTAAAAATTCACAAAGTTTGTAACTCCTTTAGAACTCTGCTAACTCAGTCTTAAAACATCCATGCTCACTAAAACAAACATTTGCTCAGCGTAAAGTTTCTTGCAAGGAAAACCATGTATACAACTGTTGCCGTAACATTGGACATTTTTTGTATACGTCCATTTGCATTGCATCGACAAAAAAATGTCGACTTTGCCCCCCCCGGAAAAATTTCTGCGGACGCCCATGGTTGCTACAATGTATCGCGGTCTCGCGGTACAAAAAAGGTTGAAAACCACTGTTCTATGCAAATCTGTTGCTTAAAAAAAAAGTTTAATCTGATATGAATTATGTTAAAATATACTTAAATGCCTAATTGCAGAGAACAGCTCGTGCTCGAACAGATGAGCCCAAGTAAAGCGCGAGCGAACGAAGACGAGAGAAAGCTTGCTACGAACGGTAGTTTTTGATTCAGGTCACCTGCAGCATGAATTTGAAAGGCCAGGCATTGAACATAGGCGTAGACAGGGGGGGCCAACGGGGCTATGTTCCCCCCAAATTTTTAGAAAATTTAGTTATTTTGTGCTTTGAGAGGCGTTTTTCCAAACAAAATAGTGTTATTTGTCTGAAATCAAACATTTTGCCCCCCCCTCCAAAATTTTTGGGCTGGCTGCGCCACTGGCATGGAACGAAAATACTTGAATAGTAACAAAGCCCAACGCATAGACCCCAAGTTAACAACCATAATCAGTGAAATGCGTGGTGCCACAAATATTCAAAGCAATCAAGCTTGCATTCTACAATATTATAAATCGTAATCAAAGACTCTGGCTAAGCCCGAGACACCACTGATTCAGCTACTTTGCACGACAACTAAGAAGTTTATGCCGAGTAAAATACCTCGCCGACAGCGCTTGCCGCTATTGCGAATTGTGAAGGGAGTACGCTTTGTGTGGAATGCCTCGACCTTTGGTAACCTACAGTATGATCATGGAACGGCCAGACCGAATCGGCCAGACCGAAACGGCTGAGATCGAAACGGCCAGACCGAAAAGTCCTATTCCGAGCACGATTCTACAATTCCATGTTATTGAACATCGAAAACAGCAACAAACACAGTCCACGCGAGTAAATCTACTAAGGATATAGATATTTGTATTGAGCGAAAATGGGCAGCGTCCCAAAAGCCATTCCTGGCATTTCACAAATTGATCAACATTTTTCCATTGTTCCCAAGTTACAGTGGAAAATGGGGGCCTCACAAGTCACAAGTGGATTAGCCTAGGGCCTCGTATCAGCTAATCCCGGCCTTAGTATCATACACAAAACAACACATATAACATAAGGAAGCTCAGAAAATGACAATCCAACCAAGTCTACAATATGAACAAAGATGTCCTTCTTGTCACAATCACTGCCAACAACGGGAAAAATTGCTTAGGGGTAAGACTTTCTTTTCACTTTGACTCCTGAAGTAAAAAAAATCAAAAATCACAGCAGCCAAAGAGTTTTCATTCATTCTACTGCAGTTGGAGAAATGGTGTCTTTTGTGATTTGATATTCGGAATCTACGACACTTGTAGATGTGAAATAACATAATAAGTTTTGCCGATGATTCTGGAAAGTCATGAAAAGAAATATAGCATTTCGTTGATTTTGACCGTTTTTCAATTTTTCTTGTTTGACTGACGTTTCGCCGACAGGCATTGGAATGTCGTCATTCTGCTGGCATTCCAAGTTCCTGTGCCCTTTTTTGATTTGATTTTCGGGGTCTGCGATACTTGTCGATGTGAAATAACATACAGTTTTTTCCCGATGATTCTGGAAAGTCATGAAAGAAATATAGCATTTTGCTTATTTTTAGCGTTGTTTCAGTTTTTCTTGTTTGACTGACGTTTCGCCGACTGATCTTGGAATGTTATCATATTATTGACATTCCAAGTTCCGGTTCGCTTTTTTGATTTGATTTTCGGAATCTGCGACACTTGCAGATGTGAAATAATATACATTTTTTGTTGGTGATTCCGGAAAGTCATGAAAGCGAATATAGCATTTCTTTTATTTTTAGCGTTATTTCAGTTTTTCTGGTTTGATTGACGTTTCGCCGACTGACCTTGGAATGTTGTCATTCTGCTGGCATTCCAAGTTCCGACGCCCTTTTTTAAATATGATTTTCGGAATCTGCGACACTTGTAGATGTGAAATACAAAATTTTTTTGCCGATGATTCCGGAAAGTCATGAAAGTGAATATAGCATTTCGCTGATTTTTACCGTTTTTCAGTTTTTCTAGTTTGACTGACGTTTCGCTGAGTGACTTTGGAATGTTGTCATTCTGCTGGGATTCCAAGTTCCGCTGCCCTTTTTTGATTTGATTTTCGGAATCTGTGACACTTGTAGATGTTAAATAACATAAATTTTTTTGCCGATGATTTCTCAAAATTCCCGAAATCCCGATCTGTTTTTGTTTTTTCTGAATTCATTAGTTCTATTTGCGTTTTTTTTAGGGAAGCGCTGCCGCCGGTTGTTGGCCGTTTTGCGAACTCTGCCAGAATGACGATGGTAAAAAATGTGCTGGTACCAGGAAGTTGGCAGAAATTGCGAAACCTCAGCCCCAATCATGACAAACAAGGTCCCATCATCTGCTTTTTCCTCCTTACAGGCTACAATCTAGGGCAGGGGTGTCAAACTCGTTTCAATTCAGGGGCCACTGCAGGCAAATTTAATCTCAAGTCGGCCGGACCAATGTAATCACTGTATAACACCCTTGTTATATGTATTGACAACTTCCAACTGTTTTCATAATTTTAATGCAAAAAGTTCAAGCTTATCTGAAAATGATTATTATCACATAAAGTTTTCAATTTCCCCACATAAATCAAAAAACGCCTTATCACTGAGAAAACTGTCAACTGACGGTGATTAAGACCTCTGGTTCGGACGAAATTAACTGTCCGGACAACCACTTGCATGACGTGATCAATTTTCAACGACTTGCAACACAATGTCTCCTGGTGCGAAATACAGTGAAATGTCCACAATTCACGTCCTCCACTTACAACCTGTACTTCTCTCTAAATTTTCTCCTTTTTTCCCGATCACTGATGGCGCGCTATTTGTAGCAACACTGACAGCACCGGACCAGTCTACTCCGACCCTGTTCAGTACTCCAAGGAGAGAGTTGAAAATATCATCGGCTGTTGTGATATGCATCATGGGCACCAACCCCAGGAACTCCTCAGTGACAGACAAAGTCTCATCAACGCCACGAATAAATATGGCTAGTTGTGCAATGTCCGCAATGTCCGTGCTTTCATCGAGCGCAACCGAAAACATAACAAACGACTTGACTTTGTTCTTCAGTTGGCTGTCTAAATTCGCGGATATGTCCGAAATCCTCCCTGCCACAATGTTTCTCGTCAGGCTAATATTAGCAAAAACTTCAGCTTCTCAGAACACACGATTTCTTCAGCCTTTAGGTTGCTCGTCTCCACGAACTCACCCTCACAGCATGGCTTTGATGCTAACGGTATGTCATTAGCAATAAGGTAGCTAGCCATCAGAGCTGCTGCACTTATATCTTGGCTACTGGTAAAAACAGACTTCTGTTTTTTCAAGCCTGCTATCAATTCCTTTACCACCTTCCTTTACTCCTCGGTTGCCCTTGCAAGCCAAGGTATCATTCGGCATGATGTGTCTCATAGCGGCGTCGAATGCTAGATTTGTTCACCACTGAAACCTGCTGTGAACACACCAAACATGCAGGTATCACATTCACCTCCGTAAAAAAAATAAAAAACGGACCAACTGTGTTGGAAAATTCTGCATTCTTTGTCAACTTTTCTCTGTTTCGATAAAGACATTTTGGGAAACGAGGCTGCCACGGAATAGAGAATAAAGGCTAAACTGAGCAATTCAAGGAAAAGTAGAAGTCCGAGCATGGAACAATAGTTCTACATCTAACAATATGTCTTTATTGCGCCATAATACAGTTTCCTTGTCTCCTATATTCACGAAAAACTACGAAGATGTCCTCCCAGTTTTCACTCAAGGTTGACATATTTGAAACAGGAAGTTGCTTGAGCAAGTGGTTTTAGTTAACATTTCCGCGTATTTTTCGACACTAGAAATCCGGCGATGTCGATTTTGACATTTTTCGTAATTCAATGCGCAATTTTCTGCATTTACTGCTTTTTACCGATTCTCAAATTTTACCCTGTCGAACAGATTTCTGTGCAGTTTATTTTCGGTCAATAATTCGAATAGAAGCTTTACGTAGCAAATTTTAGTTAGAGTTGTACCTAGAACTCCGAAGGTTTCGAAATCGACATCACTGGAGCTCAAGGTATATTTTCTCCTGGAATTCTAATGTTAAACTTATCAACAGTAGTTATACTTTTGCATGTTCATATATACCTGTTTGAAAGTTGAAACCGGTGTGAACATGCAAAAGGAAATATGCAGAAAACGGGAAAATTTCACGTGAGAAAACAGTGGAAAACAATAAAATATATGCAATTGCGTTAAGGTTTCAAGTAATTGAAATCTAGTCACCAGTTATCGAAGTATGACTGGATAAACTTCTCAAGCAAACAAGGAAGTTTTTACTTTACAAAATCATCCGGCGGGCCGGATTCAACCTCGCAACGGGCCGGTTTTGGCCCGCCGGCCGTATGTTTGACACCCCTGATCTTGGGTCTCGTCTAGTGTGAGTCCGACCATTCCCACTATTCTCACCACACGCTACTCACTGTCTCTCAGCGCCTCCAGGCGCACAAACAGAATGCTCTCACAGAAAGAGCGCGTTGAAAGCGATTGCCCCGTTGGGAGGCGAGCACTGTGTTGTAAGGAGATAAACGCTCTCATACAAAGAGCGCATCGAAAGGAAACGCTCGGTTAGGTCGGCAACACAACTTTTGCAGCATCATCATTGAAATGCAAAGCTCAGATGAATGAAGTGAGAATTCGCCTAAAAGAATTTCCACACTGGATCTTCCTGTTCCACTGTAGACTTTTGACTAGCAGTGCGAATCTGCGTGTCGCTAGGACGTCTGTGAGATCCAGTGGCGTGCAGAGGGGGGTGCGAACGGAACGCCGGCCCCGGGCATCCAAGGCAGCAGGGCATCCAAAGAGTGAAATCACAAAAATTTAAATGCTGTAACTAGATGATTTTTCTTGTTGTAAGTCGACTGATACATGCTGAATGGATTTAATTTTTCGAAACTTGTTTTGTTGTCAAACGCTAATTTTTACCTATTCAAATGCCAGTAATTCTCAGCTACTTTATTACCAAGAGCTTTTACTCCAGGTGTGCGGCGCACACCCAATGAAACTGATAGCGATGTAACTTGTTCCAGGTCGTACGATCAATGGAAAATCACAAAAAAGGATTGAAAGGTCAGGGTTGAGAAAAACCCGTTATTTTTTAAGAAAACAACCCTCCTATCTTTTTTAATCCGGAATTTTTGTTTTTTTTGAAAAGATATAAGTTTTGTTCTTTTTTGAAAAAACATGAAAACCCCATTCTGAATTGTTTTTATTTCATCATGCAATGTCACCATTTGCAGAATTACACAATAATAACTTGTTATAGCCACCAGTGGCGTAGCAAGGCAAAGTGCCTCCCTGGGCCGACCATAAAAGTGCCGCCCTTTCAACCCCTCAAATTTTCTTACAAAATCTTTAAATGAAAAAAGATCATGTTTCGTGCCTATTTAAAGATATAAGGATTAATAAAGCATCTTCAAAATCACAATCAAACACTAACAAACTGAAATGTGTTTTGCTTTTTGTTGTCGAGTACGATTCTTGCTTTTTCTGCTTGTCACCACCTTTATCATCATTAATTTTTCTATTTTTGGCTTTCTTTGCATAGGCATATATGAACCCCACATGTTTCGTCAAACTTTCCTTCATGTCGTTTTTTTTTAATCTCCGGTAAGCTCACCGCATGACATTTTAATAGTTGACACATTCCAGGGGATCAAACGGAAAAATTAGGGGCTGTGATGGCGGCATACCTTCTTTACAAATGTAAACATTTATGTATGTTAAAATTTCGTTTAGTGTCCCCCCGTCTTTAACTAAAAAAGTATATATACTGCGTATAGCAGGCTATAATACTAATTTCATAATATGATCTCAGTGATGTGATGCAAAGGACGTTTCATTTGTTCACTTCACGTTTCAGTAATGGTTTAATCCTCTTGGTATGTATAAAAGGCTTCAAACGTTAACTCTGTGGGCACTTGCGCCGAGCCCTCTATAGGTGCAGGGACCCATTTTGAAAAAAATATTTTAAACAGGTTTAAAACCGGCTATGGTTGAGAATCGCTGGCTTGCACTCTTCATTGTGACCTGCACACTTGGTCTTGCTGTTGGACTTCTTCGAATTATACGTGCGTAGTGTTATTCCTTGCCTTTAATCGTTACCAGCAGAACGATCACCAGAAGGTCTTCAGTTGGGAGACTACGTTTGTGCAGCGGGACTGACATTCTAAAATTTGACAAAAAATCCACTGATTTATAGTGTGTCATATTCCAATTTTAGGAGACCTGTAGCTTTTTGGGGGGATTAAGCCCACCAAAGTCTCCGTGGCGACGGGACTGGTTACCAACAGACGTCTATTTCGAAAACTGTACTACCAAACCATGCCAGCTGGGACTTAGGTCTTTTGGTTGCTCAGCAGTGATTACAACGTCTTACGTTCGACGGTATTGCGATGATCAACTTTATTCAGTGCAGCCATTGCCAAGCTGTACAACCATTTCGATTAACGCTCTTTTTAATAAAAGCGTTAACAACAATCAAATCTAAACATATTGTTTACCCTTGCGTTAGGTTTGCAGACTAAGGTTCTTGCCTCAAATTCATCAAAATGAGAGCAACCCCTTATTTTAAACTTTTCTTGTTGAAATAACTTTTTCTATGACTGCCAATGTTTAAAATGTACCGTTGAACAAAGGTGACTTCACGAAAACCACGTTGCCTATCGGCTGGCTCTTATCCACTCTACTTGCAGTTGAAACCGATAATCTGAGCTCAAAGTTACCCACGAAAATACACCAACTGCACTAACCCGCTTCAGCAAAGCCATTTTCCGGCACCATTATAGTCATGCAGAAAAACAGCAGTTGTATTGAAATTGAGAAAAGTTATCTTTGCAAAGTTCTTCACTTCAACCGCCAAAACTTAATGTTGATTAACTCACCTAATGACTTGTCTACAGCTTACAGCAGTTAATGACAATATCCCACTGAACATTGAAAAATAGCATGAAATGTGCCAAGACATGTTTTTTTTATAATTTTGGCGACGGCAATTAGCGGCATGCCAATGCCTGAAATATGCTTCTCACCGGGGCTGTTTAGGCGAACGATCTTGCCCAAGGAGCACCACGGCAATTCACTCAGTGGCCCTGGATCAAACGCTCAACCCTCCAATTGAGTGACGGACCAGCCATCGCTGCCCCAACGAAATGCTCGTCGCCAATGCCTAAGTGTCAGGAAATGTTATGATGTGCAGTTGGGACGTCACTGAGAAACCAAAGATACAAGAAAAGGGATTTAAGCTAGCCTTGACTATTTACCGCGATTTCATGCAAACATTTACCAGATTTTGAGAGCAAGGGCAATATAAGCCGAAAACAACTGGAACCCTAACGTTTTTAGTCTGCGGTCGACTGTTATCTCTCTCCTTGTGCAAAGGACTTTTGACTGAGATGGCTGAAATGGCGTTGTCTGGCGAGGAAGGTGTAGGGACTGGGGTACAATTGGCCCCCAAATAAGCATGCCCGTAAACAGAGGGCGCAGGAAAATTTTTCGCCCCCTTTGGAAAAATGTTTTGGACGTAGTTTAAAACTATTGGACATAGTTTAAAAATCTTGGGCCCCTCTCAGAAAACTCTTCGCCCCTCAAACATTTTGTCAATTCACTCACTCCAAAGCCACATGTCGTGTTCTTTTAGGTTAGCCTACCGGTCTAGAGCTTCTAAACATGAAAATTGAAAAGCGGTAGAACATTTAAAAATGTATTTAAAATAACAACAAAAAACTAGAGCTTTTAAACTTCTTTCAAAAATTAATTTTTGGTCAGCAAAGTTTCCGCCCCCTTAAAGTGCCGCCCGGGGCCCTCGGCCCCCAGGCCCCCGTTGCTACGCCACTGGTTATAGTTATTATGGCATTCGAATTTGAGGGCAAAGAAATGTGCGCCATCTTTGTTTTCGTAAAATGTTGTTGGTCAATTCACTCCAGGCTTGGCAAGAGTGCGAACAGCAAACAGCGAAAAACCACTCCCACACAAACTTTGCAGTTTCACGTCAAGTTTATGTGCATGCTCTGCTAGGTCAACATCTACTTAGTGTATTTTTTCAATATATGGTTTTGGTATGGTCCAACGTCAAAAACAGCTTGGATGCAAAAAAGGCAGAAAATTGATTAAAATATACCGAATTTACAGAGCAGAAGAAGATAACGAATATAATTTTCTCAAATTGTTCGAAATATTCTTCTCTGTTTTTCAAGTCCTTCAAATTTCGTTGCTGTTTGTTTTGTTTCCTTACAAAATTGTACAGTTAAGTGTACAAGTGTGCTGCTTATTTTATTTTTTACTTCACAGTAGTTTTTTCAAAGGAAAAGTAAAGAGCGGGATTTTTAATGGGTTTTATGGTTTTTAAGGGGGGCTTTTAAAAAATCGGGTGATTTTTTTAATTGGGTCCAATTACATCAACACTGAATAATCATGGACGTTTAATTGATTTTCTGAACCAAATTTCAAAACTGCCCATTTCAACGTGCTTGATTTAGCTGATTTTATGATGCATCGCTAGTTTCCCGTTTCGTTTTTTGTGCTAATACAGTCGCACACCTGTGCCTGCAATATGTGCTTCGTTTCGAGCTTCGTTAAATGTATGGTGGTCATTTGGCAGTTCTGGCGGATTGATCATAGTGGCTCACACAAGCCCGTATCTATTCTTTTTCCTTACTAATTGTACGTACAACAGCTACATCAGTGGTTCCCAACCTTTCTTGATGCATTCCTCCCTTTGCTCAATTTGAACTTTTCATTCCTCCCTTTTGCACAATTGTTTTTTTCATTCCTCCCTATCACACGAGTCTGCAAGAATATTTTATCTATCAATATATTCTTTCTCTCGCCTGTCTTTTATCTGTCATGGGGTAGCTTAGTGTTCGAGTTCGTAGGCTAGCATTAATTACAATTGACACCATGGTCTCTATTGACGACAATAACTTGATTGAAAAGTGGGACAAGAACCATTTGTTGTCAAATAACGACACTAAAATTTGTCAACAAAAACGTGTGACAGTCCACTAAATAACCTAAAAATGCAAAGTGATATAAATAATTGAAAGGACCAGTGTCAACTTAAAAAAGAAGTACAACACTTACTGTACAATGAATAGGTAACTTAACTATAAAGTGGAAATACCCCCCCTGAATTCATGAAATTCCTCCCTGGGGAGGAATTTCTCTCCAGTTGGGAACCACTGAGCTACTTAATAAAAAACGAAAATTCTTTGCGTAGACTACTTTATGCGCATGCTCAATTCTTGTGTAGTTTACAAGTTTCAAACTGTCAACCGTGGGTGTCCGCCATCCCAGCCGCATACCTTCTGATCGATTGCTATTCGACGAGATATTTGCGCAGCCTTGTATTTTTGTAGTTGTGAACTGCGCTGACGTAGCACTGAGTGTGTTCTACTCCCGTTTTAACGCGTTGCCACATATTTTTGCTGTTATGAACTGCTCTTGTCTTAGGATACCGTTGATAATTTATGTTAATTACAGTGACACATTGTAACCTACAACAAAGAGTAAAGAGAGTGCGTGTAGAATAATTTGCACAGGGCCGCCGGAGAATGGGGCATTTCCCCCTCTGTCATTTCAAAAAGTGGGCAACGGGGGTGGAGGTGCCTTTTCATCATGGGTGTAGGAGCAGACAAAATTTTGGGGGTGCAAAGGGTTTTCCCGAATTTCCCCAAACTTGCCCGTACAGTTTTTTTGTGCAACTTTTGCCTACAAATGTTCTCCCAAAAAGATCATTACGACCTTGTTTTGGTGTGACCTCCAAAAAAGGTCTCCATGTGCTTTTCTGCAAACCTTGGGGGCCATTTTTTGAAGCCAAGGCAACGTTATGCGCCATTTTTACACGGATTTTCAAGGATTTTGCCCAGATTTTCAGCAAATCAAACCTTTTGGGTGTACGCGTGCATCCCCTGCACCCCTCCTTCCAACACCATTGCTTTTCATAACACTATCATAGGTAATTTGTAGTTTATCAAGATCGACTTGAAACAAATTTATTACAGCTTTTCGGGTATCTAGAAAATTCAGAATGATTTTCTACAATTTCTGTTATTATTTTTGAGGTCAACATTGTTGATGAACGGAAACAAACATTGGTAACGATTTTTTTTTAAGTTTCCATTTCTTTCAACTGTTTTACTATTCCCCTTGCCCTACCAGTGCTATGGCGTCGCCTAAATATGCATGTTTGTCAACAAACTTTGCTAAAATGTTAGTTGCAAGCCTGAATATGACGTTATATTGTGACGTCACAAACAGCATATATCCAATAACCATGACCACCATGCGCCACTGCTCAATACTAGATTTTGGTAGGGGGCATCCATTCAAGCAGTCGCCCCGGGCATCACCATACCTCTGCACGCCACTGAGATCTCAGCGATGTTTTCATGTGACCTTTCTGTTTCACTGTAGACTTGTACGACGGGTTGGGGATTTAGAGCAATGTAAGTTGCAACACGTACAGAACACACATTTCACCATACCAGCATTCATGTGCTGAAATGCGAAGGTCGCAATCTGTGGTTTCTCGTCATTTTGAAGACTGCATACCAGTGTGCATATAACAAGATGCAGTAGGTACATTTATTTAATTCAACCTACCCAGCATTCGTTCACTAAAGTGCAAAGCTCAGATACGAGTTTGAAAGCAGGGTAGGATTCAAGAGGTAGTCTTCATGTATTTCCCCAAACCGCCATTCCTGCTCTGAAATGCGAACGTCGTTTTGAACTCTAGCAAACTCAACACAAGATTTGTACGACGGGTTGGGGTTGTAAAACCATGTAGGCTACAGTGCGTACACATACTGTATTTCACCAAACCAGCAATTGTGTACTGAAGTTCGCAAGCTGCGGTGTATATAGCCTATATCTCGTCGTTTTGAAGTTTAGCGAACCTTGCATAAAATTTGTACGACGGGTTGGGGATTTTGAGCAATGCAAGCTGCAGCACGTATAGAACACACATTTTAACCAAACCAGCATCCCTGTACTGAAATCGAAGTTCGCAATTTGTGGTTTTTCGTCGTTTTGAAGACTGCATACCAGTGTGCATATAACAGGACGCAGTAGGCACATTTATTTATTTTAACCTAAGCAGCATTCATTCACTGAAGTGCAAAGATCAGATACGAGTTTTAAAGCAACGTAGGATTCAAGAGGTAGTCTTCATGTATTTCCCCAAACCATGCAGCATTCCTGCTCTGATTTGCGAACGTCGTTTTGAACTTCAGCAAACTTAACACAAAATTTGTACGATGGGTTAGGGATTGTAAAACAACGTAGGCTACAGTACGTTCACATATTTCACCAAACCAGCATTCCTGTACTAAAATGCGAAGTTCGTAAGCTGTGGTATATCTCGTCGTTTTGAAGTTTCGCATATTTATCACAAAAATTGTATGAAGAGGTTGGTACTTTCAAATAACGTAAGCTGCACTGCAGTATACGTATAGGCCTATGTATATTTTACCAAACCAGCATTCCTGTAACGAAATGCGAAGTTCACAATCTGTGGTATCACCTCGATTTGAAGCTTACCAAATTTATCACAAAAATCTTGCAAGAGGTTGGCAATTAAAATAAAGTTGGCTGCAGCATACGTAGCCTACAGTATATATATTTCGCCAAACCAGTATTCCCGTACTGAAACGCGAAGTTCGCAAGCTGTGGAAACTCGTCGTTTTTTACATTAAGCAAGCTTGTCACACAAAAATTCTGCGGGTTGGAAATTAAAAAAAGGCGGCTGCAGTACGTATCAGAGTGTGCACGAGCCGTGTACAGGAGCCGGAGTGTCGGAGTGGACTCCGGCCGGAGTCTTAACGATTTTCGAAAATAGGAGTGGAGCAGGAGTTGATTTTTTAAGGAAGGGCCGGAGTCGGAGTGGAGCCGGAGTCAGTTTTTTAATAAGAGGTTACTTTGTTTATTATTGATCATTATTATTGCAGATTGTTTTTACAAAGCATGTTATAACATGACCTTCAAATGTGCAATACTACTTCACAGGAAGTCTTAAAATTTTAATACAACTTGGATGTAAGTAAGGTTAGGTTGGTGAGTTTCATGTGTATGTCGGCCAATGAAATTTAGCTCACATAAAAAGTTTACGTAGTGTCTCAACAACCAGCATTTTTAGTTTTCTGTTTCGAAGAACAAAAAGGACTGTATCCCGCATCCAGTTTTCTGCCAGATATAAAACTGGCAGAGGTGTACAGGATCCGGATTTCAGGACTCGAGTCCGGCAGGATTCAGCACATTTTGAACAAACCGGATCGGATCCGGGCTACGGTTTTACTGAAGTTTCCAGATCAGGATCAGGATTTTCAAATTTCATTTTTTGGGGGGGATTTGACGCCAACACAATCATAAATTTTTCCAAAATTTAAAGGATGTAATGTAGTTCACATCAATTACAAATGTATGAAAAAGGTGGTGTTACACCGGACGTGTCGTGCACTGCAAGCAGGGCATCAGTCCACCACCACAACAACCCATCACTCCACTATCAGGCTCGATACAGCGTGATGTCAGATTAGTGTCGAGGTTAGAGATGTGGTGTTGCTGTCTATTTTGCTGTATTGTATGTTTTAGTGTGCATCAATATCAGTTAGTGCCTATTTGCTTATCGGTTAGGGCTTAATCATCAGTTCCTGTTAGTGGATGTAGCAAGTCAGAGTCTAGTAAGCTTAAGTTGTTTTGTGATTAGAAGTTTGACTGGTAATACTGCTTTCAGTATCATGTTTCATTGAATGAACTTGGTTGACTGCATTGTCTGGAGCTGACTTTTAGTGCCACTTTTCGTTGTGTGGTTTCATTATTCCCAGTCTGTGTTTGGTAAAGCTTTGCCTTTCAGAAAGGAAGTGGCTGTAGGTCCGCTGAAAGTGATGTCGTTAGAATAAAATGCTGACTTTGTCACTTTGACAGCACAGTTGTGGCAGTGTAGCGAATGCGTCTAAGTCTGCTGTGTGAATGGTTTTGGTTCGACTCTCACCTTAGCGCCTTTCATTTTGGTAGCAGTCTAATCGTTGTGCTTGTCAAGGGACTACTTTTTTACTTACTTCAAATGTTTCAAAACTTTATGTGTTCAGATTTGTAGTTTTGGTTTAGGGTGAGGGGTTAGGTATAGTGTTTAGTACATTTATACCAAACCTAGTGCACTCTAGTACACACTCATCATGATTTACAGTCACGTTACAGGTGACGGATGAATAACTTTTCAAATATGAAGGTCCACTGACGGACCTGTAGCCACTACCTTTCAGAAGCAAAATTTTAAAATAGTTGCACATTGATTAGACCAATATGTTAACAGGTGTAACGGGTTCTAGATCATATAAAATCTAGAGGACCGCATTTAGCTAAGTCCGTATATTACACGTGAGTTCGCTCATAGACGTAACAAGGACGACATTCACGAAAGCTAGGTTCGCTTGGTCTCCCTATGATCTCTGATCGCCTGATCACTTAAGACAAGAAAGAGACACAGATTTTAAACAATTCTTTTCATTGCTTTTTATTTCTTTCAAAGAAATACACAGAAACATTGAAACTTACCAATAAATTTTATAAGATGTCCACTCTCAAAAATGCTCTCGAACACAGCGACACAGACGCACGAGGAACCATCTCACAGAAACCAAGATTCTTGACATTAAACGTCCTATTGCTGATTTTACCATAACTTGGTTGGTAGGCAGTTTTTATGTGTAGCTAAATCGTGATTAGGTTTTGGTAGTTTTCCTACGAAGAAGTTTCCAAAGTTGAATTTCCGCAAATTCTTCAACACGAATTCGCGAACCATTTTGCTCTGTCATTAACCGGAATTGTGCCTAAGGGGTTTTGATTTATGCTTTTCCAATTCAGTTTCCCTAGCAAGGCAGAACGATCGGTTTTGTTTACACTTTTTAAATCGTGCAATACAATAACAAAAGATATTTCTGTTTACCTTAGGTCATTAGGGTAAACGACAGAGGGTACGTACATCCACACCGAGTCATCAGATAAGGTGACAGAGAGTAACTCTGCCAACACCAAATCCTCAGACAAGTGGACAGGACGGTCAGTATTTAAACCAATATCAGGTCATCGGACAAGGTGGGGACGTGCAACATTTAAGCCATCACCTAATCATCGAACAAGGTTACAGAGAGTAGCTCTGTCAAAACCAAGTCCTCAGAAATAGGGACGACCATACCGAAGCCAACACCAAAGTCATCAAACAAGGTTGCAGAGAGTAGCCCTGTCAGAACCAAGTCTTCAGACACTGGGACAGGCGACACCTAAACTAACCACAAGTCATCGGACCGGCTCACAGAGAGTAGCTCTGCCGGAACCAAGTCTTCAGACAAGGGTAGCAAGGCGATGCCTTAAGGCCGAATAAACACATCGAGCCTGGGGGCAACTGGTGTGGTTGGATTCCGCCTGGAATTGAATAAGGCGTCGGCCTTAATTCCAGCGGTGGGCGGCCAATTTGGACAAAAGCCAAATTTGTGGGATCGGGTGTCAGAGATTCACCCGGGCATGCCACTCGTTTTGACCAGAAAAGCAGGTCATTGACAACTGCTTTCTAGTCTGGGACTTACGCTACGAAACGGGCCGCTCGCGAACGAATCAACGAACTGCGGATAACATAGCACTCGTAAACCACCCGTCGA
>Ga0210059_1006712_pt1 | contig 18433 bp, 9 predicted proteins | sample Ectturendosymbi2_FD_188042 | JGI IMG/M metagenome (GOLD analysis project Ga0210059, IMG submission 188042) | Ecteinascidia turbinata endosymbiont from Florida, USA - Sample 2 (SPAdes) (version 2) | ecosystem: Host-associated > Tunicates > Ascidians > Unclassified | place: Key West, Florida... | reverse complement strand
TGGAATGGCCCCTGAGTGAAGGTATGCAAGTTAGTGCGCTGCCGCCTGTCTGAATAGCCATGATCATCTCTTGTTGAAGCGTCAAGCTGCTTAAATTGCCAAGTGTGACGCTTACGCACGTTTGTGGAACAAACAGTCACAATTGTTGAGCAAAAGGTCTGCCGGAGTTGGAGTTGTTAAAATTATCTGCGACTCCGACTCCTCAGGTTAAAAATCCTTCCGACTCCGACTCCTCGACTCCGACTCCACAGCCCTGCTTGCAACATGACATGACCACTTCAACCAATCATGTTCCACAAAAGGCAAAATAGTATCAGCAGATATTTTGCCTCAGAAGGCAAAATAGACAAGTCTGCAAGTCTTCCAATTGTTTTGCGGGCCATGGGTGGGCCGGTTTGAAAAAAAAAATGTCGTCGGTCCACGAGCGGTTAATGGGCTGGTGGATGCTATGGGCGGTCCGGGCCCAAAAGATCTTAGACCATGCCATCTCCAACTGGTGTGCCGCTGAAGAGGCTGAAGTGTGCTGTGAAAGTTTTATGTTTTGACAAAACCTTGTGCTGCAAATCTTGTGAAGAGTAGGCTTTCGCAAGGTTTGTGAAAAGTAGATTTTCGATTTCATAAAGTATGTGTGCCGCAGCCAAATTCAGAATGTATTAGTGTACTATAACAATATAAAAAAGTTTGAAAAGCGCTGCTGTACACCACTGTCTTGTGGTAACAGATTTGGTGAGCATTTCAGATGGTGAAGGCCGGATACGGTTTTCCACTCCTGAAGAAAGGAAAAAAACAGATATGGTCGTTTAGACACTGCTGAAAAGATAATTGTACTGTAGTTGTTCTTGCTTCATTGTGCTTGTGGTTAAAGCACAAAGAGTTAAATATATGAAAAAGTTGAACTAGAATTGGTTCAGTTTAGAACTGAAGGATCAAGGAGTTCAATGAGATTGTGTTCAGGTGACAACAACATATGATTCTATTTCTTGGTTTTAAGATTGATAGTGCCGTTTTTGCCTCGTGAGAGGAAAACTGTGCAGGTTTTTTTTGCCATTTGATGAACATGGTTGGTTAAATTAGTCAAATGACAATGCAACACACAGAGACAATGGGTTAGGGTTGAAGTTTAAGCTGCTAATCAGTATCATGCACAGCAGACAAGAAGCCACGAACTGCTTGCCAGAACTAAAACCATGACATAACTTCTCCATGTTGGGTAATGGCAAAATAGCTCTAACAATTATTTTGCCTCACAAGGCAAAACAAACACTGACTTCAAGTTTTCGGAGTGCAAATAGGAGTCGGAGTGTAATTTCCAAAGAGTTCAGGAGCTGGGGTCACTTTTTTGGAACAGGAGCACTGAGTCAAAAAAAATTGACTCCCGATCACCTCTGGAGGAGACTATGCATGTTTTGAAATAGGCTATTATGTTTCCAAGACTATGAAACTGCATTAGTCATTGGTAGGGCAACCAATTTTTGACCAGAAACTTAAAATTTTGACTTTGTGATTTACAAATTTTGACCCTAATTCTACCTATACATTTCCTGTGTTTGCAACTGCAAAATAATACAGCCTTAGATTGAGGTTAACTTAGAAACATATTCATGCGCTACACCTCCACATTTTGAAAAAAATTGTTTTTTTAATTTAGGAATGATGTATTGAAAGTACATTGATAACTACAGTAGAATCAAACCTGAGAAATCATAAAGTTAAAACACTATGCATAATGAATTAAGCATACCAAACCAAGTACTGTGAGACAACGTTTCTTGCCCTACCGCACATAGCCTACATATTATTAAATTGCTTAATATATTGGTCAAAACAACATTATTACAGCAGAAGTTACAACAAGCCCACTATTATTATAGAACTGCACCTTAAATTGCAATCAAAATCTGTTGTTATAGTTTCAATAAGATAACGATGAGAAAAAAAATGTGCTGTAAGACAAATTTTACCTAACAATAAATTTTGACTTAAGATAAATTTTGACTTTTTTTTATCTAATAACTTGGGAGTTGCTCATGGTCTGAGCATGAAATTTAGTTTTTTAACGTTGCATAAACTTTAAAAAAATATATATTTTTTTTTAAATTTATCATTAGGTCAAAAAATTTTTGACTTTCGGTTGCCCTAGTCATTAGTTTTCCTTCCATTTGCAATACGATACCAAAATACGAGTCAGTATTTAGCACTCTTTTGTCAATTTAAATGAAATTTTGAAATCGCCTCAGTGAACAGCCAAACATGCGTATAGCTATCAGCAACATACAGTATTTCCATGTTTTAAAAAATTATTAAGCAAGAAACAGGAACCAAAGACTAAAGAGTCATTTAAGTAAAATATATCAGCAAATTTTTGAGACTAAGCCTTCTGATTTTTATGTTTTGAAACAACATATAACAGTAGAGCAGGGGCGTACAAGCTTTTGCTATTGCCGGCTGCATTACTTTTATTTATACGAAGTACGGCCGCTAATGAGTTTGAGCTATATTTATGAGATATATTTAATTAAAGAATAGGTTTTATCCGGTATGTGTTAAATTGTGTATTCATTCTATAACTCTTTGTAACATCACCATCCAGATTGTTACGCATCATGTTGCCTGATTTTCTTGCCTTGCGTTTGTTTTGCTACAGTATACGCCAGAGCGGCTGCCAAATCATATATTTTAAATTGCATGTGGGTGGCCGCAAGGTTGTGCACTGTTGCAATAGAGTAACAAATAAAAAAGTAGCAAGAAGGAGGGCTTCAAATGCGCAGAATCATATAGGCTACACAACATTCATTTCCATTACAAAGATGATGGTGGGTAAGCAATGCATGCAGAGTTGGGGGATATACAGATAAGCAAGAGAAGCATGCCAGGTGTAAAAAGTAACCAGAGGTTATGAAGCAGAAAGCCGTGCAGCAACCATGAATTTGCAGAACCTAGGCATGTAGCAGAGGCAAAAAACATTTCATTCAATCAAGTATTGTTTTTGTAAAGTGTATTCAAATGTTAATCTGCATCATCCTTTCTTGTACATATGGTTGATTTTATGTTATTATTGAAAATTAAATTTTCGAAACCTTTAAAAGCTAGTTCATATGAATGGTAGGGGTGTGAGATCGAAGGGGTTCAGGAGTACAAAAGGAACAGAACCATTGCATTAGTCCTTTGTAGGTTTGCACTCTCTCTACAGATATATATATATTTTTTTCAAGCGATTAATATTTTTTAATGCAGTTAGTTTCAGTTGTAAGAAGTAGCCTGATTCAGCGATGAAAACATGGAGGAATGCTGCAACACTCATTATAAGTGCACAAACCACATCTTCCACTGCTGCCACAGGTATATTTCTGAAGAAGTTATCTTTTCAATATTACGTGGTTTTAATTCTTTTTAAAGGGGGTCAGCTTGTTTGAGTTTTAATTTAGCAACATTATGAATAGTTCCATTTTTCCACAGACTTTCGAATTTTGATGCTGAAAAGGAGTGCAAAAAGCAGTTTTTATGCAAACAATTATGTTTTTCCTGGTGGATCTATTGACAAGGTAGTGATCAAACATGAAGTCTGTGCTGAAATATGACCTGCTTAAGATCATTATTTTATGAATTGTGCTTATCATATTCTTACAGGCTGATTTTTCTAGGAATTGGTTGGATTTGTATCGTTCAGTGGATCCCACATTCATCAATCATTTTAACTCTTTATGTGTAAAACAAGATGACAGTTTACGCCCTCCTATATTTTCTCCTGATGAAAATTCTACAGCAGATATTCCTAAAGAAGTTGCATACAGAATCTGTGCTATTCGTGAAACTTTTGAAGAGAGTGGAGTGCTAATACTTCGTGGACCCTTAAATGTTGGGGATAATGCAGATGAGTCCATGTAAGAAACCAGATTGATAATGTATGATCATTGCATATGTTTCAATACCAATTTGTATCTTTTTAGGACAGCAAAACCATTTGTGTTTACTTCTTCAAGTGATGTTGAAATATGGAGAAAAAAAGTCCATGAAAATGCATTTGCATTTCTTGATCTTTGCAAAAGTTTAAGGTTTGACTGCAATCTGTGTTTTGTGGCAGTAAACTTGCGAACTGCTTGTGTGAGATGGGTTTATAATGCTATATATTTCAGGCACATTCCAGATATTTGGGCTCTTCATGAATGGTCTTCGTGGCTTACTCCCAGAATGGCTGAGAGAATAATGACAAGGCGATTTGATACAATTTTTTACAAAACATGTCTATCAAGTCTCCCTAATTTTGCTCAGCATGACAGACAAGAGACTACTAACCTCATTGTAAGACCTAACATAAATTTGTAATTTCAGGGCTACTTAACATGACCCTAAACAGTTTGCACATTAGTTGTTTCAATTTGGCATGTAGTTGTATTTATTGAAAATCTTTGTGGTGGTATTTACCAAAGATACTGCTTTTTTCAACAATGGTGCAATGCAGCATCCTGTAAAATGAAGTTAAACTCTTTTGTAGTTTAACACTGTCGAGTAACTATTTACTATTACCGTTGTGACTACCAGTGTTCAAAACAGAGTACATAGATGTCATAGCTTCATGAAGCTATGTTTGTTAACTATCTTTGGTAAAGTCAGTTAATTTGATTTTTATGACATCTTGCAGCGAAAACCATTACTTTTGATTTCTTTCGCTATTTTCAGCATATTTGGATTTTTTGCAACAAACTTGGCAGGTTGTTGTGTTTTGCTTCATGGGTCAAAATGTCATCGTGATTATAATTTGTTTGCGACAGAGTTGTACAGTCAACAGAAAATTCACTTCAACAGTAACCTTGGTTTTGTCAATTCACTTATCATTAATTTCATCAGCACATGAGTGAAAAAAATTTAGGTGCAAATATTGTTGTGGCCTTATGTGTATGGCATACAGTTTGCTATTATCTTACCTTTTTTTCCACTCAATTCCTGTGTTTAAGTAAGTGATTTTCTTTGATCCTATAACCCTACCCAGACTGTGAGAGATTAAGCGTTTTGTGTAGTATGGACTTTGCCAACTGTTGATATTTTTGCTAGTTGGTTGTTTTTCCTAAGGTCTTGTCATAGTTTGTTATCCAGGTTGTTACCTGTAGCTCTTGGAGTTCTTGTTATTACACAATGGCTGATCAAAGCGCAGACAATTTGGTGAAGTTGTTTTCCAAATATAATCCATGGGCCTCTGTTATGTAAGCGTGCTCTTTTAAACAGCAGACAATGTTTTATACTTACTTTCTTTCCAAAAGTAATCGGAAGACTGCTGATGAGTTGGCATAGGCACCAGACTATGCAACTGTAACCAACAGCAGGGTAACGCAAGGGAAAGTTCTGAACAGAGCTTGACTGATGCATCTGCATGCCGATACATATCGGCCGATATGGTCTCATGCGTCTGATTTCGTGACATATCCTTTTCTGAGGCATCTGCTGTGGTCTGCGTTCGTAGCCTACCGCATAGAACCTGTTTTTATATTGACGCGTCAGACTCACTGCTCAGGATTTGGAGAAGAGCTGTGATGTGATGTACTCAACATAGACACTGGTTTGTATTGAGATAAAGAAAATACTGAAAAATGTCCACAGAACAATTGCTAATGGCTTGTTGATAGCTGAAACACATATCATCTAGTCTTCCTACACTGTGGAGTTATAATCATTAATCACACAGTAGGCCCAGTGCGGTAGGCTACTAAACTATTGTACTGTTGAGACCTGCATGACCCGGCCCACCTGATCGTCTGTGTTCGTTGAAGTTTTTGGCACAAAGAAGTTGTGGTTTGTGCAACATATCCTGTCATTTATTGTACTGTAGAACATTCTTGCTGTTGGGCAAGGTCATGCTAAATAATGTAATTTTTGCAGTACTTGAATGAAAGTGTAATTGAAAGTAAGATGTGTATCTTTCAATGAACAGTTAATGAATCTTGAGTCTTGTTCAGGCAAAATGCTTGTTACGTAATTCAATGATGGAGTACAGTACAAGAATCACAAAAAAACAAAGGATAACATTTTGGAAACATCGCAAATTTTTCAACTTGATCATCAGATGTTTTACTGTCTTACAAAAGTAAATTCAAGGTTATTGTTGTTTATTCCACTGCTGATGTTTTTGATATGGGATTGTGTGTGACAGCATTTGTACCTATTGTCCAGACTGCTTTAATTTCTTGAAACTTAGCCCCTCCAGAAATGAAACAAATTGTTTGAAAGCAATGCCTTTATGACAGTGGAGGTAGGCCAACACAAATGTCATTCAATCCATTGTAGCAACAAATCATGCAAATTTTGTGTGATGTAACACTGTGTTCTTCTGACATGTGGGCAGCACGTCACATTCTTATACTGCATCTACACGCCCACTGCTTGCAACGCCGCGCCGCGCTGACACAAATGTATTGTAACAGTGGATGTTCAGATTTTCCATTCCAGTGAGCTTCGAAAAGCACGGACCAGTTTCGTTGACGTCTTCCAGACCTTGAACGGCCTGTGTTTATTTAGGTGGCCTTGGTAAAACATAGTGTTGCACTGCAACACGCCATCGCTGACTTTCGGGTCTCGGTCATTCTTTCAGGCCAAGCTGTGCGCAATAAACGCACCGCTCCATGCGCCAGACGTGTGCATGCTCTGACGCACTGAGCTCACCGCACCAGACGCGGACCTGTTTTTTTCTTGTCACAGACCGAAAGTTTTTTTTAAATGACCGAAAAAATTAAGTCTTTTCGGTCAGAATGTTTGAAAATATAGGCTAAAAAACACTGTTACGGCGAGTTTTAATACAACTGTGAGACAAATGACCGAAATGTTTCAGTGACGAAAATGTCTCCGCAAAAATGACCGAAATGCTTCAGCGAAAAAAATACCAGGCGCACTGCGCTAGAAGCATGCCGTATGCATACAGCTTTGAGGGTGTTTCTTAGAAATAAGGATATTAACCATTTCTATGATCAAGTACGTACTTTCCACGATGGGTGTAAGCAAGGTATCGATCAGCAAATTTTTAATAGGAAATCGATTTCACGTAAAATTACGCATCCTCAGTCCTGAAAATTGCAAGCAAAGCTTACAGGTGAAAAGTTGAAAGGCTGAGGTAACAGCAGAGAAAAAACAAACTCAAGACTACAATCAAAATTTCGTAATGCAAGCTCATAAATCATAACATCTTAACAAACTGACTGACGTCAAGAATGCTAGTGGCGACAAAAAACTGACTCATGAAATAAGTGTTTACTCGTCGCCACTAGTATTCTTGACGTCAGTCAGTTTGTTAAGATATAATCGCAAAAAGACGAAAGCAGATGGCAGTCGACTGATTCCTCGAAAGCATACAGAAACACTAGTGCTTTTAAGTGCCATTTCTAAGATGTAGCGCTTCAAAATAAGGACAATTCCTAGAAATAAGGACGGTATGGTTGCCCAATTGAAATTTTACTTATTAAATTCTTCATTAAATTACCCAGTGACACGACCGTGAAGCTATCGGCTCACCATCTCGGTTCTGCTAGCTTCACCCACCTTGTCAACTCTCTTCATGCTGGTCTCAGCCGATAAATTATACTGTATGAAAACTTTGTATTTTGCTTTAGTGGGATTCTCCTGACAATATGATCACGTCTTGGAAGACTGGCAAGGTGAACCTTGGACCGCCTCAAGTTTACGAACTCGGTCGTTTGCTTAATTTCACCAGTTTCAAGGAGTTACAAAGGTGATGCGCGTTTGTGTAAGAGGTTTCATTTTTGGACGGCCTTATTTTGGAGATGGCTTTTACCGCTATTTGTCAAGTTACTATGCAACCAGTTGGCAGTGCGTACCTCCTTTGCAGTAGAACTGGTCTACCATGTACGTATTCTTTTTGGCAAAAGAAAAAATTAACCAAACAATGTGGATATGCAACACCTTGTAGGAAGCAAGCGTTTAAGTCGCCTACCCCCTCGTGCAAACTTGTGTAAGTGTCATCCCACAAAGGCGTAGATACAGAACTGTCGCCAGAATGACTTCAATAGGGGGGCTTGACATTATAAAAATTGACAAAAATTCACTGATTTATAGTGTTTCCTGTTTCAATTTGGGGGAGCTAAGCCTCCCATAACGATGGGACTGCCTAGATATAAACCACTGATGGAATTTGCAGGTTTGTGAAGCAAAGGTCAAAGAAGGGCATTGAAAGATGGTTGCCGTATCTTTGCCAAACAAACGATGGACACCAATTCATGTCTTATCCAGGTATAGTGTGCTAAACCCTTTATGAATTTAAGCAAATAAACAGTAAAATATGTGGAAACGTTCATAAAATGAGGAATAGCCAGCGTTTTTGCATCATTTAATATACGTCTAACAGGAACATCATTAGTTGTACGAAGCACATCCAAGCAGTAGTCAATTTTTGCTATGTCTGCTGAAGCATACTCTTATCAGTGGTCGCAGTGGCATCGATCTTCCACTTCAGGTGGCGATATCCCATATTTTTGTTCGATTTACGATATGTTTGACATAACCCAATTGAACGAAGTCCAAAGGCGTGATATCTATTGAACGAAGTGTCCAGGGAATAGGGCCATCGCTTCTGATCCACCGGTCGGGAAGAGTTGGTTTTGAAACGTACAATCTCGCAGTCCGTGTGGTCATGCACCATCTTTCTGGAAAATGTTGTAATGCCAAACGTATTCTGTCAATTGTCACGATGTAGGGTGGTCCAAAACGATAAGTCCATTTTTGATAAAGTAGCACTTTGTATTGAAATAAATCCTTAGCAACTGTATTTCATAGGCCTGTCTTACAGACATGTAAGTTTTGTGTGCTGTACGTTTTTTCATCTTACACCAGCATTTTGCGAGCACAGCTCAACAGTTCATAATGTGCTCGATCCAAGCTCCTCGGTACTGAATCACTGTGTCTACTCCCACATTAAAGTTTGAAAATCTCATGGGAAATTCTCCTGAATTCTGTTCGAAGTTTATTCTTGAGCGCATCAATAGTTTGGGGATTGTTAATTTGTTAGCATAGACCCTGTTTTTTAGGTGTTTCCACAGAAAGTAATCCAATGGTGATAGGTCTGGAGAATGCGCTGGCCAACGGTGGTCTATACTCCAGGAGGTGAGCCTGTCTTCAGGCAAGTAACGATGGAGTTATTCGAGTGAAGCCTTGGAGCAATGCAGTGTTACTGTATCCTGCTAATAAATCACAGTATCCTTGTCCACTCCTTGCTTCCATCTCAGTACCGGCATGAATTTTCTTTTCATTAGTTCAATGTATCGCTCTGTGGTCAGTCACGGTTAGCGGAAGTCCATCAGCATCCTTGAAGAAGTATGACCCGGTAGTGCCAATACGATTCAATGCATACCAAACAGTCACTTTCTCCATACTAAGTGGGCGATGCTGGTGCTCATCACGTTGAGCCTGAGAGCCCAAAAGTCCACAGTCGATTTGTTAACGTTACCACTAAGGTGGAAAGAGCTGGAATAACTGATTTCTTTGCGATACAGACATCTGCAATCTTGATCCTCTCCTGCACAGATAATCTTGATCCATTGAAGCTCGGAAATCAAACTATGGAGCTCTAACTATGATAAATCATTGATTTACCTGGAAAACAGAAGACTGCGTTAATTTGACATGAACTGTTAGCGATAACAAAATGGATACGTCTTTTTAACCATCCTGTAATTATTTAATGTAATTGATTCTCGTGGAAGAACAGACGGATGTTTAATTTGCACACCACTCCACACGCTCACGTTTGGACTTCCTCGTTGAAGTTCTTTAGTAACATAAGGCTCTCATCTCTAGATTCTTGCAGTTCCCTGAAACATGAAACGTTGCTGTATCACGAAACTTTTTCATAAACCACGGTACGCATTGTGCCTTTTCTTTCGAAGTAACCTGTGTACAAAGGTTCATTTAACACTGCCTTATATATTTTAAAGGCTGCCTGAAAACACAAATTCAATGCTATTGAAAACTGACAACATGAAATTGCATACAACAAATGGACTTAAATTATCTCATCACTTGTATTGATAATGGTCTTTCATTGTCGGACTTCATGGGCACGTTGCATTACTTATAGTTTTAACACCCTGTTCTCTGCAGCGACAATAATATGAATAGCAAAATAACACCACTCTTTCTTTTGCATCACCGTCTTTTTGTTTTTCTTTTTTGTGTGAATGGTTATTGTTTGTGACTAGCAATGATACCGGGCTAAAGGACATTTTCTGACCCCAGCAATTTAAATATTGCATTCTAGCTGTTTTTATTGAAGATGTAGGTTACTTAGAATAAAGGTAGAATCTTCTAGTTTTAACCAGGAACATCCGTGCTTTATAGCAAAACGTTGCGTAACGTGTTGCCATGCCTACGGAAACCGTGCAGCTGTTCTGAGTAAGATTTTGGCTATGTTGAAAAAATTTGATCACATATCTCAGTGTTGTTGCTGGACGCAGACTGAACTCATCCAACAACGACATGAATAAAGGAAACTGAACAACGATCGGTTGCATACGGTCTTGCGAAACAAATTCTACCGAAATGACAACCGGTTATTTGTCGCGCAGGTGACAGGCACTACCCACGAGACAAAGCTCTCTGCGACAGCGACGAGATTCATGAAGTGCCGCTCACGTACGAAGAGATCGTTAGCGCTGAACCGCGTCAATTGAACCACTTGCACATAATTAACGCGCAAAAATACCAGATTGCTTGTGATTACTCTCCACCTCATGGACATGTTTTGCCCCCACAACTGACAAACGTTCAGACATCAAAAATGTAAAATTTTTCTCTGAATTGATTCCTATTGTTTTCTTAAAGATTTGAATTCATTACGAGCGTAATTATCTTCCAGCAATTTTTTCTTTATCTGTGTCGATGATGGCGCTCGCACGCCCAGGGCTGCAACATAATCTGACTTAAGAGCAGTTTCTACGGCGTTTTCGTTGAAAGAAATTGGTTTCTTTTTTTCTTAGCAACGATCTTACTACTCTTATCGCATAAAAACGTCGAACGCCAAAGTTTTTCAAGACTGCGCTGCACGTGCAAATACATCACTGTTCTGTTTCCAAATCTGTTGCACCTTCGTTCTATGCATTTGATTCTCGAATGAGCGCTTGTCCGTTCGTTTCAATTCTGACGATCTACGCTCAAGATCTATTTGCGATGACCTTCAAGCGAGGTGTCAATATTTGCGGTCGCCCTGACGTGGTTCCAGGTTAGAGAAAGCAATCGGCAGTGTCGAAGAGACAAGGGTTGGTTTGCTTGACGTTGGTGGATTTTGTTTCAAAAGCTGCTTTGTGTTTATAAGTTTACGTTGGATTTGTGTGGAAACAGTGCATCTGTTTCCTTCGTGGAAGAATAATGAGGAAGTTTATGTTCCCTCCAAACTCTTCTTGTTCTGAACTTAAAAATGCGTTTTTGTGATATTTCACCTGTGTTTGCAAGTTCTTGGATTAAAATTTAAAGTGTTTCCCTTTCAAAATTAATTTTCTGGACATCACCATTTCCTTACGGACAGTTCATGATAATGATGATCAGCTGCTCAACGTGTCCGACTTGGTGCTTTTTCTGTGATGACCTCGTTGTGACTGCTCGAATAAAACCGCCCTGCTATGTTTGAATGTTTATACTTACATCAGTATTTTTGGAAGTTTTACTCTTCGTCAAACGAAATGCTTCATCATCTTAACTAAACGGCGTTATACGAACCAAACTTTTAATTGGGCGGCAGCATTAGCTCAACGGTAAAGTGTCTGCCTCTCAGTTGAAAGGTTGGGTCTACGTTCGATCCACGGCCACTGAGTGAATCGCCGTAGCGCTCCTTGGGCAAAAGCGTCCGACTCCCACACCGACCTTTCCAAAATAAAATATCCTACTCCCACTCCGACCTTTGCAAAATTTCCGGCTCCATAAAGGAATGAAATTTGGCTGTTACAATCAATGGAAATCCTGCTGCACAGCAAGAAATCTCTCTTTCAACAAAAGTTTCTAAAGAAACTACCATTTCAACAGGAATTCCCATTTTAGGAGTATGATTTAAAAAATCCAATTGGAGATCCGGAGTCGGACAAAAAATCCGACTCCGATCCTCGGTGTTGTTTGGAATCCCAGTCCACCCAAAAAACTCCGACTCCGCAACCCTGCTTACTACCTTCACATTTCAATGCGATTTTTAGTGCAAAACGCGTTTGGCCAAATATGACCTCGGAAACCTTATATGTGAAGAGTCTTCCTACACCATGACTTGATATGAAGAAAAAACGGATCTAAAACGCGCATGACGTTTTCTACGCACAAACAAAAAATCCCATTTTTGGGGGTACAGTACAAAATTTATATGCTATGTGTGTTTCACTACGCAGATACGATTTTGATGTAAAAGTGATAAAAAATGGACCTCGGCAGGGCCTATGAGAGGGAGATCCAGCAGGTACATTTTTCCGGGGCCCGAGAGCTAAGGAAAATTTGAGTGTTTGCTACTAACAAACTCGGAATAATGTAGCGAAATTAAATGTTCATAGTAAAATCTTATCAAGGAAGATTAACTGTTATATAAGCGCTTTTCTGGCTTTCTTATTCGTAAAATTTCTAATAACACTTCGACATCTTCAGATTTCTGGGTATGTCCGCTAATCCTAAACACACATTCGATTAGAGCCTGTATCTACTTGCAGCGCAAGTTTAACAATCAGCAAAATGCACAGCACGCCGCCGCTGTGCATTATAAGCACTTACGTCCTACTTATTAATTTTAAACTTTTTAGTTGTCATACACATATGGAGGGCTACTGTTGTTAGATTAGATTTTATTGTGAACTGGCATGTTTCCATTCAAATTTCACTTGAAGTACCTCTAGTTTGAAACTCTTAGTTTATTGGAGAGAGTTTTTATTAACGATTTGTTTGAAAATGAAAGACGTAAAGGAAAATTCAGTTCAGTGAACAGACTGGGACAGTAATCGTGAATGTCTTAAATACGACAAAGTGGGCAAACATTGAAGTGCAACGAAAATAATTACCATTAATATTTATCAATGCATCATATCATTGCCAGGCATTCACAATAAAATACTGTACATCACACCAACTTACCAAATCCTTCAGGCCAAACCAGTTTTATCACCGGGATTAAAAGTCATGTTTAAAAATTGGTAATATTGTCATATAACTTGAATACCTGTAGGTTTTAACATAATGTTTCATATGATCAATAAATGAGCGCTTGTTGAAGTTTGATGCACATTAATTAGCCTCAGTTTTTATTTATTTCAAAATAATTTTGCAGGTCTTAGGGGCCCTAAACGGGTTTTGTTCCGCCTAAAATGATTTCTCTTGGAAGCCCTGGACCTCGGGAAGTCAAAAACAGTTTGGTCTGGAAATAACGGATGTCACATGTTCTAGGAAAACGTAGTCAAATTTAGGGTTGCATTACAGTCATAGTAGGGTACCACGCAGAACCGTCGCCAGAAATTCGTCAATAGGAGGGCTTTGCACTTGGGCAGGGGGCTTTACGTTCGTGTAGTGGGGCCTTGACATTAAAAATTGACAAAAATTCCACTAATTTATAGTGTTTCAAATTTCAATTTGGGGGGCTTGGATATTTGTTTGGGGTGGCTAAGCCCAACAAAGCCCCCACGTGGCAACAGGACTGGTACCACGAAAGCCACTGTAGTGGTTTTGGGCCAAATTTCGGGAATAATTTGGCGAGCGTTTGCGCTAGAGTCACTTAAAGACTCATAAAAAGTGGATTTTCGCCTAGTTGTTTTAAAGATGGTTTAATTGGCCCTGTGTTTTTTCACACGCCCCCAAATCGTTATTGGGACCACCTCGTGACGTAAAACTGCCCCAAAAAATTTCAAATCCAAAAGTGCTCATCTTTTAATCGGAAGTACAAGACTTTCTGCTCTTTCATGTTGTTGTTTTTCCTCTTGTTGCATTTGCGCTATTTAGTGATTTGAGTCGCAAAAATGCATTATAAACCTTTCTGCATCTTTTGCTGGCAAGTCAAATTCGAAACCGATCGAGGCACTGGAGTGTCTTTCGCGGTCCTTAAGGGTTTTCCATCGAACCTTGTTCAAAGATATTTGTAACATACCGTTTTCGGACTGGGCATTAAAAGGTATTTTTTCTGTATTCATTGAGAAGTTAAGGTTTCAAGAGAATTCAGGGCCGATGGAAACCATTCCAGCGCCCTAGGCAAGATCCATTTTCAGCGCCCCCTCATAACTTATGGCGTCATCTCGCTCAATCAACCGTGGCACAATCAGGCGCGAAGCAAGAAATTTTGTTAGGGGGGGGAAACAAGATCCAAGTTTCAACATTGAAATATTGAATGCCCCTTGTTTTTAAAAGCATTTTCCACAAAACGTGCGTTTTTCTGGCGCTTTTTTTCTGAATAATTATGTTCAGATTTACGCCGGCAAATGCAAAGTATATTTTTATTTAATTGACAAGTTTTTTAAGCTTTTTTTAGTGAAATTGCAAGCTTCTACTTTGGATGAAAGCCACCATTTGCTCGTAATACTTAACTTCAGTGTTTTTTCAACCGTTTTGGGGTGTCAAAATAACACCCTAAAATTTTGCAATGACACCCCAAATTCTGAATTGCCTTGTATTGAAGTAAAACGATTTGAGGAAAGTTTGTTTTCTTGCACGTGGCTATTGCAACAGATGTTATAGGCCGACACAATTTTCTGGCGCAGAAGTTGGAAGCGAAAATTGTAAGAATGGTATCTATGCATTGCCATGGGCACTGGCTCGTTTCGGCCTTTTCCTATGCTGCTGCAGATTTGTACAGTATGGTGTACGAAACTGCGAAAGCACTTTCATGCAATTATGGAAGTGTTTTACAGTTTCACCGTTGCGATCGGCTTTCCTGGCGATGCATCAGTCTACAATGAAAGACAAAAGTCGGTAGTTGCAGCGCGCATGCAAAACAAGGTGGTTGTCGAGTGAGGCAACAGTGAGAGCAAGAAGTGAGATTTTGGCTATTTGGGCCGCACTGAAGCATATATCAGAAAATGAAAATTATACAATGTGCGCTGTTATACTGCGATTTATGAAAACAAAAATATTTTGAAAATGATGCTTTCCTTTTGCAAACATTGCTACCTCACCTGACAGAGCTCAGAAAAGTTTTTCAGGCTGGATGTTTTAACTTTGCACAAGCTCAGATGAAAGCTTCCGTAGAACTGTGCATCAATATCCAATAAGCTCTCTGATGTCACTGCTGAATCCGAGCTTAAAGCTAATTGCGAAAAGTTTAATAATGAATTAAGGGAACTTAGAACGTCTCTGACCTGCGAAGCCACTTCACCCGGCCGTAAAACACATTTTGCCAATAGTGAAAAATAATATAGGCTATTTCCCAAAAATCTGTTGATTTGATAGATTGTAATATATTCTGAAAAAATCACATTACGCAAGATGTCCACCCCTCGAACTGTTGTACAATAGTTTGTGTGATCCTCTCCCGAAAAATTTGTGGAGCCCTGGTCAACATGAATAGGATAGACCAACTATGTCCAACCAAAATGGTTTACTGAGCCAGAAATTAAGTCACTATCTTAACCAAGGCAGTACACTGAATGACATATTAATGAGGGCCGAACATTCAGTGGCTTTCTTTGATCTTAACAAATTAAATTTAGCTTCGGCAAAAATACTGAAAGCGTCCGAATCTTGACTGCAATGGTAACAGACGTGATAAAGTGGCACTGCAGAGCACCTGCATCAAAAATGTCAAATTCAATATTCAAATGTCCTTATTTATCAAAATAAGGAAAACCTTCGACTGGGCCACATGCGGGCCGCAGGTTGGACATAGCTGAGATCGATAGTCACAGACGAGTCGACGATTGTGTCACTGTTGGGAACTACAGAATGTTGAACCGTTTGCTTTTTGCGGAGGGTTGGTACTGCATGCGTATATCTTCTTAACAGGGTCTTCAGCACGCATTTGGTAGGTTTGCTGTTGCGTGCGACCAAGCATAGGAATGAAAATTAGCACCAAAAAAATTGAGGCTTTGTGTCTCACAAGACGCCCAAGGCATTGTATTCTGCAAGTGAGCGGAAATACATTGCAGCAGGTGGAGACGTCCAAGTACCTTGGAATGGTATTCATGAGTGATGGAAGTCGGAACAAAAATTTTGATACACGGATTGGTAAGGCAAACGCAGTTCTGCGTGAGCTTTATTGCTCTGTGGTCACAAAACGGGAAATTTCAAACACCGCAAAGTCTTCAGGTTTTAAACCCGACTTTGTTCCGATGCTCACGTGTGGTTATGAATCTTAGGTGGCCAATGACAAAATACTGTCAAAAAAACAAACGGCAGTTATGGGATATTTGCGAAGAGTTCTCGGTGTTACGCTTCGTGACAAAAAGCAGAGATCTGAAATCCATAAAGCCCGGGATGTCAAGCCCCTTCTCCGAATCGAGAGAACCTAGCTATGTTAGTTCGGCCATGTGTTCAGAATGTTCCAGGAAAGAATGGTGAAGCAAGTCCTTCGGGCTAGTGTCTACACCCACGGGAAAGTGGCCCAGAGTTCGTCCAAGGACCAAGTGGCGTGAATACATCTCCGGTCTTGGTGTTGAGCCAGCAGAACTATCTGAGATGCTGTTGATCGTGAGCTATTTTGGGTCCTCCTAGAGCTGCTGCCCCCGCGATTCTCCAAAGAAAAAGCGGGCACAAAATTGAATGAATCAATGAGTATGTAGGCGTACATTGAAACTCTCTACTTATGAAATTGTCTTTAGTTTGTTTGCCAAAAGTGAATGTTGTTTTCAAATAATTTAGCATATTTGCACAGAAACTGATGTTTCTGTGAAAATCAGTTAAAAGTATCACACATACAGTAGCAGAAAAAATGGTTTTCACACCCTAAAGCTCCACCACGACACCCTTTTAAAAACCTTAAATAAACACTGCTTAACTTGCAAAAACGTTTGTGAAAGGCCGCCATTAAGATTGCGCTTTTTATATGTAGCTACACGCTTCTGATGTAGGCCTACACCATAAAACACGTTCAATCGAAGCTAAGCAGCAAGTTTGTTCTAAGACACCGACTCCTGAAGTAGGTCTGCAAAACTTGCTAGCATATAACATGTGGATCTTGTCCCATTCTTGAGCGACTAATTGACGTATGCAGCTGATAACGTAAAGGCTGTAGAGTCCCTCTAGGTATTTGAAATATGTTTGGATTTTTTGCCATTAAACGCAATGAAATGCGAATGCGGTAGTATTTTTGTACTCTAAACTTGCTTCCCATAAACGAATAGGTTTTTAGCTACCTATGTGTAGTTAACAATACAATTAATTCACAAATATGATCTAGATAATGCAGTATCGCAAATTGGGGAAAGTTACACATGTGCTCCAAACAAACTGACATATGTTTGAGTGTAGGTGAAAAAGTGTAATATGTGAACAACATAAGCGTATGAGGCGGGGGGTTTGAAAAATTTCAGGGCAAACTCTGTTTTCAGGGCAAGTGCAAGTTGCTCAAAAATCCTAGATGATAAAAAATACATATTCAGTATAGTAAAAAATTCCAGGGCAAGTCTGTTTTTCAGGGCAAGCGTAAGTTGCTCAAAAATTCTGAATAATAAAAAATACATATTCAGTACAGTGAATTCAGGACACCCTCTGTTTTCCAGGGCAAGCGCGAGTTACTCAAAAATCCTGAATGTAAAAAGTATATTCAATACAGTGAAAAATTCCAGGGCAACTCTGTTTTTCAGGGCAAGTGCAAGTTGCTCAAAATCCTGAATGTAAAAAGTATAATCAATACAGCGAAAATTTTCAGGACAACTCTGTTTTGACTGCACACCACAAACAAATGACCACCATATGCCACTGAATGAAACCCACCCATGAAATTTTTCTGTGTACGCCACTGTACGCCGCTTGTTCTCCATCCAACTCTGTCAAGAACTCGACAGACTTTCTGTGTCTCTGACCTATATTCCACTCTTATTATATTGACCATGGTAGTACCAAAACCCATGGTGCTGTTGTGATGCAGGATCACAATATGGATTGAATTTATTGGTTTTTGTTAAACATTTATTCTTTGAAATAATGCAAGTGTATCAACCAACAGTATAATTTAGACCTGAAACCACTTAGCTTTATATGACGCCAGGGACTTCATGCCTTGCAGTAGCCTAGCTTTTGTCTGGATTACTGAAACAGAACACCAAGTTTTTCTTCAGACAGGATACCATATTTTCCTCAGACATGCTCCAGCGCTGTATATGCATGCAGATTTAGCTACATATCTGCAGAGATAGCTATCTCTCTGTGCGCAGATAGCTATCTCTCTGTGCGCAGATAGCTATCTCTCTGTGCGCAGATAGCTATCTCTCTGTGCGCAGATAGCTATCTCTCTGTGCGCAGATAGCTATCTCTCTGTGCGCAGATAGCTATCTCTCTG
>Ga0210059_1006711_pt1 | contig 18433 bp, 15 predicted proteins | sample Ectturendosymbi2_FD_188042 | JGI IMG/M metagenome (GOLD analysis project Ga0210059, IMG submission 188042) | Ecteinascidia turbinata endosymbiont from Florida, USA - Sample 2 (SPAdes) (version 2) | ecosystem: Host-associated > Tunicates > Ascidians > Unclassified | place: Key West, Florida... | reverse complement strand
GTCTGAATAGCCATGATCATCTCTTGTTGAAGCGTCAAGCGGCTTAAATTGCCAAGTGTGACGCTTACGCACGTTTGTGGCACAAACAGTCACAATTGGTGAGCAAAAGGTCTGCCCGGAGTCGTTAAAATTTTATGCGACTCCGATTCCTTAGGTTGAAAATCCTTCCGACTCCACAGCCCTGGTACTGTACACATATGATATCATTCAGGGGGAGGGTAAACCGAGGTTATGCCATATTAAACGAAACTGGAAATTGGCACTCGATCATAGTTTCAGTGAGCTTATGTCGCCCGTGATCGTCAATTCGAATAGACTACGAGCGCTGAAGTACTGTAACTGTGTGCCAACTTGTAACAGTTTATGGGCTATCTGGACTATCTATTCAATCCAACCCTGATTATCCAGGTGGACATGTGCAGGCTCATAGTAACAGCGGGCATTCGAGGCAATCCCTTCAGATTTTGTTGTGCCCAGAAAAAAATTTACACCGTTTGTTTTAAACACACAATAAAAACAAAAATCATGACCCCTAAAAATGTATTTTCCCAACCCTAAAACCTGTCTAGACGCATGAACACGCGCCCATTTCGATGTGCATATCCTCCCTTTCGGTAATTACCGCTCCGGAATTTCCAAGGCAATGACAGAGTCGTTGAACGGCGCTATTGTATGATAAACAATAAGACACAGAATACAGTAAAGCGACACGCTATGCATAAAAACAGCAACAATTTTACCGGTTAGTATTGCCTGCGACAAAGATCAAAACTACTTTGAACCACAGCCCACGAGCACACAAAAGACGGTGAGAGGACCGTTTCCTCGAAGTTTCTGGCTTGGCGATCAGTAGCGCAATTTATAGAGGAATTCTCCGCGGCGAACCTTTACGCAACTTTTGATTACTTGCGTTTGTAATCGTCACCTAGTCCTTCGACAACCTACCAACACTTATTTTCTGATCCATCAATCTTCCACTGTAATTATAAATTTAAACTAATAACAAAGCGCCAGAATTATTAGAACAAGGCCTTTGTTGGTCCGTGAGCACTGCGTTCCAGGGGAGCGTGCGTGGTAGCTAATGCGCACAGAATCTATTTTGCAGAGAACGACTGGTCCTACCGCATATGCGAAGTGAATAAACAAAACGCTTTTTGAGCTATAAGCGACCAAACGAGTTCGACTCAAGAATCGCAAGACTCAGTGCATCAAACTGCTGGGCGTTGAAAAGTGCAAGCATGTTATCCGAAATGTATCACCTTGAGACTACAATGAAGAACATGACTAACTTTTGACACTCATCTTGTGGAAATAATTTGGGGAAAGCGTACGTGACCCGATTCGTTTTTTTTTTGTTTCTTTAGCTTCTTTAGCGCGCGCGCTTTAAGCACTGTGCGTGACGTGATCATTGTCACACATTCTTACCGAGACAAATCAAACGATTACTTCTCCAACTGAATGGCTAAGACAAAGTAAAAGCCATAGTCCTTGTCATGTTACTGCAGTTAGGGTACAAAAGGTACGTCACCTAATACCGTAACCGCCGCAAACGCAAGCTGATGATAAATCAAAACAAAGTGTTCACACGACAGCTTTTAGCTAACAATCATTTGGGTTGTTTGGAAAATGAGGTCAAATGATTTGTAACAGGATCAAAATGGCACTCTTCATTTGTAACAAATTATCTCTTAAAAAAAGTGCATCCATAAATTAACGGAAATTATCCGGTCAAGAGACCAGTGTTTCATTAATCCCAGAACAGTTTCTTCCACGCTATCTTTAGACTGGTTCTACAACACTTCATTTTTAAGGTCGATCTTAATTCCTGCCTGCAAAAGCGATACCAACAATCTTTCACTGCAAGAGGAAGATTTCTGCGCGACCTACAGACAATGCTGTCGTCATTAACAAGGCCAACGGGTGGTTCTACATGTTGGGATCAGCTATCAAACAAGATCTTATCCATGGCGAGACAATAAATGGGAAAACAGGCAATGGTGCTGTGAAGCCTACTGTCAACTGGTAAACCATAGCAAGTTATATTTTACACCAAAACCGTTTGTGGTTGAAGGCAGTACGTCCAAGGCGTTCCATTGTCCAGGTGACAACTGCTCCACCAACCATCAACGAAAAAGGAAATAACTGCGGCTCTAAACCGGAAACATCAAGTAATAGCTGGTGTGGAATTGGCGTCAAAACAACAGAAAAAGGAGTCGTATAAATAGCTTTCGTACTCGTTCCACCTCCCAATGACCAAGTTATTGTGAAGCACAAGTGTAACATAATCGACAAAGAGCGTCATACGCGGTTCTCATAAAACCACAATAGTCCCTTGGTGATGTTCCAGTTGAGTACGAGCGACGTTAAATAAATGGCAAAAAGGAGTATCATCGGTGACAACAGCGCCACTGTCTTCTTGGCGAACGGAAGAACTGCAAACGAAAATATTTGCTGAGGAAAATTTACGGAGTATACGACTATTAATTCGATCTAAACAGCAGTACCGACAAATTCTAATTATATGAACCAACGTATATAAGCTTTAAAGTTGAACGTGACCAATAACCAACCTTTCCTTAGTCAATACTACCCCGCGAATGACCACACTGCAAACGTTCGGTCAGCTGTTGCCTTAGCGCAGGGTTAGCTGCAAATGATTGGACTCATTCAACAATGGTCAACAGTTGAACACATGACACGACAGCTCGTGCAATCACGTATAACTGAAGTCTTATCGGATCTTCTACCAGTCATGTTGAAAACCAACCACTATATTATTATTACAAAAACAGACCCTGCGGCTCAACAGCTCGGTGCTTAAGTTCACGTTCACATTGCAAAGAAAGCTAATCGCCAGCAGCGTTACTACCACAGAAACTAACCGCTGTAGCCAAGAAATGTTATGTATATGTAGTATCCGATTGCCACAAGCCAGAACGTGTTTCCCACTAGAATGGAAATGAACCAGCTTTTGATGATCAACGCTGCAAAATAACGAAACTGGCGTTAAGAAAACAGTTGTTAATAAAAAGTCCAAATGAAAAGCACGCTGTTATACTCGCATAAATGCACTCCACCTATTGACAACAGAAGTTTGTTCAAGTTGACGCGACAACGATGAGCGAAAGTAAGTCCGCTTTCTTACCAGACGGGAAGCTCGTTTTGCTAACTCTCATGAATTTGATGTCAACTTGTGCAACTTTTCTAAATCAGCTGGATAACCTTCGCTTATCACTGACTTAGTCTTATGTAACCGCTGAAATAATGGACTCCCACCATTTCAGCGAAGTATGCGAAATAGCTCGTCAGTCGTCAGGCTTGCAAAAATGAGTTCCCGAAAAAACTGCGGTCGTTGAGTGTTCAGTGCCCTTTAACCAGAGGTTAAAAAGCAAATTTTACGAAAAATAAACGTCACACTCAATTGTTTTCTGTTCAAAGGAACAGAAATATTTTATGCACATTCAAAGTTGCAGTTATTAAATTTTGTTAAATAATGAGAGTAACTCACGGAAGTATTCAGCCTGAATTTGCTTCCTATCGCTATATCTTCATCAATCAGTGTTCTAACGGATCAGATGTGTTTTTGAGCACGCAACTCGCTTGCACCTTCAAACTGAAAGTTGCAGATCTAATTTTCTATAGCGTCATATTCTTGGGACAACGACCGAACTAGGGGCAGCAACTTGTATGCTTGCCTGATGCTTTTTCTTTCGCAAGCCGTTGCTATGACATGTTTTACACCAGTTCGACGTAATACAATGGCGATGTTTGCATTTTTGCGATGTGGCAAAAATCGCACCGGTCTCATACATCAGTCGCATTCACATATTGATCTGAAGCTAATTTGCACTAATGTTTGCGGGTTCAAAGACTTACGATTTATCAAGAACAACTGCAAGCAGTGTAGGATCATAAGAACAGGGAAAAACGCGTTGAGGTGCACGTCGAACGCATACGCCCATTCCACGTCCTGACCTGCCCGAGACGCCGTCACTAAGTACCGGTTGCTGATGAACCTTTGCACGAAGAGTAGAGTTTGCATGAAGAGTGGCAAGAAAAAGCACACCTCAAAACTATACCTAGAATAACCGCTATGTGTAGCAGATGTCAAGTTAGGTTTTTAATACTTGACGCAGCACAGGGGATTGGTTGCCGTATCGAAACAAGCAATACGGAACAGCGTTCAGCTGGATTGGAAATTTTAAACCATTACGCCATGAAAAATGAAATGATGCTGCGTGTACTCAAACAATCATTTACGTTGCTGGACGATTTCAGGCAGACTAAACTTTAATCAAAGTTTGACTTGCTTAAGAACTCGGATGCGGTTCGCAGTTGATATAACGACAAACAACTCGATAACGTGGTCATCAGATCACGTGGCAATTCGGTGGCATAACAATTCAAAATGGCTTTTAGACAACGTTACAAATGGTCTTTCTGACTGTTCGGCGACACGTCATTTTGCTGAGCTAGCGTGTGTTGTTTAGACGACTTATACTTCAAAGAAGCTGTTATGTTACCAAAATGACTTCTCACCGATCCACCAGGCCTCCAAATCGTAACGTCGTAAAAGCGGCTATAGACGAACTGTCCCAGTACCCTCACGTGTTGATGGTGACTCACCGAAATTCAACATGCCAGCAACTACTCTGAGGTGTGCATAGGTATCACGGCTTTACTGCGTGCTCCGGGCTAAACTGGGTCAAAACAGCCGTGAAAAGTTTGCTATGAAATCTTATCTCAAAACACCATGCAAAGCTTAAATGAGATTTAATAATGGCCAAGTACAAATTTCACAGTTACATGTAAACATCTGACAGCTTCACACCCATGTTATGGAAAGCCAGGTGCGTACACTTGTCAACAGTTAGTGAACAATCACCATCAAAGCAACTAACACATTTTTGCTCCTATCTCCCCGCTTTATCTTACGAGTCCAAATTATCCCCCGAGCCAATGGCCGGTTTCCAAGATTGGAGTGAAGCGGGTATCGGAGCAGAGAGTAAAAGCACCGACCGGCTTTAGCACAGATCAGCCACTGACAAAACTTACCACATAACCGTTGCTATGAAAATACCGACGGCGATGCAATCGATGAAAACGACCCACAGCAAAAGCTTGATTGTTTTTACGAACGTTAGACCCATCACAATTCCAAATCCAACGGAGGTAGCTGCAAAAAATACTTACTAGTAACTTGTAATGCCATGCACCTAATGCTGCTAAAAATGCAAGTATTTTTTCACAGCATTCCTTAAATGATAGCAGAAGGTCAGTGCAGAAGGGTTAAGTTGTCAAACATCACTATTAGAAGCAACATTGTAAACTGAAAGTGCTTGCCAGACATATTGAACAAATACGTGCAAAAAATGAGTTCAAACTTTCATACCGCAAAAACAGAGGCTTAATAGTACAAGGAATGCAGGATCGTCTCTTGCAAATTGGTTCTTTGTTTCTGTACATAAACATATTACATCATTGAATGTTTTTCAGCCATAATCTGCATTCAATTAAGACATACAAACAGTTACATATTATACATCCTATACATTTACTTACGTTTTCTGTACTGGAAATTGCGGTATCTGCAAAATATAAACAAATAAGAACTTGCAACATTTCTTTTGATTATTAGCTTTTGTGTGCAACTTACTGTCTCCTGTTGCTTAAGAACAAAAACGACACGCCTGTGTTTTCACATTGCTAAATCAAACAGTGACTGATGGTGTACATTGCCTTTGAGGGCAAGAATCATTCAGATTATGGAATCATTATGTTATACATTCACAAACACCAACAAACTTAACCAATTGTACCACTCTTTCAAAAATACTGTTTGATAAAAAAATAACCATGCAAGGAGAGGTTCAAAAAGCACTTCAGTATGTTTCTCAGAACTCTTGGCCATGGTCCTAATCACTCACACTGGATATCTTCTCAGCTGATTACCAGAATTTAACACTGACTTATGCACTATAAGTTTAATTTCCTTGTTATATTGTTCACCACCAAAAGCAACAATGATGTCAGCCCAAAGTGTTATGAAGCATACTGTACATGGGACCATTTCAAAAAGAGCAACTAAAACTGCAGGATGGTCGCTGTACATTGGTGTACACCAAGGTTCATGATTAATAGCATGCTTGAAAACACACGTGTTGCTGTGTAGCAACATTGTGCAATGAATGCTACATTGACAAGATTGCCATGGTTTGATTCCTTTACTGAGTTAGTCTGATTTAAAAATAAAAACTTTGAAATATCAAAATTATTATAGTAGAATAATCTTTGATAGCAGTGCAGACGCCATCAGTATTTCTAAAAATGTATTGGTTTAGTTGGTGCAGGATGTCAACAATCTTTGTGACCAACAAAAACCAATCATTGAAAACATTTGGCATTAGTCACATCACAGTTCATATAAAATATCACATTTGAGTCTTCTTATGTAAAATAACACATCATTTTAGTATTGCTCTTTGCTGTGTATGACAACTCCACATAAGCTACTAATAGCCCAAAAATGGTATTGCCTCAGGCAGTGGTTCTCAAAAGTATGGGCTGTGACATAAACAAGGGTTGTGAATGGTCAAAACATGGGTGGCACTGACGCAATACAATCCTGAGTTGCATATTTTCAACGTTACCACTGCTTGTCTACATTTGTCCGCAGCGTGGGTGCTTGTTGAAAGAGTAGATTCCTGACATTGAAAACGAACTTGGCAATTTGCTGCCAAAATTCCTCTATTAATTTTCATATGCTGTTTGAGGCTTGGGTTGCAAGGTGTTCAACAAACTCAGACTAAGGTTGTGAGGTGTTCACTATACTCACATTTGGGTTGCACTCAAAAAAGTTTGGAAATTGCTGGCCTAAGGTTATTATTTAGTGCAACTAAACACAATGATTTTGGCGTAATTGGCACCTGATTATACACATGTGTATCACATTGATAAAAACTCACACTTTTTGTGGAGCTACAAATAAATGCATCATCTGCCACAAAGCAAATTCGAAATCCATCTGCTTAAACCACAATAATCTTCTCAGGTATTTTCGACTCTTCTCACTAGCAGTTCCACTGTAAAGAAAATGGTTGCACATCATACAAAACAACATGGACCTACTTTATCTTAAGCACAAAAAACAGATAAAGTACTGCATTATGCAAAATCATTGGCAAAACCTGAAAACAATAGAAGTAAAAACGTTTATCAAATAAAAGCAGATAAAAGTTCATAATGTAGGCTACTTTTAACCAACAAAAATTTTATGTTACATGGTAGAAGTCAAAACCAAAAGACTTGCCATCGTGATTTAGAAGAGTGGTCACCAATGTTGTAAGCAAAGTCATTGCTTCGGGTACTTCTTGTTGATTTAGTAGATGTTGCAAATGAATAAACAGAACTTGGAGGTGAAGAATATGAAACTGATGACATTTGCAGCTGAAACTTAGAATGCAAAAATATATTTTCACAGCAAACAGATCACTTTACTTTCTAACCTGTAAAGAAAATGGTAGAAAACAAGACAGTTTCTAACACTTAAAATGATAGTCAAGTGCATTTGCGCAAGTGCACCAGGTCTGCAGAAAGCTGACAATTTCATGTATGCAATATGCACCAAAACAGAAGAGACTGAAACATTAAAGGCAGGTTATTTAACTAACTACAGCTTGTTAGTTAATGTACCAACACAGCAACAAAAAAACCTTGCTGAGAAATTGAAATATAATTCTATGAAACACTTTCTAACAGTAGGCTTTAATGCATATACAATTTAAAACTACATGCTGTAATTAAATATATCATGTATCTACATGTCATAAATTTATATTGAAGTAAGAAGCAGAGGTATATTTCAGAGTTGCTCTCACACATTACAAATCACATTAAATTTTATTCAAGAAATTTTGTAACTCTCCACACAAAATAATGGAACAGCAATGAAAAGAACAAAGAACACACAACAAACCAAAACTTTCCAACACTCAACACATTGTTAATTAACAATAATCTATTGTGAATTCTTCAATCGCAGACCAATTTCAAAGTTCAAGAACCCTTTCAAACATTCATCTTCTACTTCTTTTTCAATGAGTTCCAGGATTTTTTCTTTTGCATGACCTGAGTTTCCATAGTATTTTATAAGCTCTTCAGCATGTTGTATCCAAACACAGTTTTCACAACCACTTCCACAGCACAAACTTTCTGGAGGCTTAGGACTTGCAGTGTTCTCTGTTTTGACTGATCCAGCTTTTTCAACAGGTTCATTGCAACAACCTCTGTGGAAGAGGTATGACGCCAAGGACACTTCTGAAGAAAAACACATTTTGAACAGAGAAAGTTTTCTGAACAAACTCATTGAAACTTTCAACTTTCAGAAGGATACTTTCATTTATCTACATTTGATGCATTTTAAAATACCAACTTTACTGACAACACTAATACAAAATTATAACCATTAAATGTCCCAATAATGGTTATCTCTGTAAGAATGTATCATTATCTCATACAAAAAAGAAACTAAAATGTTTAGTTTCTGCCATGTCTTGTTTCTGCCTTAGCACTGTTTAGTTCGTGATCTACTTTACGTTAAAGTTCTGAAGACTCACAACTTCCAAAACCTTATGTTCAGTTTCTCTAGCTTGCATTTTAAGTTGTTGCAACTGAATCAAAAAGAGTGGCTCTGCGAATATTTTAAAATATTGTTTTATGTATGAAGAAATATTACACCTGTTACTGAATTTTTTGTCATTTCTATATTGCCTGAAAAATGTAGTTCAGCTTGTCCAAGCAGATGTCTCAACGTTCTTCTTATGGTTAGTAGTGTATTTTTCACAGACCTGATTATAATATAATCAAACAGTGAGACCTGCTATGATCATTTGTACACTAGCGTTTAACTATGCCTGTAGACAGTACTTCTTCCATAAAAATTTTAGGTGTTTGAATTACATTCTGCAGCACTTGCTTTTAGGTTCTACAAGACTATAGCTCAAAATAGATATAACTTTTGTATACATTCATTAATGTTTTATCAGAATGTTTGATAGGTGGAATCAACAGACAATATTCGCAGAGTAGCAATGAGTTATTGCCATTTAGAAGATATTAAAGGCTTAGCTGAACAAGCATTTAATTTACGCACCCTTACATGAATAATACGTTCTTAAATCTGCTACATCACTTTAGAATAACACTAAATCTGTAATAGTGGTTTGGTCAATATCGTTTAGTCCATTATCAAGGCTAGCTAATTTTTCCAAAACCAAAGCCAGGTGAAAATTCACAAATATATAATCAAACAATGAGTCCAGCATGATTTTTTAAAACTGTTATAAACGTCCAGCATCTTGAACATGTGTGTGGCAGAAAAGATGATTGCCATGGAAAAAATCATGTATGTGTCATTGTTAGAAATAAAAAATATAAAACCAGAATTTGATTTTGTCAAAAAAATAAAACCAAATTTGATTTGACCTATTTTCAAAACCAAAGCTTGACTGATGCATCAGCATGCCAATATATATTGGCCAATATGATGTATCACATTGGCAAAATTTGCTCATAAAAGCCACAACGCCGCTGCTCTACATAGTTTGGAAACTTAAGTTGCTACTTCATGATTAATGCAAATTCTTTGTCCTGCTCCTTACAGCATGCAGTCCTCAGTCTACATCAAACAAGGTGCGTAATGTACAGACTGCTGCACACAAAGGTTCCAATAAATCACTCTACAATGTAACATTTGCTCATAGGCAGTGACGAATTTATGCATAGGCCAAGGCCAAGGCCCTGCGCTTTTGGGGCCCCGAGAAACTCATTCCTATGACAACTTATTACTAACTTGAAATTTAGGAAACTGTGCAGAGGCACAACTTCACAATTTACTTTGAAACAAGCAAAAATGCAAATATCAAGACTTGTATCAGTACAGCAACGCACAATAATGTTGTTTGTTATGCAATATAAGAATGACGATACTGCTTTTCAACAGAGTTCTGTAGCGTTTGGTGGTCTTTTGTTAAAATCTGATGTTACGGTCATTCTAAATTGCAAAAAACTTAGTGATAACTTCGCTTGCCTGAAAGCATAAAAAAAACTTTTGATAGACTGTCAGCTGTTGGATATCTTGGTGACAAACATTTGATATCAGTTGATATAGATAATAATATATTTGCCCTCTTTTGTTCAATACATACAATTGCTTGTGCTAGTGAGGGCTACCTGTGGTAACTGTTTCAAATGTGTTTTACAGAAAGACAAAGAGCAGTGGTGTAGCCAGAAACTTTTATTGGGGTGATCAAAAGAACAGATACCTCGCTTTGCTCAGGAATTCAAAGATATATTCATATTTTGCTACAATGGCCAACATGTCCCGCTTGGCTACGCCCATCTTACTGTGAACCTAGTTGTTCTTTAGTGTTTTATAGCAAACATACATTTTCAAAGCTTTATAAAACTTTGTTATTTAATTACCAGTGGGGCCATTCTGTGTCGATTCTCAGGGAGTGGTCAAGGCACCCTCTCCAATTTTACTGAAATTTTAATCAAATTGTAATTACCCCATATAATGAACATCTGTAAAATTTGAATGAAATCTGTCAAGAAATGGCATGATAATAAAGCTTTTTAGTTGGGGGGATTAGCAGGGAGGGTGCATATTGTTCATATTTGGCCATGTTTAAAGCCTTATTACTGCCAAACTACATTAGTGAACAACCCCAATATTTAGGGATGCTAGTAATTTTGCCAAATATTGAAAAAATATCTAGTGTGACTTTCAAAGGTCAAAGGTCATGGACCCCCAAAGTTGACTTTTTCTAGCTCTTGCAACAAATTTTCGAAAATTTTCAAACCTCGCCACGGTTTTATGTCTTGATATTTTTGCACATATTTGGAAGAATTGTTGCTGATAAAATTACCTTTGACCTTAGAAAATTTTATTGCAAATATCAAAAGGTTTGTGAGATATCTTGGGCCAAACTTGGCACGAAATGAAAAAACTAGAAAAGTGGGTTGTAAACCTTTGTCTCCTCGGTTACCCATGACTGCAGTGAAAATTTGTGTGGAAAAATTTTTCACATGTTCATTATGATATGGCAAGTTTATCATACAAACTTCATGAATGGTTCTTAATGTTTTCATAGAGAAAACATTTGACAAAGTTTCTACAAAATACGTTGTAATTTCTGAGCACAATGAAGAAAAAGCACACATTAAACAACTTTATGTCTAAAAATACAATGAAGCATTATGAAGATAATGGTTAAGATTTATCATATTAAGTGCAGAGTTGAAAAAAGGTGTGTTAGAAGTAGGTTGGGAAGCTAGAGTCTGCACAAGTTCTTGTTTATATGATGTGCATCAATGACCAGTGAACAGATAGTAGATACTTGACAGATGTTTCACTATTTCCGTACAGCCTCACTTAAAAGCACTAGTGTTTCTGTATGCTTTTGAGGAATCAGTCGACTGCCATCTACTTTCATCTTTTTGCGATGATTCAAACTTGCACATATCTTTATTCAAGTATGTACTTTCCACGATGGGTGTAAGCAAGGAATCGATCAGCAAATTTTAATAGGAAATCGATTTCACGTAAAATTACGCATCCTCAGTCCTGAAAATTGCAAGCAAAGCTTACGGGTGAAAAGTTGAAAGGCTGAAGTAACAGCAGAGAAAAATAGTATTTTTGGGTCTTCTTTCTTGTCGCATTTTGGGGGGCCGTAGTCTATATTCCCAAATGAGATGCTAGTGCTATCATGTTATTAGTCATGTTCAAGGGAAATTTTGAACGGATCGCTTTTTCTTTGAGGCGGTTTAAGCTGCTGAGGTAATCATCTTTTCTTTGGTTGAGGCGCCTCAATCTAATAGCTTCTCCAACAGGATTGACTTGAATGTCGTTTGCGGGTGGTGAGAATTCCCATTTATGAATTGCCTTCCCTCCGCTGTGCGTTTTACAAAGTCTTAAGTGACGAAACCAAAATCATCTTCAGTGGTTACGCAATGATTGATGTTCAGAAATTCAACTTCGCCTGTTTTCTCAGCAGTGCAAGCTTGTCTGAACGTTCATTCCAAGCCACTGTTCTGAATAACTGAAGTTAGTGCTTGTTGAATGCGTTCATTTGATATTTCTGATGCAGAAATCCAAATTATGTCATCGATAAATCTACGGAAAAGTTCTGCCTCACTTAGCACATCCGCAATCGGCTGTAGGATGTAATGCACAGCAATGTTGGCCAATAAGACTGAGTGGTTATCACCAGTTATGATTCCGCTTTTTTGTATGTACAATTGGTCTCCATATTGAGTAACCACTTGCGCAGATTTTGGCATTTACGTCGGGACTTGTGTGATATGTCATGAACAGTATGTTGGTCAAACCAGCAACAAATTTTCCAAAAGACAGTCAGCGCATCGCAGTAATTGGAACAAACAAGATTGTAAAACTGACAGTGACAAGGACCAGATGACCTTATTGCAGCACTATTCAGAGAACCACTACACTATAAACAAGCCACCTCTGCACAAAGCATACACCGTTACTTTTGTCGAACAACCAAGTTGTCACTCTCTGGATATCTGTGAAAATAAGTGGTATCACCTAACTGACGCGCAAATCAACATTCAGAACATGATTCTCCCCCATGTGAAATAATTATTACGATGCTTTGTGTTGTTTGACTCAATCTGACGTTGTTTTCCACTTTGTGTGCTAGCTTTTCTCTCAACACAGCTTGCTTACTCCCACCGCAACGTTTAAAGCGACATCGTGGCAGGTTTAAATGCGTACCCCAGAGATTTACTGCCCGCACATGGCTTACTACTATTCTTCTCTACCGTTGTTAGTCATTTCACCAAGAGTTAGTTTTTAGTTGGAGTTATTTTTCAGCCATTAGCATCAACTAGTTAGATGTGTCAGTCATTTATTTATTTGAGTAAATGTCTTTTTAATTTTTGAGTAAACACTTATTTCATGAGTCACAGTTTTTTGTCGCCACAAGTATTCTTGACGTCAGTCAGTTTGTTAAGATGTTATGATTTATGAGCTTGTGTTATGAAATTTTTCATTGTAGTCTTGAGTTTGTTTTTCTCTGCTGTTATTTCAGCCTTTCAACTTTTCACCCGTAAGCTTTTCTTGCAATTTTCAGGACTGAGGATGTGTAATTTTACGTGAAATTGATTTCCTATTAAAAATTTGCTGATTGATTCCTTGCTTACACCCATCGTGGAAAGTACATACTTCCGTACAGCCTATATGAATTTTAACAAGCAATAAGCATTATTATTATGACTGAAACTTATGCAATATTAGTATTGCAAAACCAGACACCGCCAAGATGGCAGAGTCAATCAACGTTTATCTCTAAAGTGGTAGATTCAAATTCAATTCCGAAGTCAGAAGAAACCAAAGACTTTAATATTGGTATTCACAGTTACCATAATTGACATTCAGAATTAAACTGGTAGTGTGAAGAAGTCTGCTCAAATTGCTAGACAATGGCAAGGGGCAGCTTGACTTGAAAACCACAAAGTTACTTGGCAGTCTCCTGGCTGATGCTACTTGACTGAAGTACAATAACTCCAAAACCAATCAATTTAATTTATAATCCTCCGAAATTGACACTCAAATTTTCTGGATTTAGCACTCCTATCTGCCATAGCATCTTTCTATCCCATACTAATTCAGAAATAATAATGCATCGATCAACACCGTACCTTAATAAGTTGAAACAATTCAATCACCTTTTGTTTGCATGCACTTGTGTTGGTTTAAACATTAGAACATATTGCCAACAGATGGACAAGAGACAGCTACTTATATTACACGATTTGTTTAAAAACTTGGTTGTAAATCATGTTGGCACTACAGCAATATTTGTTTAAGCACTATGAATTTTTTTTTCATTCTTTCATCAACAATATTTGTTGAAGCATTATGAATTTTTTTGTTTTTCATTCTTTTACCCGATTAAAAAGCTTATAATCATGCCATTTCTGGACAGATTTCATCCAAATTTTGCAGGTGTTCATCAATGCAGTAATGACAATTTAAGTAAAATTGGAGAGGGTGCCTTGAACACTTCCTGAGAATTGACACGGAATGGCCCAGTGGTGGGCTTCAGTTGTCAAAGATATTGTAGCAGTAAATCACATAGTCTCTTCTGAAATACTAGAGCCCTAGTCACTGCATAACAATGATCTCCAGTAGTAAGCAATTGTCAACTACACTGTTTCTGAAATATAGAGCCGTAGTAAGCAAATTTGTAGTGTGTTTGATGCAGATCCTATGTTTGGTTGTTTACAACTAGATTGCCAGTATGCAGAGCTTGCTTGTTGAAGCTCTAGAATGTTAGCTAAATCAGCTAGAACAGTTTCTCATAAATTTACTTGGAAAAACATGTTTACAGTGGACTTACTTCATAGGATAAGCTGAGGGTGTTTTGAAAATGTTTTGCTGTGCAAAACTTGTCTTCATGTTGTGTATGATCAGTCTATAGCATAGAGCATTAAAACACTATATTTTGTATTACTTGGAAAATGACAACTTAAAAACAGCAAAAATAGACCCTGTGTCCACTGAATGAATTGTGCTTCTTTGGTCCATAAAACATGTGGTCACTATAACAAAGGAGTTATGATAAAGCTAATCATATTGACAACTACACGATATTTTCGAGGGTGGCAACACAGTCCTGCATGAAAATGTATATATCTGAAAAATAAACCTACAAAAAACACTAGAAATCACGAAAATTTCACAAACAGAACTTCTAAACTGCATGAAAGAGCTATAAATTCCAAGAAAAGTTTGCAATGCCATTTGCTGTTTAGAAGAATGCAGGAAAGGCTTTGATTTCTAATGAAGATCTAAGGCAATTATAGAACCAAAGTCGGCACCCCAAAAGATAAGATAAAATTTTGATGGGGCACTACATGTAAGAGGGTTATGCTTTGCTTTCACGCTTGTAAGACAAGCGATTAAATAGGTCACACCTGTGTGGGGCTGCTAAAACTAAGATGGTCTAGGGCCCCACGCTCCTTAAATCCGTCCCTGCTCATAGGTCTTTGCCCAGTAAACAGATGACTGGCTACAAACAAATAAGGGTACATGCTATGCTAGTTGCCTGTTTTAGTGACCCAGGTTTGCGCATAATTCAATGTTGTTATGGTTCTTCATCACAGCGATGTCTTTCAACTGTGGTTTGAGTAATGCAAAAATATCGGCATCAGTTATTGCCAATGAAAAACATCAGTATAATTAGTATCAACAAAGCCTTATCGGTCAAGCTCTATTCAAAACATATTGAAATTTGAGCCTCTCAAAGCTATATTAACACCTTCAGTGCAGTGTGAATTCCAAGCAATTATTCAGGTGCAGGATGGTTTTAGGTTGTTTTCATCCAACAGCTACACTCAAAATTGAATAACTCAATAAGCACTTTACCGATTGACCTCAAATTTTTACGTAAAATGCATTTTTACAAAAAAAAGATTCATCTAAAATTTGTTTGCAAAAGACCAAACATATTAAAAGTTACTGCATCCTACTCAACAACTACTGAACCCAAATTAGCGCACTGCCAGCTACATGCACAAACAATTAGTCCGATACACCACTGGGAACAAGTCCAGTTGTTCAAGTACGGAATTATTAATTCACAAAGTTCTTGATGCACTGAATTCAAAATTTCAGACTAAATGCATAAAAATCCAAAGACAATTCTTGTAAATTTTGGTTGCAAACACATTAGTTTTGAAAAACTTATGGTGCTTCACAAAACTACTGCTCAACCCTGCTGAATAGGATAAAGTTTTGTAGCCTACGTGTCTATGTAGTTACAAAACAAAAGTACTTAGCTCTGAAGCTTTTTGTTACAATTACTTCAAATTTTCAGATGATGAGAATAGGTATGCAGATTATGTTGAAATTTTCTGTGCACCAATACAACTATTTAGTTGTATTTTGTTATCCTCATACATGCAACAACTGTCAGGGCCTAAGTGTTTTGCAAAAAGTATTGCAGCCTAGGCCGAGCGAACTGTTGCTGGATACCAAACTGCACAACTAAAAAAGTTCTTGTTGATATTACTTTCAATTTTCAAGGATTATATGCGAGTAGATATGGAGAACATTACTGTAAATTTTCAATGCAACCAATTGAGTACAAAAATGTTAACGTGTGTCACCAAACTACTGTTCGCACCTAACGTTTTTGAAAAAGTCTTGTAACCTAGGCCTAGGAAGACGGTTTGCCACCAAACTTCATAACTCAAGAAGTTTTTGGTCAATTTATATAAAATTTTCAGGATTAATGTGTCTAGGTATAAAGAACATTTGTGGAAAGTTTGTTGCAAACAAACAAGTATGCAAGAAGTTATCACATTGGCATTTACATTCATCAATCTGCACCTGGTTGATTCAATTGAATGACACATATGTGTTATTCAGCATGCTGTGCATTTGAACATATGACACATATATATATGGGTCGATCAGCACCAAAGGTGTTAAGCTTAGAACAATGAAAAAGCACAAAATAATCATCTCGTGTTGAACACTTTGATACACATGTATTCATTATCACCAACAATCACCAAACAAAAAGCAAGATGCTGAACTATGAAATACATAGGTGGTGGGCTCCCACAGAAGGGTTCTGAATGCAAATCAATTACATTCCAGTATGTTTGCATCAATAATGAGAGGCTGACCGACCTGCCACAAGAAATATTATCATTAGTAGCCATACTAAACAATGGAAATATAATATAGCGCAACATGAGAGATGCAACGTAGTTCAACTTTGACACAGTATATACAAAGAGAAAAATTAAGATAATATGCTCACGCTTCAATAAATTGTTAATTAAAGGTAAGGGCAGGCAGTTATACTGGTTAAAGCATTGGTAACAACCAAAATCATTGTTGTCAATCTGTGCACACATTGGATTTAATGATATACAAATTGTTTAAAGATCACATTTGCCATGCATCTTGAAACAAGATGGATTAAAGCTTCCTAATCAGAGTTATGGTTACGGGTATATTTTTTTCCAACAACCTGTAGACTAGCACATTGAAAATATCAAATCCTGGACCTTTTTTGATGCAATGACATCAATCATGCTGACCACCAACTATTTGACAATTAATGATGATTACACAAATGGTTTTATGCAGCCTGTCATTTGCTTCTTAATGTCAATATTACATAATGTATTTTACCCACAGACATGAAGCCCATAGAACAAACACACATGTTCTGCACAATGCAGGTAGATAAAAACAAATGAAACAGAACGTTTTACAACAGCATTGGAGGCTGAATCACAGGGTTGCAGACACTTAACAGAATGTTTTGCAATGGCATTGGAGGCAGAATCACAAGGTGACAGACACATTTTTAACGTTATTGTTCATTAACCCATTACAGCTGGGTTGGTTGGTACAATAGTACTACTGCAGAGTAGGATGCTAATTCCTAAACTGTTTGAGATCAGGTAAAGTACGAATGGATTGTGACGTTGTCATGACACACCCTCAAACAAATAAGCACTGCAAAGTCCTAGCACTCATTCACAATAAAGTAAAATGTGGTCATAATGTTCAAAGAATAAAGACAAATATACAGTACAATCTGACTGCATCAAAGCATGCAACCATGCCATCCGATACGTTGTTAGGTCTTCTGCATCTTTCGAAAAACAAGTACATATTAGTAGTGCCTCAAATGTGAGTGTGGTACATTGAACCTCCCTGATGACTACTTAACACTCACTCTCCAGGGCAGGTTGTAGAGCTCTGCATCCAAAATTATACACATTCTCTGCGTTTTAGAACTACTAATTCCATGAATTTCAGTAGTAAAGCACAATGGTTAATTTTTGGCAGGGTAAATTTTTCTGTCAGAATTGGTTGCATTACAATAGGGGTGGGGAGCCTGCAGCCTGCGTGAACATTTGATATGGCCCGCATCAAAAATTTTCTTACCCAATATCACGTCAAGACGAAGCTCCATGGATAAGCAGGTACTTAGAGACAGAAGTCAATCTTCCTCATAGTTAGATAAACTTAGAATTTCAAGATAAATTAAATTGGTTCTGCAGCCCACCAGCGATAATTCACATTTTTCATGTGGCCCGTGGTGGCAAATATTGCAGTTCCCCATCCTCAGGCTGAGTTGCAAGGATGAAACGCTTGGATTCCATATGTAGTGAGGAGATAACACAATGAAAACAACAAATGAAGGCAAGACAAACGTGTGCAAATTTCATCTGATTTTACCTGTTCTTTTTCACCAAAGTTACGTGAGCCGGCAGTCGTCTAGCCGGCAGTAAATAAAACGGATCCGGCAAAATATCGCTAAAAATGCGGGCTGGATGTGACGGCTGACGTAACCCAGAGAGAAGGTAGCCGGCAGTC
>Ga0210059_1006710_pt1 | contig 18434 bp, 12 predicted proteins | sample Ectturendosymbi2_FD_188042 | JGI IMG/M metagenome (GOLD analysis project Ga0210059, IMG submission 188042) | Ecteinascidia turbinata endosymbiont from Florida, USA - Sample 2 (SPAdes) (version 2) | ecosystem: Host-associated > Tunicates > Ascidians > Unclassified | place: Key West, Florida... | reverse complement strand
TTATTAACAGAACCCGACAAGTAAAAACTACAGCTGTGAATATATTTTTTGTGAAGAAAAACAGAAAGTAGGCCTCTTCGCGTACCACCTTGAAGGTCTTCGCGTACCACTAGTGGTACGCGTACCACAGTTTGAGAACCACTGTCCTACACCTATGACTGCGAGAATGTCAAAGTGTGAAAAATGAAAGATCGCCACAACTTGAACGTCAAAAAATAGTCTACACATTGTGTATGTGTAGATCGCAGAGGGAATGAGTTTTCGCAAAATATACACACCTTACGGGTTTTCAAGTCTTTAGAAAAAGATTGTAGAGGATATGCTTTGTACAGGAGCACTTGTATTCTTAACAATGGAGGCGAAACTTGGTATTGCATTATTCTCGCGTATAACTGTGAATTGCCTGCAAAGCCATTAAATCCATTCGTCAACCCATTACATTGCAATTACATTGTTTATTCAGTTTAAGTTGTTAGAGAAAAGTCAACAAATCAAGAAACTGTGAAGAAGACCGAGTGGTTTTGGTCTGCAAAGATTTGGAACGTTAATTGCTTTCACCAATTCAAACAAAAACAACACAAGAAACAAATTATATACTACCTGTTGAAAGTGTGCGGCAACAAGCGAAGACCTAATTTTATCTCTTCCGGTCAATCTGGTCTCACAGACCTTAAGTGGCTGTGTCACTTCGTTATACTGTGTTTACTAAGTCAAGGCGATTGCTGGAAAACTATTTTAAATGCTGTAAGTTAGTACCTATCAGTTTTTGCATTTCATACTTCTACGTCCTTTGGATGATGTTCCAATCACTAGAAATCGAAACCTTATTTAGAAATCGCGGTCACTACCAGTGTCTTAAGTACCATGTTGACATGATTTATAAGCAGCAAAACTCTTTCAAAACATGCGTTGGACAGATTGAAAGAAGTTGAATTCATCGTCGTCAACGATGGGAAGGGTCATGACGAGCAGCATTTGTAAAAAAAAACTTAGGCAATGCCATAGGAGTAGCCAGGGGGGACAAAGGAGCCGTGCTCCCCAATTTTCTAGCGTATCATGTCGTTTTGTGCTTTGAGAGGTGGTGTCCTAAACAAAGTACTGTTGTTCGCTTGAAGTCAAACTATTTGCCTTCCCCCAAATTTTGGGCTGGCTACGCTACTACGCAATACTCGCTAAAAAGTGATTGGTTGAACGTGTGCTGACGAACTTTTCTTTTAAAGATAGTGGCGTAGATCCCATGCAGTACCACTTCGTAGATCCCATGCAGTACCATTATGCAGGAAACATCACGGCCAGCATTTGTATAGAAAGCTGTCATCCTGTAATACAACGGTATGAGCCCGAGAAATGATGAAAGATTTTTCTTGTATAATTGATAACACATGCATATAGGCGTAGGGAGCAAAAAATCTGGGGAGCTACAGCGTTTTGCCCGAAAAACTATAATATTCATGCCCAAAAAACAAAATTCAGAAAAAATTACAATGTAACTTCTTTAAGTAATGAAAAGGCGCATCTAATGCAATTTTGACCCCATTAATACCAGAAAAAGGGTTAAATTGACAAAAAAAGTTTGAAAAGATAACAATTTCGAATCAAAATCTTTTTTCAATGTTTAAAACGACTTTAGCCCAAAAGCAAAAGAAGTGGGGGAGCTCTCTCTTTCTACGCCTATGCACACACAAATCGTAGGTATGCTTTTATCATGGACTACGAAAATAATTGCAAGGATTAGCAATTCGTATACAGTACACTTCACGACTGCATTCTGATGTCCAAAAATGAGCTGCAACGAAACCATTTTCTTTGGTGTTACTGACAGCTTGCTTCTCCGTTATTCAGGGACTTGTTTTAACCACATTTGGTACAAAAACTTCGAATCTCCATAGAGAATTCTAAAGGAAATAGCAAACGCAAACTATTTGAGGTGTAAGTAGGACTTGCCACAGCTCAGACAATGGCTCTGGTATCCAGGGTAACGGCGAGAGTTTCGCTTTGTACTTGTTCACAGCCCAGACCGGTAATCCGCAAGATTTTACTGTTTATAAGACCAGGAAACCAATTTCGTGTCAACCTGATCATTTTCAAACGCGAAAACTTCAATGCCTTCGAGTTATTCGTTCACGGTCGGCAAGTTGCTTTTCTGCATCGTCTGACTTGCCTGTTCACCATGACCAAGTACGAGGTTCACCACAGCGGAACGCGCAAGGAGGAACAACCGATTGCCTCAAGATTACTTGCATCGAAATATCCTGTTGTGGAATCGCTGAACCGCTTCGTCGGGATTAGCTGTTTCGAGAAGTTCAAGGAGTTTTCTGATAATGCCAAAGTACTATTGTCGCAGAAAGTCAAAAAGACCGTCTTCAACTAGGTGGATGCGCTAACTTACTTCCTGAAACGATTACTACGAAAATGTACAGTTGCTTTATTACTAGACCACCAGCGGTCGTTATGAAACAACGAACTGATCCAAGTTGGTTCATGAATAAAGTCTCTGTTGTCTTGCGTTTATTTCAATTTGTTGTTTTTGAAACGCTGGCAACAAGAAAAAAAGCAGACTAAACTTGGCAGAAAAATTAAAAACATTTTAATCAGTTTTGCACCAACAGTTGTTTAAGTCATATATGACGTTTACGGCGTTGCATCTAACGTCTAACCAGACGAAGTGAGCAGGTGGCGACGAGAAAAACAGTCTAAAGCGCCGTTCGGCAAATGCGTTTTTTCATCCGACTATGACGATGAATCAAGCTGGTTGATCGTTTTGGCGACTTATGAGAGCACATAGGCGGAAACAAGAAACAGCACAATCTCTCCAAGGAGCTGCGGTGGAGTTCATTCTCTGCAGAGAGGTGTAACGGCGGCTTGGAGCTCAGGCTACGCGTCGCGATTTCCGCTGTCTGGTTTTCGAGCGACGGCGTTTTTCTTTCGTCGAATACTTATGACTTCAGACAGGGCGAACTCGGCCGAGCAATCATTTGCCGCTCCAGGCGCGGCCACAGTTAAACTAAGTGTGGGCTGGTCAGTTCTGTGCACGGCGGACGAACGTTACGGACACGGTGGGTCCGTGTCCACTCGAACTATCAGCTGTTGGATTGTGAGCGAAGCAATGGGCACCAGCACATCGTCCATTGTTACGCCACAATGGGGCAAAAAGTCAGCTGCAATGGCGGTGATATGCTGCATAGCAGCACTGCTGCTGGTAACAACTGCAGAAGCTGGTAAGTGTTTGCTTTGCTGTTGTCAAATATGGCGCGCGATAGTTTTTTTCTGCTGTTCAATCGAGGGTCGGACGTGGTGAAGTGCAAATTGGGTTTTAATTTCGTTGTTGGGTAATTCTTACGTATGGTATGCACCAGCGAGCTGCAGAAAGTGTTATTTTGCTTCCGGAAATGATCACTTATCCTTTTTCGGCATTCCACGATGTCGTAATCCGAATTCGGTGGATCAGTTTGGTGTCTGTGTATGAAAGTTTTTAAATAACATGCACTTTTTATGAGCGGCTTGTCGCATTTCATATCAGCGGTGGGCTTCAGCTCTTCATCACAACAAAATATTTGTGGTTTGGCAAGGGGATATTTTTAGAACAAATCGAAAGTGCTGACGAAAAAGAAACTTAATTTTTTAAATATTTTGATAAAATAACATTTTACGTCTTATTACCAAACAAATTAAATCACGCATTTGTAGCTGCGCACGAAATCCGCCGAACCATTAGTGGGATTATATTTTTGTAGTTTATGAGGTTCGTTTAACATTCCACTTTTTATGGTGACCGGAAATCGCTAAGACAAAAGGATGTCAGTTATTGTTGTAATTGCATAGCTCGCCCAATTGCTAGGAGACGTATGTGCAATTTCTTGTCGTTGATTACTATCGCACATCCATGTTGAGCCACGCCACACGTTGGCTGCAGTCTTGTAAACTGTTACACGGTTTTCAGTTGTCCACTCAGTTTGACCGTTTGGCCGAGACCAGCGTGTTGACCAGGGCCCCGAACGTTGTATAACACTAGAAAGATGAGTTGGTGCTTTAACTATACTGACTCGTTTTGAGATAATTTCACAAATGCGTTCAATGCATGCATTACCGAAGTAAACCCGGTTCGACGAATTGCTCGTCGTATGCAAGTTACTGATACTGACTATAAAGCTTTTTCTATTCAAGTAGCTAGCAGACTACTAGATAGTCCATATGATGTCCTGATCATAACTGCCCTTATCTTTTTTTTACCGTCAATTTTTTTGCACTGATGCCGTCATGGATGTGAGAGTAAAGAAAAACAGGTTGTTGGCAAATTAGGACAAAATTACATCTGGAAAAATGCTTTCAAATGTCGCATGGATTTTTTGCTTAAAAGAAAATATACAGTGGTCGGACTAACGCTATATTGAATGCACCTGTTCAAAAAAGTTTGTGAAAAACTGAAAACTAACTAGGGCAACCAATGTTTTGACCTAAAAAATTAAGTTTATGACTTTATACTCTACAAATTTTGACTTTCATTTGACCTATCAATTTCCTGCTTTTGCGATTGGAACACGGAATACAAAGCATATATTAGAAATCAAACCGATAGGTTAAAATTTTTTTTCTGTTTAAATGCAATAAAAATTGAAAGTGTGAAAGACCCAGCGAAACTGGAGGTAACAAACCGTAGACGAATATCAGTCCAAAGGGGCAAGAGAAATATCCAGTGTCAAAAAATCTCTTGAAGTCATTGAGAAGATTCTACATGTTAAACTTCAACATCAACTGCTTCCACACCTAGCGTACTTTCAATCGTCCAGTCGTGGCAAAACAACAGTATTACATCAGCAGTCGCAAAAAATCTAGTATTATGTTAGAGTTTCAAAATTTCAATTAACCTTGCAAAAGCATGTCAACATCTGTTGTTGCAGCTTTAATAAAATATCGATGAAGTGAAAAAAAAACTGCTGCAAGAAATTTTAACCTAACGATAAATTTTGACTTTTTTTTGACCTAATAACTTTGGAATCACTCGTGGTATCAGCGTAAAATTTGGTTTTGGACGTTTCATAAACTTTAAAAAAGGCATAAAAATTTGACTTTGTTGATTTTTGGTTGCCCTATTTATAACGCACTGCCTTCGTGGATGCGTGTTTGGACTTTGTTTGGCTGAAACGTCTCAGACAGAGGAACCACAGCATTAGCAAACATTAAGCGCAGCTTGTCGGGAATCCTATACGTAAAGCAAATAAGTAAATATCTCTTGTTGAAACGACTTATATGTTGTTGTCTTTCATAGAAACTATTCCATTATTGCTGTCAAAGCAAGTTTGTAAGTAGTGTTGGTTGTAGCAAATGGAATTGCATTGCCGATTTTTATGCATCATCTTTGCAGACGCCGATGCCACGTACCTCTGCTGAGGTATGCAGGCATGTGAGCTGACTTACTGCGGGCTCGGGCGGTGGTGCTGTCTAGACGAAAAAATGCTTTTCAGTACAATGCTGGTCGTTGTGATTTCAGTCTTTTTTTCCGAAAAGTTTGCGTGTTTACGCTTGTGGTCTGCTAATTAGTCATGCGTAGAATTTGTCGCATACCGCGGGCATGGAATCGCGGTCGAGTTATCCACCCCTTCTGCATCGAGCACTTGCAATCGAGCGGTGTGGTTGAGTGCAACGATTTACAATTATTGCAACATTTTTCTAGTCTGGTTGCTGCAAACAAATTAAGTGTGTAAAAATGTTGGCGCGTTCGCGTTTTGATCGATACAGGATTTGGTTAGGATGCGCCAGCAACGAATTACATAATTACAGTTTGAAAGGTGTAGCATAACCGGAACATTTAAAGTAAAATAAAAGAAAAATGCAACTACGAACTACCAAATACAGGATCGAATTTTTTAGATGTTAAACAACGACGTACGTCTATGTTGTTCAGCGCACGTTACCATGCTTCTTATTTTTAGCACCGAACAGCAAATAACTATTTGAAACAAAACTTGGGGCTTCTATCAACGAGCATTGGTCTATACAATAAAGCTTTGTCAAACAACAACGTTTAAAAATTAATGTCGCACTTCACCAGCTGTACCGTATCATTTTAAACCACCTCTGCAATGAGCATCTCAATTTTTTGTTTACTTACGACTGAACAGAAGATTATATAGCTGTGCTAATCTGAAGGCTTGAAAATGAATTAACGACAACGGTGTTTGGGAACATAAGCATTGCAGTCATTTACGTCGCAGTATGCGTGAAGTTAGCACGCATTGTTTAGATCAGTGTAAGCCTGTCTCAAAAACAACTGTTCGTTTTGTTTCAATCTATTCAATCCATTTGTTTTTTCAATCTATAATGCAATCTATTGTTTTGTATTTTCTCGTACTTCAAATTAGATTCAAACTCCCCACACGTTTTCTGCTCCGTACTGCCACCAGCGGTCATTGTGCGCAACGCCCATTTGCACAAATTTCTGTTCCTTGTGTTGCTTGACTTCAATCCTCGCGTTAAGAATAATCCGGACGGCAACAGTTGCATTACTATTTTTAGTCGTACAATATCTGTCTGTTGACTTAGCACTGAGGCAAGATCAAGCGATTAGTGAGAAGACACGCAATCTTTCCGCATGAATCTTGTAACTAAGCAAAGTGCTTGTGTATTGCATTGTCGAAAACCTGGGCCATTTGTATGTGGACATGTCAAATTCCCACAAGAAACTGCTCAGCTTGGATTCAAAAACAATGAGCCATATATTTTATATTTTACAGAACGAATTGACCTTATGAAGAGGCTAGGAATTCCGACTGCGCCGGGCGTCGTTCCTGCACCAGGGTTCTGCCAGTCCAAGAAGAAGAAGCGAGCCGCACATCGGGATGCCTACCGGGTATCGAACAAAACTCAGATCATGCTCTCATCAGAATATGTCTTCTCCGAATTTGGTGAGTTGCAAAAGCGCCTCTCCGTGAAATTCTGAAATTTTAATCTTTGCGTGTGATGTGTAAAGGCGTATTGCCATTGTCGGACATTTTGTGCATTTCGTTGCCTTTTATATGGTCACATGTAACTGACAAACACAGAAAAATAAGATCAAGTAATTGCAACATGCGCAAAATAAGTAGTTTGAAGCCATGACAGTTGTCGCCATGACACCTTTCACCACCAATAGTTCGTCAACGAACACAATTTCTCCTGGTGGTAAACTGGTGTTGGTGAGAGGTGCCGTGGTGAAAAATAAATAACCTGTGGAGAGTAAGTCTCGCAACGAAAAGTCGATGGCGATAACTGACTTGTGTGAAAAAACTTAAGCTTTCGGTTCGGCTACTCTTTTTCAATATTGGTTGCCAAAACTGGTAGTCAAGCCGACGTGACTTGCTTGCCTTTTTTCGTGGATGTTATGAGTTATAACGTTTATCACGCAGATGTTTGAAGTTTGGGTGATGCAGATTCACTAACTTGTGTCTCTATCGAGCTTGGAAATAATTATAACAATCATACTGCTGTTATAAAAATTACAACTTGTTATCAAAATTACAACAAAACGTTGGTTTACCACAGGATGTCAACATTGGCACAAACGTACTTTTTTCAGTCGGACAGGGATTTCCTGATGAGTTTTCCATCATGGCGACGATCAAACCAAAGTCTACTTGCTACAAGCCTACCCTGTTTCGAATGAAGCACAGGCAGATGTGGCAACAACTCGGCATGACGGTTGGCGAAGATCCTGAATTCCAGTATCGCGACGACACGAGTGTTCGGCCGATTTATCCAAGCTTTACTGGAACGGACCTGGCAGATGGACAGTACGTGCAATTGCAATCCGTGCTGCATGTTCACTGCTACTATATAACGGTTATGTTTTACGTCAAACACACTGAGTTATAAAGATATTGTTTGCTATCAGCTTTGAGGACTCGCAAAACTTTCACCATGGGTTTTGACGATTTGCAAAGTTTTGTGTTTGTTAGTAAGAGATTAATTATTTCTTGGTTTTCTTCATCCTGTCGTCCTTTGACGTTTCACGTTTGGCTCCAAAAAGAGTTGCGTATTGCCTGGAATTTTCCGCTCTACGCCGGCATTATATAATATACATATTGTATACATGTTACATCGGCATTATACACATATGCATGTTTCGATTTCCAGGTGGCATCGAGTGGCTTGGTCAGTGTACAATGAAAATGTGCAGATGTACGTTGATTGTAAAATGGTTTCCGACAAGCATCTTCCAAGAGACATGAGCAACCGCTTAGATCTGGGAGGTGTAGTTATGATGGGAAACGGTGTTGGCGAAGATATGGAAGTCTTTGAGGTAAATCTTTCAAAAATTGTTGGCCTGTCTTTGTTAAGTTCTATCAGTTAAACACTCTGAGTGCGGAAACTGGTTTCATTTTGACTGATCGAGATGTTATATTTTCTTTAACTTATTTTTTATGATTACCAAAGATTATCTTGCTACATCCTTGAAAAACTACTATTTATTCCTGAAACTTGCTACACCTCTAATTTTGCACAAGGTTTTGTAAGCAATGGATCGATTTTAAGTAGTTATTATGTGCAAAGAATCGATACACTAATTGAAGATTGTCCATAGTGTCGTTTTTATGTTCCTGTTTCTGCCTCTTGCTTGTGCGAACTTGAGAAAGATGGATACTATTTGTTAATTGATTTGCAAACCAATCAGCATTGCTTAACCAACATGTCAGTCATGGATGTGATTTGTTGTTTAGGTTATTACACCCAACAAAGTGGTTAGAAATTTCAGTTTCGTTCATGGCCTTTGCCAAAACTCGTATTGTGTACGCACAAAATCTCTCAATTTTTTTGCAGCGCAGCGGACGGTACAGAGAATACATGCGTAAAATATCAAATTTCCTAATCCAGACCGGGGATGCTTGTTAGTTAAACTTGCAAACGCATAAGCAAGAAACTTTTGAAGCTGGGATCATAGTATCCTCATCAAAACAAGAGGGGGAAACGTACGGAAGGTCTGGTACTTATTTGTGTGCTGACCCTTTCCCTTACGTTTTTGTCGAAATCGACAATACTTATTTTTATGGTTTTTCTTCCTGATTTAAAAAAGTGGCACTTAAAAAGCAGCGATTCCCCAAAAGTTTTTTTTTATGAAATCAGAGAAACAACAAGAAAATTGTGAAATTAAGGAAGAATCATTCCAACATTTACACTGTTCTTATCACTTTTTTCTCGTCTTTTCAGGGTGACATCCAGTCTTTTATTTTCGACACTGATCCAAGTCTGGCCGCCCAAATGTGCCGGTCCAAATTGAAGCTTGCTCCGAGTTGTGACCGTTATTACAGAGCAGCAGTTGTGGAACCACCAGTCGTTACATTTGTGAGTCAACTGGCTGGCACTAAAGTCGGCGTGTTGTTGCTTTCAGTGCCGCCAGGAGTGCGCTTGAGCGATAAAGATAGTAACATCTTATATGCTTAAATTTTTATTGCAACTAAGTTCGGACTGTGATCAAGTGAATTGAAGTTGCGTTTATTACGCCATCCTGTTGCGGTATGACACCTGACGCTAGATGAAAAGTTACTCGAACCAATCCTGCTTTCTCTAATTTGTTTGAAACGATTTCTGGGTTTGGTGCAGTTAAATGTCATTTCAACACAGCAATGCCTTTTTTTCTTACTGCTATGCTCTCATGCGTCTTCCCTTATTTGGTTATATTATAAGGTTGGTGATGACGACGATGGTACGGCAGCAGCCTCTGCTAACGATGAGTTAGAACATCTAGCTGTCCCCGATGGCGGAATACCCGGTTCCCGAGGTGACAGAGGAGATGGTGACGGGGATACTGACGGTGGACAAGGTAGCACTCAGGTACAGTTACAATTCATGAGGATGTATTATTTTGTAGTGACCTTTGCACTGCTACGTTGGTGTTTTTGAATCTCTTTCAGGTAATGGCCTCGTTAAATTTGATCTAAATGACTTGCCTGGTTAAATGAGACTGTAACGTTTGGTTGTTGAATTCGAATATATACCAATTACTTGACAAGCAAACACGTCAAAGTTTATCTTTGTTCTAGAAATCGGGTGTTGTTTTGAAGTGCTATGAATTCGACGCTCATTTATGTTTGCATAATTCCCTTAAAAATCAAATATTTATATAATATACACCAAGCATGGTGCGATAAAAGCTACAGGGTTATGCGTGCTAAGAAAACGGCGAAGCTTGTTTCGTTTGTAAGTACTGCGAATCAAAAACTTGAGTGATTAATAAAAAAAAAAAAATTTGCATCCATACTAAAAAATGCTGCCGAGAAACAATCAATTAATCACTCTCCTCGAAAACAATATAATTTTTTCAGAAAAAATATTTGTAGCTCGTGTTTGGTTTCTCTGCAAAGACCTATTTTTGATGTCAGCGTTATTTCGCATGTTTGTTTTTATTGTAATTGTTTATACCGCTGTATTGGTTGTTTGCTAGCAACACAGTTGAGAAACTTCATGTTTGTAATTTCTTGTTGCAGGGACAAAAAGGTCAAAAAGGCGAACAAGCTGTTGTTGAACCTGTAAGTCGGTTGGCATTTAACTGGAAAGCAATGCCTCCTTTAGTTTTTGTAGCAGTGGACATTTTGAATAATCGCTATCGCGTAGGTTAAAGCTAATACGTTACGTATATTCTTTGCTCTCGATGTACCAGATCCAGATCATTTGAACAAAAGTAAGCTGAATATTAATTGCTTATGTACTAAATCCTAAATAAAGCGTGAAGAATGTATCGCCTACAACATTGACGCAGGAGACAGCTGCGGACAAACACTTTCACTCATTGTACATCAGTTTTAAGATTAACGGCTTTAATCGTAGTTGGAAAATTATAATTTTGTCGCTATTTCCTTGTTCAAGTGAAACGCTTTATGAAATACGATTTTTGAGGTGGTCACGAATGTACTTTTTTAGTTTGTCATATGTGCATAAAAGCAGTTTTAGCTTATTGTAATACATCCAAATAAACTATCCACGTCCTTTTGGTTGATGAAGTGTTACAACAAAACTTTCGTATTTTTACAGGGCTTATTCATCCCTGGCCCTCCGGGACCACCTGGACTGAAGGTAGACGCAGCTGCGATTTTCTGATTTGTAAAACAGTGGTTCTCAAATGCGGGTACACGCACCCCTTTGTGCACACAAAGGTGCTCCAATGGGTACATGGATAATTTTTAAGTGTCTTCATAATGAACTTTTAATGTAAATGTACAAAAATTACAGGTAGTCTCTAAATATTGTGCTCATGATTACAGCCACGAGATACTTGATAGACTTGGCAGCAAAATATTGCCCAAAAAGTATATCACTACAAATGGTTGAGAACCACTGTGTAAAACATTAAGCCTCAAACAATGAAAATGTTCTTAATGTTTTATTGAACGTATCTGACAGGTTCACAGTTTTTGATTAACAACGATTATTTTCAATTTTTTTCATAACTCGTTTTTGACTTGTCGTTTCTGGTGTAGTGAACTGTTTTGAAAATTTTGAAGAGTGTAAGCATTCTATATCATTTGCACCAAAACTTTTAAATTGTGTGGGTGAAAATGTAAGATATTTTGCCGACAGTTTTGTTGTGTGTAGAGGGAAGTTTAATTCAATAGGTTAAAATTGGGTGACTGCTGAAAACTCTTGTCTTCAAGTAGTGCGATTGGAGTTACAAAATATCACACTACAGTCCACTGTTGTAAGATTTCTTACATATTGGTTCCCTTACTTGCGACGAGCCACGTTCGCACAGAATTTTCTCATGAACGCCGACTTCAGGAAAATTTTCTGGAGTGAGCGCTCTCCGAAAATTGGTTTGTTTGACCCAATTTAGCCACACTCGAACGCAAATTGTTACTTTTCAAGCGTTTGCTTAACTCCTCCCTAAAAGCACTGCTTCCACACTGCCCCCACTTCAACTCGTCTGAATGTGTTACTGAGTCGCAGCCATCGAAAGGTGAATCCATCCTGTGCAATTGGTGTAACCGAAACCTCTGAATCGGTGTGAATTCAGAAATTGATCGCATCTTCAGCAATTGTTCGATTCTCTTCACACGACACATCTCAGAGCATTTAGATTCTAATCGCTTTCAAGACGAACCGTTGAAGACCACTAAGGGCCTCAACAAAATGCAGAGAATTTATTGATGCGTTTTCTGTGTTGACTAAGTAGGCTAAGTATACTGCTCATTTTTTTGCAGGGTCTTCCTGGTCCTCCAGGATTCCCAGGTCCTATGGGTGAGCAAGGAGAACCTGGAGAAAAGGTTGGATGCTTATTTTTATAGAGTTGGGACCGAAACGATCGTTGAAAATTTCAGTAAACTTATTTTTCGTTGCTGCTTTGCTGTATATGAACTACTTCGGATACGGCACAGAACAAGAGCGCTGCAGTACTTTTTTAATGCTGTCTTTATTGTGTCGTCATGCTAGTGCTCTGCTGAAAACATTGTGATTCTATCGTTGGACACAAGTTGGAGAAAACATTCAACAGTCGCATTGCAAAACTCAAATTGTCTGCATAAAGGATTAGTTTGGTTCTTTTTTCAAGTATATTTCGTCTCCACCTATGTATGCGAATCGTAAAGTGCTGGTTTGTACTGATTACCAACAAATTTTTTCACTTCCCTCGTTCAGAAGCAATTTGAAATATATTTGATCCCTCAGAAAAGCAAACTGACTATCAATTTAGTGGAAACTTCATGGACTAATCCCGTTTCGTGCTCGCTCGTTAAAAATTCCTCCGCCATAGGCAGTTTTAACCAGTACGTTTTTTCCGGGTAAGCTTCAAGTGCGTTGCTTTTCGAGACAAATAAAAAAGTCGTTTATATCGGAACGCCATTCGCTGTACCATCCCTTACCTTTTTATCGGTTAGAAGCTTTACGGAGATCTTTCGAAAAATCGCAGGGTTCTGATGGAAGAGATGGATTATCTGGTGAGAAAGGCTTACCTGGACCTCCTGGGCGGCACATCATGATTCCAGTAAGTTGTCCACTGTCCCTGAATTTTCAAGGTTTCAAGTGCTTCTGATTGTTGTGGTTGTGATGAATCAGATGTTTTAGAATGAGACTTAAACTTCAGATGTGGTTACATTTGACCAATATATTTTCATCAGAGAAAGCTGAATTGTCCAAAATAAACTGTGTTTTCATCAGAAATAGCAAAACTGCCCAAAAGAAACTGTAAAATAAATAATTAACAGTGAACATTAGGTAGACTTAGCCGTTGTCACATTGTTTGTATTGCCGGTGATATACATACTGGACGTCAGGAATTTAGCCACTGCAAGCATCGCTAATTGCTAAATTAGTCAAAACAATTTTGTTCTGACATGAAATGTTTATAATCTATTAGAAGCAAAGTAACCCATGACTAAAATTAATGCAACAATATACAATACAAAAGTTTTCATTCTACCCAATACCGAGCGACCAAGTTGCAGCAGTGGAAATTAGCTACGCCACATACAAACCTAACTGTTGTTTCTACCAAGCACTGTATTTAGCTAAAAATATGTTGAAACGAGTGCGTATTTTCCTTTTTTCCAATGTTATGTCCAGCACTGAGCTCGATGGATCAACATTTTAAAGTTTCTTAGCGTTATACCAGTATCAGTTCAAAGAAGGCAGACTTCCGGAGCAAAACTCTGTTTCAAAAAGAAGTTTATGTCAAGGAAATATTAAAGACAATATCAAGAAAAAATTGATAAAAAGAAGAGAAAGAAAAACAAGACATTGAGAAAAATATCGATCAACAAGCAACTATCCACTTCAAATGCTTTCTTTTCAGATACACTTGCATTTTCTCAAAAATGGAACCATTAATTTTAGCATTATCCAGTATGGGCTTATCTGATGTTATTTTTATAGCATCCGTTGAAGTGGCCAAAGACTTTCCTTCTTCAGTGGAAAAATTTAGCTGCTTTTACATTAGTTTGTATACGTTCTTAGTTCGAAGTCATGTGTCTAGCCAAGGCCAAGGGAAACGGTAAAATCAAAACTGACGATTTCAACGAGCTTCGCGGTAAAAATGACTAATTGCTAAATTAAAATTTTTCTGGCTGAACACCTTGAACTTAGGCTGAATCCAGCCATGAAATGGCTAAAGCGGCAACACTGGTTAATTCTGTTTTGCTGGGTATGTTCGACTTTATATAGGAATCAAATTGTCAGATAAAAGCCGTTGTGACGAAACAATAGCATTGGTTATTATTTCTTATATCAGATTACTGTACTATAAGAAAAAAGTTCTCTTGATCTGCAGTAGGTTATGTTTTAGAAATGTAAACAAACTTGTTTGCCGCCCATCATGGCTGAATGCGCTGATGTGCTGTATGGATTGGGAGTTGCATTTCTCTTGGCTGTTTTTGGATACACCATTTACCATTGCTATACCACAGATGGAGTTAAGGAACATATTGAAGGGTGAATAAAATATACTGATTACCCACATCGTCTGCCAATACAGCTGCTATTTTGCTTTGTCGTTTTGCCCGCAACTACTTTATCATTTTGAAGTGCTTGGCTCGCTTAATCGTCTTTTAGAGGCAGACTAAAAATTATTACTGAAAATTAATATAGGCCTAATTCGAGACAAATCTGATGAGATCGATTGCTCTGCTTAAAAACAGTAGCTTTGGTTGATTCCAGTTTGCTTGCAGTATATGACTGGTGCACTCGGTTATGGTAGCTCTTGTGGTGGAAAAGCAAAGCAAACTTCAATCGTGTTTGCGACAAATGGTTAATTCAGCTTGTAACCAATACGTAGCCTATCACGGGAGCTGCTTTCAATTTTTGGAGTACATGTGATTGTACCGTAAATGCTTGATCCCTATGCTGGTAACGCAAGCGTTTTTAGGCACCAACTACAGGTAGTCAAATGAGCAGTAAGCAAGCGATGGATGCTTCAGCTCCTCAAGGGAACAAGACGAATGAATTCGAAATTAAGTTTCGTACAAAAAGACGAAACAAATTACCACCACCATGCTTGTCTCCCACTTTCGGTAAAATCTCGCAGCGCATGACTAGGAACGAGGTACAGCGTGGAATGATTGAGACAGATTCGTCTCAATCCACTTCCAACCCTACTTTATCAGCGCGGTGATCGGCAACAAAAAGCAACGTTTTCTTCAAAGCAGGTAGTAACGGCAATAGGTTGCTCTTGATCGCACTGTTACGCGTAAGCAGGATATTTGCAAAAGATGCATGAAGGCTGCGACACCATAATCGTGCAGAGTTCGCTTCTCAATCGGAAGGTTGAGAGACTGAACCACGGCCGATTTCTCCCGCATCAAAACGCAAAATCTTTAGACATAATATTATCACTCACATAGTGCTGCGCTGCAGAGCGCTTTGTGAAACAGCGTGAATCTCAACCGCCTCATCAACAAGAAGCAAACTGCAGGAAGCAAAATGCAGCCTGCCGCCAGTTGCTATCATTCAATACAAGAAAATAATCATTCGTAAAACCTTTATATTTCATGTTACAGTTCCGCATTGCGACGCCAGATGGTCAGAAAGGACCGGGATCCAACGCACCGGCCGAACTGCAAGCACAGCTTTCCCTTAGCCAAGCAAGAGTAAGTGACCATGACCAGTACCGTCTTGAGCACAATTCGCTATCTTCTGAAAATATATACGATAAGCAGTCGTACGCATTAATGGTATGGAACGTTTTAGCGACGGCATTACTTAGAAAAACCCACAAGTATAAGATTCGTTGATCAACCGTAATTTCAGCACACCGCAAATTAATTTTAGCGCTACTGCGGTAGCAAACCGAGCTCCACATCAAACAATTTCGCAATTTCCTTCGCTTCTTGTGCAACAGCAGTGGGAAATTTGTAAGCATTTAAAGATCTTCAAGAGGGTTTTTCCAATTTTTTTATTTTTTAGGCTAATTTACTTGTGGCAAACGTAACCGGTCACAGAGGAATCGGTAATATATTTTACGCTGAAACGTTTTCACAACAAAGTGTTGTAGTCATTTGCTTACAATATTTCTTGTAAAACTTGTAGTTATTCGTTTAAAATATCTGGATAACCTTAAAATTTTTGGTTAAAACCGTTTTTTCTTTGCAGCTCGCTTTGCAAGGACCACCTGGACCTCAGGGATTGGCTGGAAGACCAGGCACACCGGTAAGTTTTCTCGCCTTTTTGGTGAAGATGCTTTGAGCCATTGCGGCTTTCGTTAAGCAAAGGCACCTTTTAATTTTCGGGAAAATAACAGCATATGTGGGCAAGTTTGCTTTGAAGCTCGTAGATAATAACCTACTACTATGACTGAGTTACTGTATATACGTGAATACAAAGGAAGCACTTTAATCCCGGTAGAAAACCATATTGTAGATTTGAAAAAATAGAACTGCTGACTTTTTTGTGACTTCAATTTTTCCCTTAGAATTGGTGCTTAACTCATGCTTCGAGTTAATTTTTGTGTATTTTTGATGATCGTTTGTACTTTTGACATTGCGTCATTTCATTATTCCCAATTTTGTGGTTTTCTGGCCATTTTATTACATTGTTTTCTGTATCACAGGGAGATCTGGGCCCGGCAGGCCTGAAAGGAGAGTCTGGAGAGCCTGGACCATTGGTCAGTTTTGTTTTTTTTCTGCGTGACTTACAACTGTTGACACGTCAAAGTGACGATAAGGAAATGCTCCTGATGTATGCCTTTATTGATCCCTTCAGTGCGTGTCAAGGCTTATTTTTGAGACTCACAAAGCTCGTGCAGTTGCTAATTGCCAGTTCCTAACTAAAGTTTGTGTGTTAAGGGTTTGCAAGGCCCTCGAGGACCACCTGGCTTGGATGGTGTTCCTGGGAAAACGGTAAGTGGTGTAAGATTTTCCATGTTCCCCTAGTTACTTGTCATATAAACCTGATGTTTGGGAGCATTATGCTAGTGTACAACTTACTAGTCGCTTGTGCCTCTGTTAGTTCAAGATAAGTCGATATGCTTCTGCGGTAACGTGTGTTGACAAACGTGAATCGTGTTCAGTGAGAAAAAATAATCCTTTGCAGAGTTTCAGTATTTGCGTTTACTATGAATGAAGTAAGTTTTTTTTTTTCTGAGCGGATCTTGGCTTTTACAGAAGTTGTTTATTCAGCATGTCTGATCAATACTATCGTTGTTGCGCAGGGAAGGCCTGGTGATGATGGACTAAGAGGAGAACCTGGGCCAGTTGGATCAAAGGTTTGAATACCCTTGGAATAATATTTTGCTTTGTTGGGGATGTTGTTCATATTATTTTCTATAGCTTGGCTGATGATATACGATCGTGTTACACTGCCTGCACACACTCCAGGAAAGTTTTCAAGTAGTATTTAGAGTTTGACTGATAATTTTTCAAGGCAGCAATGTAAAGTTGGTGATTATGCGCTGTGATTAAGCGCCAGGTCACACCTGTTTCATGCAGTGTTTCCGTAGCTTGGGAATACTAGATCTCGTGTTTGGTATTTGTCTTTTGTTGATCCAACGGAATTTGCACCTTTGAAATGAAAGGCTACATGAACATTTTGCGACTTTCTGTGGACTTTATTGTTGGTTGTGAATTGCTAAGTTTCCCTGCTGTAATCGTTTTAGTTGAACACACTTTTGTTGTAGACCGTGGTTTTTGAAAAAATCAAGAGAAACAGACTGTGGATTATTGGCCAGTGATTGTGTTTGGACAAGTACATTAGCAGTTCAGTGATAATGACTGTGGCGCAAAACCACATGGGAGTAGCCTGTTTTGCTTTCCCACAACCGAATTTTGTTTCATACTCCGTCCTACACCCACTTACGAATGGGACGCTCGTCTATCAGAATCAAAGCAATCCGTGCTCGGTTGTAGAGCTGCGAAGCGTCACTAGTCCCTTTTGACTGAAATGAACAATTGCTTGCTTGCAGGGTGACAGAGGCTTCGACGGTATGCCTGGATTACCTGGTCCGAAAGGCCATCAGGTGCGTTTAGCATTTAGTAAAATATCACTGCCCGTTTGCACTTGACCTGTTACATGGGCAGGTGTTCAATCTTTTGTAGTTTTGATGAAATTGTTCTGTTTGTTTGGGTTTAAGCACTGTGACCTCAAATACTTTTTACAGGGCGAAACTGGACCATCGGGGCCGATAGGTCCTCCTGGTGCAGATGGTGAAAGGGTAAGTAGCGTTTTGAGAAAAAAATTAATAACGGCTAGCTAGATTCTTTGGGTATTTTCTTAGAGATGTTTGTACAATTTTGAAAGCATTTGTTTTCCAACAACATTCACTCATCTCATGTTGTTAAGGGTGAGACCGGTGACAGTGGACCCAGAGGCCTTCCTGGAGCTCAGGCAAGTTTCATTAGTTCAATTTGTGCTATTCAATTTAACTATTGTTTTCAGCTGTTCTGTATTACCAGCAAATAACGCTTTTAAGTGACTAAAACAACGACGGCGTATCCGTATTCTCCAAACTTCACTTTAGCGTATCCATATTCGTTTCAAACTTCACT
>Ga0210059_1006709_pt1 | contig 18435 bp, 9 predicted proteins | sample Ectturendosymbi2_FD_188042 | JGI IMG/M metagenome (GOLD analysis project Ga0210059, IMG submission 188042) | Ecteinascidia turbinata endosymbiont from Florida, USA - Sample 2 (SPAdes) (version 2) | ecosystem: Host-associated > Tunicates > Ascidians > Unclassified | place: Key West, Florida... | reverse complement strand
GTCTGTAACCCTATGGTTCTGTCTTCAATGCAGTTGCAAAAAGTGTCTGTAACCCTGTGATTCCGTCGGCTTCAATGCCTTGTACTACGTTCTGTTTTGTCTGTTTTTATCAACCTGCGTTCTGCAGAGTGTGTGTGTTCATACTATGGACTTCGTGTCTGCACATAAACAAATAAATTAATTAAAATTAAAAAATCATGAGAACAAGCTAAACGGAACACAAAAAAAGATGGTTGAATATGAAAATAAGTTGAATCAGTTTGAAGAAGAAAAAGTACAACTACACGATGAGTAGTTCAGAAAACAAATCTGCTTGTCTTCCAGCTTCACAGAAAAGAACAATGCATAAGAAAATGAAATATTCTTATTTATGGAGTAGAAGATATTAAAAAGACAACGCTGATGGGGAAAAGGTCTTGTTCAAAATAGCAGATGAGCTCGAAATCGATCTCGAAGATAATGAAATACAGAGAGTACATCGACTAGGACAAAAAAGAAGAAACAATGAGAATCCATGCCCAATCATTGCAAAATTTGTGTCATACAAAAAAAGAAACGTGTTTCTCACTAACAAACGGGAACTCAAAAATATCGAAGGAAGACAGCACGTCTTCGTTTGTGAAGATCTCACACCTCTACGGTACAAGCTACTGAAGTACATACGAAAATCCTGTTTTGATACGTTTACCTCTTGCTACACTCGAAATGGCAATATAAAAGCTAAGCTCAAGACATCTAAAAAATGGGTCACCGTCACTTCACCTGATGATCTCTTCAAACACGGAATTGATGTTGATTATAAACAGATGGGATGTGGCAAAATACTTAACAACTAACTCTACCGCAAAGATGTTACCTTCCGTGAATTCTGAAACAAAACGTCCAATGCACGCGATTATTTATACTTGAATAACAAACTGCCAGAAGCAAAATGCATACGCAAGTGTGTTAATTTTATGTTGGAATGCTTTTCTGTTCTGAATATATGGCTGCTGGCGCAGCAGTGCAAAGTGAGCTTCCCACCTAAACCTAGATGAATGGACTGCAAACATTGCAATGCTCAATTGCTTCCTGATTGTGAATGCTTAAAAATAACAACCGCTCTGACAGCGATCTACAATTTGCTTTATCAAAAGCACGGTCGAACTCAGGTGCTAAAATGATAAATGGTAATGGTTTATTGTTTCATATGACTCAGCCATAGTGCAATAGAAATCTGGTCAAAAATTCCTTTCGAAATAAAAAATAAAACGTGTTTGGCACTTTTTTCGGAGGATTATAAGAAATAAGAAATATGTATAACTCGGATAATAGAAATATACTCTGTGTTCTAATTGATTTTTGTACATAAACAAAGTGGTATGATTTAATTACGTAACGTTGTCACAGTGGAAACTGTCAAATAATGAAGTATCTCTGTTAAATATTACATCGTTTGGTTGTTCACAAAAATTGGTCACATCAACCACCGTATAAAGTAGTGGGATGCTGTAGCCTGTAGACACAAAATAGCGAATTTCCGTTCTCAGCAATCAGCATGCACTGACAGCAAGTTTTTTTCCGCAAAGCATGATTGCGCGACTGGTTCTCAACCTGCTTAAATCTCGTGACACCATTGCGGTGCTGCAGCGATCTACAGCTTTTGACGCATTTCCTCTCCAGCATACACGATTATTTTTGAATGTGTGAGAACAGTAAATGTTTAATTTGATAACTCTAAACCATTTTTTGTGGTGGCTTGGCTTTGCCTGCAATACATTTTACGTCAATTTACCCTGTAACCGCATTACTCATATTACATTGTATACTCAGAACAAAAGACGTTTACTATTATGCACTATTCCCTTTACAAAATAGGCAGTTTCGCCCTTGGGAGGTCTGCAGCCTAGATGAACCTTGGTCCTTCGCAGCCTCCCACTCCCTCAAGCATTTTATAAATCGATGTACTTGGAAGTCATCGCAGTACTACATTATAATAAGCATGATGACGTCATTCATGCGTATGTCTCAAAAGCTTGTGTTTCATCAAAGTAAATGTATTTGCGTCATCAAGCGTATACTCTCTACTACCGCTATGTATGTATCCTCGTCTTCCTTCATGTATTTGCGTATTCCATGTTACTGGGATGCATGCTTAAATTCAAGCGCCTTGCGTGTGGGAGTGACGACGTTACTCAATACAATACGATCCGGACCGGATTTGGACTGAGTTTAATGGAAAAGAAATGCGGCATTTTTGTTGTGAAAAAGCCACATTTTTCAAATTTTTTGGACTTGGGCTTTACAGTTGAAAAAGTTTACGGACTGTGATTGGAATTGGACTGAGTTTAAAAAAATTAGGACTGGATCAGGGTCGCAAAATATGACATTCCGCTCATATCTGCTTGTGGGAACACGTCTTTATCATTAAGGCTTAGTTCTGACTACTTAGTGACCACTAAGTGCAAAGTTATATTTGCTGCCGCGAGTTTTCGGAATTCAGCTGCTCCATTTTTTAAGTCTGCGTGGTGTTCTAAGTTTAGCAAGTTGTCCGATAGTCTTGTCAACATATATTTCTACTGCGCGTTGCTTGAAACACTTTTGTGAGAGTGTCTTTTCACCACTTATATTGTTGTGGACCTTAATTATTCTTAAATTATGACTTATTTGTAGAATGTGCTTGAAAAAATTGATATTAGGTAGTTTATCAAAAGAAAAGCATTTCTGATAGCAAAAGTGTAGAAAACGTTTCAGACAAACGATTGAGAATTGAGGTTCAACCAGCACAGACTAATGCGTTAGAAAGAGTAAAGCGTTTTGTGAACGACCATTTGCATTGCATCATCAGCAACCTGTAAAGGATAAGCAAAACTTGACGTTGCCCCACCCTGGAAAAATTTCTGCAGACGTTCATGGGATGCACTGGTTTTGATCTAATTCTTGGGTCATGAAGCGCGGTGCTGTTTGGTTCAATTCTTTGAAGTCAATCAAAAACGATAAATGCCAAAGTTATCAGTTTCCCTGACCTATATACCACACGCAGTAATAAAAAATCTCTACGACTTAACGCGTGATGAACAGCGTAAAAATATGAAAAACCAGTAAAGGAGTGTTTTGATATTCAAGCGCGTGGCCCCGGGCATTTGCCCGGTTTGCCCAATGGTTGATCCAGCGCTGCATGTATGGTTCGCTGCATAGATACGATTTTGTTGTTAAAATGATTAAAAATAAGACACCAGGAAGTAAAATACAGCTTGGCCCGGAAACAACGGATGTCACGTGTACCAGGAAAACATAATCAAATTACGGACAGCATTATACCCTACTTTTCCTGACTCATGTAGCATTTGAAGGATTCCTGGGCAGCACCGCCTCCGCGCTGCTCGTGATCAGACGGGTTCTGACCGTTGTCTGACGCGCATCGTATGAACTGGTCGTTTTCTGTAATTGCTTGGTAGACTATGGCCATTTATAAGTTTCGGTAATGAAAGATTTCGCTCGTGCTGCATTTTAATAGGCTGATGAATTTGACCTTATCAAACCTAAATTACGGGTTCATGACGATCAAGTGTGTAGCTGCTAGTTTATGTTTACTGCCTGAGGACCAATCCTCGCAACTGCCTGTCTACTTAATTTCTAACCCGTTCACCCCATACCAACACCACATCACAAAGTATTTTATTGCACGCAAAAACACACTTTTCACGCATCAACCCAAGCCGCAACGCACACAAAACATCTGGACTATGAAAACCTAACTTCTGCATAACGACACGCGACAATGCAATGACTACGTCGTGCGTGCCACTGTTACAACGACCTGAACTGCTTGACTGAATCGAAAACGAAAAAAACAAAAAATATATCGAAGTCGGGCGTCGTGCCTAGTAACGATAAGGTTTTAATACCACAATAAAAAACAAAAACGAGACAGGGTTCCTTGTGGCAATACAGGCCTGGTTGTGTGAAAGGGTCTATTTCAACGTGTACTATCTGTTTCGTTAAAGCAAATATACGAAAATCTAGTACCCACATTTCAGGTGGAAGCAGCAGCCATGCCACGTCAACCTTGTGACAGAGATTTGACAAAATGTTCACGACTTTAAGAACCAATTAAGATCTCGTCTCGCCAACGCAAAGATGGACTACTAACTGCTTTTTCCAAAGCACAAGGTAGTCATGCGATTGCTCATTGTCGCCAAGAGCGGTTAGCTTCGCAGCAAACACCTTAGATTTAACACGCAAGCGCATAAAATTAAATTTAAAAATGAAGAATTTTTCAAAGGAAGCCTGGAATTTAAGGTTTACAGCTATAAAATTTCGTCGTGCAATTGCATCATGGTCTGCTGGTCGTCTGAGTCCGACATCTTGGCTTGCTCGCCTTTTTTATGGCTGTATGTCCGCGAAGCATAAGGAGAATGATTCCGAGGCAAGCCCGACTCGCTTTGAAAAGACAAATCTTTGGTAGACAGCGCTTTGTATACGTTCTGCAGCTGCCTCGGAAAGAAGAAGGTAAGCAGCATCGCCATGATGACTGCGAAGGCGCCGAAGAGGAAAGGTGGTCCGGGTACGACCGTCTGCGAAAGTAACAACGGTTTGCTTTAAGGCTTGACAAAATTTCACGGCTTGCTCCACGACTGTCGTCCCATCTCTTGGACGAACCGCATTGTGCCTTGCAATAAAAAGAAGGCCGGTTCTAATCCAGATTGGCACGTTTTTGTGGACACTTGCAGGTGCTTCACGTCTGAGAAAGCGTGTACCATTCAAGTCATACTTTTTCAAAGAATGCATGGCATTACTGAAGTACATGACAGCGATCTGTCCATGAAAGTGACGGTGGAGAACCGACCGGTGGTGCGATGAACAATCACTGAAGCACGGAAGAAACACGAGGCACGATGAAACAGCAACGCACACGCCACGAGGTGCTTTGTAGTCAACTGCAGTTTCTATTACCCAGTCGTGATCAGAGCGGAATCAGTCGGTGACAATCTCGCAACCCGATCGGAAGGAGTGCAAAAAAACGACCAAATGAAACTTTGTGGATAAACCTGTTGCGAAAATTCGAAACAAGGCAAAGACAAGCGTCGAAACACACCAGATGTTTCGCTAAAAAGCTAATGATGTCGTCGTCGCGGACGCACCGGTCTTACAAGTTTAGTGCGAAGTTTTAAAAACGTATGCATTCTGAAACCAGCATTCCTTACGGCGTGGTCTATCATGAACATTTCTAACCAGACGCTTCACTTCAATGTATATATCTCATGAGATTGGTAGTGTACATGCGTGACACGCAAATTGTGCACAAAACACAGGTGTCTCCGGAATAAAATGGCCCGAAGCAAACGGGGTCTCTAAAACCTTGTTGCCCAATACTGCTTTACTTTCTAGTCGCTTGTAATAATGTACTTCGACATACGGAGTTCATTGGAACGTGGTTTATAGAAGAGCTAAACAAGAGTTTTCAGTTTAAAAATCAGCTGTTAGAAACTCAGTTACAAGATTTGCCTAGGCTCACGCCTTTCAGAACAGCATTTATTTTTTATTTCCAATCGAAGGAATGGCCAGCTAACTAATCGAAGACGCGTCAGTCAGCGCAAAACAAACACAGACGAGCTGACGCATCGAAACCAATTTGCGACTGTCTGTACATTCTTCTTGTTACGAACAAACAAGTGTGTTACACAACCAAGACAAGGCTGTTCGGAAAGTATCAGAAACATTTGCGAACCGCCAGAAAACAGCAAATGTGTCATGGTCAGGCTGCTGCTGCATTAACAAGCTCCGGAATCAACTGATTTCTAAATTAACTTGTCAGAATTTTCGATGAAGAAACAGGGGTTCTTACAGGAAACACTGGCACTTTTGAATCGCTTTGGTATAGACTTGGCTTAAGAGTTAAATAAGCCTTGGGCACATTCATCAACATTTATCTAAGCCAGCGTTTCTTATACATTTGTGGTCATGGACCCATAGTTCATCCTAAAAATGTTACGGTCCCCTCAAGAAGAATGTTGCAACAGATATTTAAAATTAGGTCCTAATCATTGTAATAGTAATCGAAATGTCTGCAAAGCCTCTTAACCCTTTAAATCACATTCACGGACCCCTTAAAGTTAAGGCTTCACGGACCCCGGGTTAAGAGTTAAGAACCCATGATCTACACCATTCGTCAGCTGAGTCGATTACTAAAGACAGGTCGTAGCTGTTTCTCACTTCGTCAACCAGCACACGCAGTCGCAAGGCTAGCAACCAACTTCCCAAAGACTATTTCATAAACATTTTAAATGCAATAAACACATGCCGAGAGGGCGAAACCTGCGTTCGATTATCTCTGGTGAAGGGTCGGCGAGCTCGTACTTCAAATGTACCTTTTCGTCCACAGACGCCGAGCTGTCTCCCGACAGGGAAGAGTTACTCGCGGCCAGATTGATACGTGCCGGTTTCGAAAGAGGCTCGAGCTCAACGTGGAAGATATGAAACGTGATCCCGAACAGGGCGGGGCCCAATCCGTTGCACAATCCGCGGATGCCCGTCACCATCCCTTGAACAACTCCTGAAAACAGTCAATCTCAGTTGAACTCACGAGCAGTCTGGCAGCGAGTAACTTGTGGAAACCTTGTACCAAGTTAGAATACTCTTTTTCCCGCGGGGTCGTGTAATTCAACGAATTTCCAGTATTTGCTTCACGCAAATCAATGCTTTCTATTTCTGAAAAAGTGTGCAAAAATGTCTTTGCCGTGCTTTTCATACAGAAAATGGATATATTTGCTCCTTGTCATACCGCGCATTTAACTCACTCCGAACGCTTCAGCAATATCTACTGATGCAGTATTTTATGAAATAAAACCACGGGGTCTTTTTGGAACGGTTACTAGTACTACATTTCATTAACATCTAATCACATACCACTTGGCCCAGCCAACCACAGTATAGGCTCACCGCCAGTAGCTGGAACACCTCAACTCATGCATGCGTTTTAGCACCACACTAACCTGGGACCACACCATCTTACACAACGGCAGGTTTCTTTCAAGGTGTAGAATTTGCTAAAATTTTGTCTCAGATGCAGGCCTGGCTAGTCACATAAATACTTGCGCATCTTCGTCAAGCGTGCGCTTACGTTCTCAAACCGTTTAGTTTTTTCTAATTATCAAGCGTATTGTTTAAAGCTACTCCACTCTGGTTTGCAATTTCCGCATGACGAAAACATCCGATATTGCAATGAACTTTTTATAGGTCGCATGTGTTCTCACACCAGATTTCGCGGGGCACACCTAACCAATGGTTAACAATAACTTTTCAGAGTGCTTTGTTTTTATTTTATCAGGATATGATAAAACGTTACGTCTGTAAATAATGATGTCTGCATCTCAGCAGCAAACAACAGAATTTGGGGGGCATTACGCTAGAACTCCCCCGTGGCTACGGGTCTGGCTGTGGAAGTTACGAAGTTCAGTTTCGCGAAAATGCCTCCGGCATACGTCAAAGGTGCTACAACTACATTCGAGTTGAAACGACGCAGTCCTTGCAGGGTTCCAAACATGAAAGCAGTATCAATTCAAGAGTTTAGCAACAGTTTTAGCTTGAAACGACGGTCACAGCTTAGAGCACACCAGTAACTGAATATGCTTTACGTCAACATTGGCCGCGGGCACGAAACGTGGCGCGCTGATGCGAAAACACTTTCTCAATAGTAAATAACATTTTTCTTGCCTCTGGCACATTACTACGCTGGCTACACGCACTTGAGAAAAGCACGCACTTGAGAAGCGGCTGGCTATGCAAGTACAATGACTTAACTGCGACCCAGTGACAACTACTACGACCCGTACCGCGTGACTTGCATCAGCCTCTCTACGAGCAAGACTTTATCCAAACTTGGAAAGTTGCGATTTGAGACAGGATAAAAAGTAATTGGAAAAAATAAATCAAAAAGTAAAATGTTTATTAAATCTAGGCTTTTATCTTTCCCCAATGAGAGCGAGGTTTCGCACATGTCCGCGCTTATCGGGCACCGCTTTTAATCAAATGGAAAAAATCGCCCGTGGCTTCATATGCAGCTTACCTTGCTGGTCGCGGTTCGACAGCTTCGACAACAAAGCGTTGAGCGATGGATAGTTGATGCTGGACAAGGCAGCGAGCAGCCCAGCAAGCCACATCATCCTGCAAACGCAGACATTGTTTTTCGGTTGCTATGACACACAAACAGCCCCCGACAACCGATCTTTAACTGTCGTCAAGCAGATTGCTACACTCGGGCGTTCTCAACATTTAACGAAACTGGTTTGGGATTTCCAAGCGTCTTTCAGTTAGCAACAGTGGACGTCAGCAAGGCACTTAAAATATTGCGTGTTTGTTGCAGTTGTAATGCTTTGGGTTTATTATTGAACGCTTGAACTTCACCACAATAGCAAAAAGTGTTTGTGAAAGTCTACCATTAACTAGACTGAGAATTTTTGTCATAAGCAGACAGCGCTTTATCACTAAAACCATGATTTTTGACAAAACCAAAAAATGTCGGTGCAGAATCAATCACACTGATTTTTTAGAGACAAGGATTCCAAAAACTATTACATTGCCCAGAGGAACTGGTGCGAAAGGACTAAAACAGCTGCACAGCGTAAACGTAAAGGCATATACAAGCAAGGCAGGTTGGAAACAGCTCGTTCGCGTGCACAGTAGAGTAATTTATACATTTACGCGTACCAAGCGAGCTCATGCCCATTTTTGATGCATCATGCTTGGCAATTTGAGATCACCTGCAGCGCTACACATTTAACCCTGGTGTAGCGATGTTGTGATTTTTGCGAACCGGCCGAGTATAATGCGAAATGCCCCACAATGCATACGGACGCGAGCTTATGGCCTCCATTGCAAGTGGTCAATGTTGACGAATGTCTCGGTATTTTTCAGTGTTTGAGGATCTTATAATCCCAAATCCTTATTTTTCAATTTATGTAATTTGCATTATTGCACAACCCAAGACAACGTTATTAAACGTGTCAGTCACATGAAACAAAGATTTTCAAAGCCTTGAAGAGTTTGCAAGTTAATGCCATCTACAGCAGAACAATTTAACGCCGTCTCTATCGACTACCTCTTAGTTTCTTTCACGTGCATTCCCAGCCTTGCGGTTACAACCGATCAACCAATAACGATCAAAATATGAAGCTTGGTATCAGATTCGGTATCGGTAAATCTAAGATCACCAAGTCCAAAAGATTTCACTTAATACATGCTCCAACTCAAGCAGAGTAGAGTGTCCACTCGAGAGCACCAAATAAAGTCCATGCTAGTGGTTTGCATACGAGCTTCTATCTCTTTCAGACATAGGTCTGTCGTTTGAACTTACCATTCTACCTTCCCGAACGCGAAGCAAACTAGCTGGCCTAGCTGCGCCAGCAACCCAATGAGTATGGTGTTGCGATTACCGAGCGCTTGGTAGAGGAGTGTGAGCACTGCCGTTTGCGCAACAATCGAAAGAACTCCGACTACAGCGATGTACGACGCAACTTTCTCGTCACTGAAGCCAATAACCTGAAGACCAAAAAAACGCAAGTCTTCCAAAAAAGTCGCGTTAGCTTTGGTGAGAATTAAAATAAAAGGCTGAATACCGTAATTTCAAGAACCTCGCTGCAGCATAGCGCAGCATCTTTAGGTTTGTTACACACAACACAAAATCTTGATAGCTGCAAATGGTCGTGGCTTTCAGAAACTCTGGAAAGAGACTGCAAGAAAGAAGGTTGTGAAAACCCTGATGTGGACTGTCACGAAAATCACAACGTCACGTGATAGGGGAAACACCAGCGACGAGAGCATGGTAGACAGGCGTCTGCACAAACTTGCAAGCGTGAATATCCGGAAACGCATCAAGATGATCACCCCGTACGGGTTTCCGCAGTTTATACGCAAGGTGTTATCGTACAGCATGCACATTAACGGCAAACAGGCCAGTGGAAGCGGCGGGTCATCATTTTGCGGTCAGTTGGCGTTGCGCGAAGGCTCATTTGAATTTCATCCTTAATAAAAAACGATAAAACTGAGTCAAATCCCATTGCTTCTGCCACTAAGAGTTCCAGTTTCATAAGTTACTGAGTTACTCAAGAACTGTTTTAACTTTTGAAAAATACGGGACTCTGTTTGCATAGCATCACAAATAAAGCTGACTCTGGCTGGGAGTTATGGAGTGGGAAAAGAAATATTTTTCGAGGTGAACAGTAAGATCACATTTCATCCTAGGACGGGCAGGGCACTTAATAGAGCAAGCTATAATTTTTTTGCTAGTTTTTTGTTTTCTTCTTCGACCGTGCTCACTACCACTTCTGAATACATAAAATACTGCTTTGAATTTAAAGACGGATGATTTCACGACTGATTCATACAACAACAACAACGCTAAACGAAACAAACAAGTTTCCTGATTAATAAAAACAGTTTAACTAAAAAATTAATAGTTACCAAAATTGAACATAAAACAAAAGCGATGTGAAACAGTTTTTGCTTATTTAACAATACAAGTGATTGGGAAATTTAGTAATTATGTTAAACACTATAACAGAAGTTTCTAAATCTCGGGGTAATACTCACGTGACGCAAGTAAACAAATATGCAAGAATATTGTCCGGCTTCAGGTAGATAAGACAAAAAAACAGTGATGCACAGTAGTAATAACGTATCGTCTTGCCCGAGCTTCCTGAGCGCCTGCACAAAAGCACAACGATGTGCAAACACGTTACGAGTTAGCTCACATCAACAGCAAACACATGCAGTGACGTGACCTGTGGGAATCGCCAGAACTGAAGTTTATGCGGCGCTCACAACATTTTCATGCCTTTAGCTGCCGTAAGAGGTGGATTAGCGTACGCGTGCATTCTCGGGGCGGAAGCGAAATGTTTGTTTGGCTTTCTTACATTAAGGATAACCGACGGAAGATGGCAACGTGTTGAACGACACAACAGGCGGTTAGTAACTAGTCGCTTCACGTGAAAGTGAAGTCGAACTTCTTGATTTACGCTGAGTATGCTTCTTATTCTCTTGTTGAACTTTCTTTTATGTTGCCAGTCACCACGAACGGCCAGCTTTGTTTATTATAGTGCAGCACCCAAGCAACATTTCCAATAACTGCAACGGTATTTTTTTAAAACGGCAAGTCGGCCTTGGTTGGTTATATAAAAGAACAACGTCACTAATTGCTTACATCGACGTCATTACGTGAGCCGAAAAGTGGGCGTTTGCGGAAAACAAATTGTACCTCGACACACGCACCCACAACAAGATTCGGAGATGGCTGTACTCCATAAAAAGCTTACAGCCTCACACAATACACTATAAGGCCTCCATGAAGAAGCAAGCCAGTGTTGTCACTTCGTGGCATATTTTTTAAAGGTAAAATTCATTTTGCTAAAAAGGCATAACCAGTTTTCTCTTTTTCAACTATAACTGACATAACTTCACATGTACCTTAGCCTTAGCGATAAGGGAAACGCAAGCGTTTGCCCTGGCGATATACAAGTGCCTTTGGCTCAGCGATTTATATGTGAAATCCGCACGATACAGCATAGCATTACCTGCACCTTTGCCTTAGCCATTTATAAACCAAACGTATGAAGCACTGTACATAAAACAGTGTACAATGGAACAGAAGGCATCCGTCTGTTACCCTCCGTTCACGCATGTTTTCGTGAAGCCAATGCGACCGCACGCTCACATGAAACCGCATAATGAGATTTTTAAACAAAAAAACGTTAGCTGAAGTGCTGAATTATGTCAGTGCAAACATCAGAAGAAAACACGACCCAACGTCGTCATCCAGCTTTTTTTAAGGTTGCACAGCATTTCCTACTTTTTCATGTGACACCAGAATATTAGTCTTTTTGTGTATCTTCTACGAATTTCTCAATCAAAACGTTCAGCAAGCCATATCTTCGCTTTGATACAGCGCTATGTCCCACTCCTTTTCATGTCATTACACCACTGGTAAGCATTGTCTTATTATAAAATGAAAAATTCAAACGTTGCTTTGCGTCATAAACTTACCGCAAAAGGATCTGCTTGTTCCCAAGTTGGCGAACCAAGTTTTGGACTAGGCAAGGACTCGGGGACAGCAACAAGTATGAAACAAACGTCCAGTAGTGCGATTGCTGTGGCCAAAACTACAACGACGCCTTCTCCGTACGCCCGACTGAGGTAAGCTCCTATGGCAGGACTGGTCACTAGACTTGCAGCGAACGTTGCCGACACCTTAAAAAGCACGGATTTTTAAGCCCATACTTATAAGCACAAAGATAGGACTGAACTGAAACGCACCAGTCCGTAGGCGGTGCTTCTGTTGATTTCATCGGTGATGTCTGCTACATAAGCAAATACAATAGAAAATGTCACGGCGAATGCTCCAGATATTGAGATCATTGCAAAGAACCACCTGAAACAAGTCAATGGTCATTACTATGGGAAACGTAGACAGCAGCATCAGGAAATTGTACCGTAAAACTACAAGGCATTAACACAAAGTTACCTTAACCCAGAAAACAAACTGGAAAATTTTAGTTGATATAAATTAATTTCATCGCGAGTTGCATGAGTAAAACTTTCAATACTAACCAGGGACTTATCAACATCAATGGAATAGGACAACAAGTGAAAAGAACTGTCAAAACAAGAAAGGATTTCCTGCCCCAAATGTCAGACAATGCACCCAACAATGGTGCACTTAAGAATGAAAGAAGACCCTGCAAAAATGATAAATTGGTTACAATCAGGAAACACTCTCCATTGTGTTTCATCATCAACTGCAGATTGGTGCCACCAGAGTTGCTTAAATACCCAAGTTCTTGTTTAAAGGACCACATTCCAGGTTGGCTTGGGTCTTTGAAAATATGGATTTTCAGCCATTAAATCAGGGTTAAATAGACAAAATAACATTTCCTAAGCCAAAGTTGGCATAGTGTGACTGTTATTGTTGGGGAGAACGTAAATTTGAATGTGTACTGGCATTTAATGGTGTAAAATATTTCAATGCGGAACCAAAACAATGTTTTGTATTATATAAGTCTGTCTTTCAGATTCATACATACGCACATGCATTTCAAAGCAATAAGTTAAATTAGGACCCTGATCAAAAGTGACCTATGACTTCATGCCCATACAGTACACAATTGACAAATTTGCAGTGAAAACACAAGCTGCATGAGCTCCCTTGTTTTTTCACTGTTGTTTTACAGATATAGTGCTTAACGAGTGTATTAAACATTACTAGCAGCAGCAAGTATGCAATGCATTGTCTTAATTCTATGCATATTTAATTTATTTTTTGTAAAGCAAGGCTTACAAGTTGTCTGTTTCTACTATCAGTTACTTTCAAGATGTACTTGCCATATTTTTGCTGTTTGCCTTGCATAGCAAGATACAAACAATTGTGCACATGTCACAGACAATAGTTAGACACAATGTGTGTATGAGAAATGTAGTTGGTCTCAACATTGCTTTATATTTACATAGTGAACAGATTTTGATGTGTCTCTCATGGCAAAATCAATTTGCTCACATCTACAATGTTGATCAGAACAAGTATTTTAGCACAACTGTGAAAAGTAGCTTACCCCAAATGCAGAAATTTCCTAATATTTGTCATAAAAAAACAATAATTTCCAAATATTCTTATGAAATTGATCAATGATATAACATGGACATGGAAGTTTGATTTTTTAAGGAAAATTAAAAAAAAACATCTCGGGTGAGTTATCTGCTCACTACCCGGGCAGCTGCCCACTACAACCCTGGTAAATCACAATAAGAAGCAGAAGATTGTTCCAAACCCACTGGGTAAAACATTACCAAAAGTGATCTACAAGCATTGAGCACACAATGAACATGTTATCTATGTTATCAGATGACCCTTCAACAGTGCGATCAAAAATTGTCGGTCACACCTCCATTGTCATTCTTACAAATTAATGTTAATTCACAATGCACTATTGCAAGTTGCTGGGAAAACTTCTTGCAATTAAAATCAGGGTTGCAGAGTTGGAGGTTATTGGGTTGAGTTGGAGTCGGAGTTCTGACAACACTGGGAATGGAGTCAGATTTTTTTGTCTGACTCAGACTACGGATGTCTAGTTGGATCATTTTTTACACACTCCTGGGAATTCCTGTTGAAATGGTACAATTTCTTCTGAAGCTTTTGTTGAAACAGAGGTTTCTTGCTGTGCACCACAATTTCCACTTATTTTAACAGCCAGATTTCATTCCCCACAACCCTGATTAAAATACACCCGTTACATGGAATTGTAGCAGTTCTTGAAAAAAAATTGATCTTTGATTGCATGCTATATAAAGTGGAAGATTGTCCACATATGTAAAGTATGTAAAATGAGGATGCAACAATCCATAGTAGTTTATATACATCTAAACCTCAAATGTACTGTATATGCAAGGAGTGTATGTCTCACACCAGTCACCAACAAATACACAATTGAAGTTTTACACATTGCCCAAAAAATAGCTAGAGATCAACACCAGTTTTAAACAATTTACAGGAATCAGTAGGTATAGCTGCTTGGCAGACATTTTACCACATTTGAACCTGACTGCTGTGGGGATCTTTTCAAAAAATAGTGTTTTACAAGTAGAAACGATCTTAAACTAAAGTGCAAGAAAATGAAGTATGACAATGAATTATGGACCACTATCTCAGTAAATGTTTTAATTCAAACAATCATCAAGTTGATAATCAACTTTTATGAAATTTTCAATAAGCATGATCCGTTGTTATCAGATAACGTTTTTTTCAAGAACTTCTATATAATAGAAAGAGATCAGCTCTAAAACTGTAATGAAAAAAATGGCTGTATTTCATAAATTTAAGTATAGCATGCATGTGTCACCACAAATAAACTGAACAAAAAAAGAAGCATCCTTATGAAATCCTACCAAAAACTATGCAGCAATCATACATCATACCTTTATTCCTTGAATAAGTCCATTAATTAAAAAGGTGTGTTCTTGAAAAGTATCTCTTAGGACCTTTGTAAAGAATGTCACAGGTTAAGGCTTTAAGACAACATCAATCAGATTGAACAATTTGATACACACATTTGTGAATAAAACCAAACTCTGAGAAATTTTCGCCTAACACAGCATAATTTTCAGTGAAAAGCAAATGACCAATCATCTGCTCCCAGCTTTAAATAAATTTTCATTCATTTCAAATTGTTATGTTTCATATGCAACAACACTTCAGAATAATTTTGGTGGTTATTTTTTCATAAAAGTGTCAAAGAAGTTCTGAACACCTTTGCTGCTGGTAGTTTTGGGCAAAATTCCCAGTTTTCAGCATGTCTTAGCAACTCCTTAAATCGCCAGTCGATTGTGTGAGAGAGCTGTTCAAACCCTCAAAAGACTTGGGAAGTCTTTGAGTCAGCACTGAAAAAGACTGGGGAGTCTTCTAGTTTGCACTGAAAAAATTTTTTGGTTTTGGTTTCCATTTTTTGTGAGTGATGTCATAAGTGGTGTAGGTTTTTGGCCATTTTAGCTCAGGTTACATGACCCTGGGCTCAAACCACTAGTTGGAAGTATTTCACTCAAGTTTGTATTGGAAACTAGGCTGGAATCTGGGTCTTTTCAGCCTTTGACATTCTAGGGTCTTGGGTTCAAAAGTTATGGCCTAAAACAACAAAACAATTAATTTATCCCCTAATTAGATACTTAATTTGTGGTTTTTAGGCCATAACTTTTGAACCAGAAACACAAGAAAGCCGATCAACGGCTAAAAAAACTCGGATTCTAGCCTAGTTTCCATAAAATTTCAGTGAAATGCTTCCATCTTGAGGTTGGACCCAGGGCCAGGTAACCTGATTCAAAATGGCCAAAAACCTACCCTACTTTCAGGGGCACATCCAGGGGTTCTGTTTGGTTGTCATGACATGCCCCTTTGTACTGCAGGTACTCAGCTTCAAGGCTGATGAAATATCAAATGCTGTCACTGCAGGTCTTTAGTGCGGGTGGTTTGGAACAGGCAATTTAGCATTTCCCTTCTAATGTCACATAGTACTATTACAAAACAACATATGTTCCTGCATTATCTAAGTAGTGCCTATGCAATGACATGAAACAATCCACGTTTTTTAACACTCTAAATTGATATTGAATCGAACAAACGTGTTTCGGGATTTCCTTCTCTGGCAGTGCCAGCTCCAATGCAAGCAAAGCTGTCAGAAGCTCAGATTTTGATGTAAAATCATCAGAGCAATTGCAACTCTATCGTTCTTCTCCACAGTGATTTCATAAGTATATTTATAATACCACCATCTGAGAGTGCTTCACAGACGCAGTTGTGCAGCTGATTGTCAGCATTGACTTTATAAGTGTATCCATGTGCAGATAAACAGCTCTCATTGCTGTATGGCTGACATTTGCTGAATGTTCAACAAGCTAAGTATCTTTTCAGCAACATGTTCATAGGAACAAAGAGCTATTGTGATGTGATAAATGCACTGTGACTGAAAACAATGGTAACTTGGAAATCTTTCCTTATGTGTTTTCACAATGAGATCGATACCATTATCTATTCTAAATAGTTAGTTGCACTAGGCTACTAGCCTACTAGCCCTACCAACCAAATTCGATTGAATTGTCTCAGGTAGAGCTTGATTGATAAGGCTTCTATGTTTTTATTTTTCATTGCCAATAACCAATACCGATATCTTGCAACACTCAAACCACAGTTGAAACACAATACTTCATTGCGATGAAGGAGCGTATAACGTGGAATTCTGCATCACTAAGATAGCCAATCACCACGGCACATAGGTTACCCTGATATGTTCACAGGTGGCAAACTGCTTATCGCACAAAAACCTGAGAACAAATGTTACATCATAGACTGGTTTATTGGGACAATTGTGGAGTAGTCTGAATATTGCACATTACTTGATGCAGTCAGAAGGCTGCGCATCATAAGGAACAGGACAGAGAATTTGTGTTAATCAATCACAGACCAAGTAGCAACTTGGTTTTTCCAACACTCCATGCAGAAAATTAGTGCATGGGCTTTTATGAGCGAATGTTGCCGATATACCACATATTGGCAGAAGATATGATACTTTGGCAACATCACAAAATTTGTCGATCAATTTCAAGTTTTAACACTTTGAGAGCCGGCGTACGATATATTTGCACCTAGATTTCACCTAAAACCAGCAGTTTTCGGTTTACGCCATAGCTCCTCTGCCGATTGCGCTAGAGAGCTGTTTAAGAGCTCAAACGGATCGGCCAGTCTTCTACTCTGCACTCGAAAAACATTTTCTGGTTGGGGGTTGTAGATTTTTTGTGAGTGACGTTATAAGTGAAGTAGTTCTGGGCCATTTTATCTCATGTTACCTGGCCTAGGGCCCAAGCGCTCGGCCAAAGTATTTCGCTGAAGTTTAGTTGGAAGCTAGGCCCGAGTTTGAGTCTTTTGAGCCTTTGATCGACTTTCTAGCATTTCTGGTTCAAAAGTTATGATCTAAAATAAACAAATTAAATAATTATCTAATTAGCTAATTAGTCAAATATTTGTATTACTTTAGATCATAACTTTTGAACCCAAAACCCCAGCAAGTCATCCAAAGTATCAAAAGACTCGGTTTGTAGCCTAGTTTCCAATAAAAACTTCAGCAAAATACTACCATCTAACGATTGGCACCCAGGGCCAGGTAAAGTGGGCCAAGGTGGCCTAAAAGTCTTCCACTTATGATGTCACTCACAAAAAATCTGCAACCTCCAAGCAAAAATTTTTTTTCGAGTGCAGACTAGAAGACTTGCCGCGTCTTTTAGCCTTTTACCAGGTCTGTTGAGCTGACCAGACCGGAGAAATTCCGGCGCAAAGCCACGTGCGTTTTGGTGTTTTTTTCTCGAAAATCCCCGATTTCGGCCGGACATCAAAGTATTAAGAAAAAATGTGGTTTTATGCTGATAAGTGATATGAAAAGTTGCACTCCTGTGACAGACCCCCCTTCAGGCTAGATGCGCCACTGCCCACTTGTGACATCACTCACCAAAAACCCGAAACCCAAAACCAAAATTTTTTTCATTGCGGACTTGAAGACTTGCCGAGTAATTTGAAGGTTTGAACAGCTCTCTAGCACAATCGACTGGTGAGTTATAGAGATGCAAAGTGGTGGCTCATGTGGAATTTTTAGGTATGATATATTCGTACACCCGCAGCAAAGGTGTTAATTTGCTGTTATGTTGCACAAGCAACATGAATAGTAGCATGTAATGTTTGTGCTCATACATTAACACCTTGGCGTCTGGGTGATTTTGGCGATTTTCGCAAAAAAAACAGCAGTTTTTGGTTGCCTTACCAACGCTCTACCTCCTCCGCCGATTGCGCTAGAGAGCTGTTCAACGGCTCAAACGGATCGGCCAGTCTAGTAGATTGCACTCGAAAAAAAATTTTTAGCCTGGGGGGTGCGG
>Ga0210059_1006708_pt1 | contig 18435 bp, 7 predicted proteins | sample Ectturendosymbi2_FD_188042 | JGI IMG/M metagenome (GOLD analysis project Ga0210059, IMG submission 188042) | Ecteinascidia turbinata endosymbiont from Florida, USA - Sample 2 (SPAdes) (version 2) | ecosystem: Host-associated > Tunicates > Ascidians > Unclassified | place: Key West, Florida... | reverse complement strand
ACGACTTTTTACTGCAATTCATAATAATAGGCCAATAGCGTATGGGGGGCCCCACGTGAAATTTCGGGGTGGGCCTCACTTACCCTTGCCACGGCACTGGTTTATTTGATACGGTTTTCCACAACATTTTCTCAAAGCTCAAATTCACTGCCATTGTCCTTCTGTCGTAACCTGAGCAGGTATTTTGGTTGCGTGTTAATAAACTCTTTTCGGCACAAAATATCGCCAAGTACTTCATTTAGCCATTTTTTGTAAACCTACTTTGTGAAAAACTAAAGATAAAGCTGCGCATGGTTCTGTTCCAGGTGTTCACGTCATAGCACACGGGATCAATTTCTACTCGATATCTACCCAGTCGCCCTCGGATCTACTTTGTCTCTTCAGTGATATGTGGTATCCAAGTGATTATTTACCGGATTTCGTTTTCTGGTGTTTTCAAACAATAACTGGAATCACAGGAGTTATCCTGACGTTTAATATCATTACACTGTGAGTTGGAACGAATAGTTTTAAATCGTGTTTGCAACTGACAAGTAAAGCTCTGGTTTGCTGCAAGCCTTCGAGGAATCAACCGACTGGGCTCTGCTTACGTGAATTTGCGATGACTCGGGCTTGCACATATCTATACTGAAGTAATTAGTCTCCACCAAGGTGACGCTGTCGAATTAATCAACAAATTGAAATCGATTTCGCGCAACTCTACGCGCCCTCAGTCCTGTAACCTTATTCAGATAGAACGCGCTAGTAACTGCTTTGTCTGAAAAGAGTTCTGAGGCAGTTTTGATTCTAACAGGATATTGGTGATGTCGCTCCCGTACTTTTCAAACGTACAATTTCACATATGATAGAAATAAATGCTATAGTCTTACTCTTTGTGTAGGTACGTCTTTGCATCTCAGTATGCCCGACGCCTGATTTTCATATGGTTTCAGTGGACTCATAAAATTGGTTTCACGTTGCTATACTTTTTCAGCGTCTTGCACGGAAGTGGTACTCTTATCTCAGTAAGTGGTGTTTCTGTTACAAATTACAATTTCAGATGGATAGTTCTATCATTTTTTTAAACTTTTGTGAATATAGAAAAGCTATGAGTCCTCTGAAGTTTCTCACCACTTTCAGTCAGTAAATTCAAAGAAAACCATAAAACTTGTATCAGATCTTAGCAATCATGATGAGTGACAAGTTTTTCTCGGAAATCTCCAGTTAAAAAAGCATTTTTCCTCACGACTGACATTTTGCTTTTTAATGTGAAAGTGAAGATCGTGTGTACCACCAACAACTTTCAGTTTTATTTGAATAATTTTTGGTTTCGCGTTGGCAACGCCAATTCGTTTAAATACATACACAGTAACTTGGTCTTTCACATCGCAATTGAGTGACCACAAAAAACAAGGTTTCTTTTTTCACTTTGTTTTTACTGTATTTAGTTGAAATATGGCATTGCCATATAAGCTACGGACCAGTGAGTACCCAGTTGGCGGCTCAAAGTTTTTACGAGCCCGTTCGTTGTGTAAATATCTTCATTTTCTGCTCCTCATCGGCATCGTACGTCGTGATGTGCCAAAATCGTAAATTTGAAGATTTTGATCAGAAATATGCAGGATGTTTCAAAAAATTTGTAATCATTCGAGATGTGTACATCTGTGTAACTGCAAACTCTAGGCGTATGAAATTAAACAGGCGAAGTGTTAAGGAGAACAAGAATTATTCTAAAAATTACATTTAGAAATTCAAACTTATGTCGATTTGTAAACGGTTTCAAAAGATGTTGGTCGTCCAGATCTATTTTCTCCAATCAAACAACCTTCCTCTTTGAACTTTTTCTTCCCATTTCTAAATTGTTACTGCAGCTGGTGATTTTTTTATGGAATACTCTTTCAAATGCACGCTGTACAGTCTTGTTTGACTGTGTTCGAGCATATTCTAATACACAAAACGCTTTTCCTATCGAAGTGAATGCCATTTATATATCTAAAAAGATAAACACATGAAACATAAGGAAGGGGGTAAACTCCCCCCTTGGCTTTTACAATGTAATTTTTCCTGTTAAGTTTTCAGTAGAAAAATATTTTTGTTTTAGCTTTGAAGTTGTAAAATGAAATTTCATCCCTGTTGGCCCCATGCCCCTCCCCAGGAAAAATGCTTTTGGCCACCACCTGGAAAAGTCCACTATTGCCCTCCCCACTGAAAAAAATTTCCGTCATTCATCGATTCCATTCATTTTTTTGGAGAAACATCAGTGCGAAAGTTTTTCAAAGTGTTTCAAGTCTTGAAAAACTTAAACAGCCTGGGGTCCACTGTTTTCGCCTTGGAGGTATATCCTTTTGCAAAAAATCAGTTTTTGCCTTACAAGCTTACATCCTCGTTCTCCACGTCCGGAATTTCGCTCATTTTCACTGTTTGCACGACGTTCCTGAAATTGAAACATGGACAAAAAGTATATAAACATACTACTTCTAAAACGATTTTTAGGCTTACATGATTTGTTTTTTACAAGCAAAATATTATATTCCATAAGTCTATACGACTGTTTCAATTAATTTTATTCCGTGCTAACATGAGTGTCAGATCATCTTTGTTAGCAAAAATCATGCATTTATTTATCAGTTGCAAAACAGTACGAAGCTTCATTGTTCACAAACATAAACGGCATGCACGATTTTCTTAAAAATAAACTTATGTCAGGGCGAGGTGCAATTTCCAACAGTGCTTATTGCACAAAAGATTTTTCATCGAAACTTGCTATCAGACAAAAGCAAGGTTTCAACTGCTGCACTCAAGAAAATTGAAACAAGGATAAAAAGCACACCAAATAAACAAAACATTTATAAACCATTTCTAACTTTTTTGTATTAAGTATGTTGTTGAGGCCACACCAGAAGCCACATGCCGTTGTCAATGCCAAAAATTTTACATGGTAAAATTTATATCGTGCTAGTTTCGTAGGTGGTAAGATACAATAGTAAGATGTGAGCAAATGAATGAATTATTAAATAGATGAGTGTTTATCGTTAAGCACTCAATCAAATTCTAAATAATACGTTTTCAAAAACCTTTTTTGGTATTGGTTTGTGATGGCAAATTTTTCCCTTTTTCAGCAAGTTGAAAAATGTGATTAAAGGTTTTAAAAACAAAAATAGTGTAATTATTCGGTTTCCATTTTCTGTTGTCTAAAAGCAAGTACCCTAATGCTCTTCTTGAGGTCGATCGCAAACATTGACATCTGTTAGGAAGTTAGAAGTATACCGGTCGTTCTAAAAAGTACAACAGCAATATACCAGTAATTAGTTGATTATCGGTATATTTGTTCAAAACAAGACCGTACTTCTCCAATGTTCAAAGTATGAATAGAACATCGCAAAGCTTATGGTAAGCTGTATTGCTACTTGGCAGTCATCTTGGCGTAATCCGTATTCTTTGAGCAGTTGCTACAGTTAATACCTTCACCTTCAACAAGATTTTTCCTAAACTGCTGTACATGTTTCCACTTTCTACCCATGCGTGAGTTGCAGTAAAAAGCTAAGTCACGTCTACCTCGCAATGCATGCTTGTTGGGATTTTGAACAAAACTCGTGTGATGCTGGGCGTAAACGTACAGAATGTTGCACGGAAAGCGTATGTTGTCATCATCTGCGTAAAAAGTAATTTGTCACTTGCCGTAAATCACAATCGCTGTTGGGTTTTCCGCAAATAAAACCTAAACAAATTCTGGGCCGAATAAAAGCGCTGAGGAAACATCTGTAAAATCACATAAAACGAACCTTTCTAAATATTAAGAAACCGTTTTGGAAAATCTTTGATAAAATTTTACTTAGCATATATGAATGATTCTATCGTACTACTTGCCACTCATAGCTTTACTGTAATGCATGAACTTCATCTGGGCATGTAACACTGCCCAAGGGGACAATAAAACTTACAGAAAGCACGAACATTTGGCATTATTCCCATTTTCTCAGGTTTTACACTGCGGAGTTTGTTTTCTCCCAGAAAATGTTATGGAAGACATAATGTACACTTTTTTAATCCAATACTATCTGAGAAAACATTGTTTCCTTTCTGTGAAAAAGATAGTATTTTGTTTAAAAAGAGTATGCTTTTCAAAAGTCTATTAGGAGTTTCACAAATGCTTGGTGCAACAGTGTGAACAACCCAGCATTTCTAAAAATTCAGATTTGTTTCTGTGTAAAATGTCTTCCTCGAAACTCTTTTACCAGATGCCGCAATTCTACTACTATTTTCTTCCTTTCGGAACCTGGTACGTCGTTGACCGATTGTACAGTACAAGCCGCAGAAAAGCAGAAATATCCGTTGTTAAGGCGGAACTTCTTCCGTCGAACGTCCTAAATCTTATTTTCAAACGACCAAGCAACTTTGACTACAGAGCTGGACAATGGGTAAGTAAGCTGCGCTTAAAACCTGAAAAAACGCCTCAAGTGAAATAAGAACCAACTACACTGGTGCTTTGATTACGATCAGCGAAAAGGTATGCAGGTTTTTTACTAAATTGTAAAAGTACTCAGCATTTGCTGAGCCTGAGCATTCTTGTTTTTATTCCCAATAAACTTCTTGTCTGCACAGGTTCGCATCGCTTGTCTCGCGCAATCTCGAACGGAGTATCATCCTTTTACTCTTTCGTCCGCGCCCCACGAAGAGCATCTTTCACTTCATATTCGAGCTGTTGGGCCATGGACAACAAACTTGAGAAACATCTACAACCCTGACGTTTTGCGTGACGCTCCTTATCCAAAGGTTTGTAACATGCAATTAATGCCTAAGCCAGCGCAACTACTAATACTACTCTGCAAAAAATTATTACCAACAGTGCAATAATTGTTGCGTTAATCGAAGAAATAGTTGCTTGATTTTTTTCCTATCCATAGTTTTTTTCCTATCCACAGTTTCGAAGTACCATTTCACTAACTAGACCTAAATGCTTGTGTTTGCACTTGATCAAAAAGAAGAAATTGGTTTTGCATTCTTCCCTCACACCTGGTCTTTCCCGTTTTCAACTGCTTGTTAGATCGTCTTAAAGAGGCATTGAAAAATAGACGTTGCGAATCGGAAAAATTGTGTTGGGGGCACGAACGGGAATTCGGTGCCCCATGCAGTTTGTGCCACAGGAAGTGGAACTACTGGTAGTTTGTTTTCCAGGAAAAAGCTAATTGCAAATTATTGATTGAAAAAAAACATTTAAATTAGAGATAGACGGATATATCGGCCTGGCCGATATAATCGGCAGATATTTGGGTTTTGCTGATATATCGGTATCGTCCAAAACGGCTGATTTTATCGGCTTCAGTAGGTGTTGACAAAACGCTGTTATATTCCTCACGCATCCAGACAACTTGCACAAGGAAGCACAACGAACCAAGTCAAGACAATTATCTTGCACCAACGCTGGCAGGTGCGTTTTCATAAACAAGCAGACAAGAGGAATCATGAAACACGCGTCGGCCATCGCAGCCGAAACAAAAGGATCATCATTAATCAGATTAATTAAAAATCATAGCAAAATATTGAAATTCCTACAATTTGAAAATTTTTAACTCATAAATCCTGATTTTTAAATTTTTTCAAAAAAGGGTAAGGCATAGAATACATAATATTTTTGATAATGAAGCAGAAAACAGCATTTAAAATTTTTGGGAATATCGGCTATCGGTCCATGAATAGCCGATATATCGACATCGGCCCCAAAAAAGCCATATCGGTCGATCTCTAATTTAAATTCACACTTTCTACTGAAAACATTATTCGAATTACAACTAAATACATGCGACATTCTAGAAGTTCCAAGAACTGTATCAAGGTCGTGTCACGAAAAGAATGGTTTACTACCTCTATCACCAATGAAACGCCGGAAGGCATCGATGAATATATCCGTTGGTAAGGTACGCGCCACCTCGATGTGGAGAGCCCTCGGTGGTAGGCAAGTAAAACACACCCAAACCTTTTTACCGTACTGCGCCCTTGCCTAACAAGCACAGAACCAAAATGCAGTAATCCACCCCAATCGCTGAGAACGATGTTTTTTTCGGTTGAACTGGAACCTCTGGCAGTTTCTGCCATAATCCGTTGACCGAGAAAAGCGTTTATCTTCCTAAAAAATACGCAGTTGCCAAGAACTTTACGCACGGCTGCACCGCCCCGGATTACCCAAAACCCAGCCGCAAGGAGCTCCATACATACCCCATGCCGAAATGTCCAACTTGGTGGTGGTGTTGAAAAATACCAAGTCAGTGAAATGGTGGTTGTTGGATAAGATGATCGGATGTTTCGCATCTTGGCGTATCGAAGCCTTGTTGTGCCTTCCGACTTTTAAAACACCATCGTCTGAAAACGCACTAAACTTGTTCATTGCGGGCCTTTTGTCAAAGCAAGGCTCACCTCCAGACAGTTAAGATCAAACCTGGAAAAGTACTCCTTTGAACATACGAAATCAGTTGGTTGAAGCTCTGCAGCATTCAAGGAACAATTTTAAGTCTTACTCCAGGCCGTAAATCCGCTTTCAGCAGCAAAAATGCCTTAAATCGAAGCATCCAAGCAGTAGCCTTCTTTGAAGTATAAAGGGAGTAAAATCGCTTAATTAACCGGTCCATCGCTTCTTTGATAACGAAGACTGGAAAACTTTTGGTAGTGTGACAGTGGCAGACAGTTCATTCCAAGCGAGATAAAGAACATACGTTCATTGGTGCAACTCGAGCTTTAGCTGTTTCGGGCCAATTTTTTTACCGGAACATTAACATTACCAGACGATTTGACGGTAGCTTACGTTAAACGCGTTCTCCCATGCGCAGCTGTTCTCAATACTTCGCTGCCTCACCTTCCTGTGGCAAACAAACTAACTCAAGGTTGCCCTTTCTAGCCATTTCATTCAAATTTCCATGAATATCTTGACGAGGACGTTTTTCAACAAGCTCATTGCTTCGCGTTGGCGTTGTTCATCTTCACGCTGACGTTCTTCCTACGCTGCTCTTCTGCACAACGACACAAGCTGCGTTCTTGTCGTCAGTCAAATAGCTACGATGTTCTGACTTCTGAGCTTATGTTCTGATTTATTCATTTTAGTCTTGAGTTTGTTTGCTTTCTCTGCTCTAACTTTAACCTTTCAATTTTTCACCCCTAAAATTGCTTGCAAATTTCAGGACCGAGGATGCGTAATTTTACGTGATTTCGATAGTCGATTAAAAATTTGATGATCGATTCCTTGCTTATTCCCAGTGGCGCAGCAAGGCCGGGCGTGGTGGTTCCGGTCCCCGGACGGTACCTTCTGGGGGGCGGCAAGTTGTTTAGTAGAAATTAATTTTTGACAGTACTTTCAACTTTTTTAGTTTTATGCCTAGAATCCCTAGCCTGAAAGCTTTGGAAACGTGGTGGAGGATTGAGCAAAGTGATAAAATGATTACTCAAAAATCTGTATCAACTACAGGGTGCTGAAATACCCCTCCGTTTGTCTTGAAATGCAATTGCACCCCAGTCAAAAGCCATTTGAGCAAAAGTTAGAGATGACATTTGATCGCAGGCTAGCAAAGTTTACTGGTCCGGTAGTTCGAGGTTAAAATTGCCCCTCCACTCAAATCTGATGAAGAAAGGCCGTGCTTGAAACCAAGGTAAGTCAAAGCTATCCTTTATCTCCTATCGTTCGACGTTCTATACTTAGCAACGCCCTAACGGCACATCATTACATTTCCTGACATCCATCGGCATTAACAAAGAACATTTCTTACCACGTCTTATGCTATTTTTAATGTTCAGTGGGAGATTTTCAATAAGCATGCAAGTGCCACAAGCTGTAGCCTAGTCATTATGTGGACTTATCAACATTAAATTTTGGCGGGTGAAGTGAATAGCTCTGCAAAGGTAAACTTGCTCAGTTTCAACAGAACTGATGTTTTCTGTATGACGTAATGGTGGCGGAAAATGAAGTTCTTGAAGCGAGAAAATGATGTTGCCTGTTGATGTTATTGCGTGGGTAATTTCTAGCGCAGATTGTAGGCTTGAACTGCAAGTACGGTAGAGTGACTCAGTGCCAGCCGATAGGCTATGTGGGTTTCGTAAGAGGATTGACTCCTGTGCTCAACGATAGACTTAACATTTGCAGTCATAGAAAAAGTCGTTTCAACAAGAAAAACCTGGAAAAGATATTGTTCTCATTTTGATAAATTACTGGCAATGAACCATAGTCTGAAAACCTATATCAAGGACAAACGATATGTTTACTTATGATTGTGGCGAACGCGTTATCAACACGAAATTTGAGGAGTTGTATAAAACTAAATTTAATGAATAATTTAGACATAAATGGTTGACGAATATTTATCGAACTGATCATATGCCGGCAACTCACTCTATGCGCACCACAATTTGTTGGAGGCCCCTTTGGATCTTGAGGCCCATAGGCTTGAGCTTATGTAGCCTATTGGTAAATCCGGCCCTGACTATACATTTTTCTTAGTGGTACGGAAACTTATGCTAAAATTTGTGCGTAATTTTAAAGTTTTTTGTAGGTTGTGTTTGGTTTTCATTAATAGGTTTGGTGATCAAATATTGTTTTAATGATGTTTTAGTTATATTTGGATGGACCTTTTGGTGAAGGACATCAAGACTGGTATAAATTCGATGTTGCTGTGCTTGTGGGAGGAGGAATTGGTGTTACACCATTTGCTTCTATTCTAAAGGATCTCGTAAATAAAACGCAGAGTGGATCAGGCGTTCGTTGCGAAGCAGTAAGTTGACGATCCTTTACTGGTCTTTTAGACTGAAATGCATATGAAATCCTCACTTTGTATTTGTCATTTCTCGATGAGGCATTTTTTGGGAAACCAATTCAAACAGCTTTTTTTGAGAGTGGTAAAAAAGTTTTTTTTTGCATTCTGTCGTGTTCGTCTCACATACAGCACTCGTTCACGAAGGCAAAAGCCACGAAAAAAGATATATGTGCCCAAAACATGCACACTTACGCGAACAAACAATCAACGGTCTGATCGCACGAAAGACCTTCAATGACATTTGTAGCCATTCATACTGTATTTGGTCTCTTGTGATCCATAAAAGACCTTCAATGACAATTTCAAACCCCGGCGGCAGACACTTCGTCTAGCGCAGGGGCTCCCAACCTGTGGTACGCGTACCGCTAGTGGTACGGGAAGGTCTTCCAGGTGGTATGCAAGCATCCATTTTTTCCCAAAAACCTGAATTCACAACTTTCTAGTTTACGTATCGGGCTTTCTTTCTAAACACATAAATTTTCCTGTAGCCTGCTATTCGTAGGCTGTTGCATCGTATTCGTAACATTATGACTTTCGATGTGCTGTTAGCAAATTTACGCCACGCATTGACCAATTGGTGGAAGGTAAGCACAAACAAAAATCCCATTAAGTTTAATTGTGTTCTATTGTTGTTCTTTTAATGTATATTATTCCTCTGAAGAAACTAAGATTCGATCCAATTAGTTGTTCTGGAAGAAGTGTCACGCGTTGACAATACGGGTGCCCAGGTGGTTCGAGATCGTAAGAAGGTTGGGAATCCCTGGTCTAGCGATTTCTTACTGATCACAAAAAAATTTACACCTTTCGGTATGTTGTTACTTATCGCTCAAATTGCTATATTTTTATTCACAAAAATAATCTCTTTTCGTCAGGGCCGTAACCAATTGATATTTTCGGGGGGGCAAAATGATGTAACTTATTGCTGTACGTAAGAACTGAACGTGTTTTTGAATTTTTTTTAAATTTTCGCTCCCCCTGTTTGCGGCCATGCTTATCCTCCGGAGAATAGTGAATTGCGCAAAGCAATGTCTATCGAAAGAAATCCTTTTCCAGCAGAGAATCAAACACTAAGATCTTACTGAGTATAAATTTCGCCTACGAAGTAGGCATCATCAGGTCTTCGCGCAAAACAAATTTGTTCACTTTCATACACAAGGTAAAGACACCATTGTATCGATTTCATTGCGGCTGTTCAAATGAAGTGATTATTATCGTAATATTGCTGGAGGAACTTGATGTCCTTATGCCGTTAAAGTGCAAAAAGCTCTGTGAAGTATCGGATTGTCTGTTAGGCAAACTTATTTTAGTCTAGTGTTGGCGTCATTTTCGGCATGGAAAAGCTCTTTATTTTTTATTTCGTCATTTTCAGGTTTATTTCATGTGGATCACAAGAGACCAAAAACAGTATGAATGGCTTACAGACATAATCCGTGACGTGGAAGCGAAAGACACTAAGCTTGTTCTAAACACCCACATCTTCATCACACAACTTCCGCACAAATTTGATTTGAGGACCACAATGCTGGTAAGTGTGCTTGTTATCGGGGAAGAAAACTAGATCTGCGGACCTTTTCGGCTGCGAACTAAAGGTTCTTTTTGCAAAAGAAAACAAAAACCTTGGAAGATTCCAACGTTGGTATAATTTATCTCTTTTGTTTTTCAAAACTCGTCATTCTGGCCAGAGTTGCATTGCGGCAACGAAGATACTTTGCTCGGATGCTAAGCTTTTGAAACTAAAAATATTTTTATAAACCTAAGATATATTTTAATTTCAGCTTTGTCATAATGTGCAATAGAGGTTGGGAAGAGAAACCTGGAACTCAATCGTTTTCCTGAGAAATGCATCCATTGCAAGACACATCATCCACTCGTTAGTTTAATTTCTCCAAAAGAAGCTTATCCTAATAAAAAAAACATTCAACTGTCCATCGAAGCTCATTTAGAAACATTTTTCTTGACTTGAGGTCTTCAAAAGTTTCTTTAATTTAGTTGCAAATGGGGAAATCTAGCTTTCATTACCTTGAGTATCTTCCAAACCAGTACTGCTGTAAAATTTAGTTTCAAAGGATTGGATAGATTTACTTCAACTGCAATATAACCTCTTAGTTTCAACTTTCAACTGCTTAGGACTTAGGCGAACATATGACAAGCTGCAATGACATAGACTGCCATTTAGCGTATGTATTGTGACGTACAGAAGCCTACCGTTCCACAACCGCCCAAAGTACCCGACGAGGTTTGTCGATGTTAATTGTTGGACTCTGAATAGACAGCATTTTATTTTCAAAAAATTTCCTTTTGTGATGGAGCACTTGGTCTTCAGTATAGTGCCTTGTAAATTGCCTGCATTTCGTTTGTCCATATATTGCGTACGCTTTCTGTTTTTGATCAAAGTGTACACAAGCCATCACATGAATTGTGGAAACGGTTGATGCGTTTTAATGTAACAGCCTTACTATCTTTGTCAAATGACCGTTTCAGAACACGTATCAATCATAAGCAGTTTACGCTTTGGCTGAATCTTATTTTTTAACGGATCAAAGGCTATGCTACCACAAGAATAATGTTTGCTGGCTTAGTGGCTTTTAAAACCCCACACACATTCATGATTGTTGGAGAAAAATAATGTACAATGAACAGTTGTGTACATGAACGATAATCGTAGAAAAAATCGCATATCCGGCTTTTCAATGATCAGCGATAAAGCTGCAGGAAATAGACAAAAAAGGCTGACGATACATTTTTGTTTCAATGACGGATTTCTGTTACTTTATGCAACAAGCCTAACCAAACATTTCTAAAAAGGCAACTATGAAACGACCGTTCGCAAAAGTTTTTTCTGTATTGTTTTTCAAGTTTTGCATAGTTGTGCAGTTGCGGATCATCGGGCGTCAGCAAAAGTATACAATAAGGTGACTGACTTGTTTTCATAGCCGTGGTAAATTTCACTTGAATAAGTGCAGCTTGATTGTGGATCGTGTTGGACTTCCGATCGCCAGCAAAGGTCGAACGACACAACGCTACCATTTATCAAGTTTGGAGATATATTGCTTCAAGTACAGAAGCGGTCGCGATCTCATTTCGTTTATTTTCGGTCTGAGCAAGTATTGTTTTGCAACACATGCGCGTCCGTCACATAAGGTCTAGGCCAGTGGTTCACAAACTTTCATGAGCCGTGGCCCCTTCTACGTTTAACTGGCGAATACTTAATATATCGTGACACTTGGGTTATGCAATATCACGGCAAAGCTACCAAGTGAAGGCCTCTGCTCGTGGCCCCCAGAGAACCGCTCCGTGGCCCCCAAAGTGGGCCGAGGGCTCCGTTTCAGAAACCCTGGTCTAGGCGCACTTTAATGAAAGGCTTTTTGTTGATGAAAAATATGTCACAAAGGGGTGGAAATGAAAAATCTCTCCAATTATATACACGTGAATTTGTTTCATGAAAATTTTCATGATGTTTTGATATAAACCTGTTGAGAAACCTGTTTTACACGGTTTCTTTTTCGAGCTGCACTTGAAAATGTTTTTTACATAACTGCAGCAGGTAAACTGCGATTGCAAAGTTTCGTGTTAATAAATATTAATTTGGTGCATAACATCAAGATATCTCACCGAAGTAAGTGAAGTTTGCATTTTTGCCAATGTATTTATTTCCCTATGAAACAGATTTTCTTTCATTACATTGTGTGTTTTACGCTAGGAAAAATTTTTCTTATTTTTGTATCGGTAACTCAGTTGTTGAAATATCATGCTTCTGCATAAAGAAAGATGTGTGGAGGTCTGCTTCTCCAGCAAAAACTTTATTTCGTCTCAGTTTTTCCTTCTTGTGCAACAGGTATCATTTACTTAACCTTCTACTTATTTCGTTTTTCCCCTTATGCAAGTTTGTAACATTTACGGAGACTTTTGTGTTTTTTAGTACATCTGCGAAAAGCATTTTCAGAAGATAGCGGGCAAGTCGCTGTTTACAGGATTACGAGCCGTTACTCATTTTGGTCGTCCTGACTTTGTTCATTTTTTCAACTCTTTAACTGAAGAACACCCACAGGTATTTAGCGTTGCAATTTGCACATACGTTTGAAACAGGGGTTCTTGACCTGGGATCCGTGAACTTTTAAAGGTATTCGTGAATGTGATTTTACAGGCTTTGGAGACATTTCGATTACTGCTACGATGATTGAAACTTAATTTCGATTATTTATAGTAATGTTTCTTCTTGAGGGGTCCGCAACCTTCATTGGGATGTATTAGGGGTCTGTGACCCACAATTGTTTAAGAAACGCTGATTTAAACAGACTCAATCTCATAAACAAGCATGCACTGTTAGTATATCAGCATTCTTAGTTACAAATAGTCCAGCGAATAAGAAACTTTTTTATTCTTTTATTTCTTATCATTCTACAATATTTCCTTACTGTGAAGTAAGGATATATGACTTTAATTTCTTGCTTGGACTTAAATCAGTGGTTCTTAATCTGGGTTCGATCGAACCCCTAGGGTTCGACCGAGCCGTTTCAGGGGTTCGAGGAAGGTCATCTGAAATATGACTAAAAGCGTGGTTATATCACATCAAGCTAAACATGGTCACCTTTGTATACCATTAATTCATTTTTACTTTGTGTTATATTGGGCAAAACTGGGGTTCGACAAAAGCTTGGAAAATTATGAAAGGGTTCGGCGTGTTTGTAAAGGTTAACAACCACTGACTAAAATCATCACCCAAGCGCCTATTCATGAGGTAGTCGTTTTCTGAAAAACAGAGTATTGACGCAAAAGCGCTCTTTTCACTTTTCCCTATTTTTTGTCGAAACAGTGTCGCGGCCTTGAGCATTTTTTCTAGTTGCACATATCTGCTGCAGTTTCACTAAATAGGTCTGGATACATTCTATGCTAATAACTGATTACTCATCCAAAAACGTTTTCCACACAAAATATATGATTTTTTCCACAAAAGGCGCAAAACGCATTATATCAACGATTTACCGAACTTTCCGAGTCAGTCTTCGAATATCTACTTATCTTTTTAGCTTAGGTTGTATTGATTGCATTCAACTTTAATTGGGTTTGATCTGTGGTTCTTAACCTTTTCTCCACACACCCCCTTTAAGTAATTGCCCTCTGTTTCAAGCTTCCCTGGCAATAAACGAATTGCATAAGCACGTGTATTTATTGGTTAATTTATAAATCAAACTTTCCATGTTGCAGACCGCATAAGGGCTCACGCCCCCCTTGAAATCTGTTGACCCCCCACTGGGAAGGCGCGCCCCTCAGGTCAAGAACCACTGATTTTGATATACCAAGCCGAGTCCACATGTAACCAACTGTTGGTTAAACCTGAATTTGGTCCTTTTATATTTAGATTTGCAATCCAGCCCTTAGTAAATAATCTTTTTATGAACATCCGTAGTACAAGCACATTTCAACAGTAGAGATCATACAATTCACAGCTGACCCTCACATACTAACAGATGACTGTCCGCTTACGCCTGCATTTATACACAAAAAATAACTTTTACACATCGTTTGTTATTTTTATTATAACTTTAATTATTCGAAGACCTACTACATGTTATTGTGTATTAGCGAATGTACTAGTTTTATTGTTGTTGACCTTCTTCAAACCCTTGTATTAAAAACTAAACCCGTACTTTCCTGCTTAAATTTCCTTGTCTATACTGATTTCTGCACACGTAAGCATTGTCCTGTCATAAAATTATTTTGCACTCCACCAACGAAAAGTTTGACACTCTTGCAAAGTTGCGCGTCCCAGCATTCCACATCTATGTTAGTTTTACTCATTCCCCGACACAGTTGCGACTTGTTTACATGCTCAGGTCAAGAGTTTTGGAGTGTTCAGCTGCGGACCAGCTCCAATGACCATCAGCACAGACAAAGCTTGTTCAAAGCTCAACAAATTCGAGGAAGCCACATTCCATCACCATTTTGAAAACTTTTAATTTGCGTCGAATGATTTATTTTCATGCGTGTTGTAAAACATATTCTTTTCTAACAGAGATTCCTTGTCAGTTTAACTGATCTTCTTGTCTTTGCATGAGTTTACTTTCGTCCTTGCCATCTGTTTACGTAAGTTGATGGTGGTTTGAAGGTGGACTATCGCAGCACCTGGACTTGTAACAAACATCGAGAACTGGTATAGGTACTCTTCCATCCACTTGATTCAAAATGGGCACATAACTCTTTCAAACCGTTGCTGCTCTCTACCACCGATGAATGTAGAGAGTTCTGTGAAACCATGACTTTTTCCGTGTGTACAGTATTTACTACAGAAGTTGGAGACTAATTTGCCTTCTTATATTTTAAAGTTCTGACACCGCTAGTGCAACACCAGTAAAGAGTAGATATAGGCCTTTTGGATTTGACTACGCAGCAGAGGTGAGCGGATCCTGATCCATATCCGAAAAAATTTTCCATATCCGTATACAAACCTTATCCGAAAATTTCAGAAATTTGATATCCGATATCCATCCGTATCCGAATGCGACTCTGGCTTAATACAAAATAAACAGGCAGTGGTTATAGTTCCACCAGTGGACCTTCATTTTTGAAAACTTATTCATCCATCGCCTGCAACATGACACTAATCTATGACAAGTATGCAGGAGACTGCACTACACTTGGTAGAAACATAGTAAACCTAAACCAAATGCATAAACCCAAGTCCTAAGCCTAACGCCTAAACCTAAATCGCAAATCTGAACACAAAAGCTTGGAAACTTTTGAATAAAGTAAATAAAAACCGGTACCATGAAAAGTGAAACCACTACTACCAAAACGAAATGTGCCCGATCATGGCAAGAAACGCGAAAATCACCCACACACACTAAGACACATCTACTTGACTACAATGACAATGCTGTTAATGTGACAAACTCCGTGTTTTATTCTACTGTAACTGTATCGCCACTAGCGGACCTATAGCCACTTCCAAACAAAAAAGCCCTGTCAATGTGTGACACAATCCATAAAAATAACATCGCATGTTGTGCACTTTCAATGGGAAAATCAGAAAAGTAGTGTGTATTTTGCCGCCAAAGGTAAAGCTTTGCTGTGGTAGGCCTATAGCTCCGCTCTGGTTATTTTTCCATTTGAACTGCAGTGTATCCGGCTTTGTCCACTTATTACACTGTGTTCGCGGCACTCGCACTTGGTACGATGTACTTTGTCGATTGGGGTATTCTTGCTGTGCGAGTGGTCGTCGTTTGGGCTCTCAGCATTGTTGTTTTGGTTCGGCTAATAGAGACGACTCGTTTTATGGGAAAAGTTTTGATGTAAGCTACAGTACTCTTTCAACAAGTTTTGAAAACCAGACACAAGTTTACAATTTGGGTTAGGGTTTTAGGTTACATCGCAAAGACGATCCGATAATACAAGGATATGGTCCTTGTCATATGATCAATTCAAAAAATCTAGTTCAGCTAATGGCAAAAGAGCTCCATCATTCAATCAAATGGTAAAATAAAGCAAATAGATTTTGTAACGCTGAGAGTAGATCACAGTATAAAATATAGTAAAACTACGTAGCTTACAAAAACTACAAACTCAAACTGTTTATTAGCAAAGGTTGACTGTATAAAACTTGAGGAAGAATTTTCAAAATTCTAACCAAAAGAAATATAGCTTAAACACTGAAATAGATCAGAGGGACCAACAGGTTGACTGCATCGACCAGTCGATCTCCCAATGTCAGCTGGTCGATCATGCCTGATTTTGCATTGAATTGACAAGCAGTGCCGTATCAGCCCAATTCTGCCCCCCCCCAAAATGCTTCCAAGGGCCCCCCTGATGGTGATGTACAAAAAAAATTTCGACGTTATGCTACATCTCGAAGCCGAATAAACTTCAAAACAAAATATTCTAATTGCAGACACAATTTTGGCAAAACCAGGCCCGTAGCCAGGTTTTGAGGTTTGGGGGGCAAAATACATTTTTATGGGGGAAGATTTTAAATTTTATCATATGTTTGACACAAATTTTTCTGAGCACAACAAAATTTGGGGGCACAAAAAAGATTTGGGGGTAACTGCCCCCGAATGCCCCCCGTGTCTGCAGGCCTGGGCAGCACCGTCGCCAGAAAGTCTGGCGATTTGAGGTACCAAATATTATTAATCTAAACATGTGCCATGCACCCAGAGATTCACAGTCCAGACATCAGCAAGGTTTATGCACGCGTATTTCGGTCAGTAAAAAGCCCAACGCGCACGCTTTATTAGCATATTTCACTTAAGCTCATGTAAAGTTTATCAATTTGCGCTATATGAAAGAAAACGTTCATCGCGGCGCACAGGCTTTGACCGACCTCATGTTTGCTCCTTCGGTAATAATGCTTTGATAACTGAATGACAGGATTGATTCTGATTTCCTGCACATTTTTTACATATGCATTTCATCACTACATCTCTAAATAATCGCCGTCAATTAAATGACAATGATTTACCACCCAATTCCTTTTGTTAAGCTGGTTAAAAAATTTTTGGTTGGAAACTACGAGCCTATTATGCGTATTTGCGGGAAAATATTTACAAATAATTTGCACAATGGGGCTAGACATTCTGAAAATTTATTTTTAATTTACAACATGAACAGCATTTGCACATGTTTAGATTAATAATATTTGGTACCTCAAATCGCCTAAATGTTAACAAATATGGACTAAGGCCTACGTGGAAGCAGCGGTTAGCATCCATAACCCACTAACTGCACTCAGTGGATTAACTTGCGGGGGGGACAAGCGGGCGAGCCGCCCCCACTGGCAAGCTAAACCTAGAAGTTGGGCCCCTCTAGTTGACATTTTGATATTTGGTTTTCTTTAGGTTGTTGTTTTTTGCGTTTTTCGGGGTGTTTTCGTTTTTTTTAGCTAGTATAGACATCCACGACATCCAGAGATTCACTATCATTTCTTAAGTTTTTTTGAGTTTTGGCTAGTGGGTCCCCTTCAGCTAAGCTTTTTCCCCCAAGCTCAAACCTCTAGTTACGCCACTGACTGCACTACTCTGTTTTGGGACACCCCACAAAATAGACATCCAACTACACAATTAACTCTATCTGGCTGGCCAAATGTGCAGCTTTGGTCGTAAACAGCAAAATTATCTTGTTGCTATGCAGTACAAGCTAAGAGAAGACTACCTGGTCTAGACATAGTATATTTTTTACAACAATCACTACACAAAATACGTTGATCAAGTGGAAATCTGACTTCTGGACGTATACAACTAGGCATGTAGGCAGGGCCGGATAAATGAACACGAGGCCCGTCAGGGCAAAGTCGTGACCGCGAGGCCCCCGACACGCTTAGCGCAAGTGCGCAGTTCGCTCCTTTGCCTGCAGAGGCAGGTTGTGAAACTTGCTAGCCGATTGTTGTACTCTTGGTCTTTATTGCGTAACAATAACACGGCAATAAATCTTCAAAAGTTCACTTCAAGTTATGGGAGTAGGCGTTTTGCCGCATGTGACCAGGGTTCCCACTGAGGGTTTTTTCCACCCAGATCTGCTTTTTATAGTCGACCTGTGTGCAGTGTCGAAACTGACGGGGGGCCAGGGGGGCATCCGCCCCCCCTGGCCGGTCATTTCGAAGTTTTTGGGCCCCCTGTCACCACATTGTTAATTTTATTAAGTGATCTTTAATCGACATTGCCGCAAGACAGTG
>Ga0210059_1006706_pt1 | contig 18436 bp, 11 predicted proteins | sample Ectturendosymbi2_FD_188042 | JGI IMG/M metagenome (GOLD analysis project Ga0210059, IMG submission 188042) | Ecteinascidia turbinata endosymbiont from Florida, USA - Sample 2 (SPAdes) (version 2) | ecosystem: Host-associated > Tunicates > Ascidians > Unclassified | place: Key West, Florida... | reverse complement strand
AAAGTCATAATAGTAGGATACTGAAGTTAGCTCAGTCATCAATTAGTGGTTGAGCATTTTCGACCCCTTGGGTTTTTTCGCCCCCCTATCGAACCCCTTGATTTTTTCGCCCCCTTGCCCATCAAATCGCCCCCAAGTGGGTTATTCCTCCCACTTTGAGAAACACTGATACAGATCTTAATGCGGTTTTGCTGGACTTTCAACAAGTTGCACTCCGTTCAGACAATTTCAGACTCTCAAGCTTGGGCCGCAGGATTTTGGAACGGCAGAAGCAGGTCGAAAACATTGTGAGTTGTCCGCTGCAAAAATTTTTACCAGAAGCTGAAAATTTGTTAACAAGGCACATAGGCTACATGCACTATGACGCTGTGAAGGGTATTTCCCGACAGTTTGCTTGTGTTACATGTCCAATAACAATGGAGACAACGCTAGAACAATACAAATGTGAGTTTCAATAAACTTTAGAGCGTCTTCAGGAAACTACAAAACCTTATTGTGATTACTTCGTCTTGACAAAGCGTTTAGATTGCACGGAATATCTCACATTTTATAATTTATCCCGATTTCGCCTAGCTAGGACATTTAAATACAGCAAATATTATTTATAATCTTTTCAACAAGATACGGAAAAAAGTAACAAAATTCTGATTATATATTTTGGCTAAAAATATTCCTGCCTTTTACGTGCGTATTTGAGTGAAACTTAGCTTTAAGTAATCTCAACGCAGCTAAAAACATGAAAAATATCTTTGTACAGTTTTGGATTTCATTCATGAAACCGATAACTGATAAACAAAATCACCGATAGCCAGGGCCTCCAAGATAAATCTTTTTAGGCGGAACAAAATCCATTTGCAGGCGCCAAAGTTGCAAAATTATTTTGAAATAAATAAAAATTGAGGCTAATTAATGTGCATCAAACTTCAACAAGAAGTGCTCGTTCATTGAACATACGAAAGATTATGCTAAAACATACCGGTGTTCAAGTAATATGACAATATTACCATTTTTCAAAAACATGACTTTCAAATGTTCATAGCAAAATGTCATCAAGGAAGAAATTCGAAAAATATGCCGCAGTCTCAGAGTGAGTGGAGTCGATCGAGGTTGAATTACACGCTACTAGTGAAATGAGACTGCGACCTCATTGAGTAACTATATCGTTGGAATAGGCTTACTTATTATAACAAAAATGAAGGGTTAGAACGAAATATTTTGTCAACCGACTAGTGCTTTTATTTTTGACCGCAAGCCACAATAAATAGCCACACGGGCCACAGGCCGGCGACCACTGCTTTCAAGCATTCTGTCGAAGTAGTGTAAATGGTTAGTTTCTCCTGTATGGCGTCCTGCACTGCAGTTACTTGTTAATTTTTAACTTTTTAGTTATCTTACACATTTGCGCAACATTCGAGGGCTACTGTTGTTGGATTAGATTTTGTTGCGAACTGGCATGATTCCATTCAAATTTCACATGAAGTATCTCTTAGTTTGAAACTCTTGGTTCATTAGAGAGAGTTTTATTAAAGATTTGTTTGTAAATGAAAGACGTAAAGAAAAATGCAGTTCGTGGACAGACTGGGACAGTAATCGTGAATGTCTTGCAAACATTCAAGTTCAACAAAACAAATTACAGTACTGTTATCAGTGCATCATATCAGGAACATGCACTTCAAGCAATTCACATTAAAATGCATCACACTACCTTACAAAACTCTTTAGGCCAAACCAGTTTTATCAACGGGATCAATTTCACTACATTATTTCGAGTTTGTTAGTAACAAACACTAAAATATTTCTTCAGTCTCGGGCCCTTCTGTACCTGTCGAGTCCCGGAGCAATGTACCTGCTGACTCCCTCTCATAGGCCCTGCCGATAGCAGCAATATTGTTTGGTACTATCTTCGTTTCCAACTTCCAATAAACAAACTGTAAGCACGAAAATGGAAAGCCATGATCTTAACCAGCATTTGTGTAAATCCGACGAAAATAGGATAGTGTTTAGAGCCACGTTTTTGATGACGATATTGAGGAAGTTTTGCTAAGTGAGTTTTGTATTTTCATTGAAAAAGCAAGCGCGCTCCTGTGAAAAGTGAATAGTGCTCTATTTTTCTTTAATTTGTTCCATGAAATGGCATGACATTTGCATAGCTCCGCTATTTTCCAAAAAAAGTAGCCACTGATCAACAGCTACGGTTCTCGTGATATATTGATTAGCTGCTGACGGCCATTTGAAGTTACGTGTGTAAATATTTGATACATGCGCGCTGATTGACAGCACAGTTTTACGATTTTGCAGTAATCAGTTCGTCCAAATCGTTGCAAGTGCACTTTGTGACTTAATGTTTCTTTACTTATATTTCAAGGTGTTTCCTAACAGTAAATTAGCCATACATTGACCACCTCGTTGCCTAGTGGCTAGTGCGTCCGCGTCCGTGCTATCAGATGTTGCCTTCGACTATCAGCCGGGTCTTGTAATTACCTTCTAGCCTTCTTGCCTGGCGAAGGACGCACAATGTGCAGAAGAGATTGAAGACAATCTTTCACATCTCTTTCGTCCAGTGTTGTCTCTATAGTTTCTGCGAAGTCAGTCAAGCATATATGACTGACTTGTCCATACAAACCACTGCACAAAACGTGACTGTTGTACAGCGCAAAAATCATTACTGTATGTCACATTTTAGATAATTAAAGCCTGGTTAATCAATGATGTTATGATTATTTACGTCATGACAATTTAATTAAATGAATTCATTGTGTTAGTGTTAGCCAACATGACAGAAGAGCTGAACCCACTCGAACCACGATTATTAGACGTCAATATCAATAGTTCGACCTCGGAGAAAAAATGAAAGCATTGAAAAAAGTCTTTCCAAACCTACTTCGCAGCGCATGCGGCAGCTTAACATAGAGTCGACCGGTCCAAGACTTAACAAATCTCCTGTCAGTTAACGTATTTGAGTACATTCACGAGTACGAAACATACAGTATGATGCTGCAATTCAAAAGGTAGACAGTGTACTGATTTAAGAAAACAAAAGGTTTTTGCGCGCCAAGAGAAGCTTGGCCAGAATTTGGCAAATTCTTACAAGATCTCAGAAGAATAAGAAAGGATGGCAATTTTCAAGTTGCTATTTGGCAGTGTCGCCCACGTACGAAAGAACAACGTCGCAATTGTTTCTTAAGGGATACATTCATTAACAGCATTTTTTCTACTGCTATTCGTCAGCGTCTGTTAAAAGGAGCTACTTTGAAGATCGGCAAGCCTTTTGAAAAAGCACATTCGTTAAGACAGCCCAAAAGAACTCTGAAGAACCCTGTGACCTTACTTAAACTTTATCTGGTGTTTGCAGCTTGTAATAGTTTTGATGTAAAGCCAAAAAATTCAGTGTGTGCTGTGCCTACCCATTGCACCTGGTGTTTCTTTTGGAGCAGTAAAAGACGGCATACGTCCAGCACTGAATACGAAGTCTCTTAACCTGCTGTGGGTTTCTTCGCGTACTATGCAAAATGGATTCCTTGTTTTTCTGATAAAATTTCTAGGGTAAATGCGGTACAAACCTCTGCACTGGATAAAAATTGCATGGAAAAATTCGAGATTTAAAAAAGTCCGTTCCAGAAGCATCACTTCAAAGAGACAGATGGATGAATTTCAACCATTTGCAACTGAATGCGATGCCTCCGATGTAGCGGTGTCGGCCACGTTCATCCAGGATTCGCGACCGGTTGCATTCATGTCAAGATCCCTAACCGGAACGTAACTTTATTACCCGGCTGTGGAAAATGAATATACTGTCATCATTAGGGCAACCAATTTTTTTACATAAAAACTTAAAATTTTGACTTTATATTTTCCAAATTTTGACTTTATTTTGACCGATAAATTTTCTGTGTTTGCAACTGCAAAATAATTCAGCCTTAGGTGTTGAGGTTAACCCAGAAGCATATTCATGCACTCTATGTTTCGAAATTTTAAACTATTAGGTGGTTTAACTAAGGGCATGATATACTGATAAGTAAATAAATAACTACAGTAGAGTCAATCCTGAGAACATCGTAAAGTTGAAACGTTATATGTACAATGGACTGAGCATTTACCAAACCAAGTGCTGTAAGACCACGTTTCTTGCCTTATCATGCCTATAATACATACTATCAATCGTCAAGTAGTGGGAAAAACAGCATTACTACGCCACAAGTCGCAACAAACCCCTTTTGCAGTATTACAGAATTGCAACTAAACTTGCAAAAGCATATCAAGATCTGTTGTTGTAGTTTCAATAAACTATCGATGAAGAGAAAAAAACTGCTGCAAGGAAATTTTGACCTAACGATAAATTTTGTCCTAATGATAAATTTTGACTTTTGTTTGGCTTACTAACTTGGGATTCCCTCATGGTATGAGCTTGAATTGCTTCAGTTGTGGATCACGGAATCGGTTTCTTTTATGTTTGATGATCGCTAACGGACAAAATTGAAAAACAACAAAATCCATTGTTGGCATTTGAACCTTTCATTTGTTTCATATCAGATTCAGCATCGTCCCGAGAGAAAAAGCAATACTCTGGTTATTCTTATTCGTGCTTTTTGTTCTGATATTTCTGTTTTTAACGTGGACGAATTACGTCGTGGCATATGTCGCCCCGGAATGGCCAGGCTGCTGCATTTTGAACAATCAAAGAATTCACCGCTTTCTACTATTAACATAAAACAAGTGTGTTTTACGTGTAGGATCTGTACTCTGACACAATCGCAATTTCATGTGACTGAACGAGGGATTTTAAATAAAGCTACAAAACCAATCGAAATTTTAAACCTCGATTTTAAAATGAACCAACTATTTTCACTCTATAGTATGCCTAATTGCATTCATTCTGATTTGGTACATTTGTTTAACGCTCGTGAAGTGAAAGAGTACTTGATAAAACGGGGTAGTCACTCCACCCCATCTATCGGTAATTTGCAAGTAGAACGTTAAAACGAAATTGTATGTAAGGCAATCAGACTTGCGCTGAAATCACATATCTTGCCTGTAGATTCGTGGGAAGCTGTAGTGTGGATGCGTTACATTGTAGTCGATCGCTTTTGTGTAGAAGTACAAACGCCGCATGAATTGTTTTTTAGTTTTGCTCGGGGGTCCCAGAATGCAAAAATTTTTCTTGCCTGGTTGTCTCGGCCAGACCTAGTTTAACGGAAAAACGCATAAGTTCAAGTGAACATGATGACTTGGTGGAAGAAGTGGAATTGATCAAGGCAAGTCCTATGTACGCCTAATGTAAGGAATAGAGACGGAAGAGAACAAAACGTTTTGCTGTGTGAATGAGCAACGTTTCCAAATAGAGGCCCATCGGACAATGTCCCCGTAGCAAAACCTGGAGGATTAGATGACAACATCTTTGAAGAGTTTGTGCCTCCAACTAACGCCGAAAAGACGAGCGATCTGGGTGAAAGTCAGTGTCATGCGCAGGTATCAGTTAACTACAAATCAAAGATTGATCCTCTAGAAATCGCCTACTCATGTCTCCCACCTGCCTCCCCATTACCCAGGCTATCTATGTGACGCATTAACGGAATACCCCTCTAAATGGTATGGTGACGTCATTTCAATCTACAGAGGGTGAGTATCGTGATGTTGTGATCAGTTGCTGACGGCCATTTGAAGTTACGCGTGTTTGTAATTAGTTGCGACGTGCGTGTTGATTGGCAGAGCGGTTTTGTGGTTTCGGTCAATTTCGATTATGTCCAAATCGTTGGAAATGCAGTCTGTGAGCTGACGTTACTATACTTATATTTTGAGTCCGTTGCTTGCTGTTAGTTTACCAAATGATCAGCCCGTCACCTCGTAGTTCGTGTGTCCACTTTGGTGCTGGCAGGTCTGCAGGTCGATTCTCATCCTGGTCTTCCCAAAACCTTGTAAATTGGTACCGTAACCTTCTTGTGTGCAGAAGTGCCGCGGGGACAATCTCTTCAAGGCAGCAGTCTTGAAGGCTGCAGCAAATCAGGTGACACCAGCCCTTGTACCAGAAACACAGTCATGACGCTGCAAGACCGCCGTTATTATTTGGGGCCATCAAACACTCTCTCAAAAAAACACGTTTCTATTGTTTGGATTTTAGTTGATGAAAGCCAATTATACAGTGTTGTTTTGGTTGTTTTCATATTTGCATCACGAAAACCATGACAACGGCAATACACAGCAAGATGTTTAAAACATCGAAAAGCGAAACTACAGCTAAGGATAAACGTTTTTGTCAGACCCATGCTGAGATTTTATGTATTGATGAAAGCAGAATAAATCAAAATGTTTTTGTAAGCTATTGCGTGTTTAGTGAAAATGATATGACATACATTTAATAAGCCCAATAACTGAAAGCAAGGCACTATCATGGAGGTGATAGCATGTGCAGTAAATATCAGCACACATTTTAACTCCCTTTTAGCTATTGGTTTGAATAGCGTTTCACAAATGTTAGTTTCATCAACGAATGTAAAGGAAGTTGCATCTGTTTAAAGGTGGTAGCAGAATTCTTTCGGTCATATTTCTCTTGATGAAAACAACAGAGCAAACAACACGACTAAAAAGTCTTGCTTGCTTTAATGTAGTGTATGTCTCTTATACCTTTCGTAAGTGAAACGGTTACTGCAACAAAATAATTTGAGTTTACAGAATGTACGTCAAAATGAGTTTGCCCTGTATCATTAACCTGGCAATTCTGAACAATGGTAAACCGACTTCTTTTACTTTCATTGACAACACAACGACGTCGGAAAAATCTTTGTTCGGCTGAAGCGTTGCGCACTGCTTGTGGACAAAAGGCGGACCTAACGTCTCGGTGGAATGGGGTTGTAAAAAAGAGACGCGGAGTATAAAGGCTTTCATTAATCGGAGGGAAGGAGCTAGAGTTTATGATTGTTGGTGTTTTGCTCGGCGCAGAAAGTTTGTCAAACTTATTTTTAGTTTTTAAGTATTTTATGAAAAGAAGTGAGAATAATTGTTAAGAATACGTGTCACTTGATGTGAATGTGTTTGATTTACTGAGAAAAATACGTTACACTTTGTGTAAATATGTTTGAGTGCTACAAAGCCATTGGACCGAATATTATATCTTTTTTCTTGCGCGTGCCTGAAGTACGCATTGAAACACAGTTTACACAAACGGAAAAGAACCAGTTGAATTTAGACCGATATGGCTGCCCGACTGCTGTATAGCTGCATACTTAGAAATTTTTTCGTTTACGAAAAGCCTGGAATGGTTTTGTGTTGTAGTTTATTTTCATGTAAGGAACTGCGGTAGCATAAAAATTATTGCGGAATTTCATATAGCGTCGGCCTGGCAGTGAACCAGCTGAGCTACTAAAGATATGTATTACTTTACATATTCAATGCATGCCGAACGTTTTCATCTTTAAAAAGTTTCAGTGACCTGTATAAACAAACTCAAGCGTTGCTGCTATCTACCATCTTCTTAGTTTCTGGTTTACAATGAGTTGCTTAATGTCTGTTTGCATTGCAACACATATTCTGTTTGTTTTCATTGTGTGTGAGTTTGCTTTTGTAACCTAGCGTTTTTTCTTGTGAATCTAGTGTTTTTATCATGAAATCTAGTACTTTTCCGTAACAACAGAGTGGCAACACTGCGTGGCGCTAAGCGCAGCAAGCGTTTCGGGGACCTCCCGGTCACGACTTTGCCCTGATGGGACTCGCTTTCATTTATCCGGCCCAGCCTACATGCATAGTTGTATACGTCCAGAAGTCAGACTTCCACTGGATCAACGTGTTTTTTGTAGTGATTGCTGTAAAAAATGCAGGCTACTATTTCCAGCCCAGATTGTCTTCTCTTGTTTTGTACTGCATAGCAGCAATACAACTTTGGGGCTTACGACCAAAGTTACACATTTGCGTAGCCTGCTGTTAAGACAACCAGATGGAGATAATCGTGTTGTTAGAAGAGTCTATTTTTGGGTTTGTCCCAAAACAGAGAAGTGCAGTTAGTGGATTATGGATGTTGATCGTTGCGTCCACGTAGGCCTTAGTCTATGTCTGTTAAAATTTATGTAGGCGTACAAAATGTTATTAATCTCAACATGTGCCATGCACCAGAAGATTAACAGCCCAGTCATCAGCAAGGTTTATGCTTGAGTATTTCGACTAGTGAAAAGCCCAATGCGCACGTTTTATGAGCATATTTCACTTAAGCTCATGGTAAAGTTCATCAATTTGCGCTAATGAAAGGAACCATTCATTGCGGCGCACGTGCTTTGACCGGCCTCATGTTTTCTCCTTCAGTAATAATGTTTTCATAACTGAACCATAGGATTGATTCTGATTTCCTGCAAATTTTGTTAACATTTGAATTTCATTACGACATCTCTAAATAATAATCACCGTCAATTCAATAACAATGATTTACGATCCAATTCCTTTTGTTAAGCTAGTTCAAAAATTTTAGTTGGAAACTACGAGCCTATTATGGGTTTTTGCGGGAAAATATTTATAATTAATTTGCACAATGTGCAAATGCTGTTCATGTTGTGAATAAAAATAAATTTTCAGAATGTCGAGCCCCACTGCACAAACATGAAGGCCCCCAATGGAACACTTTCTGGCGTCAGTTCTGCCCAGGGCTGCAGACACGGGGGGCATTCGGAGGCAGTTACCTCCAAATCTTTTTGTGCCCCCCCCAAATTTTGTTGTGTTCAGAAAAATTTGTTTTAAACATATGAGGAAAACAAAAATCTTTCCCCCCTAAAAATTTTTTTTCCCCCAAACCTTAAAACATGACTACGGGCCAGGTTCTGCCAAAATTTTGTCTGTAATTAGGATATTTTGTTTTCAAGGCCATTCAGCCTCGAGATGTAGCATAACATAACTTTTTTTTATAAATCACCAATAAGGGGGCCCCTGTAAGCATTTTGGGGGTCCAGATTTGGGCTGATACGGCACTGCCTGTAAACATTTTGTCAGTAACGTTTTGAACCAAAAATGACTTTTATGGCAATAAAACCAAGGCAACACTTTATTCTACGCTGATTTGCAACCTTATATTATGCATGTCCTTATCATTTTCTCAGCTTTACTTGTAACAGAGGATTGCATTTAGAGTCTGCTCTCTCACGTGATTTGCTGACCTGAAAAAAGTCGTCATCAGACACCTACTTGAAAATTTTTGAAGGTGAGTTGTAAGTGGTCAGGTTTTATTTTGTCACAAGTAGCTTTCTAGGTTTAACTTAGAAACATTTCCTGGCTTTCATCTAAAGCAGGAAGTGATGTTTGTCGACACACTGAAAATCGAGCTTTTTTTCTAAAATGGAAAATAAAAGTTGTGTTAAAAATAGGGCAGCTTCTACTTAATATGTTAGTTGCTAAAACAAAGTAAATGTTTATAAAATTCAAACTGTGGTTCAGTTATCTTTAAAATAAGTCATTTTGGGACATATCATTGTCTGGGAAATAATTCACCGATGTCATTGATGAAACAAAAGGATTGAGTTCCATTTGATTTGAATCATTTGAACGTTTTTTTACCACCGGCAGTCAATAGTGATCTTTGGAATTTACAGGAATAATAAACAAATCAATGAGAAATATACAGTGAAAATATTTTGATGGTGCGTGCTCAACCAACCGCACTACTCAGCCGGTGCTATGCTGATTTAACAAGCAAAAAATTATAATAGTATACTAGGCTACAGGTTACATAAGTTGCATAAAGTACTTAAGACAGCCGAAAAGAAAATACATTCACACAGCCACGGGGTTAGTTTATGGATCTTCGCAACTACATGATTAGATTGGCCATGGGGTATAAAAAACCGAAGTTTCGGAAGTAAAACCATTCCAAAATCCTCCATTACATGGCAGGTCAACGTTACAATAACAACACACTAGACGACTTTGAGTGATAGCCAAAGGTAGCGTCGAGACAGAGCACCACAAAAACATATTCAGGTGATAAAAACACGATGAAGCTGGAAATTAGGAAGCTTTGTTTATTGTTTAACGTCTTCGCACCCACATACAACTAATTGCAACTTACGCACACATGCCCCTAACAAGAAACACACCGATAGATAAAAGAACACGAGCATGGATAAGTTGAAGGATCAAAGGGCATACGCATAGATGTCGCTAAAACGGCAACATTGAAAGAATGCAAGCATAGACATATAGGATAGCGCTAGCAAAGAGCATGGCACAGATGGCGCCTACACTGTTTCTATGATGTTTATCACCGCTTTACAAGTCAGAATTCAACATTGACGTTCTTCGAAGAGTCTTTCGTTGTGGATACACTGCCGTCAAGGCATTTTGCTTGGTCGTAGATGTTTGCAGCACGCGTACCAATCGCAGTCGCAACCTGAAACAGTTAAAAAATTACTGGCTATGTATCTGTATCTGTGTATCTGCACATAGACAGCAGCACTGCTGTATAACAGCAAACCAAAAACACGAAACCTGACTACGAGAAAAAAGGAAATAAAGCAACAAATAACCCCAAAAAATAAGAAAGAAGCAGATAAGGATGCAAATCTTGGTTGACAAAACTCAGTCGAAATGCACTGACATACGAAAACAAATGAAATTAAAAAGCAAAGAGATTATCCCGCAATTCAAATAAACGAATTGGAAAAGATAAAGGAAACATGGTTGAAATCTGAAAAATCAATAAGCAAACAAAAACTACCCAGAGCTACCAAAAAAGGGCCACGTAGCAAGCAAACCATTAAAAACCAACAAGACCAAAATAAATCATAAAGTACACGGGGAATTATGAACCAAGTGCATAAAATAGCATAACTGGATTAGAAATTGAACTTGAAATCACCTGATGTGCGGAAAGATTATTCAGTCCAAATTGAATTAAACTTTTGTTTGCTGCATCCATATATCTTTAAATTAAACAAAATTTGCACGTGCGGTTTTTCCATGAATGTCACAATTTGTAGCAATACTTACCAGGTTTGATGGTTTTCCATGACTTAGGCCACAGTTTCATTTTCTGTTTCAGCTGATTGTAGGACACGCTTCTTTCCTAAAAAATGAGCTCTAGGGAAGGGAGCTCACCACCGTTGGTAAGTCACTTTTTAAGAACGTCTTGCGGCTGCATTTCATTTCTTTTTGAAAGAAGAACGAATGCTTTGAGGACTGAACTGTTGGTTTGCAATGTTTACTTGTCTGAAGGTTCCAAATTTAAATTAAGTAAAACCAATCTGATAGCTTTTCAACAGTAAATCGTTTCAATCGAGGCGTGAACAGTGTTTTTGTTGTATGACTTCAAAACAATTACATAGTGTAAGTGCGTAAGTGTTTCCAGTTAATCGTTTGCACTGGTATTCCTATCCGTTATGACATCCTAACAGGAATTTTTCCACGATTTTCAGGTTTTCAATGCAAAAACACCTTGCAGCAATATTCTATAAAACACTGAGATTGATTTCATGATTTTTCATATTTATTACGCATTTATTCCATGTTAAGTACAGTAGCACACCATCAAAATTCTTGAGATTTTAAGCTAAAATAGTTTGTTTGAATCTACAACTTTTTCCACGCATTTTCCATCCTGAATGATTTCATGCACGTTTTTTGCAGGAAAAGTACCGGAAAGTTTCTCAAAAGGAACATACTACATCCCAGAAGGTAAATACAGGCTAAGTTGAACTTTTACTGTTTTGCTATATGGGGTAGCTCATTGACGGAAAAATCAGCAATAAGCTATTTTTTTGCATTGCATATTATTTGAGCAACAAAGACTGTAAAAAAAGAAAATTTTTAAGGTCGGACAAATTTCAGATTGATTTGAAGACCTCATGACGTTTTTGAGTGAACAACAAAGGCTACAAGCTCCTGGACCCTCTTTTCTTTTTTGAAATGCTTCACGTATAGATTTTCAGCAAGTTATAAACATGTTAGGATTTAACTATCGGTTGAAGGAATAACTATCAATAAATTGTGTCTATCCGGGCTCAGTGTCCATTAATATTGGGCGCTTCAAAGAAAAGCGAAGGGCATTCAGTAGTGAAGAAAGAGGTCTTCACTATTGATTGTCCGGTGGGTTTCTCGGGTGTGAAGCACATTCAGTCCCCCCGACCCATATATTTTGTAATTTTTGCGATATGACAGTATTTTCAATCTTTTTCGTGCTTTTCAATAGTTTTTCATGCTTTTGAAAAATTTTCAGACTTTTCGTTTTCATATATTCAGTGCTTTTGACATTTTCGAGTTTTTCAATATTTTTTTACATTTTTGATAATAATGTTCATATTTTGGCATTTTCAATGTTTTGAGTTTTTTGAAACTTTTTCATGCTTGCATGTTTTTTCATTTTTTGATAATTTTCGTATTTTTTCGTTTTCATATTCTCAACATAAGTTTTGATAATTTCATGATTTTCATGTTTTCCAGTTTTTCAATATGTTTTTCATGTTTTAGAATAATTTCATATTTTTTGCGTCCTTACTTTTTACGAGTTTCTGCGGCTTGCTGGTGTAGACATGCCTAGGCTTGTCAGGTATCAATCCGATTAGCAAATATTCATGTAACTGGCGCCCATTGACTCGCCCTGGTTGCAATATCGTCATTGGCGCCTGCAATCTCATGACAGATGATGTTGCAACAGAAACAAGGTCAAACCTATACAAACAAATTGCAAAAGTTTACTTCACAAAATATGCGGAAATTCATTGCATTACGAGAGCATTCCTGGACGTGACGCAAGTTTTCATCCGATAAAACAATTTAACGTCGTTGATTGCGGTTTAGTCACAGGTCAATATCGTCCGAATGGAAACAGGTTCAAACAATAATTTCAAGAGAAAAGTGCAGAAAGAGAAAGGTTGTCATCACAATGCTTGTACGGCAGACCATCAGTTATTACACTTACATCACTTCCACTTCACACACGCGATTTTAATTTTTAATCTGCTTCCAAATTAGAAACATTAGGTCTTGGAAGTTCCAATACCTAATGTTTAATGTTGCGAGTTGCGACATCAGTCCCCGTTTATCCAACTGGACATATCTTTAACAAACTTGATCAGGTCGTCTGTGAATGAATGTCGTTTTGAAAAAAGCAACCATACAGTTTCAGTCGTTTTGAAAAAAGCAACCATACAGTTTCAGTACAGAAAACTGTATGGTTGAAACCATACAGTTTCAGTACAGAAAACTGTACAGTTTACTGAAACTGTATGGTTGCTTTTTTCAAAACGACATTCATTCACAGACGACCTGATCAAGGGTGCGGTTGCTGTTCTTTGACATTTGTAGATTGAAAGATGGTAAACATCTTCCAAACCTCTGCGTAGCAGTGCTACAGCAAGCCTATCATTTCATGCAATGCAAAATTTTCTGCAATGTAGCGATCCTAATAAATCGCTTTAAAATGAGTGAAAACTCATCTTTTTTGCCACATTAGAGAAAAGCAAACATAAGCTTAGCAACCTCTGTCGCACCGACCTAATTTCAGTTGCCAAACGGAATGTGACATCACTGATCAGATAATTCTTGAAAATAAACGAAACGTGACGTTCCTGGTCTGCGCAGCGTTTTTTTCGAAAGCAAGAAACATTACGCTCAGGAATTTCGCGTTATTTCTATCAATACAATTCTGATTACAAAAAGTCGCTTTCTAAAGGTTTAGCAGTGGCTTCTTCTGTGTCACTTTGTCTTCACACATTTACGCTTTTTGCCTTTATTCCGCTTTTTAGGTGCAACGTATTATCCTTCGTTGTATTCTAAATAATTTGGTAAAAGCAAAAAACACGGCAGTTAAAAAATCTTGCGTATGTTATGATTTCCAAGTTTTCCATTAAACCTGGTTCCAAACAATACGAATGTGCAAAAACGTTCAACGTTGTTTTCCTTCTGCAAGTCGGACTGGAATCAATTTTACACAAACGAAAACTTTCACCATCAAATTTGTCGAAAACGCGTTTCAACAATTCTGGTTCGTTAATTGCGTTTCAGTTTAACATGAACTTCCTTGTAGATCCGAGATGTGTGATTTGTTTTCAATTTACCAACGGTGTATGTTGCAGCAACATGCACGAAAACACATCTTGGTAAAAGTAAAACACAGTGCCCGAAAATTTTGCGTAAATTACGACTTGCAAGTTTTCCATGAAGATTTGTTCCAAACAATTCGAATGTGACAACCAGAATTGACACATTTGGAAACTTTTACTGTGAACTTTGTCGAAACTGGGTTTCAATACATCTGTTTCGTTAATCGCGAAAGGTTTCGGCGTTTAATGTGCTTACTCCGATATCTGAGATTCCGGGCCTGCCCTAGCGGGTGTGGGGCCCAATACAAGATCTGTGCGCGGGGCTCTTCGCAGCAAGGGGTTTGTGACGTCTTCGTGCTCAGTCAACCGTGCTACGACCTTTTTGATGATGTTGTGGGAAACTGGCTTATATCAATATCAAAAAGACAGCAAATTATTGGAGTTGACCTGCATGTACATGATATCACATACGTTTCTTTTTTGTTTGGAAGGGCATGGGCATAGCTAATGGGTGCCCTAGATGCGTCTCGGCGCACGATCAATTATCTGGTTTATGACGCATTACACGAAAAAAACAGAATTCACAAGAAAGCAAGCTATCCATCCGCGATAAGTTTCCCCAAAGCACAATTGTATAGTTATTCTTGATGCATGGACTTTTATACCAATGCAAACTGTTCTTATTTATGAATCAGAAATGTAACGTGCAAGATTAATAGCCACCACATCACAGATGTAGATACAACGCACCAAATGCAATACACTGTATGATGCGCAGGGTTGGTTGATGAAACAGCAGCGTGTAGCCGCCCAATATAATGATGAAAAGGAACGAGTGTGCTGGATTACATTCAAATTTTTGTGCCGTATAGTGCAGCTTTAAGTGTCACTTCTGCACTGGATGATTCACCATCCATTAGATAATTTACGTTCTAAATAACAATTTGAACATTTCCTGCCTGCTACATCTTTGGGAAATTCATAATGCAAATCTAACTTATGTGGACCTTTCGCAATTAGAAAACTCACCGAGTTGAAAAACGTTTGGGTCAAGGCGAAGGATCGTCACAATTTTCGATAAAGCTAACATTAGGTCTGTCGTTTTTCATATCCGTGTCTGAATCACACTGCTGGCCCACGGTAGACGATGATGTAGCTTGTTCAGTAGGGTGCGCAGGAGATAAAAGAAAATTGTGCAGATCTTAATCGTTCAAGGAACTGAGTGACTCACTATCTGATTCCTTGATCTCGGTACTGTTCTTCTTAACAATAAATATCTTTATTGCTCCGCTGACACCCTTTGTTTCATTTTGCTTTATCATCCGCTTTTCATTGCCCCTACGGTAAGTTCCACCCATGTCACGCTTGATTTTTTGCATATTTTTGTAATGTGAAACACCTAAGTTTCTTTAAACAATTATTAGTTATTTCAGAAAGTCGCCAGTCAGCCCAATACAACAAAAAATCTTTCAATTTTGCAATTTTTTTTGCGTCAATTCTGGTTTGAGTTTTAAGGCATTAAATATCATTTGCGATTAGATGGGATTTCAAGCTTTGTCTTGGCAACATCCTACAAGCTGTATTTTCCAACCGAAGGGTAATATTGCTGCCAGCAGTGATCCACAAAGGCATAACAACCGTTTAAACGTGCGTTGTATTTGAAAAGTTTTAAGCTATCACAAATGAATAAGTTAGGGCCGAGTGGGTATGAAGTGTGTATTGTGTAACCAATTCGTGGCGCACTATACATCTTTCCCAAAGTGAAGGTCCCAGCGTGCATTTGTTTCAGAACAACGACCAACAACAGTTTTGGTACAACTAGCATTGTTACTCAACAGCTATTGACCGACCGCCCAGACGGGCTGACGAGGTTCAGTGTCCAGCACAGAGCAAGCCGAAAAATGCAAAACGGAAGATTTGTGGCTGTTGGATGAATGGCCAACTACTGGAGTCACGTGACTCGCAAAGGTTTACGCCTCAGTTGTGTAGCCAAACCAAAATATTTTTTTGGGGGGAAATATTTTGACTTTAAGCGGTAAACAGTATTTTGTTTGGAACACCTCCTCTCAAAGCACAAAACGACAAGATATGCTAGAAATTTTTGGGGGTGCCATGCCCCCTTTTAATGTCCTGGTTACGCTCATGTTACGTCTATGCGTTCAACCTATCATCTTATGTTGCTTGTGTGAACATCGTCGAGTTAATCCCTGCTCAGGTCTATTTTGCCCGTACAAGGCAAACGTACTTGAGGCGTGATGCACGCATACGAAAAATAACCGTTCCAAGGTGAGCCTAGCAGCTGAGTTTTTTATGTGGTCTGTCGTGCAGCATTCTGAAAATCTGCATAAGCTTTATAATGGTCAATGGTTAATGGTTTATTGTTTCATATGACTCAGCCAACAAGCAGAAGCATCACAAAACCATCGCATGCAGTAAGCCAACCATTTGCGAACATTAGAGCAAATGAAAACACAATGGCACAATAGTTGATCAGTGTAAACAAAGAGGGGCGCTGTGTCATAAAGGATTGGCGAAAGACCGTGGTGGTCATCTAGTCAACCAACCCCGTTTGTACATATTGCACATATCAAGTTAGGGGCATTTTGCCAGGAGTGGGCAAAGTACACTTGAAGTGTTCCAACAAGAAGCTAGTTAAAGCCAACTTTGCCTGTCGGCAGCAAAAACATTTTGACATGTTCATGTGGTACCAAGCGCGTTGGTTTGGCAGATCTTTCAAAACATTGTTGACGAGAAGCAGATTTGACCCGTTTGAGTCATTTCAATGCTCGGTAATTCTTGCCAACAACCGGAAACCTTTCTGTTCAGTAATTTCCCTTGGGAAGGAGGCGAACTGACTTTTCACTGCAAAGCTTGTGATGTTCTGTTCGTATACGAAATGTATTCCAGTTGTTGTCATTCAACACCGTGGAATTTTGAAAAACGCCAGAGCCTGCATTTCGCTACCTCTTCAAAGGTTTTTAAATGCACAGGTCCGTGCTGGAGCTTTAATTCTTGAAAATGAAGTGAAATGTCTCGCTGTGACCAAAGCAACATGGCCTACCAAAGCAACACGATGTTGCTTCCCGCCATGCGGTCCCCCATCTACAATACATTTCCTGATTTGACGTCAGCGACAACTCACGCACGTCCATGGACCACTGACGGCAAGAAACCGCTGCCAAATTTGCGGTTCATCGCACCGAAACAAGACGAGGTTCGCGGGCCGGAAGTGTGGAGCTCCTGTGTGCAAGGAACACGTTCCAATCTTCTGCCCAAACTGCTGAAAGGAAAGCGTTCCGTGCACTTTGGTTTTTGTTGTGCAGCACATTTCAACGTTGCTACTGTGTGAAAGAAGTTTGTCTGCAAGCGTTGTGTATCCAAGTACGTAGCCCTTTTGCCATTGTGAGGGTAGTCAATAGCACATTAGTCTGTCAATAAAAACCCTGTTGGTGTTTTGTAGAAGGTGCGTTAATTCAAAACAAGCGTTGCCGCCATTTCCATGTTTGAAATCACGTTGTTTTTCTTTTTTTGATCGATTCTGTGCAGCAGATTGCCAGATATTGACGTCACAAAAATATCAGAAATATCCAGTTGACCCTGTTGTGACTTTGTAAACTGCGGGTTAACTCAGAACAAGCGTTGCGACAGTTCCGGCGCTACCATTAGGGGAACTAAGCGGCTACCTAGGGCGCTGGGCCCAAGGGGGCGCAAAAATACAACTGTGTGGTTGAGAAAGTGACGAACTTACACCAAGAAAAATTAAATGAACATGATGAAAGTGAATGAAACACAGGAAAATGCAGTTTATCAGAAGATAAAGAGAACACACGGTGTCAGGTTTGCCGCAGAATAGTTAATAATAAACTATTAAATCTAATTTCACATATACTAGGCAAGCTATTTTACAATTTGTTATAAAATTTATGCATGTAATAAACTTTTCTAAAGTATAAAACGTCCTTCGTATATCTGTAATATATGTGATGGGTAGAGTAAAGATCTTTGTATAGGAGGGGTGGTCGCTGGAAAGGATCTTGCCTAAGGATCTCACAAGTCTATCAATGGTCTTTTGTCAGGACCAGCCAAGGGCGGATTAAGGTTGTGTGGGGCCCTTGGCTGAAACGTAGAAAGGTGCCCTTTCTACATATATAAAACTGTTGTTAATAGGGAAAAAAATAAATGAACGAACTGAAGTATTTATATTATTGAAGCAAAAAGCTTGAGAAAAAAAAACGAATCGTTAACCAATACGGACGTTACAATATGAGCGACACTCAATGATTTTAAGTCTCTATTTCATGCTGGAGACTTGAAACCATATCGATAAATGATCACAAAACACCGGTGGAATGTTTTGAATATACAGTGGCACCCTGTCGACGACCACCCCACTATCACGACCACTTTAACGCGGTCTTCCCTATGTCATG
>Ga0210059_1006705_pt1 | contig 18436 bp, 9 predicted proteins | sample Ectturendosymbi2_FD_188042 | JGI IMG/M metagenome (GOLD analysis project Ga0210059, IMG submission 188042) | Ecteinascidia turbinata endosymbiont from Florida, USA - Sample 2 (SPAdes) (version 2) | ecosystem: Host-associated > Tunicates > Ascidians > Unclassified | place: Key West, Florida... | reverse complement strand
GAGTTGCTAGAGCGAACAGGAGCGGAGATATTCATCCGCAAAGCCACGTTTGAATCAGCTGCTTTTTGCGAACCGCTTGAATTAACCCGGCAGCCAAAGTGTTAATGACGCGAAATCTGTCGTTGCCATTACTGAAGTCGACATTTTTTGGAATCGTATATCTCAGGGGTCCATAAGACCTGATCCTGAGCATCTTCGTCCACTTATAGAACTCCCAATACCTAAGTCGTCGAAAGAGTTGAAACGTTGTCTTGGGATGTTTGCGTATTACGCCAGGTGGATACGTAATGTCTTGGGAAAAATGAAACCTCCGACCGTCGGAAAAATGCATTTTCCCCTACAGAGTGATGCCGTGGCTGCATTTGAAAGTTTGCGTGAAGAACTCCTAAGCGCGTGCCTGAAATGTATTGATGAAAACAGATCTTTCACTGTTTAATGCGATGTTTCGGACTTTGCAATCGCCGCCGTCCTCAGTCAAGGGGAACGACCTGTTGCTTTCATGTCACGCACCTTGTCAAAAAGTGAATGTAACTACCCCATAGTCGAAAAGGAAGCTGCTTCGATTATCGAAGCTGTCCGGAAGTGGGGTCGCTATTTATACAGTCGCCAGTTCACCCTAATAACGGACCAGCGTTCATGTTTGACCAACGCAATCATGGTAAAATTAAGAATGCAAAAATTCAAGCTTGGCAAACTGAACTGGGCATGTTTTCATGTGAAGTTAAGCATACTTTGGTACACGAAAAGCGGAAGTGCTAAATAGCCTTATAATAAATACTACGGCCAAAGCAAACGATACAACTGACATCTTGCAAACGTTTCGATAAGAACCTGCAGCAAGATCACTGCATTTCTATTGCTATGCACAGAAGATGATAACAGTTGTTATCGAAACGTTTGCAAGATGTCAGTTGTATCGTTTGCTTTGGCCGTAGTATTTATTATAAAGTTAAGCATAGGTCTGGGAAAGAAAATGTTGCTGCCGATGCCTTATTGCGAGTTTGTTCTGTGGCTGGTCCACCCTAGTAGCCTAAAGGGTTTACACGATCGCTTGGTCACCCAGGAATAACAAGGCTATGGCATTTTCTTCGTTCCAAAAATTAGCATTTATGTTTGAAAAAGTACGTCAGACATGCTTGAACTGCCATACGTGCTCTATGCTGAAGCCACGTTTTTATCGATCCACGCAAGAACACCTGGTAAAGGTGATTAGTGCGTGGGAACGCGTAGCGTAGATTTTAAAGGACCTATCATAACATCGACTAAAGGTAACAGATTCCTTTTTGTGGTTGTTGACGAGTATAGTCGGTTCCCGTTTGCCTTCGCTTGTAAAGATACTTCTGCTTCTTCAGTCATCAAATGCCTCTCCATGCTATTCAGTCTTTTTGGATTTCCATCTTATGTTCACATTGACCGAAGGACAGCGTTTCTCAGTAGAGAATTGAAAGACTATCTGCACAGCAGAGGAATCGCCACCAGCCATTCTACTCCTTATCACAGTACTGGGAACTCTCAATGTGAACATTTCAATCAAACTATTTGGAAAACAATATCTCTTATGCATAAGGGGAGGGGTCTGGGAACTCACCTTTGGGAAGAAGTTTTACCTGAAGCACTGCACTCGGTGAGAACACTGCTTTCTACAGCAACAAACACTACACCGCACAAGCAGTTTCTGCCTTTTCCCAGGCGTTCTATGCTAGGTCGTTCACTTCCAACGTGGCTAATTACACCGAATACTGTGCTGTTGAAACGATTTGTTCGGAACAAAAGTGAACCGTTGTGTGACGAAGTTGAACTACGAAGTTGATGCTAACCCGAAGACAGCTCTTGTCCGATTTCCCGACGGAAGGGAGAACACCGTTTCTGTCTCTGACTTATCACCACTGAGTGGCAATGAGCCATGCGATGTCTTGGAAACAACTACTGAGAACTGCACTTCTGACACTGAAACAGTGCAATCAAGGTCCGGGCAGAATGGACATGCCGGTCATGATGCTACCGAATCAAATGAAACGGTTGATCTGCAAGATCAACCTTCGCAGTGTCTTAGAAGGTCGACTAGAATTTGACGGCCCCCTGATCGTTTTGGAGAATATGTGTCTCATTAACATTTGTCGTGCCCAGCTCTAAACTTAGCGGGAAGGATTGTGGTGAATGTATGATTACATTGTCACGTAGTGGCGCCCACAATCTTGCAATCCTTTCATTGTGCCTCTGTGTTCGCCCCGCGGCTGTTGTGTTGTGCTTGCAGTTTCTTATTGCAATACTGCAAAGTGTTCTTTTAGTGCAGCATGCCCGTCCTGGGAAGCATTCGAAGTTTCGCTGTTGTGTTTCATTTAAGAGTTTCTTTGCTCTCTTGTTCATTGTATCTTTTCATGCAAGACGCTCCATGATTGAGCGGTGTCTTTAGTGAATTAAAGCCTGGTTTTCCGTAAATTGTGTTTAGTGGGATTCGCAGGCGAGTGCATTGACAGCCAGCAGATGTGCAAACTGTCCAAACAAAAAAAAATAACATTTATTCAAAGTGATTGCTCTTTTCTTGACTATAAACAGTTTAGGACTACAGGTCAGTGAAGCATACGCATTTTTTCTAAACTTGTCATTTACATTGAAAGAAAAAAAGTAGTTTAGTCAAAAAGTCAGAGCACATATAGTAGCAGCAGTATTCCATGTTTTAAATCTAGTATTATCCCCAATACGGAAGTAGCCAGAATAACCTGATGGCCTTTCAATTAGTTGCAGTACTGTTTTCTACCTTACCAAAGTGTCTTTTTGACACAGACCATTTTAACTGTTTGACTGATATATGGCTGTAGATTTTGCATTTATGAACTACTGAAGAGCTGGAGCAGTGAGGGCTTAGAAACCACCTTACTTCTTGCAAACACATTTACTGCTTGAAAGACATTTACGGACTTAGAAACATTTTTTGCGAAAATTTAGTCATTTGATTGTTTTGTTTTCAAAACAAGTTTTACGAAATTTATATGTAGTCTGTGCATCTTTGGTATTTCTGCATGTCAGTGGCTCTACTTGTTTGTATGTACAAGTAAGAGAACACTGCTAAAAACTTTATAAATATAATTATCTCATTTTTGATTTTTTGTTGCTTTTAAGTCATACCATTTGAATCAGAAATACTAAAAAATCAATCAAAGGCTCAAAAGACTTGGACTACAGCCTAGTTTCCAATAAAAACTTAAGACAAAAAATTCCATCTGGCGGTTGGCGCCCAGGGCCAGGTAACTTGAATCAAAATGGTCTAAAACAGTGTTTCTCAAACTTTTTTATTCTGTTGCCCCATTTTCACTCTCGACATGTCATTTTCACCCCTAAGCCTGATAGAGCAAACACAAGGTAGTAAATTTAAAGAATTATATTTGAAGAAAGTATTAAATAGATGAAACAAGCCATTGAATAGCTGAACTAAGCAATTGTACTACGATGCTAATATTACATTCAGAATTCTTGCAAAAATAATCCACACTATAGCTGGGCATATAGATGATCCTGAGCGAAAATATAACACGTAAATTGCTTTAGGAACAAGCTCCAACGAATCACAGTAACTTAAAAAGTGCAAGAAACTAACAACTCATAAGAGTAGGCTACTGAAGTTAACTTATGATCGATTAGTGGTTGAGCATTTTCGCCCCCTTTGTGTTGTTTTTCCCCTATTGTCCCCTTTGCTTTTTTTGCTCCCTTGCTCCTCAAAATCATCCCCAAGGAGGCAATTCCACCCACTTTGAGAATCACTGGTCTAAAACCAACCCCACTTATGACATCACCAACAAAAAACCTGAAATGCAAAGCCTTCCATTTTTAAAAATGCAATTTAGAAGACTTGCCACATCCTTGATGATTGAACAGCTCTTTAGCACAAACGCCTGATGAGTTTTGGAGTTGAAAAGTGGCATAAAAATAGCAGCTCAATTCATGCTTAATGCGTGATTTAGAAGTATGAATATTTCAGACATCGGCACCAAAGGTGTTAATGTATTATTTCAAATGGAGATTACCCAATATGGCTTTTTTGGGTCCAATATCGATATATCGGCCATTCATGGACCGATAGTCGATAGCGATAACCGATATTTCCAAAATATTAAAATCTTGCTTTCTGCTTCATTATCAAAAAATATAATGTATTCCATGCCTTACTATTTTTGAAAAACTTCAAAAATCAGGATTTATGAGCTAAATTTTTCAAATTGCGGCAATTTCAATACTTTGCTATGATTTTTAATTTATCTGATTAATGATGATGCTTTTGTTTCAGCTGTGACAGCCGGCATGTGCTTCATGGTTCATCTTGTCTACTTGTTTATGAAAACGCACCTGCTAGCATTGCTGTAAGATAACTGTCTTGACTTGGTTCGTTGTGCTTTCTTGCACAAGTTGTCTGGATGCATGAGGAATGTATATAACAGCGTTTTTAACTTTTGTCAACACCTGTATCTGTCGTTTTGGTCAATATTGATATATCGGTGAAACCCAAATATCAGCCCGATATATCAGCCTGGCCGATATATCGGTCTATCTCTAATTTCAAACCGCACCTTGAAGAATTCAAATGACCTTCACATTTCTGTGTTTGCTTCTTTTTCTTCTTGGACAATGAAAATGCATGAAATCTTCTCATAATTTTCAGTTTGTAGATCCTTTCTTTAAAAGGTTCAGTTTACATTTAAAAGGTAGGATTGGTCTAAGCATGTAAGCCTTGAAACAAATATTAAAAAACAGAGCAGTAAGAAGTTTGGCATATGAATGCAGCATGAATGTAGTCACATATCATACCATCTTTGATAACAATACAAACAGCTATTTTTTAAAACTTCCAATACATATAGTTTGATTCAGTGGATTTTGTGTTATCATTTCTTACAACGGTTATGTTTCTCACTCAATGAGAAAAGTGAGCTGAAAGATATTGAAAGCAGACATGGGGCGATTACATAACAAATGCAATCGATTACAATTACTTGCCACATGCTCGATTACAATTACGAATAAACAAAATCACATTGTAATCGATTACAATTATGATATCATTGAAAATAATCACAATTACAATCGCAATTACATTTGTCTTGAAACATCTTCAGAATGCAAACAAAACCCATTTGCATGGTTTGATGTATGTACATTTTCAGATGCAAAAAAATCAATGCAAAAAAAACGAAATTACTATATGAATATACATCAATGCAAAAATATGAAATTACTAATCTGTAAAGATCAAACACTGAAAAAAAACACATTGATGATTTAGTGAGATGTTTGTGCAGTCGACAAACCAGTGGTGTAACTAGAGGTTTGAGGAATCGGGGCCCCACTAGTCAACACTCGGAAAAAAAGAACTTGAGAAATGATGGTGAATTCAGATGTGGATGGCTATACTAAAACTCTAAATCAATAGAAAATAATTGAAAAATGCAAAAAGAAGACAACCTATTAAAACCAATTAAAAGAATACTAAAACCAAAATATAAGCTAATTGGTGCCTAGATTTTACATTTAACTAGCCAGGGATTCAAATAACCACTCTTCTTTCCCATCAATTACTCCACTGCAACAAACACTTTAAATATTGATCAAACAAAAATAATCAATGTTTAATATCTTTGTTACAGTTGATGAACATCAACGCTTCAAATCTTTATCAGTCAAACGACATCTGTCAGGCTTGAACATTCATCCAGCAATGCTGAAAATTCGTTTGTTAGTGATTTCAAAATTGCTGACTATTTCATTAACCATCTGCAAGCCACTAGCCAGCATAGCATTGTGCAACTTTTTATTTGAAATGAAATGAACAGTGATGTCAATATAGCTGCAAATCTGTCTGTAGGACCAAAAGTAATGGTCAACAAAACCTATTGTTGAGTGTTTTTATCAGTATCTGGTCCAGATCACGGTTGAAATGCTAGTTATCACTGTTGTGGAAAGGCACTTTTGACTTGGTTTTAAAGCACTCTATTCCTCTGAAAAATACCAACACGTTCTTCTCATAATGTCCTGCAATTCTGTTGCCAAAGTGTTAACCTGTTTTTAAGAAAAGCTCCTAATTTTGTTGCTATATCTCACTAGACTCACTATGTTACTTCTTGCGGCCAACAGGAAGGCTAGCTTGAACAAAGCAAGAATTAGCTATAAACCCTGTGCTTCCCCTGGAGTATCTGGATTTAACCCACACAGATGGGCAAATAGCCTCCCCCGAAACATAACCGTAAAAACTGATGATAAAGGAGGGAACCTAGCCACCAGAAGTGCAGTTCATCGTACTGTGATGAAGTGTGAAGATTTCCAACTTCATTCGCCAAAGTAGCCCTCGATTATGATTAAACTGGCAATGAAATGTAATCATGATCGATTACATTTCATTTTTATCAGTTCAACCAATTTCGATTACTCATAAACTGTATCTAATCAATTACGATTATCCCATGTTTGATTACAACTAAAACTAAGAACTAGAGCTCAACTAGTAACTCTTTTTGGGCTGATACTGATATTATTCATTGCTAATGATGCCATATGGTATTTTTGTTCCAATCAACAGCAGTTAAAAATAGTGAATTAATACTACACATATTACAATTGGTATTTTTGTTTCATCCATGCAAACACAGTTATTCCAACCACAGTTCAGAGCATTCAGTAAAGTAAGTCACAAGAACACAGAATAGATCACAACCATAAAAATACACAGACATATTTGTATTTTTTCTCCAAGTTTTTGCTGATATGATACATCTGCATTATTGTTATATTGGCTGATTTATATCGGCTTGTTGATGTATCAGTCCAGCTCTACCAAGACCTGTTGGTACAGGGTCTTCTTATTTAATCATTAAATACCCATTAATGGGTGAAGAGCTGAGGCATGTCCAGATGAGCAGGTGAAACAAGCACACAGGTGAAGGGAACCAAGGTGAAGTACGTTGGTGTGAAGGAAGTGAGCAACAATAAAGGGTTATGAGGTCGAGAACAATGCATTTTAATGCAACATTTCATTACAAAACCAAGTAGCAAATGCAGAAAACAATGTTTATACATACAAATCAAGAAGAGATTTACCCACAGACCGTAGTGGGGTGAGTTTCATGGATGAGTTGTTTCCAACCAGATGCATGGTGTCACCAAGTGAACTTGAAGTTGAAGAGACAAGAGTATAGTCAGATTACAGTGAGGTAGTGTCTATTTTACCAGCGATATTCTGGTGGCAACAGATCGGCTGGAGCTATTGTGCTGGCAGTCGAAGATTCGGTCTCGTGGCATGACACAATACAAAGAAAAAGGTCACTTTGTCAGGAAAACGCTGTCCTGCTCGTGGTGTAACAGTTAGCTGTTACGGCTGCTAGCGTTAGGTTTGGGTTAGCATTAGCTTAGTGTTAGACTAGGGCTAGGTTAGTGTTAGCTTAGCATTAGGTTAGCTTAGTGTTAGGTTAGGGATAGGTTAGGTTAGGGTTAGGATTAGGGCTAGGTTAGGACTACGGTTACTAGGGTTAGGGTTAAGGTTAGGTTGTAGATTTATATTTTAGTTACATTTACTTTCTTTCCACCAAGCCTTTTGCTGTTGCCATCTTGGCGGATAAATAGACGCTGCGTTACAGTGACATTAGCAGCAAACATTATTCCAATAAGTCTTAGGTACAAAAAAAATAAACGTAGGAAAGCCTACGGTGTCAAAGGCCTTGACTTGAGGGCTGGGGTTTGGAAGGTTTGGTCAATGGTTTTCACACTGCGAACGCAGCCTTGCTAATCTGCAGTCCTGTAACTATCTTGAGAAAACAGTGCAACAAATAGATCTGCCTTACTTACTAACTCTGAACTGCCAGCACGCAGTGAGGAAAAAGCCTCTTTAATCAGAAGTAACACAAAACGGCAGAAATACTGTACAACATGACACTGACTGCCTCAAAACACTAAACAGCACACGGACTAAAACACAGACCTTGAAAAAGGGCAAAGTTGGTATAGGGTTGTTTTGGCATTAGTTATTCTTTTAAAAATCAGTAGCAAATATAATAAAAATTGATTAATTTATTATCCTCTTAATATTTATGGCTTGAAGAACCGTTGTAGTGAACATTTTCAATTGAATTATAAAAAGTACAGTATCTCATACTGATTTCATTCCTAATCAGCGTTGCCACTCTGTTGTTGCGAAAAAGTACTAGATTTCACGATAAAAAACACTAGATTCACAAAAATGCAACCCACCCAACTATGGTCTGTGGGTAAATCTACATTTCTTCATGATGTGTATTTAGAAACATTGTTTTCTGCCCATGCTACTTGTTTTTGCTATGAAATGTTGAACTAAAATGCCTTGCCCTTTGCCTCATAACCATTATTGCTGCTTGCTTCCTTCACCTATATGCTTGCCTCACCTGCTCATCTGTACATGCCTCATCTCTTCACCCATTGCTTGCCCGAAATCATCTGTGTTATGTTGACGTCTACTGCGTTTTTCTTATTTTTGCTATATGTTACATTTCTTTGTGACTCCATTTTGGCTTGTTTACGTTTACGGATTTAGTTTCAGGTTTGAGTTTTGGGTCTAGGTTTAATTTTTATTTTGGGTTGAGGTTTTGGGTTTGGGTTGAGGTTTTGGGTTTGGGTGTTGGGTTTAGGTTTTAGGTTTGGGTGTTAGGTTTAGGTTTTGTGTGTATAGGTTAATCTGAGTTTAGGTTTTGGGTTTGGTTTCAGGTCATGTTTTAGGTCATGTTAGTTTCAGGTCAGGTTTTAGGTCATCTTACAAGGACTTTATGCTAATCCAAGTGTATCCCGTATCGTCCTTGTCATTTGACCAGTGCAAACAGTCGGATTCTCCGAATGGCAAAATAACTACACCAGTGCTTTTGCTTCATGAGGCTAAATAGTCACTACCTTGTTAAACTTTGGAAATGCCAAAAGGCTATGTCTATTTTGCCTCATGAGGCAAAAGCATTCCTACAACTATTTTGCCTTCAACCAATTGTATTTGGTTAAAGGCAAAATAGCTTCAGTGGTGCTTTTGCCTCATGAGGCAAAATAAAAATTCATTATTTTACATGGGCAGATCAGGACTGGATCGGACTGATTGTTTTCAAAAATTTTGCAGATCAGGACTGGATCGGATTCAATTTTATCGGATCAGGACTGGACTCGGACTGAAAATTTCACAGTCCGCTCATCTCTGTTAGCTATTGCCTTCCAAATGTTTGCGTTTTCTGTGAGCTTTATATTGTCTTCAGTATATTTTTTATGCTTTCTGTAAGGCCTCTGTGCAGTATTTTTTGCTCCTCTATTTAGATATCCTGACCTAACATATTTTGTTTGTTTTTCATGTACCTAACACATTCTGGATTACTGTATACTGTAAAACCTTTTTATAACCAAATTAACAAAAATTACTTTGTCCCCAGAGTCTGCTCTTCTCTGGGAAAAAGAAATCTAACATATCAAGGAGCAGTGACATGGTCCAGCATACCACAAGAGTTTAAAAATTTCTCACATAGTAGATTCTCCAAAAATTATAAAATGTTTCTTATCGCACTCTACAATACCTAACAAGCTTGACTATTTGTAATAAGCCGCATTTTGTATTTGAAGAGGATAATTTAACCCTTTATCGACCTCGCCCTTTTTTGGCCATAAATCGCCAGCCGCCAGAGCTAGAGAGCTGTTCAAACCCTCTACGGATTCAGCAAGTCTTCTAGTTAACATCGAAAAAAAAAATTTTGTTTTTGGTTTGGCGTTTGCTGGGGGAACGTCACAAGTGGGGGTGTTTTATCATTTTTTTGGCCACCTTTACCTCGCCCTGGGCCCCAACCAATTGACCCATTCTTTTGGCTCAAGTTTTGTTCAGAAACTTGGCAAAAATCCACGTCTTTAGAGCCCTTACATGGCTTTCTAGCATACCTGTAGATAAAATTATTGATAAAAAAACAAAAATTGGTGAAAATTTCTGCACCCAAAAACTCCAGTTTGGGATGGAACACACCCCTTCTCTATATGGACAACATTCGCGAGCGGATCGAGCTAGAGAGCTGTTCAAATCCGCTCTGAATCGGGAAAGACTTGTAGTTTAGACTGAAAAAAAACAATTTTCACCGTGCAATTTCGGCCTTTCTGGCCATGATTACAAAACCACAGGATGTTTTGACAGGTTTGTCATTTCTAGCGTTTCTAGTTGATAAGTTATGGCATTTCTAGTTGATAAGTTATGGCATTTCTAGTTGTTTCTAGTTGATAAGTTATGGCAAAAGTGGAAGAATATTAATTGGGGAAATCCCCACTAATCCCTGCTAATCCCCTGGGAGTTTCCTGTCATATTTGGAATATTTTTGGCATAACTTTTGAACCAGAAACGCTAGAAACTCAATCAAGGACTCTAAAAACGTGTATTCTCACTTAGAAAGCAAAAATATTGCGAGCCAAAATATTGGCGCGTTGGACCGGATGATGACGTCACATAATTAACCAAAAAACATACCCCTGTCATGATCCCAGTGGCCGAAAACCCCCCACCCAAATTTTTAAAAAAAATTTATTCTAAACAACACGACGCCACTAGTCATTACAGGCTTTGAACAGCTCTCTAGGTCAATCTGCTGCCGAGTTATAGCTGGCCAAAGTTTTCCCTGAAAGGGAAAAATATGTCTTTTTTGAAACCTTTGAATTTCGCCAAAAACTGGGTTTTTAACCCATAATTTTGGCTACATATATGCTAGCAGGTCAATCAAAGCCTCTGTAGACGCGGATTTTGGCCTACTTTTCAAGAAAACTTTGATTCAAAACAATGGGTCAATGGGTTAGGGCCAAGGGCCAGGTGAAGGTGCCCAAAAATTTGAAAACATGCCCTCATTGTGACGTCACCTCCAGAAAACGTCAAACCGAAAACGAAAAACGTTTTTTCCATCTCAACAGAAGACTTGCTGAATCCGTAGAGGGTTTGAACAGCTCTCTAGCTCTAGCGGCTGGCGATGTTTGGCCAAAAAAGGCCGGCCAATCGCGGCCGTTAGAGGGTTAATTTACTTTCTCATCGTTGTCAATTACATGATACTTGTTTATTTCAAATTAACTACTCATTATTTGTCTGTCATGTTTTTCTGCGGAAATTGGTGCCTAAATATTACCCGTACTACAATGTCTCTGGTCTGTACTGTCTTCATGTTGGCTAAATGAATTGTATATTAGACTGAATTTGCAGTTTATTGTTATTCGCAATTTATTGTTATTTGGTATATCGAATATTCTTTTTTTTCTTTTGTTTTCAACATTTGTTTATAGATAATAGTCACATACTACTGGTTATAGTATTTTACACAATTTTTAGGGACACCTTGACAAGATAACCTTCGGGTTTTTCGGTGTCCCTGCCCCACGTTTATTCTTTTGTTGATGTACCTGTGTATGTATAATGTTTTATACTGGCGGCTAAAGCTCAATACAATACAATTCAAAGTCGGGCTGCATTAAAAATGACGACTTTTTCACAGTAAAACAAACATTCTGACAATCGGACCTTGTTTTAGCATCATGTGACAAACGTTTGGATCACGATTATTTCTCAAATCAAACTAGCCTGCTTAAAGATAGCCTGCTCATCTAAGATTTGCATCTACATCTCTGGTGCCCGAAGTCAGTTTCTCAGACTCCGCTCCTGTTCCTTGATTTTTGAATCCGGGTCAGGCAATTTTTCAAATTTGAGAATCCGACTCCTGTTCAGACTCCGGCTACAATCATCAATCCAACCGTAATTTACCCATGTTTTTACTTAGGATATGACCACACAAACTCCTGCTACTGTTGAAATTGAAAAATGACTCCGGGTAAGTTTTTTCACAAATTTTTGACTCCGGGACCAGATCCGTGTCCGAAAGGAAAACGCAGGCTCCTGCTGGAGTCACTCCGGTAATCCGGATCCGGTCCCACCTCTACATGTAGCAGAGGTGTGAACGGACTGGATTTTGGATTTTTTGGATCGGACTCTTGCTGCCTCCAGCAGGATCAGGAGTGAGGTTTTCTTTGCTGAAGCCGAATTGGATATGAATTTTGTGTTTGCTGATAACACGTTCGTGGTTCTTCACCTGACTTATATTTATGCGGAGTCAAACAGAAGTCGGATTGCTTGTGTCTACCGGGTCCGGAGCGGATTCGGATTGTAAAGTTGCAAAACAGGATTAGAACCGGACTCAAAAAAATCAGAGTCCACATACCTCTAATGCAGTGTAGAGATATGCAGACTGCCATATTTTGCGATCCAGATCCAGCCCTGATTTTTAAAACTAAGTCCAATTCCAACCACAATCCAAAAAGTTTTTTCAAATGCAAAGTCCAAGTCCAAATTAAATCCGAAAAGTTCAAAAATTCAGCCTTTTCACAAGAAAAATTCCGCATTTCCTTTCCATTAACTCAGTCCGATCCGGATCCTAAATTTTAAAATGATTCACAGTCCGGATCCAATCCAAATTAAACATAATTTGCTATAGACCGGTGTCAAGCGAAATTTCTGACCTCTGCGAAATTTCTGACCTGTTATTATTTTTCAGTTATTTTGCTTCTCAAAAGAAAGAAATAAAGTCTGGCAAGTACTTTTTTGATGTGTGTTGTGAAACTTGAAACATTTTGGTTAGATGCCAGGTACCACAACAAGCTATAGCATGGTAATAACATTAATCACTGAAAATTTTCGGACTTAGTCGTTCAGCGCAATTATTTTTCTTTTTCTCACCCGAACCCTAGACACTAACCTAAACACGAATTCCTAAGCTCTAATAATCAGTTTTATCAGCGTATTTGGTATGTAGAATATTACTCTGTGCATGGTATGAAGTCAGAAATTTCGCAAGTCAGAAATTTCGCTTGACACCGGTTCCAGTTCAATCCAAGTCCAGTCCAATGCTCATCTCTGATGCAGTGGTTCCCAAACTTTTTTGTCTGTGGAACACTGCAAAGTTATTTTAAGTGGACAAGGAACCCCCGCCAGGACTGCCAAGTAAACACAAAAGCATTTTTCACCCAAATTTCCGGTATCAAGGTTTTTAAACCAGTGCTGCAATTATTGATTCATAGAGAAGAAAATGGGAACAGTTATCAGAGATGAGCGGAGTCACATTTTTCAGACTCCGATTCCACTCCTGCTTCTGGCTTTAAGACTCCTCCAACTCCAAAAAATTTTCTAACGTCAACTCCGACTCCTGTTTACACTCCGAAAACTTCCAAGTAACTCAAATCAAAAAGATAGTGTCTATTTTGCCTCATGAGGCAAAATACATGTTGTGGCTATTTTGCCTTCTATCCAATACAAATGGTTGAAGTGGTCACGTGAAAAGCACAATACTGAGAGACACATCGTATTGTGGTTTGAAGTGATGGATTAGTCTCTACTGTACTTTACGCAACACAGACAAAAAGCCATTAAAAGCTTGCCTGCACTTAAATTAGGCGTTACGGTCAGCTATGTAGGTCATGCATTCCAAATTTGTCATGTGATCACTTCAAACAATTGTGTACAGCTACTGACAAAATAACTTTGCCTCATGAGACAAAATAGACATGCTTATCAATTTTACATCTTTAAAACTATAGGTTCTACTGTAATTTAAGTTATAAAGTGTTCACCGTTGAAACACTAGTTACGTAGTTCAAGCTTGAGTAATTCACCAGATATCTGACAATCGTTTGAATTAGCGTTAACTTTCAATTTTCACAATAGACTCATTTTAAATCTTCAAGGTCAGGAGCTGATCATCTGATTACAAAATTGAATCATATTTTAATTAAACACTAAGACAAAAGATTGAACTATGACTGTGCTAAATTAAGCCATTGACGTCAATGTGCATGCAAATCTTACAAAAAAATTAACATGATGAACATTACGCATAAAGCTATATGCACACGGGATGCTTCCAGTGCGGTGCGTCTGTTGTGCCTGCGACTGGTGTGGTGAGTTCAATGCGCCATTGTATGCACACGTATGCGCATGAAGCGGTGCGTTCGTTGTGCACGGCCTGGGCTGAACGAATGATTGAGACCCAAAATTCGGCAAGGACGTTGGTGTGCTGCAGTGCAAATCTGTCATTTAATTAAGTTCTGACATCACAAGTGACATATTTTCAGGGTGTTACTAATTTTGTACACCATACTGTTGAACAAAGTTACACAAGACTTGTGGCGGTACACTGCATAAAACCTTGAAATGACTGGTTACATGCATTTAAAATAAACGCAAATTGCCAAATTCAACTTAGTACATTGCCTCACAAATTATTAAAAAACTAGCGTTGTCCACATTTCAGACGAACAAAGTATTGCATTACATAAAATTTGCATGATTTGTTGCTACAAAATACTGCATTACATAAAATTTGCATGATTTGTTGCTACAAAATACTGCATTACATAAAATTTGCATGGTTGTTGATTGAATGAGGTTTGTGTAGGCCTACCTCCATTGTCATGACGGCTTTGCTTCAAAAACTATTTGTTTCATTTGTAGAGGGGCTGAGTATCAAAAAATTAAAGCAGCATGGACAATAGGTACAATTAATGTCACACACGATCCCATAACACAATCACTAGCAGGGGAATAAACAACAATAGCCTTTAATTGGCTTTTGTAAGCCAGCAAAACATCATCACTTTACAAAATGTGTGATGTTTGCGAAATGCTGTCCTTTGTTTTATCATTCTTGTACTCCATAACTGATAATATGTGACAGTGGTTTTGCCTGAACAAGATTGATCAACTCTTCATTGAAAGTTACACAACTTACTTTCAATTACAGTTTCAAGTAGCCTACTGCAAAAATACACTCGTTTAGCATGACCTTGCCCAACACCTAGAATGGCCTGCGCTCGGAGGCGGATTAACCATTTGGCAAACCGGGCAAATGCCCGGGGCCTCGTGCTTGAATATCAAAACACTTCTTTTTCTGGTTTTTCATGTTTTTAGGCTGTTCAGCGTGCGTCAAAATCGTAGAGCTTTCTGATGACTGCCTTTAGTTTATAAGTTAAGGAAACTGACAACTTCGGCATTTATCGATTTTGAGTGACTTAAAAGAATTGAACTAAACAGCATCACGCTTTATGGGCTCCCATTCATTGATTTCAAATAAACACAGATTCCACACCAAAAAAACAATATTCGTATAATAAAAACCCAGAAAGCTTGCGTTACGAACAAAAACATATGAGTGTGCTTATTTGATTTGAAACGATAATCGAATACTGATTTAATTATAGTCTCTCTTCCAAATTTTCTTCTGCAGGGCAAACCTTAACGTTTGGACGACCTTTTTGTTGCTCAAGACGTTTTTCATAACGCTGGAAACATACTCCGTGGATGATATCTTTCACTAATTGTACGAGTACATTTGTTAAACTAGAAAATTCTATGCAATCTTGAACTGCAGCGGGATCAAAAATCTCACAAAAATATAATCCCAATGCCTTCTTCCTCTAATTGAAATTTGTTTTTTAATTTGTATGCACAGGGAAACATCGAAATTCAAACAATAACTTGTTTCACCAGTTTCTTAAATTGGCATTAGAGACAATGATATTGTATATATCCCCAACAATGTTCTTATATGAGGATATGAAACCGTTTTAACACGTTGTGCTTCATCCGATATGCGTATTTTCTCACCTGATGTGTGCGTGTAAACACTAATGTGAAGTTATCTTTATATTATTGAACGCATTGAAGTTGCATTTGAAACTATCACTGCAAAAAAAAACAGATTTAACGCGATTTTTCATAATTAAACCTAGACACGCAGGTCGTCTAAAAAAATCAGTTCTGGGTGAAAAAAAAACGCAAAGGGAGCCTTGGTCACACACGAAAAAACGCCGACTACCTCACTTGAAGTGAACGTTTGAAGATTTATTGCCGTGTTATTGTTACGCAATAAAGACCGCAACAGCTCAACAATCCGCTGGCAAGTTCCACAACCTGCCTCTGCAGGCAAAGGCGCGGACATGAGCGAACTGCAATCTCATCATTGCATGACACCGCAACAGAGAACCTAGTTCTTGTGCAGTGTCGGTGTCATGACAGCAAATAAAGCGTCATTGCAACATTCAAATTAATTAATCGGAACTTAGCTGCTAACTTCAGGTTTACTATCAGTTTTGACGTTTTTGATCGGTGCTTTTGCAAAGTTGAAACGAGGGCATGTGAAACGTTGCGCAGTTGCGCCAAGCGTTTAGGGGCCTCGCGGTCATGATTTTGCCTGGGGCCTCGCGTTTATTTATTCCAGACCAACCTACAGTGCAGCAGATGGTAGATTATGTATTGTATTGAGTAACATCTTCACTCCCACACGCAAAGCGCTTGAATTTAAGCATGCATCGCAACACTAACCCAACTATAACCTAACACTAAGCCATCGCTAACCTAACCCTAATCCTAACCTAACCCTAACCTAATGCTAACCTAACCCTAATTCTAACCTAATCCTAACCTAACCCTAACCTAATAACACTAACCCCTAAGCGTAACACCTAAGTAAAGCCTGAAAAAAAAACAAGAAAAAAAGAAAACAAAAGTCGGCAAGGTGAGAGTCGAACCGAAAACCATTGGCATAGCAGCCATAACACATAGGCTAACCGTTACACCACAAGCAGGACGATGTTTACCTGACAAAGTGACCTTTTTCTTGGCACTGTATTGCGTCATGCCACGACACCGAATCTTCAAGTGGCAGCACAATAGCTCCAGCCGATCTGTTGCCGCCAGAATATTGCCGGTAAGATGAACACTACTTTTTTTACCCTATACCCTAACCATTTACCTTAACTGCAAACCCTAACCATCAACACTAAACGCCAATCCTAAACCATAACCTTAGACACTAACACTGAACACTAACCCTACACGCAAACTATAACCCTAATTTTAAACACTAATACAAAAGCCTATTCCTAGGCATACCATACGTCCCGTTTTAGCCAGGACAGTCCTGGTTTTAAGGCTTTGTCCCAGCGTCCCGGCCAGTCAGCCAAAAAGTCCCGATTACGCATTAAATCAACCAGCATAATTCTGCACGTGGTACATCAGCTCTCGTTGAGAGAATTTGTTCCATCATGAATGACATGTGGTCTGAAAACAGAAGCAGAATGCGAAAGCACTTATCACCTGTAATTACAATAATCCCCGCTTATTAAACCCACCGTTAAAGAGATTTTTCTTGCACATTTCATCCAAACGTCAAACCAGACCGACATTGTAAACTCAAGAGTATGTTAAAAAAAGAAGTGATGTTTTCCCTTTCAATTTTTTAATACCATCTTATTAGGACAAGCATCAAATGAACTGTAGATGTTTGTTGCTGAAATGGAGAACTGTACTTCTTACTTCTATTTCATGTCATTTAATTCAAGAAAACAACTGACAGCATTATACATAGATGCAACATATTCAAAGAATCCATCCAACATTTGGGAAATTGTTCCTTGAACGACTATTAAAAGGATATTCAATTTGAAGAGACCTCAATTAAACGAACATAGAGTACAGGCTAAATGTGCAGTAACCGACTAAAAATTATCACAGTTTTATCACTTCTACAACACATAGGCTATTTGGAAATGAAATGACAAAGATGGTTATTATTATCAAACACTTTAAGCAAGATGTTCAGAAAAACAGCATTGGTTCTGTTAGCTTTGAGGTTATGGATTAGGCAATTGCTTAATTTTAGTATGAAAGCATACCTGGCTTACTGTAGTATTACTATGGCCTATACCATGTTTTCAGGGGACAATATACTCACATTTGTAAATTAAGCAGTTTGCCAGGACACCAGAAAAAACAAAATGGTTGTCATGTCAGCATTTCATTTATTTAAGTGGACTGTTCAATAAGGCACTGGCCTACATGTCCATAATAAAGGAAAGTATATGAAGTTTTCACATCACAACAAACTTGTACTAGTAGGACAGTGAATCAAGCTGAAATCAGTGTCCATGAAGTTGGCTGAAATCAGCGTCGATGAAGTGAAGTCATGAAGCGATGGACAACAACTATAAAATTAATAAAATCAGTAATAGTTTCACTCTACATCTATTTGCAGTTATAAGTGAGAGTAAAAACTGGCTACACAAGAGTCGGAAAGCTGTTCCTTTATACTAGGAACCCTACCCTACACCTAGTCTATCACTGAACTTCATAAAACAATATGCCTAACTTTGCTACATCTAGCATATGTCAAATAAAAATTCCTAAACAGTACTTGAATCCAGGGCCGGATTAACGGGGGGGCAACGGGGGCAATTGCCCCGGGCCCCCCGCTGCAAGGGGGCCCTCCGTGATGAAATTTATTTGTTTCAAATAAAATACTCGGTTGAAAAATTTTCGTGATTCAGAAGCGATACAAGAACACAACTCTATTATATTCCTATGTTTTGTCAAGTATGAAGGGCACCCAACAAC
>Ga0210059_1006704_pt1 | contig 18438 bp, 8 predicted proteins | sample Ectturendosymbi2_FD_188042 | JGI IMG/M metagenome (GOLD analysis project Ga0210059, IMG submission 188042) | Ecteinascidia turbinata endosymbiont from Florida, USA - Sample 2 (SPAdes) (version 2) | ecosystem: Host-associated > Tunicates > Ascidians > Unclassified | place: Key West, Florida... | reverse complement strand
GGTTTTCTGTGAGTGACGTCATAAGTGGAGGACTTTTAGGCCACCTTGGCCCACTTTGCCTGGCCCTGGGCGCCAACCGTTAGGTGGTAGTATTTCGCTGAAGTTTTTACTGGAAACTAGGCTACAATCCAAGTCTTTTGATACTTCGGATGACCTGCTGGGGTTTCGAGTTAAAAAGTTGTGATGTAAGTTAGTAAAAATATTTGACTAATTAGCTAATTACTTAATTGATTAATTTGTTTATTTTAGATCATAACTTTTGAACCAGAAACGCTAGAAAGTCGATGAAAGGCTCAAAAGACTCGGACTCGAGTCTAGTTATCAATGAAATCTTCAGCGAAACACTTTGGCGTAGTGGTTGGGCCCTAGGCCAGGCAACATGAGCCAAAATGACCCAAAAACTACTTCACTTATGACATCACTCACAAAAAACCCACACCCCCCAGGCAAAAATTTTTTTCGAGTGCAATCTACTAGACTGGCCGATCTGTTTGAGCCGTTGAACAGCTCTCTAGCGCAATCGGCGGAGGAGCTAGGGCGTTGGTAAGGCAACCGAAATGGCGAAAATCGCCAAAACTACCCAGACACCAAGGTGTTGTGGTTTATAACCAATGATGGAGTCTAGAGACTTGGTCTTGGTCTGTAGAGACTTGTCTTGAGACCTATTTTTGTGAGTCTTGGTCTCAACGGCTTCTTGTCTCAAGCTCAAGGCTTCAGATCTTGTTCTGACTCCAAAGATATGTTGCTTCTGAAATATGTCTTCATAATGCTTCTGAAATATGAACCTGTTTCCTGTCTGCTGTACCTGCAGACTGCTTTTTTTCAGTCATTCTTCAGTCATAGACCGAAATGTTTTTTAAATAAAAGTAGTTATATGAAGTTTGGCGTGCGCACTTAGTGCAAATTGTCACACCTTGCTTCACACATGTTCTGTAGCCTGTGGTGTTTTCCACTTCAGTAGCTTGCTAAAGTTTGTTGGTACTGTGTAGTCAGGCACAAACATTTTGCACTGTGGAAGTCCTACAACTAGGCAGTGCCCACCCCTTGCAACAAGACAGTTTCACATACAATTTCTGATGTTATATTTATTTAAAAATGTTTGTGCCTGACTTTTTCTGGTTGCGATAGTGTTCCTAGGTTCAGTGGAAATTTTAATCTTGTTTGAAAGAAACAAAGAAATCCTGTTTGCAGTCACCAAGGATTGCTACTTTTATGACATTTTTTTCTCTGGCTGCTGAAGAGATAGTTGTTCAGATGACGTTGTTTGCATGGTACTTATGAAGTGCAGAGATGCATGTACTTATTGCACACTGTGAGGGTCAATATGCCACAGCTCTGGCAGATCCTAGCGCTGATAAAATTATTTCCTTGTATGGATTGGGCCATCAGTACTGGTGGCTATTCAGTTGTGCTTTTGTTCATTTTATCAGAAATTGCGACCATTTCCTTTAATATTTCGTAATGTTTTGCAGGCAGAAGATCATAGAAGAAAATGGGATAAGCAAGAGTATGAACAGCTTGCCAATGAGCGTCTTCGGGAAGAGTTCGACAAAACAGATAGTAAGCATTTGTTATGCAATAGGGAGTTGCAGCTTTTGTGATGATAACAAAGAGTGGTTCGCAATAAACTGTTTTTTAGTTTCCAGACAATACACACAGTGCGGTTAGCCAGTTCAACCTTAAAGTAAAAAAATTCTTTCATTGGTACTTTTTTGCATAAATTATGCATTTGTGTGTTGCAGAAACAACTGACAAGCCTGTAAAACGAGAACTGCTCAAAGCTCGTTCCTACAAAATTGATCTAGATTCTAATCTGGGAAAGTCAATTGTCATCAGCAAAACCACTCCTGCTGCCGAATGTGGCGGTTACTACTGTAATGTCTGTGACTGCGTTGTTAAAGATTCCATCAATTTTCTTGATCATATAAATGGAAAAAAACGTAAGTGTTGAAAAATTTGTGTACCTATAATGCCTAATGAGAAGTCAACAGATAATTTTGGCGTTTAGAAAGTAATATCTATGATCATAGACCTGTTGGTGGGATTGGTTATATACTAAAGATGCTGTTGCAAATAAACTACTAAGTTAAGAAAACAAAATTTGGAATGGCTTGCGTTTTTAAACTAACTTTTGTTTGAGATCGAATGCGTGTGGGCAAAATGCAATGCCATCAAAATTATCCAGGGAGCTCTCAGAATATGAAAGTGGAATCTTTGAGTTTTTAAATTCCGTTGCTCGCGAGTTGCATTATGTGAGGTGCGTCTGAAGCGGTGAGTCTCTGTTTGCATGGATGTGTCGCAAATGATGCGTTTACTGCGGTGAATTTCGTGTCTACCAAAAAGCATGAAACTTGTTAGTAAAACTTGTTAAACCGTCTTCTTGTTGAACTTGTTCGTGCACGCACAAACCCAGCATATCGTAGAGCGAATATCATGTTTATGAGAAACAGTTTCTAGCTTAATGCAAGGTGAACCGTGATTTCAATTGACTAGGTACATTTTGTCCCAACTGCAGGCTGTACCTGTATGCAGGGGCGCATCTAGGGGTCTGTTTGGCTGTCATGACAGACACCTTTGCACCGCAGGTACTCAGCAATAAAGCCGATAAAATATCAAACGCTGTCACTGCAGGTCTTTAATGCGGGTGTTTTGGAACAGGCAACAGCCTACATTTCCCTTGTAACGTTGCATAGTACTATTACGAAACAACAACGTTACTGCCTTGTCTAAATAGCACCTGCGCAGTGACATGAAACAATCCACGTTTTTGAACACTCGAAATTGATATTGCGTCGAACGTACGTGTTTCTGAATTTCCTCCGCTGCAATGCCGGCTCTAATGCTGTCAGAATCTCATACACTGCCACGCACACGCAGGAGCTGTTTTGTAATATTTCGCTTAATGGCGAGAGGACAGTCTGCAATCACGATCGTTTCGTTTTGCATTTTCGGGCTAAATTTTATCTCCTGTTTACACCTACTAGATTATGACAAGTAAGTTTAGGCTTTCCTCAGCGTCACGCCAAGTAATGTGGATTCGTTTCCACTGGAACTATAGTTTTATAAGCAACTTCTCGTATTGAAAGGCGCGACAGCTAGCCTCAAATTGTGGCCACATTATCTGAACAAAATGTCAGTCAAGCGTCGTATTTCGAAAATAGCCTTTTTAGAATTAAGCAGTTGACGACGTTGTTAGCTGCACAAGAAGTCCTATATTGATTTCGAGTAATTCACTTTTACATTACGATGCAAAGTAATCAGAGCCACTGCAATTCAATCGTTCTTCTCCGCAATGATTTCGCAAGGACATTTATAACACCGCCATCTTTGAGAGACAGCGTTCCACAGATGCAGTTGTGCAGATGGTTGTCGGAATCGATTTTATAAGTGTATGTATGTATGGATAAACAGCTCTCATTGCTGTATGGCTGACATTTTGTTGAATGTTCGACAAGCTAAGTATCTTTTCAGCACCATATTCGTAAGAACAAACAGCGATTGTGATGTAATAAATGAGCTGTGCCGAAACCAACGATGACTTGGAAATATTTTTCTTATGTGTTTTGACAATGAGATCAACACCACTATCTCTTCCAAATACAGTCAGACCTGTTTGTCCGAACTCCGATAAACCAGAATCCCCCCTATCCGAAACAAATTGCTAGGAACAGATTTCTCCCAACGCATTTCACCCCTTTAATCCGGAAACCTTGCTGTCCGACACCGACTCGGAAATTGAGGAACGGATATGTCATATCAACAGAAAAAAAAATGCTAAACCGGATTACGCCAACTGTTATTTAGTTGTTTATTAAATCACAATGGAAGGGTGAAAGTCAAATTTCTACGCGCAATGAATGTAACAGTGGCAGACCCTGCAAGACGCAGTTATAGGTCTCCTGTACAGTTTTTTTCGCGTTTAAATCTCATTCTGAATGCATACTTGCTTATGTATACGGATCTGCTAATAAACAAAAACAACTGAGAGTTTCATTTAGTCATGTTTCACATGCAGTCTACATATTTGCTTAAGTTGACAGTTCGTCTGACTCTACAGTTTGTTTCTCTTTCCCCTTTCAACGTTCGCTTAGGCCAGACGCGTAGCCTAGGTCTAAATGTTTGGGGGAGGCACAAAACATTTTTCGGGGGTCTCGACTTCTGTTTATATTATATTTTTTAATAAAAAAATTTCTTGGCAAAACAAAATTTGGAGAAGCACAAAAAAATTTAGGGAGGATTGCCCCCGAATGCCCCCCGTGGCTGCAGGTCTGATGCCGATTTTCCGGATACCTCGCTAAACCGACATTTTTTGACGAAACAAAGTAGTTCGGATAAACGAGGTCTGACTGTAGTTACCGTATTTTCGGGACCATAAGGCGCACAGGATTATAAGGCGCAGTGTCAAAAATTGAATGCTAGCTGTTCTTTTTGAAGCAAAACTTACATAAATCAAACTGTATTCAACTCTTTCCCAATAACTCCCGAGCGCCTGAGTTGCCACTGGGAGTTTAATCTGTCATTACATACGAGGGAGTTTAATCTGTCACACATGCCTAATCCGCTAGACACGAATAGAATAAAATAAAAGTTGTACGCGTGTTTTCGGCGATTCGGCGTGCGCCAATGTAGTCAGGAGCCTCGCCGAGTCATACTACCTGTGGTATGTGCTAGCTACTCTCGTGTGCTGCTCGTTGCAATTGCTGTTGGTTTATTACGTAACTAGCATTACAGAGAATTTGCGTTAATTAATCAGAGACGGGCAAATTGCAAAATTCATCGGTCGATTTGTAGTCTTAAGAGAAAATGTGGTTTTATGCTGAAAAGTGATATCAAAAGCTGCCCTTCCGCGACAGACATCTTTTTTCAGGCTAGATGCGCCCCTGTGTCCAACCAACCTCTTTGTTTGCAACCTATCACCATGACACTGCATAATTCCATCACCGCAGTATTTACTCTTCGCTCCGAATTGTTTTATGCAAAGACATTTTTTGCTTCCGGCTTACGTTACGTTAAGCCAGTCTCACGTTTTGTTAATCCGTCTTACGATACGTCCGACGCATTAAGCAAAGATATTTTTGAAACGTGCCCCCGTCATGTCCAAGGGCGCGGAAAATACGTTTGACGCCACCATGCTCCAACTTAAAGTCTTCCCGGTTGCCCCCATCAGTACGCTCCTGGTCCTGACATTTACCGTTTTATGTTGACTGCACTTCACGATCTGCAAAGGAATTGGAATCGCAAGCCCAGGAGTACCGGTTGGGGATCGAGAAACTGGAAAAAGAACGCGGCGATCTCGAACGCGAAGTCGCGTCACGAGTCGACGAAGTCTCGCGATCGAACTCAGCGCTGGAAAGTTTGCGATCTGCCGTCGAAGCCGGTGAACGAGAACTCGCAGCCAGAAACGACTCCGTTACCGAACTCGAGCAGCGAGTGGCAGAGATGAAGACCCGAGCGTCCGAACTCGAGGTTTCTTTAGAAAGAGCAGCGGCTGAAAAGTCACAAGCGGACGAGCTGCTGAAGCGCAAAGAAACTGAACTGGCGGAAGGAAGCGTCCGTTTGGACGCCGCGAGAAACGACGCCGAGAGCTTCAAGACGCGAATCGCGAACGTCGAGGCGCAGCTGGCGAGTTTGCAAAACGAGAAAAAGGCGTGGTTGGAAACCGCCGACGCGACCCAGCGTGAGGGCGCCGACCTGCGCGAGACGTTCGAAGCGACCAAGCTCGAGTTGCAGCGGGCGCGGGATGACGTCGAGCGCGCCCGTCAGCAGATCGGCGAACACGAAACGCACAGAAGTAGGTTGGAACGCGAGCTGCAAGCCAAGGATGACCTGAAGGCCGAGACCGAGGTCCGACTGAACGAAGCTATGCAAGAGCTCGATACTTCATCGCAGCAGCTCGCCGAAAAAGCTGCCGAATTGGAAAACGCTGATCGAAGCTTGAAACAATTGTCCAACGAACATGAAACGACGCTCGCCGATCTCGTCGCGCAGCTGGGCAAGGCGTCCAGTGCGCTCACGCTCCTGCAGCAAGATCACGACAAAACCGGATGCGAGCTTCGTGCAGCACTCGCTTCGCTGGATAAGACGAAGGAAGAAATGCAGCACGTGACCATGCAACGCGACCAGCTTCGCGACATGCTGTCCGGCGCAGAAGAAATGTCCAGGACGGACGCAACGCATCGCGCCACCCTCACCCAAGACCTGGAGGCCGCGCAGGCCGCTCTTGAAGTGATGACAAAGGCAAGAGGAATATTAGCGGTGTCACGGATCGGGCTTGCACTAACATCGCATCCATTCTGGATCTGTCGTAACTTATGGCCTGTTGCTTGCATTAAACCTCAGTTGCTTGTTGCTTGGCAAATAAAATCGGTTTTCGGTGCAAAATCCGATCGTCCAGGCGCTTGCAAGTCGCTTATTTTCTGTTTTCCTGCATGTCTACCACTTTGCTCGACACTTATTGCTTTCTTGACGTGCGTCAGTGATGGCTGGCTTGTCAGTGTGTGGGGGTAGGTGCGTTGAAGTTGCGGCGGGTCCAGGATGACGTCACGAAAGGTTTCCTTTCGGTGATAATTAAGGGTTACCTTTCGGTGATAATTAATCAGACTTTCAGAAAAAAGTGTGATTAGTTATCATCGAAAAGAACCCTTTTTATCTGAAGATAACTCAAGTCATTGAGATATGTTTCAGATCATCGTTCCGAAGTTCAAACGAGGTTTTCGTTCGTATTTGGTTTGCGAACTCGCTAGCGCCCGCTGCTGACCATTGTGACTTCACGTAAAAAACGGCCCCGAACGTTTTGCGCCCGATTTCCGCTTTTTCTCGTCCAACGCACGTCTTTGATTTTGAAAGTTTTATCAAAAAATCGCGCCTGTCTGTAACACCTGTAACACCGTTGAGCTCTTATGTACTGTAGTGTTGCAACCTCTCGGTTGGCGTTGCGCTGAATGCGCGGTTCACCACGAACGGGAAATGTGCGCGAAGAACAACAGCCATATATAAGCGGCGCGAACAAGCAATAATAGAGTGATCGTGGCGCGTGATCTCTATTCTTGCTTGCTGCCACAGTGTGAAGCTTGGTGCACTTGCCCCTCGGGCTTTTTCGATCGCAGCAGTAGTCCATCGCAAGAGCAGCATGTCGTCTTTGCACTAATGTCAAGGATTCTAATAGTCCTTTCTCGTCTAAATCCGTCTAAACTGCAAAGCACGCTATTAGTGTCCTGAACAAAAGATGGACCCGATCAAAAAAAGTCTTAGATATGGAGAGCGATTACCATCTTGGGAACTTAAATTATGCAGTCCGATTTTTTTTGTCAATCCTCGATCCTTTTTCGCTCTATATACTTCCTTTAATGTTAATAAAGTTGTTGACAGAACAATGCATTGAGCCTCCTGCGCATAGTTTCTGTAGAATTTGAAACAACGCAGTTTGTAGACTGCATTGCTGCGAGAGTGCCACACCAGGAATGTCAATTATTTTCCTGGTGATACGTTTGACTGTGTCATCGAGCGCGCTTACGTTGCGCTTCTGAGAGGTGGATGTCGCTACAGCGAAAAATGCAGTGTGGATAATCGTTTTTCACTACATGTGGTGAATAAAGATCAAACGTTCGACTGCTTTTTCGTACGTGACGAATGGTTGCTAATTAAGTGGAAGTTTGTGGCCAGCGTCCCTCTCGTGGCAGAAAGCCTCAAGAAAAGGGGTGGGGGGTTTATGTTGCGTGCTTTTCTTTGCACTGAGGATCGTGACTTTGACAGGTGTTGTGGTGCGTCGCATGCTTCAGAGTTTCTCAAACTTTGCTTGACTATCTTTCATTAAAGTAACTGCGTCATCTTCTGCGCGTTTCCAGCATCTTTTGTTGCTCTTGCACGATTTCGATAAAATCTTTGTCAGTCATGCCACTGTCTCCTTTGCTCGCCATTATTACTGTAGCGCTGAAGTGACCGTGCTTATCTGTGATGTCACTGTTCACTTCTGTGACGTGACCGTGAAACAAGATTTTTTGTTTTCTTAGTATTTTTTAACTTGTGAACAAACGCTTTTCAACCAGAAATGCTCCACTCACGAAGCAGCTTTGGAAGAAAAGAATTCTTCTTGTTCAGCACTTGAGACGTCACTGGCGATGACGCAAGCAAGTGAAGCGCAACTCAACAGGCAGGTCGCTGACATCAGTGACATCGTCGAAGAAAAAAATAAGGTGAGGCTCCATCCTCCCTAATGGACAGGGCCATGATGACATCACTGGGGGGGGGTTGTGCTCGCCTCACCGATTAGGACACTTAGAACTTAGTTCATAACGTGAATCGTCGGCGGTCATAACGTCATGCTCCGGTGATCTCTGGTCACTCGAGCGAAACTGGCAGATGCTCACATGTAAGCCTCACCTTGAAATCCGTATGAAAAGATCTTGCTTTGGTAAGCCATGCATGGAGTTGCTGTAGATCCTTATTGCGCACAATATACCCACAATTATCGAATGCAATATTTTATTCAACGTTTGAGCTTAATCATAAGCCATCATCAGGAATATAAATAAAATGCAACGGGAATACAAATAAAACGCAAAATTGTTTTCCTGAAATAATGTATATAAATGAAATAATTTATTCCATTTTTGTGGCTATAATGTCACAATGAAAAAGTCCTCACTGTTTAAGAAGCAATATACATAATTTGTGTCTAGTTGTAAACACTGCGCCTCAGCCCTCTAGCCGCGTGTATGCGCTGCTTCTATTAACTGGCAACGATGTATCCGGGCAAACACTTTGGAAAAGTTGACAACCTTTTTGGAAGTTCTTCCGTGTTTTAAGATTTACCGAATGGCGGAATTGGTTCAAGCTGAAAGTAAATTTATTTTTTGCAACAACGTAAACCAGGTTGTGGGCTTCTTTTTCAAAGTACGATTACGCAACAAACCCGCGTAGCCCATCGGCCTGGTTGCTTATTTAACCCCCATATTTCACACGTTCCTCCTCTTTCTCGTGTTAAACGCAACCTCTTTTTGTGTCAGTTGTCAGCGGGAATTTCCAGGCGTTCGCTTCTCGCACTTTTGCCCCTCCTAGCTTTTTGCAATGCACCCTGTTGTTTGGGTGTGCAAGAGCGATTGGTTGCATTGTACCTAACACGTCCATTGTTATCGCCCCACAGCTTTCTCAGCCCCGACGTTGCGGCTGCTATGTGTTCTTACCCCCCCTGGTAGGAGTCAATTCAATTGAGAGCGTCATTTTCCCAGGCGATCGAAGCGTTGTCTGCCGACAAATCGTCGCTCGAAAACGACAGAAGCCAACTTCTGGAGCAAGTCGAGTTGTTGAAGCAAGAAGTGAAGAGCGCCGCCGAAGAAAATCAAGAGTATCAGAGTCAGACGAACGAGTTGAAGGACGAGTTAAACGAGAAATCCCAGCAACTCACCGAACTCGACCGAATGCACAGGATCAAGGAACAGGAGCTCGACCATGCCAAAGCTCAGGTATGGGCCTGAGCTGGAGTCACTTGGAATTGAGAAAAAACCTGTTTTTTCGCTGGGACATTTCGCTCATTTTGACCGAAATAGCTTAAAAACTCTCTGTCATCTTTCGTTTTCGGACACTTTTTGACCGAAGTGATTTGAAGCTTTTGTGATTAAAAAAAATCGGTAAAAGACTGCGGCTGATAAATACCGTTTTGTGCTTTTCAAAAATAATGCGTGTTCTTGAATTGGTTCTACAGGAAAAGGCGCTTTTCTGTCTGTCTAAATAATCGATCCCTCGGCCGTTGACACCGAGGGGTGCGAGAAAGAAAACAACGTTTGTTCACATTTCATGGAAATAATTCGCCAGCAACAGCATCACTCGCCCAGTACTCAGGAGTGCATTTGGGAGCAAATATTTGCATTTAAGCTAGCAGCAGTGTTGGGTTTGGGACATCGCGTCACAAAGCACAAAACGTAAAAATATGCTAGAAATTTTGGGAATGTGGCCCCTTTGACCCCCCTGGCTACGCATGTGACGGCACTGCGGTCTCGCTTTTATGATACTGCGCTGTTGTATTGTTCATGACACTGCATTACCTGCGACAGCTAGCTGTGTTTCAAATGGCGAGGTACGACGGACGAGATCGGTCGTTTTCGTAACTTAGGTCGGTCGTTTTCGTAACTTAGATCGGTCGTTTTCGTAACGGCCGGGATTGAATAAGGTCTCGGCGTCTTTTTCGGTCGGTCACTCACTGCGTGTCCACAACAGATCGAGCAGCTGAAAGACGAAGCGAGGTCGATGAACGACAAGGTGGACGTCGCGCAGGCTGAGGCCGAGCTGAAGAGCCAGAAAGCGGTCGAGAGCGAGAACGCGCTGAAGAACATCGAAACCGAGAAGCGGACTTTAGAGGAGAAGCTCGCCAGCGCCACAGCCCATCAAGGCGACGTCGAGAAGGTGAGCCGATCGCTCGATGGTTGTGTGCTTTTTGTGAAACGCTGGTTTTGCCAACACGATGCCGTTGCTCTTTAAACAGAGCTCACATGCACTTGCTGATTTTTTTCGGACCGTAAACGTAGGACCGCGTGTAAAAATGGTCATTTACCACATACCCCAGCAGCAACTGCCGTATGCCATTGCCAACCTTTCCTCTCACCCCTGTCGGCAGGAATAGTCCGGTTTTGATGACGGTCTGTCCCCGTCAAACGGCGGTGGCTGGATTTACCTCCTTTTTGACATGATTAGCTGTACTCCATTTCTCCATCATGCTCGATTCAGGGCGTCTTCTTCTGCAACCCCCTCCCTCTAACCTCCTCTTCCACTTGCGCCCTCCACATCTTCCGTGGTCGCCCCCCTGTTATGTTTGACACTCAGCGCCTTCCACTCCACGAAAGCCAATTAGCCAGTTAGCTTACAACTTAAACGGGGCATACGTGCGCCATTGCTTGCTTCCTGTCAACACTGACATATATTTCTGGCAACAGTCGTTCCTGGGGAAGTATTTTCCGTCGCGTGTTCCTGAAGCTCTGCGCAGGATGAAACGTGCAGGATTTTTTGAAAGTCCCGATCGTTTTTTCCCCAATTCTTCAGCAAAAATTTGTTGCACTGGCCGCCGATTAAATTGTTTACAGTGGCTATAAACTTCGTAAAGAAGACCTTCGGTTTTCCTGTAGAAGTTGTATTTAACAGAACTGGCAATTTCTTTTCTATATCTCATTCTAAGCCACGCATATGCTGCTGTTGAAAAACTGAAGACGCGTGTTTAGATCCATCTTTGGCAAAAACCAAGCATGGAATATGAGGAACATATTGTTTATATTGGACGTTTGTTTTGGAAAATATCTCGCGATATTTGACCATGCTGTTAGCTCTCATTGGTGGAGCACGCCTCATAGTAAAAAAGTTTGTTGGGAAACACTGGAATATTTTTCTCATTCCGCCCTGGTCCGAGATCTGAACAAACCCATCACATTATTGTGGTGTTCAGCATTCATGTTGTTTTCAGAAATCCTTCGAGTACTTGGATAAGATCCAAAGTCTGGAAAAACGGAACACTCAGCTCTCATCCGACCTCGCTGTTCATCAGGAGGCGCTGAACAAGCAGCAGAACGAAAATTCTCAACTTATCCAGTAATTCTTTTCTCGGTTGGCGTTGCGTTGAATGTGCGATTCACCACGAACGGGATGTGCGTGAAGAATAACGCCCATGTATATGTGGCGCGAACAAGCAATAATAGAGTGATCATGTCATGTGATCTCTGTTGTTGCTTGCTGCCACAGTGCGAAGCTTTGCGCATATGCCGCTCGCAACAATGCGGTTTTTCTCCAGGAAATTCGGCGACAGTTCATCTTTCCATTGCAACGATGTGCTTGTTTAATTCATAACGTGGAAGGGTTTTTGAAATGTAACGCAAGCTTTGCTCTGCATCATAAAGTTTTCGCTTGGTTGCTATGGCGTTAAACGAATACCAAAGTCACAACTGTATTGGTCAACTACAAACAATTCCACTTCCGCCAGTGTCAGCAGTTGCTGATGTTGTTACAGGGATCGAGACTCGCTCAAAACCAAATCCAATGACCTGGAATCGAAGCTGAGCGAAGCTTCGGTCAGGAATGGCGACTTGGAAGCTGAGGTTCGAGACGCGAAGCAGCAGATCGCGAAGTGGGGGCAGCAAGCGGCCGACCTGCAACACAAGTTGTCAGAATCTGTGGCCGCCCATGCCGACGCTTGCAAAGTGAGCCATGATTTATGTCTGAAGCTTTAACAGAGCGATAACTTCAGGGTGTTTGTTTCGTTTTTCTGTTGCGTTTGCCGTGATGTTTTCAGCCAAGCTAACCGTTTGGTTTGTCATTTCAAATTTTTTTGCTAAGCGCAAACAACTCTCGTTCAAGCTAATTGTTTGACTTCTCAGCTTTGTCTTTTTTCTTTTATTTCTAGTCCGGAGATGACGCCATCCGTCAATTGTCCTCGGTTCAAAGCAGTTTGGCCTCAACCGAGCAAGAGCTCCGCGACACCAGCCAGAAATGCTCAGAGCTTGAAGAGCAACTGAAAACGACGGAAGCGAAGCTTCAGCGAGAGACTGAGGGCCTGAATCAGAGCAAGCAGACGATGCAGAACGAGTTGAACGAGACGAGAGAACGATTGAACGAAACGATATCAGCGCGCGACGCTCTTTCTTCCGATCTCGAAACCGCCAAAGAGAGCCTGGACAAGGTCGGGGTCGAGCTTCAGCGCTGCAAGGAAACCCACAGCGCTGAAAAAACGGCGCTGAGCGAGAGTTTGGACGTCGCCGAAACGCGCGTGTCTTCCCTTTCGAACGAGCTCCGAACTGCCCAAGACAACATGGCCGAAGTGTCGGCCAGGCTCGCCATTGCCGCGAAAGAACGAGACGAAAAGTCTGAACAGCTGTCCGACGTGCAGCGCGAAAAAGACGCTTCCGTTGCCGATGTTGCCCGACTTTCCGGGGAAAAAGAGGCACTGAAGGAAAAGTGCGACGACCTCGCTTGCTCGGTAGAAGAGTTGAGTGGCAAGGTTGCGAATCTGGAGAGCGAGAAAAGTGGCTATGCGAAGCAAATCGAACAAGTTTCCACAGCGAAGACGTCTGCTGAAAATCAGTTGGAGCAGCTCGAAGCAGCGAACAAAGAACTTTCTCAGCTGCGCCAGGACCTCGAAAAGGAATCGCAACATCTTTCCGGCGAACTGTCCGCGTCTCGTTCTGAAAGCGAAGCACTGAGCGCGAAAGTTCGTGAACTTCAGTCGGATTTTGAGAAGAGCAACACTGCCGCGAAAGAAACTACCTCAAACAACGAGCAACTGCTGCTTCAGTTATCCGAGAGTGCTTCGGATAAGGAGAAACTTTACTCTCAGATTGCTGCGCTGAACGCGCAAATCAACGAACTTACTGTCACAAACCAGTCACTTTCAACCGGTTCGAACCAGTTCGAAGCGGACTTGAAGGAAGCGCGTGCGCAGCTTGCGGACGAACGAACAAAAGTATCCGAACTCGAAACTTTGGTGCAAGACTTGAACCATCAGCTGGAATTGCGACAACGTGAAGTTTCGGACGCGACAGACGACAAGCAGAAACTCGCAGAAGAACTGGCGACGGGGAATGCGATCCGTTCTGGACTTGAGGGTGCAAAGGAGCAGCTTGAACAGACGGTTGCCGATCTTTCCAAGAAGCTGGAGCTTTCGCGTGGAACCGCCGATGAGGAGACGAAGGCGTTGAGGTCAGTGTCATACTTTGTTTGCACTTTCACTTCCGTTGTAATTTCTGAATAGCCTGTGATGGATGCACTTCGAACACTTGGTTTGTTGAAATGCGAGTTCTTTTTTTTATAAAGCGTTTTGAGGAAGCGAAATGATTTCTGATGATACAGTGGATCCTAGTGCTTTACGACCACCACCAAAATAGACTGAAACCTTCGCTTTACGAACATCTAGGTGTTCAGATGAAATGGTTGCGGTCTCTCAATGTTTTAACAGTCACGAAGGTCAAACCTTGAAAAAACCCTGCGCGGGAATAATTTCTCTTCTATTTCCGATACATTGAAATTGACGTTATATCAAAATAACAGAATAGGAATTGACGTCCGTGCTGAAGCTTCTGAGTTGATGTCGGTCGCGGTAACGGTGGGCATGTGTTGAGAGTCGCTTCTTCGATGATTTGCGCAATGAACTTAACATCATACCTAACAATTCTCGGCCACCAATTGCATAACTGTTGCCTTGACACCGGCATTAGCGCTTGACTAAAGATCCCGATCTTGCGTTGTCATAGAAACGAAGTGGCCGTCATGCACGAGAAGCTCCAGTGCTCAACGGCTGCGCAGCGAACCGTGGAGGACCAGCTCGCCAGCTTGCAACGTAACCTGGCAACGGGCGACGACGCGCTGGCGACCTCACGCGCTGACCTGGAGAAGGTGCGGCTGGAAAAGACGGCGCTGGCGGAAGAGCTGGCGAAGGTCAAAGGTCAAGCGGAAGCTCTGGCGACGGAGCGAGACGATGCTCGCGGGAGCGTTGCGGTTGAAAGAGAAAGAGTTCAGTTGCTGGAAGAAGAGAAGGTTGTGCGTTTGAAAGAGTTGGAAAGCAAGAGCCAAGAGTAAGCGCTGTGTTGATCTGCTGGGCAGAAGCAGTTTCGTGTTCTAATGATCTGTGGTCGAGCTTCTGTGGGGTTCGCGATTAGATCCTAAATAAAAGAATTGCGACATGGGCATCAACTGCTACTGCGCAGATGTTTTGGCTGAATTAAATAGTTACACAAGGATGTTTTAAATTTGATGTTTTTGGAAGTTGTTTTTAAAGATGTTACATTTTAATGTTCTAGATTCAAATGTTTTTGTAAGACGTTTTAAGTTACTTAAATTGCTGTTACACAGATATTCGAAATTAAATATTTTTTTTCGACTATTTACAAGTGCTGTGCCGCTAAGCGTTTGGTTCTTCAGCTGCTTTTACTCCTAAGTGCAAATTAAATAGAACGACGTCTCTCGGGACGCACCTTCGTTTCTTGAAAACCTTTTTCTTGCTCTGTTATTTGTGGATCGAGTTTGTTATTTACCAGTTCGTGCACTTGATTGTATTCCTCAAACTTTTCGTGGTGGCGTCGTTAGAATAGAACTCCATTACTGGAGTAATGGAGAAGAAGCGAAGCTGGTTCAGATGTTTTTGTTGATCTCATGATTTCAGAAAGACTAGGAAAGACATTAACTGATTACAAACATTGTTTTTTCTTACTATTTTGCAGATAATGACACATGTTTTTTAGATTAAGTCTGCTCTTATTTTAAAAGTTCCCAACTATTGCAATAGTAACGATCTGCAGGCTCTCTCGATTCTGATGAGGTCAATAAGCTGTGATGCCAATGAACATGCTCGCCCACAATTTCGTTAAATCTGCGCTTTGACAACAAAAATTACGAAAATTTGCTTAGGACTCGTTTGCCCAACCCATTGCTGAAGAGGTGTCTCGCGCAAAACCTCCAAGCCCCCCTGTCACCAAGCCCCCCCTGTCAAGCAGTCAATGCTAGTGTTGCGCAAATGGCTGACGTGATCCAGGCACTTGGCTCACCACCTCCTGCACAGTTGCAAACCAGCAGATGGTCGGTCGTCGTTGTTAAGTCGAATCCACGCTCACTTCCTTAGCGATATCCTTTTTCCGGCTGTTGATTGACTGACGTTGTTTCCGACACAGGTTGAAAGATGCCGGCGACCATTTGAAGCAGATCGAGGAATCGCACTCTGTTGAGAAGAAGAACTTGCTCGACGAATTGCGGGCTGCTGCCGAACGTCTGAAGCAGGTGGAATATAATGTTGAGGGATATTTTGAGATGTGTTACTTGAAATTTCCCGTTCGACCCTTCACCAACTTAGTTCACCAAGAATGGATTTTAAGCTGAGCAAAAGCGGGAGGGACTTGTGTCCACATTTTATTGCACTAGAATCGGACCAAATGTTATTATAGGTCACAAGCCTTAAATCATGTCTTGCGAAATGATAACTTAAACATTAGCGTGTGAGACCCCACAAGCACTTGGCCCCAGGCCTCCTTAACGGAACTTGCGTTTTGTTTCTACAGAGATTGTTTTATTTCGAAAAATCAGCGAAAAGGTTCTTCTGTCTTGCGCGTGTCGAATCGTACGGTGACGCAATTTGCGCTGGAACGAAAAGCACGTCATAAATAGGGGTTTACTGAGCTTCGACAAAGGCGAGGGAGGGTTTGTGACGCTGTACCGTCTTTGAAGGAAACTGACTGTAAGTCGTTACAAGTTTAGACTCTTGTTCCGCAAAAAAAAGAATGACCTTAGATTGGTGCCGAAGAATGGTATGAAACTGAAGAGCTGCTCCAACACGATGTGCCAGCAACATTTACTGCTGTACTGGCAAAACCGTCGCATTGATAATGCGCGTTTTTGTGACTTCATCGATGGTGGATTTGATTTTTTTTCCCTGCTTTTTGTCGTGCCAGGTTCAAACAGACAACGCCCAGCAAGAACAACAAATCAGCGACCTGCGTTTGGCCCGCGAGAAATCCCAGGTTGAGTTCGAGCGACTGCAGACGACCAACGACGAGGTGAGGAGGGGCTGTATGGGGGGGTCGAGATGCAGAGGGTCGAAATATCAAAGAGTAGTGTTGCTGTACGGATGTAGCGCGCACTTCGATGAGGCGAAAGAAATGATTCCTGGCAATGTATTTTTTTAATCGTTTGTTTGTTTATTTTTGTCGAAGAAACAATCCGAAAGCGATGTTCGCATCAAAGACCTTCTGCGGCAAAACGACGAATTGTCAAACTCCGTCGCCGATCGAAGCAATGAGCTCGAATTGCTCAAGTCGCAAATATCTGGAAAAGATCAGGTTTTTGTAACGAGCATTAGCGATAAAAATACTTTGTTTCAGTTCTCTTGCCTGATAGGCCAGGTGATAACTTGTATTTGTGATAACAATGATATCGTTCTCTTCTTCTGCGAGGCTTCGAAGTTTTCATTAGATTGCTCAGAAATGGAAAAAGTGTAGCAGTGCTTTTATCATGTGAAACTTCATTCTTTGTTTATTTACCAAACAAATGTTTAAAGAGTTTTTCTGGTGACTTGGTTGCATTGCACTTGCTTTGATATTAACGTGCAAAAATTCCAGTTATTTAAGAAAATGGAAGATCGTTTCATTCAAACGCACACGTGGTTATTGGTAGAAGACGATTTTATCGAAAAACCGCGAAATTTTATTGAGATTCCTCTTCCTTCGAGTTCAACGTCTTCCTAAAGACGCTACACAATACAATAAATTCCATTAAATTTTCCGAAGTAAAAGTCAAATTAAGTACCGGAGTTTGTAATAATATGAGTAAACGAGTTGAACGAGTTTGTGTGAATCGTTGGATATTCACCTTGACCCGCTTTGTCGATTTTCAGGTCCCGGCGTCTTGGCTTCATGTTGTCCGTGCTGTTGTTTGTGTGTTTGTCCGTCTGCTTGTTTCGATGTTTGCTGTTTGTGTGATTGTTGCTAAAAGCATAATTTTGAGGAGTGCAGTAGCAGCTGACTTATTAATCACCGTTTAACTTACTACTACTACCACTGCTTTTCGTCCACGTGTAGTTTTGATATTAGCACGTGTGTTCGCAAAGTGCAGGCTTCTGTTTTCGCACGAGTGTGTGTTTCGAGTAGCGTCGGCGAAATCGTCGAAACTTGATTCCTGTTCACAACTCACTTGATTTTGATTTCGATTTTTTGTTGTTTGCTTCTTATTCGTTTCCCGGTTGAACAACTGAATATTTTCAGCATTGAACTGAGCAGCGAATTAGCGTCGATGATTTTTGAGCTCGCACGCTCTCGATGGGGGGGGAAGGTCTTCGGCGATCCGAGTCGCACAGACCATTTGTGCCTTCAATAAAACCGCGAGACTGTCTGAACTGTCCCGCCCCAGCGTATAGTCCCTGTGGGCTGAAACTGCAGCAATCGAACTTGATTCCACAACAAACGAACAACTGGATTAGTTTTATTCACAGTATTCGCGCACAGTTAGGGAGGGAAGCGCTGTTAAGTCGCTACTCACGAGAATGCGCATTGAACAGATAGATTTGGTGGATGGGCGTGAAACTGTTTAATATTCGAAGGATTTGCTACTCACGTTCGTTAAAGCCAAACATGAATAAAACCGCGTCTCAGTCGGTCTGTGAGAGGCGAACGAATAGTCACGTGACAGTGGTCTGACCAACTGACTCCGAGAGACACGCAGTAGAGAACAAAAAAGTTACCAAGCAATGCGGTCTTGACGTCCTCGAAACCTTAATACGCGCAGCACATTAACGTTTTGACCATTTTTAACCACAAATTTTTAACCGTAATGTTTGGAAAAGGCCTAAGGAAAAATCTGAATTTGTTTGATTTTTTTTAGTCTACCAGTTACGTGTATTCTCCATGTCTGCTGACGTACACCTTCAGTTAACGTTCGATTTGAACCTGAAACAACTCTGTTCGCCGCAGACTTACGCACAACCCC
>Ga0210059_1006703_pt1 | contig 18438 bp, 13 predicted proteins | sample Ectturendosymbi2_FD_188042 | JGI IMG/M metagenome (GOLD analysis project Ga0210059, IMG submission 188042) | Ecteinascidia turbinata endosymbiont from Florida, USA - Sample 2 (SPAdes) (version 2) | ecosystem: Host-associated > Tunicates > Ascidians > Unclassified | place: Key West, Florida... | reverse complement strand
ACGTGGTCAAACGCGATCTTGACCAGCTCGGCCTCGATCCAGCCGCAATTGAACCCCTCGCGCAGGACCGTGATAAACGGCGGGCACTCGTGAATATGATTGGCTCAACGCACGACGCGCCGACGGGCGCCGTGCACGAGACACGATGATGATGATGATGATGAGCTTGCCAGGCGTGCCTGGGCACAGTGCATCGAATTTACTCAAAAAAGGCCGTCGACTTTCCTACTCAAAACAAAACATCTATGCTACAGGCACGACTGAAATATCGTCACTTGAGTAAAACGACTAGCTCAGATCCATGAAAACGCTGGCATTAGCCATAAACACCGACACACTGGACACTACCATGCACTACTTTTCCCAATGCTTTTTCGGTTCGTGTCATCCAATAAACAATCTGAAAGCTGACGTACACCAAATGCAATACGAGCCAAACGCACGAAATCGACAAACCTTGGACCTTTTCTTCGTTGGGTACTCCCTATCGCTTCCACTACTTTCACTTGATCCAGACCTAAAAACAGGACAAGTGGATGTTGCAGCCCGGGTACTGAGGCATCACAAAAAAAAACAGCGGCTGCTGTACTTCACAATGCATCTCACGAACGCTTATCACCGAGTCTGTATCGGTGACCATGTAGCGGTAACAACGTAGCACCGCAGCAGGGTATCACATCGCATGAATAGTCAAATGAGACACTAAAAATTTGAAACCATCAAAATATAAAATGGCTGACAAGAATTTAACAGGTCCACTTAAAAAAAACTCTTAATTACATCAGAGCCTAAACCCGAAAGAAAATTTGGTGCGGAACCAACATATACACATCGTACCTTGGTGGAGGAGGTGTGCTAAAAGGCTAGCGATCAAAATCATTTTTTAAAAAGTTTAAGAATTCTGAACCCAATCAGGTCTGTTTTATGAACTTTCATTCTACGCAACATCACTCAAGTCTAATACGACACGTATGATCTTAAGTACTGCCAATTAAACTGCTCAATCCAAATACGCAAACCTTGTCTAAAACGACTAGAGCAGTGCTGGCTATGTTTTTCCAAAACTGGGTGGACAGAACAGTAATTTAGAGCTTTACTTTTAAAGTACCTGTTGTGTTAAGCCTACCCGGTAATAAGAGATTATGAAGCGCAGTTATGAGCCCAGTCCTACGTCGATGTCCTAGAACAGGGGTTCTCAACCAGGGGTAAATTTTACCTATCCTGGGGGTAAATTTAGTGATGCTGTTGTACATTTTTCTACAGCGCTAGTGAATAAACAATAAACAGGGGATAAATTTTATGTTCGGAAGTTGGCAAAGGGTAAATGGGAGAAAAAAGGTTGAGAACCCCTGTTCTGGAAGATAATAAATTATTAAATCATACGTGAAATGCAAGAAATACTTTCCATAAATCCCTGATACGTTTTTTGTAAACTGAAGTGTATGCAAAGAATGCGAAAGCTTGGTGTGGGTCACTGTTGTGGCTTTACAAATATTACTAATACTAACGAAATTCGAAGACAACAGTTTAGCAGCAAAGTACCTGGAGCGTCGACGTGATGACCGTGGCCTCTTACTTTTAGAGTGACGGTGAGTTGGTGATCTGGCAACAATGACGAAAATACTGATCTCATTTCAGTATCTCAGGGTAACAGCAAAAAACATAACAAGCTCATGTGTTGCCACATCAAAAAACACCCCATTGTTTGCACACCTGTTCTTCCGCTTCTTGTGCTTTACAAGTTTGGTCCGGCTTTGGGAGCGAGAAGAGCTTCGATTTTTAGATCTTTCTTCAAAATGGCCATCATCTGCGATTAATGAAAACACGATTTTTTCAGCGAACCTGCAAATGTATCTAAGATGTACAAGTGTTTCATAGCTGATGTAAAAAAAATCACGGAAAAAAACAACTAACCAGGTAAGTTAAACAACAAAGACGGTGGCTATGAATATTTGGGAATGACAACACAGAACAATTAAGGCTGCTCACAAACGAACTGAAATTAAATGTAAGTGCTAGTGGCAACTTCAAAATTAAGTTTCATAGTGCTCTTCCGGAAAGCTTTTCAACTTTTGCTACATCACAGAGGGCCACTCAATTGTCACCACTAACTGCTTTAAGCTGGTTTGAGTAGAAATCAATCCAGCTATGCATACGTTCTAAATATTAATTTGTCTTAAGACTTAAAAGCTTGCATCACTATTTTCTAGTAGCATTGTGCATATTGTGAATTAGTCAGAATCGTGCCTACAGTCATTCCTGAAAATAAAGAGTCGTTTGTATACAAAGAATAATGGACGCTGCCAGGAATGGATTTCTAAACTGTTTTGTAGCAATCAAACAAACATAGACAATTCAGCATTAGGCAGCATTTCGAACCTAATTCGCAAACAACTTGCTACTTTTCATACCGCAGACAATTTGTTACTTTTCAGTCTATCAAAAAATATTCAAAATTGAAGTGGCTGACCATGACCTCAGTCATCACCTCATCTTTTCAAATAGCTTATAGCAAAATTATGTTGGTAGAGACAGAGATGGGTATCACTTGTGCACCCTCTTCCAGGAATGAGGGTCAAACACACCAGTGGGTGATTACGAGCAAACTTAGGTTTGATATATTCGCAGCCCTGATCTAGGTGAGGCATCACCACCATAATAACTTTTTGAATGCTTGAGAATCAGATTCTCTGATGACAGCTTTCATATTTGTTTCAATAGACACTCATACTGCACTTAAATAAATTTAGTTTATTCCACAGCTACAAGGAGTGTTAAAGGCTTTTGGAGATGCAAACTGATTAAAAATAATCAATAGAGACAGAAAGGTTCCACAATTTCAGGATTTTTCTACTTATTTTTGAGTGGGTTAAGTAAAAAATAACTTTTTTGCACTCCTAAAGAAAAAACTGTTTTCACAAATATCTCTGCATACCATACTCATATTGCAAAGGCTGCAGTATGGTTACCTGATTTTGACAGTGGAGAGGAGCTTCTGTCATACCCAATGTTACCAATACCTGATCTGGAGCTGGAATGGTTTATTTCATGTGAAAAATTTTGATCAGAGTTTGACAAAGATGGGTGACTGAGAACAGATAATCCAGGTTGCAAGCGCCGCATGTCTACATCATGGTTAGGATTGGGAAAATGAATGTCACTGAAATTTAAAACTCAAAATTATAACAGACACACTATGAGGTGGAAGGAACAGTCACTGAAAATACAATGAATGTTGAGTAGCAATAGCATAAATCAACAACAGCATTGCATCAACTATGTGCACCACAAAAAGAATCTTCAAAGATGCAGGTAAATCAATAAAAGGTTAATTTTCAACAACACTAAAAAAGCCCTCAAAAAACTATATATGTTTTATTTTGAGACGTTTGAGATTATTCTTAATCCATCTTCAGTCAAAAAACTAAGCAACACTTGGCAATGCTAGCAATTGAAAACCAAAAGACTCTGTGACACAAGAAATAACAGCGTCATGCAAAAGATGTCAAAAGCAAAACAAAGACCTGTCAAAATTTCTATTAGTAAAAGCAGGACCAACAGCTATGGAGAAAGTGCTAAAACAAAACCTATTTAGGGTCATAATCTACGAAAACAAGCCAAGACCACCAACAAGAGGCTGCATTTTCATAAAAGCAAAAAAATGACTAAGTTCAGTTTGAAAAGTTAATTTTCATTAAAAAAATGAATAAGTTTCAGTTTCAAAAGTTAAGTAGAACATTTTTTTCAACTGGAATGGCCTAACAAAGTCTCAGTCTGAAGTTTAAAAATAGCTCTTTCTCAGCAAAGAACTGCATGCAACGATATAAAACAAAGCAGACGTTTAAGCAGTTAACACATATGATCAGTTTTAATTAGATTTGGCAAGTAGATACAGCTCACCAAATGAAGAGAGAGCAGATTTTAAATAGCTGGCAACATGATTTTTTGAAACATGTTGTCATTGAGCACAGTTCTTATTGCTGGCATCTAAATTGTTTATCCAACTAGTTTTTCATTGAATTTTACAGTTCACTAGTTTCATAATTGGTGCCATTTCCTTCTGAGTAATGAATATGAAAAATCTTTTCCCAAACCAGAGCTGATTTACTTGATTAGAGTGCCTTTTTAAAATAGTCTATAACTTTCTGGCCATTGATTTTGCATTCTTAAGAATAGGTTTAATTTTGCATCATACCTTGATCAACTTCACAGTTGGTGACAATAACAGTTGATTTCTTTGTTGATAATGTGCCTCATACATTTCCTTGTATGAAAAAAGTCGACTGAATTATTGAGTGGATTCGTTGCAGGTAGCTCTAAATCTTATGAAAGACCCTTAACACTTTGAGAACCGGCGTACGATATATTTGTACTTTGGTTTCAGCCTAAAAAACAGCAGTTTTCACTTGCCTTACCAATGCCCTAGCTCAGTGGTTCCCAACCGGGGTGCCGTGGCACCTTGGGGTGCCATTTACAATACTCAGGCGTGCCACGAGCTCATGCGTTTTTCAATGTAACATAAAAATAAAACATTTTCCAAGTGCCATCAAACCTTAAAGCTAATTGATATGAGTTTGCCACTGGGTGCCGCAAATGATATTTATCTTTTTTAGGGTGCCGCAAGCCTAAAAAGGTTGGGAAACACTGCCCTAGCTCCTCCGCCGATTGTGCTAGAGAGCTGTTCAAGGGCTCAAACGGATCGGCCAATCTAGTAGATTGCATTCGAAAAAAAATTTTTGGTTGGGGGGTGCTGATTTTTTGTGACTGACTTCATAAGTGAAGCAGTTTTGGGGTCATTTTGGCTCATGTTGTCTGGCCTAGGGCCCAACCGCTAGGCCAAAGTGTTTTGCTGAAATTTTCATTGGAAACTAGGCTTGAGTCCGAGTCTTTTGAGCCTTTGATCGACTTTCTAACGTTTCTGGTTCGAAAGTTATGATCTAAAATAAACAAATTAATTAATTATCTAATTAATCAAATATTTTTACTAACTCACATCACAACTTTTGAACTCAAAACCCCAGCAGGTCATCCAAAGTATCAAAAGACTCGGATTGTAGCCTAGTTTCCAGTAAAAACTTCAGCAAAATACTACCACCTAACAGTTGGCGCCCAGGGCCAGGCAAAGTGGCCTAAGTCCTCCACTTATGATGTCACTCACAGAAAACCCACACCCCCCAAGCAAAAATTTTTTTCGAGTGTAGACTAGAAGACTTGCCGTGTCTTTTGAGACTTTCACCGGGTCTGTAGAGCATCCCGGACTAGAGAAATTCCCGCGCAAAGCCACGTGCATTTAGGCATTTTTTCCGAAAATCCCCGAAAGCAGCCAGATGCCAAAGAGTTAATGCTAACACATGGGACAAGCAGAGCCGGATTAAAGGGTAGAGGGGCCCGGGGCAATTTTAACTGGAGGGCTTCTATGTTGTCTTTCATGACATCATCGTTTGTAAAATTTGTTTTTGCTGATTCGTAATGTTCTTGTTTGCTTTTACGGTAGTCGATTACGTGCATGCTGAATTTACTCGATTGTTAGCCGCCTTTGATTGCAAGCCGAACAAAATGGTGTTAAAAATTAATGTAAACTGCCCTTAATGTAAACCGCACTAGAACACAGGTTACCAAGCCTCTGAGATACATTCGCGACGTTCGCGTACTCGTGCGTTTCCCGTTAATTGGCAGCCCTGGCATTAATGATGCTTACACTACTACAACTGCCTTGTGTTTATCATAATCCCTTCTGTAACGGATGTGCACATGATGCTAAAGAAAATCGAATGTGAAAGAAGAGTTTGGTCGACAAAATGTAGCCAAAGAAAGACTGAGCGTCATCTAAACCTTGCGATAAAGTAAACAAATAAAATATGTAAGCCACCCTTGATTGTAAGCCGCATGAAATGATCAAATACTTTATAACCAGCGGCTTGCAGTCGAATAAATATGATACTCAGCTGCACATACAGTTAGCTGCGAGAAGAGAGTTTGTGATATAAACACTACAGTGTAATCTTACCGAGAAAAAATATTTCCACAGGCTAGAAAGTGATTCGGCAAGAAACAACATTCACCAGAACAATAAACAGAAACCAGAGATTACAAACAAACACACCGGCAAAATAATATGTCAATGGCCAGCCAGTCTGAGTGCGAAAGGTGCTTCGAAACTTATGTCGTGAGTTTCACCTACATCAGTGCTCTTCAATCTTTTTGTCATCATGGAACCCCTGATATACTTTCGCGTTTGTCATGGAACCCCCATTAACAAAAATTTAAAAACACGAATTATTTGTATGAAAATCAAATATTTCGTTATTAGACACTTCAACAAACAAACAGTTATTACAGAAGTTAAAAAAGCAAGAAATGTAATGACTCGGTTTTTCTTGCATTTCTGGATTGTATCTGCTACATTCCAAATTTCGCAAAAAGAACCTGTATCTCAAATGTGCGTGTGTCGTCCCATTTTCTAACTTTGACAGTTGAAGTACATTCAGTCTGCAGTGGATTAGACGCCTCTTATGCTTGAACTACATTGCTCATTACCATCCACACCTTTGTTATTGTTGTTATTTTGCTTCACACAAGAAAACATGCTATTTTGTTTCATCTGGCTTGACTAACTAGTAAAAAGTTGAGTTTCTCACTGTTTTACGTTATTCCCACAAAGGTTGAACAGCAGCTCTAGTCCGTAGTCTACTCTACTACTCCGATCAGGGTTGCCAAACCTACGTTTTGTCAAGGGGTCAAATCTAGCCCAGAAAAGAGCCAAATTCTAAGACAAGGGGCTAAAAAAGGGCCAACCATTTTTTCCAAATTTATCAGCAGTTACAAAGTCATATGAACCCATACTTAGTAACTTATGAAATGGCAGTGTTCCTCAATCACAATTGTAGCTCGACAGTAAAACAAGTATATGATGAAAAATCGTAACAGACCAACTCATTTTACATGTGCAGCCATAAACTGAGATAAATTTATTATCCTCGATAAGTGCCAAAGCGGCCAACAACAATCTGAATAAAACCAACAAACACGTGCACCACCTAAATAACGGTACATCACTGCTACCTCTACAACTGCAGCAAGTAACACTCAGCCTAGGTATTCTGATGAACTTATTTTCACATTAACTCAGAACCGCTAAGGATCCTAACAAAATTTTCTAGTTGAAAACCTTCAATATTTAGAACTTTGGTGAAAATCTGCAATCAATTAGTCAAAAGTGTGAAAAAATATAGTTTCTTAGACAGGACCCATGGTGGTCAGATCTGATTTTTGCAAGGGACCAAATCTATCCTGGAAAAGGGCAAAAAACAGCCAAAAGGCCCAAACCAAAATTTTGGGGCCAGCAAGTGTTGTTTGGGACCAAATTACTGAAATTTGGCACCAAAAAGGTCAACCTGGCAACCCTGACTCCGATGAACAGTACTGTGAACTGTACAACGGCAACATCGCATAACTATGATGCAACAATGTTCTTCGTTATTGCACAACAATGAACAAGTGCTTATCAACTATCAACATTTTTTGTTCCACCATCTGCACTCAACCTCCCGTACAGTTAACTGGCCTACTGTACTTGGAGTCTGAATGCAGCACAGTGATCTAAAAAATTTCATAATGACGCATCAACATACTGAAGCAAGAAATCATTTCCCTTAAAAAATGAGAAACACTCACGGAACATTTAAAACTCACAGAACCCCACTACATGTTTTGCAGAATCCCTGTTGAAAAGCACTGACCTACATCTTCAGGTGCCCTGGTTAATGTTACTGTTTTTTTACGTTGCTGCATAAAAGCTTTGCTGGAATAAAATGTTTCAGTCGCGGCGTTTTAGTTAACACAGCCAGATTCTTACGCTTTTTCTCCTTATAAACTTGCCGTTTATACCTGCTGATGGCATTACAAATTCGGCATCCCGCTAGCTAAACACTGCAATCTCGTTTTCCGCTCTTTCACTCTACAAATCGACTGATCAATAACCTTTTCTGACGTACCACGCAATAACATGTCGTGGAAATGGCTTGACTAGCTTCATATGTTTATGATGTAACGCAAGCAGTGTTGGCACTGGGGTCAGTGGTGTTAAAATCAGATTGTTGCATTTTTCAACATCAGATGACATCAGATTTTACATTACAGTTTAATATAAGCTAAATGCTTCTATTTACAATATCTAACAGAGTGTGATCGCCCATGTTGAATCCGAAAGAAAGGGAAGTATCGTCATTAAATGGAAAGTTGGTTAATTATGCGCAACGTGTGTGTTATTCCCAACGGTATGAAGAGAGCTTCTTCAATTTGGAATGATTACCAAACACACACGAGGGTGAGAAATTGATGAAAGAAACTTAAAAAGCATGAATCTAACTCATTTTCATCTTAAAAGAATAGAACATTTCAAAAGAAGCAAATCTTAGTCAACATCAGATTTTTTGCCAAAACATCAGACATCAGAAATTTCTCACAAAACATCAGATCTGATGTTAAAACATCAGAAGTGGCAACACTGAACGCAAGAATAGTAGCCATCGGAGGAAAAGTGCGTTTCCACCATAACTTACCCTTTATGACAAAACACAGGCTGCCGTTCGGCTGCGGACCTCCAGACCGCACAAGAAATTATAGAATCATAAATATGAAACATTTGCTGCTTAAGCACAGAAATAGTATCGTTTTCGCGATATTTATGCAGTAGGCGTGAATGCACGAGTAGATAAACCCATGTCAAAAGAACGCTTATTAGGAAAAGTTTCAAGCAAAATTCAATTATATTTGCGTTTAACAAAACTGAAAATATTTATATTCATTAGTGATTACCAAAACTGGCAGAAAGTCAAACTTGCACAGAAATCATTAACGATACTCAAGTAACATTGCAATATAGAGTTTGTATTCTTGCACCTCTTTTGAATCACGACAATTTTACAAATGAATATTTTATTTAAAACAAACAAATGTCATCATGGGGGCCCCCTTGGAGCGGAGGGCCTGGGGCAATTGCCCCCCCCTCTTAATCCAGCCCTGTATACAAGATCTATTCATTGCATACATTCTAGAGTACCTAACCTTCTAGCAAAGTCACATGCACATCATGTCAACTTATTAGTCATAAGGGGATTTTGTCCCCTACCCATAAACAGGCACCAAACAAACTATGCTATAACTTTCAACTGGTAGTGGTAATTAACTGGATAAACAACTGTATCTAACATATGAAGAAGTGAGAGGTTGTTGGCCATGAGTTGTTGAGAATTGTTTTCAGATGTCTCAGCAAGTGTTCAGTGGGATAATGTGAAATATGTGTGCACATATTTATGGCAGTAATTATGGCATCAAGTATTTTAAAATATTTTCATACAAGCAACATATAATTAATCTTATCTGAAAATTTTTGATTTGGTATTATCTTGTAGAAGTATAAATGTTCTACCCATGTGTTTGTTTGCTTGTGATTAAAAAAACGTATTCAATTTGTAACATGTCATTTCATGTGTGTCTGTAAAAAAAGGTTTAAAATCATCTTTTCAAAAAATTTTGTAGTGCAAAAAATATTTTGTATTTTGCCTCTTTAATTTGGTAATTTTGCATGGAAGGTTTTGGCTAACTTGACAACAAATCTGCAGCCAATCATCATGCAAGCAAACACTCATTATCTATGCCATTGCATTGGAAAGCAAAAAACATCTTTCAATAAGTAATGGCATCAATACTGAGTGCTTTGCCAAACTTTAATATGCTTTTAACCCTGAAAAACACTTCTACATTGCAGCATCCATAACTGTAACACAAGACTTGCTGAACGCCAAGTCATAAAGTCTAAAACAGAATTCATCATTAGGTTACCCAGTCGCAGCTAAATGTTTTATGCTTACTTCAAAGGTGAAAAACGCCTTGGTTCATGATTGAAATTTTGGTTTCTAGGAGAATGCCCAGCAAACATCCGAGAACTTTCCATATCATGAAATGCTGCCGAACGCTGTGCATCAGGGTACAGCTCTCTGCCACGAGGTGAGGATCGATAACGATGAGGTGACATGCGTGGTGGGGAAACAGATCTGCGAACAAGTGGATGTCCATATCCAGGAGAACGATGGATTGGGTAAGGATGAGGAGGAGACCTGTACCGATCTCGATCTAAATGGGGTGGAGGCCATGATTCTGGGTGGGCTCCCTGTGGATATGCTCCATGCTTGGGATATTGACCAGCACCAGGGCTTCTTAGAGTGTAGCTTCGAAAATTATATGGATCATGTGGATGAGGAGGAAGGCGTCTATCCATTTTGTTCTCAGAATCACTGTCTGATGAAGATGAACTTCTAGCAGATTTATGTTTCCTGCTTTTCTGCTTTGTAATTGCTTTGGCAGAAGTAGTCAACCGTCTTTCTCTTTTTGTTGCTTCTTCTAATGAAGAAACTCTTGATTTTGCTTGTTTATTGGAGTTCTTAGATTTTGTCTTAGGCTTGGTCTGGTTTGCTGTTTTTGACAATTTAGTAGGATCACAATGAGAAAGAGGCTGTGTACTTTTTCTTGATGAATTGATTTCTCCTTTTTGTCTTCTACTTTGATGAGTCTCTGTTTTGCCAGCAGAATCTTTCAGGGATCTAACGGTTGACTGAGAGTTGGAAATAACACTTGACTTGACAGTAATGGTTCGTTTATAAGATCGAGCCTTTTTAGCAGTACTATGACTGTCTGGTGATGGTGATGACTCACCACTAGAACTAGAACTGGCAGACTCGTATTCCACAAGTGGCTTACTTAAAAAAGTCACTGACCGTGAGCTAGACTTGTAGGACAGCTGATCTTGAGATTTTCTAATAGAATCCGATTGTCTACTTAAGGGCATCTTTTCTCTTCATACCTACTTCCGCTTGATTGCATTTGGGCCATCTATGAACTGCAGGGAATCATGAGAGAAGCTACACCAGTAAAAGCATCAATCATCACCTAAACAGCTGAGACACAAGAAACCCTTAATAATGATTTGCAGTTTTCACAAAAAGAACTGGAAACATGCAGTTCACAACTGTATGGAGTTGAATGACAAAGAACACTTTATATCACATGCTACCAAACATTACATATTTATGCAGTTTTTAGATATATGTTTCGCAAGAAATACAAAACACACATGCAGTGTTTTAACTAACAATGTACATATCTGTAGTTTTTCTTAACCCTTTAACGACCGTGCGTGCCAACATATTAGCGCGCCCTTTTTTGGCCACAGATTGCCAGCTGCTAGAGCTAGAGAGCTGTTCAAACCCTCTACGGATTCAGCAAGTCTTCTAGTTGACATCGAAAAAAAGTTTTTTTGTTTTGGGTTTGAGGTTTTCTGGGGGGAACGTCACAATTAGGAGTGTTTTTGTGTTGCCACCTTTGCCTGGCCCTGGGCTTTGTCCCAAAGGGCCATTTTTTGGACTCAAAGTTTAGTTGAAAACTAGGTCAAAATCTGCGTCTATAGAGCCCTTGATTGACTTCCTAGCATATCGGGAGCGAAAAGTATGGCTCATAACCAAAAATTGACCAAAATTTGCTCCCTCAAAAACCACTCTGAGGGGCATTTCTCCTCAGGCAATAAATCGCCGTCCGATTGAGCTAGAGAGCTGTTCAAACACTCTAAAGACTCGTGAAGGTATGTAATTTGCAATAAAAAAACTTATTAGTTTAGGATGTCTGTTTTTTTAATGATTATATGATGATAGGATGTTTATGTTATTTTTTACTGACATCAGCATTTTTGCCCGACCTCCCTTTAAGACCCTCAGGAGCCATTTAAATGACATTAATTTTTTTTTAGATTAGCTGTTTTTTGGTTACATTTCGGGACTTTGAAGGGTCCGAATAGGTTTTTATTGTTCCTGGTTCCAAGAGTAAGGCCAAAAAAACTTAAAATAAATTAGGGAAATCGTCCAAAAGCTGTTTCCGGCTTCCAGCTCCAGCTGTTTTTTGGCCCAACTTTTGAACCAGAAACGCTAGAAACTCAATCAAGGGTTCTAAAAACGCGTATTCTCGCCTAGAAACCTAAAATACTGCGAGCCAAAATATTGGCGTGTGGGATGGGATGATGACGTCATATAATTAACCAAAAAACATGCCCCTGTCATGATCCCATTGGCCCAAAACCCCCCAACCAAATTTTAAAAAATATTTTTTTAATCTAAACTACACGACGCCACTAGTCATTACAGGGTTTGAACAGCTCTCTAGCTCAACCTGCTGCCGAGTTATGGCTGGCCAAAGTTTGCCCTGAAAGGGCAAATTGTGCCTTTTCTGAAAAGTTTTGAATCAGGCCGAAAACTGGGTTTTTGACCCATAATTTTGGCTACAGATATGCTAGGAAGTCAATCAAGGGCTCTATAGACGCAGATTTTGACCTAGTTTTCAACAAAACTTTGAGCCAATAGAATGGGTCAATGGCCAGGGCCGGCCAAAGGTGACCAAAATTTCCAAAACATGCCCTCATTATGACGTCACCTCCAGAAACCCCCAACGAAAACGAAAAACGTTTTTATGTCAACTAGAAGACTTGCTGAATACGTAGAGGGTTTGAACAGCTCTCTAGCTCTAGCAGCTGGCGATTTATGGCCAAAAAAGGGCCGGCCAATCGCGGTCGTTAAAGGGTTAAAGACAGCAAGTGGCTATAACTCCTTGATATATTTCATGTTTTTGCAAGCGTTTTCATGATGTTTGTCTTCTAAGTCATATATCCTTGGTTTAAAAAACATAATACATCAAATGCATCTGCACAGAAACATCCATTAAAACATACCGGCTATATCAACAACTACTAGTTTTCAAGCACTGTGTAAGATCTGCATGAAAAATCCATTGGACCACAAGATAAAATTGTAAAAAAGTACCATCCTCTTTTTGGTGCAACTTACGATTCTCAGCAAAACCTACCAACCTTAAAAGTTTATGTAAATACGACACAACACCAGAAAACTTTTTGCAAAACAAATACAAATATACAGTATATATATATCCCATGTTTAAACCACTTCACAGATCATGCCCCATATGTAGTATCAATTATTCAATTACAAATCGCTAGCGTTTTACTACCATTCAGCAAGGACATTGGTTAAAAATTTCATAACTTCTTGAAAACTTCAGCTTTATGCATTTACCTACTTTGTGGTCAATGATAGTGGAAAATCTTGTTCAAATCAATTTGAGATTAAAACTAACTATGGAAAAGTAACCAATTCCAATCCTTTATTTTTCAGAACATACTGACAAATATGATCTATTCTTCCTTCAATAATTTCCAGTCTTAACAAAATACTACAACCAAACGAGTCAAATGTTCTCTTTATATTCAGAAAGAATGACCCATTTTAACACAGCATAACTAACAATGAAGTAAATGCTCATTTCATCTGCACGAAAAAGTCTTTGCACCTTTCCAAAATCTTAAATACATAACTCACTCAACAAATCACCTTGGTGCTGCAAATAGTAACACAAAATTGTACTTGGCATGAGATGGACATAACTTGATCTTTATTATGTCACTAACGTTCCTTTGCATATGCAATTACAAAATTAACATCATAGAAACCTCTAATTTTGACAAATAAAACTTTCATTGTTCAAAAAAAAGTTTACCTACACTGTTTGTCATTGTCAAATAGTTTCTAAAATACAATCTTTCTAATCGCAACAACTTGAATTGTTGTTTTTGTGTTGAACCACTGAAAGCAAACTTCCCAAAACAGTCTATCTGAATAAGATGTGCAGTAGAACTGAGGTCTTAGTTTAGATCCACCTCAAAGGTGTAGATTTGAATAAGCTGTTTATATTTTATATTAAAGGTGTTGGTACAAAATGGCAAAGACAAGCTGAAAAGGAATCAACCTGTGTATTCAACTTTGCTTGAAGTTAAATAAACTGTAAGTAGCATTTGGGACAAGGTGGTGGGACTTGAATCCATATTAGAAAAAGTTAAAAAAGAATATGTTAAGTTAAAACAGGAAAACCAAAAACTTGAGCCTTATGCACACTGAATATTTTTGAACCGATGAGGTGGACCAATACAGCAGAAGAGAAAATGTTAGAATATTTGGAATACCAGAGGACTACACACCACACAGTCAAAAATGACAGCAAAAAATCACTCTAGCTGGGCAAATAAACATTACAAGAAAAAGAAATACAGCATGTCCACAGACTGGATAAAAAGAAAACATCCAAAGCAGCCACACCGCGAGAAATATTTGCCCCTTTTCTTTCATGTACTAAAAAACAAAAATTCATTGAGAAAATAGCTGAAGGGCACCAAAATTGCAATCTTCTGAAAATATAACAAGTAACAGTTTATACAAGCTTTACACCTATTGGCAAAATCATCCCAACATACAAGATGCATGTGCTTGGAATGGAGCCATTAAAACATATATCAATACATGGTACAATATACAAAATACTGATGATCTGTTCCAACTAAACATTGATGTACACTGGAAAGAGTTGGGAGTAAAATTTTTAGCAGATTCGGATGCTGAGGAAAGTCAATATTCATGCCAACTGTGAAGTTTAATTCTTTTTTAGTGTATAAGTTACAGATGAACTATGCCTGTATAATTTCCTTCCACGATTTGTGTAAAACCTTGCAGGAAAAAACAGAAATCCATAGCTTGTGACTTGTGCAAGAGATGGATACATTTTAAACGTATTGATATGGGTCTTTCTAATTTAATTCAGTGGCATCTAGCCCTGAACCATATGACTGTCACCACTGTTTCACAGATCAGATTCCTTTAAGTGACTTGACAAATGAAGAATTGCAAAAGCTATTTAACTATTACATTAATGACAAACACATTTACCGTAACTTCATCTTTTGACATAAATATATACACCCAACTGGGCCTGACATCTGGTGTGAATGTTATGATCAAAGTAGCTTTATTAAATGCATAAAAAATGAGAGGAAAGGGAACTGATTTCTTCTACATTACAATGTGAGAAGCTTACTGAAAAAAAACATGGTCTTGCAGCAATATCTATCAGAATTGACATCAAACCCAGACGTAATAGCCATAACACAAACATGTCTTAATCAAGCAAATATAGATATGTTTAACACTTTTAGAGCCGCCTGGTTTCGGCGATTTTTGCAAAAAAAACAGCAGTTTTTGGTTGCCTTACCAACGCCCTAGCTCCTCCGCCCATTGCGCTAGAGAGCTGTTCAGCGGCTCAAACGGATCGGCCAGTCTAGTAGATTGCACTCTAATAAAATTTTTTGGTTGGGGGTTGCGGTTTTTTTTGTGAGTGACGTCATAAGTGGAGGACTTTTTGGCCACCTTGGCCCACTTTGCCTGGCCCTGAGTGCCAACCGTTAGGTGGTAGTATTTCGCTGAAGTTTTTACTGGAAACTAGGCTACAATCCGAGTCTTTTGATACTTTGGATGACCTGCTAAGGTTTCGGGTTCAAAAGTTATGATTAAGTTCATAAAAATATTTGACTAATTAGCTAATTAATTAATTTGTTTATTTTAAATCATAAGTTTTGAACCAGAAACGCTAGAAAGTTGATCAAAGGCTAAAGCCTAGTTTCAAATGAAAACTTCAGCGAAACACTTTGGCCTAGCGGTTGGGCCCTAGACCAGGCAACATGAGCCAAAATGACCCTAAAACTATTTCACTTATGATGTCAGTCACAAAAAATCCGCACCCCCAACCAAAAAATTTTTTTTCGACTGCAATGTACTAGACTGGCCAATCCGTTTGAGCCCTTGAACAGCTCTCTAGGGCAATCAGCGGAGGAGCTAGGGCGTTGGTAAGGCAACCGAAAACTGCTGTTTTTTAGGCCGAAATCCCAAGTACGAATACACCGTAGGCCGGCTCTCAAGGTGTTAAGAATCTGCATAAGATGTCAGTGATCATTATCCAACATTCTGCATCATACCTTCATCCAACTCATTTCACAAAAGTAAAAAGCTGTATATTAGAGATACTAGACTATTTGAGAATGAAATTTTTCTAGATGAACTTCAAAGGAATATAGAAACATTACAATTTGCAAGATGTTAACATACCTTTTTCTAAATTTGCACTTTTAATTGAAACAATTTTACACAAGCATGCATCCCTGAAATTAATGTCAAGGAAGCCACAATGAATGTATCGCAAGCCATGGATTTCTAAAGGCATATTAAAATCAACAAAATCCAAACACAAAATCCTTTCTAAAACTCAAAACTTGAATAAACCTGATAGCAATAGATGGAACGATTTCAAAAATGCAGAAATAAGTTGAACCACATAATTGAAAATGCTGAGATGCTTTATTTCAAAACTCAGATATATAGTGCAAAAAGATACGCAACTTCAAAAAACTATGATCCATTATGGATGAAATACTCGAAGGAAAGAAACAAAGAAATGTCATAAACAAAGTGCAAAACGAACTAGGATCATCAGCTACTATTGACTTCGACATTGCTAACACATTGAGCAAACATTCTTTATCTATTGGAAAAAAATTAGCTATTATTGAGTTTCCAACGTTTCTGGTTCAAAAGTAATGGCCAAAAAAACATAAAATTGATGATTTTTATCAATTTTCTAATCTTACAAATATTGGTAATTTTACCCTAACTCTTGAACCAGAAATGCTAGAAAGCTGATCAAAGGCTTAAAAAACTCAGCTTTTAGCCTAGTTTCCAACAAAAACTTGAGCGAAATACTTCCATCTGGCGTTTGAGCCCAGGGCCAGGTAACCTAAGCCAAAATGGCAAAAAAATTACCCCACTTATGACGTCACCCTCAAAATCCCCAAAACTTTTTTCATTGCAAACTCGAAGACTCAGACTCTTTTGAGGGTTTGGATAGCTCTCAAGCATAATCGACTGGCGAGTTATGGAGATCCAAAGTGGTGCAAAATTTAGAAGCTCAATGCGTGATTTCAAAGTATGATATACTCGTGCATTGGCTCCCTACATGTTAAACGGAATGGGTTTGCACAGAAAAGGTATTGGCCTATGTACCAATACATTCCTCAGCGTAGATTGGCTTTAAAAATACAGAATGATTATTGTGCTAAGTTTGCAACTGGATATATAAAGAAGAATCACAAAAGCAGCCTAGGACCCAGTGCATTTTCCTCGATATAACACCTAACACTGGAAGTGTTATGAACATTCCCATCACATCTGTACCACCATCATTTCACTTTTTGCAAAATTAAAAAAATAGGCTTACAGTAAAAAATAATCAACTGTTTAAGTAGTTAGTCTGTATTGCTAACTGAGATACATATAGGGTGCATAGGCCAGTCGCCTAACTAATTTGGCTGGTTAGTTTTTCTTTGTAAAAAGTTAATACTCAAGAACAACAGGCTATGATTTGCTGCCAATGCTGAATCAGGGAATCACATGAAACACCTTAGCTCATTGCAATGTAACATCATGAACAGTAATCAAACCTTCTAAAGCAGTTGTTTCAGAATGTTGACGACTCTCAGTCAGCGCGTCACCGCATACACGATGCACCATGAACAGGATGTGTGCTTGGAATAGGACCTTTGTGTATGTGTTGCAAATAAGCAATAAACTGATCATGGCATGTAATCTGTATTGTTTCTTGCTGCCACAATCTCAAGTTTCACACACTGGCTGCTTGAGTACGCTGATGACAACACCAACCTCTAGGTTTGGGGTACCCTGCAGAAAATGAATATTTGCTGCACCCAACAGCAAACCCATCGCGATTTGCTTTATAGTTTGATAACATTTTTTATATTTTAACACTTTCGATACCAAGTGGATTCCCTGCGGCGATATCCACCGTTTCCGAGTGGTTTACCTAAAGACCGCAAGAGCCACTGTTTTGGCAGAGCTTTGCAACACTATTATTTGCCAGCCGATTAAGAGAGCTGTTTAAACTATTCACGAATTCAGCAAGTCTTCTAGTTTAGACTGAAAAAAATATTTTTTTTGTTTTGGGTTTTTTTTTGGGTGACACCATGATGGGGGATGGTTTTTGCCTTTGTGGCCGAGGTTACCTGGCCCTGGGCACCAACCCAATGAGCCATTTTTTGGCTCAAGTTTTTTCAAAATCTAGGCTATCATCCAAGTCTTTAGAGGGTTTGATTGGTTTGCTAGCATATCTGGAGCTAAAATTATGATTTAAAACCAAAAATTGAGTAAAAATTCAAATCCCACAAAAAGATAACCTTGGCCATTTTGGCTAAAAGTCATCATAACTCGACAGCCGATTCAGCTAATGAGGTGTTTAAACCCTCCAAAGACTTGGATTTTATTTGAATAAGACAGGGGATAGTGTTGTAATAATGTGTGTAATAACCTAACTTAATACTGTATAAAACAATATGCAACTTGCTGCTGAATACTGATATTGGATATAAAGAAACCAAGCAGGATGTCAAGTTCGAAAAATTTCAATCAACTCTGGCAAGGCATCCAGGAA
>Ga0210059_1006702_pt1 | contig 18441 bp, 12 predicted proteins | sample Ectturendosymbi2_FD_188042 | JGI IMG/M metagenome (GOLD analysis project Ga0210059, IMG submission 188042) | Ecteinascidia turbinata endosymbiont from Florida, USA - Sample 2 (SPAdes) (version 2) | ecosystem: Host-associated > Tunicates > Ascidians > Unclassified | place: Key West, Florida... | reverse complement strand
TAGACCGGAAAAAACATATGTTTGATAGATCAGACAGCCATTCCGCAGATGCGTTTTCAAAATAATGATATTCTCGTCAAATATTTTTTCATACTTTCAGCCAAATTGTTCTGGTAGCAACTACAAGACCAAAAGCTCTGGCTGCAAAAATCACTCATGTGTATAAACTGCTGCGTTTGAAGATGCTTTTGTCCTTGCTACACCGGGAACCAATTGTTCCAATTAAGTGATCATTTGATGACAGCCATGCCTATGTGGTCTCCTTATTTTCAAGCTCATCAATATTATTTATTTTCCGTTTTCAACATTTTGTTTGCTGTATTCCTGGATTGCCGCTACCGACTGCGACAAATCTTATATGTGGCAATTGCCAGATACCTTGATTTGTCTTGAGGATTTATGGGAAGTAAACACGGTTCACCTTGACCATGGCCGTCCACAGGGCCTGTGAGAGGGGGGTCCAGCAGGTACATTGTTCCAGGGCCGGACAGCTTCGGAGAGGCCCGAGACTGAAGAAACATTTGAGTGCTTTTTATTAACAAACTCGGAATCATGTAGAGAAATTGATCCTGGTGATAAAGCTGGTTTGGCCTAAAGGATTTGGTAAGCTAGTGTGATGCACAGTATTTTAATGTGAATCGCTGGCAGTTCATTTCAGGATATGATGCATTGATAATTTGAAAGCAGTAGGGGAAGGTGAGGTACAGTCGACAATTTTTTGCATTTTCAACCACTGCCACTTTATTTCAAGTCCAAACAAGCTCAAAATTTGTCACACAATAAATCAACTCTATATACACCATATCATGTCAAAACATGAAAATAACGCCCTTCAGAAAAAATTTTACAATCAATTTAAAAAGGGTGCTTCTTCTGTCGAGTGTGCCCCATGCCTGGGGCACACTCGGCATGAGCATGGGGTACACCTAACTGGTCAAAAAAAGTTGGGCTACATGCATTGCGCGATGTTCATGTGATATCCGATGTAAAGTAGGCCCTTGCTGACTGCCTCTCCACTTTTTTTCACATTCTTATTACCCACTATCACTGCATGGCAAAACAACTTTGATGATTACCAAATATTCAATGAAACCAATGCAGTATGCTGAATTTCATGCTTTATCATACAAATATAATGTGCCTCTGAGCACATAACAAACCTAAAATGCTCATATATTATAATTAGTCTGTACTGCATTCCAATATAACCCCTCAAGCTTTATCAAGTTTAGACTGACCTAGTGGCAATGTGTCGAGTGTGCCCCATTTTTTCTGTCAGATGTGCCCCATGCATACCTAAAAAATAAAATGAAGAAGTACCAACTCAACTTAAAAAGAATTTAAAATCTGGCATTATCAAATAATGCTGCACTGCCCTGACTACAACGTCACAAAAACTCAGAACAGAAGATGTTGATTAACGTGGGCAAAACTCAAATCTAAATGGGTTTTTATAAATTACTTTTGGTTAGCAAAAACACAACTTTCTCTGCAACTGGTAGCAACGGCTGCCTATCAACAAAAATTTCACTTTGGTACTACGGCTGGTATGAAACTAAATCACCATGGAAATTTTAAAGTTCAACGTTTTCAACTTTTTGAATAAATCAAAAAAGACGACTGTACCCCTAGTCCTACTGTGCTCCACCTTCCCCTAATTATTTTTGTTGAACTTGAATGTTTGCTTACTTTGTCGAATTTAAGACAATCACGGTCACTGTCCCAGACTGTCTATTGAAGTAACAAGTCTTTCATTTTCAAACAAATCTTTAATAAGAACTCTTTCCACTAAACCAAGAGTTTCAAACTAAGAGATACTTCAAGTTAAATTTGAATGGAAGCATGCCAGTTCACAATAAAATTTAATCTAACAATAGTAGCCCTTGAATGTTGCGCATATGTGTAAGATAACTAAAAAATTTTAAATTAACAAGTAACTGCAATGCAGGACGCAAGTGCTTATAGTGCACCGCGGCGGTGTGCTGTGCATTTTACTGATTACTAATTGCGCTGCAACCGGATACAGGCTCTAATCGAAGGTGAGTTTGGGATTAGCGGACATACCCAGAAATCTGTTCGAAATCACACAGGAGAAACTAACTACAGTATTTCGAGAGAATGCTTCAAAGCAGTGGTCGCCGGCCTTTGGCCCGTGTGGCTTGTGTGAATTATTTCCAAATGTTTGTATTAGCTTGAGAATATTCTTGACAATTCCAGCTACAGTAGAATCTGCTGAAAGATCTTTCAACAAGCTTAAACTTGCAAAAAACTATTTGCGGTCTACTATGTCACAAACTCCACTTGTTGACGTAGCAAGACTAAGCATTGAGTCCAGCATTGGCAGACAAGATGACTGTGATAGTGTTATGACAAACTTTGCTAATAAGAAAACCAGAAAAGAACTTAGGTAATAGTTAAATGATATTTTTAAATTTCTTCCTTGGTAAGATTTTAATATGAACATTTAAAAGTCATGTTTAGAAATGGTCATAGAGTATTGTCACATAACTTGAATACCGGTATGTTTCAACATAATGTTTCATATCATCAATAAACGCGCACTTCTTGTTGAAGTTTGATGCACATCAATTAGCCTCAATTTTATTTTTTTCAAAATAATTTTGCAAGGCTTAGGGGCCCCAAATGGGCATTGTTCCGCCTAAAAGATTTCTCTTGGAGGCCCTGGCCATCCATTTCACCTTGCCTCTTTCTTTGTACGGTTGACTGATCATATCAAGTGTGAGAAAATACAGATTCGAACGCTTGTACGTACCTGCTAAGAAAGAACCGAAACACAAACCAGCAAAGTGTTGAGATATCGACATGATAACCATCCCTGCTGCAGATAAAAGTCCACCACTGATCACTAGCTGGCGAGCATCAAACCATCTCATAGATAAATTCGCCAACAACCCTACATAGCGAGAATCATGTTGCAAACAATCGAAAACCAGAGGGAAAAAGGTTCTGCATGCGCAGATATCTACGAATTCATTTTGCTAGGTCACCACTTCTGCGGTTTGAGCACTACGCAGTGTGACTTGATGCGGTCTAGTCGCTACAAACGGCAGGTTAAGAAGCTCTATTTTACGCAAGTTGCTATAATTCGCTTTTCTAACGGTACCTGCATGAATTTCAATTAAAAAAAGGCAAAGCAGAAGTAAAAAAACTACTTCTTTACGCACATCGCAAGAGATTTTTTCGCTTTGATCCCGAAAAATGGAAACTCTCATCATAGTGATTTCAGACAAAGATCAAAGTCACTTGATAAAAAATGTGTAGATATTCCCGTTAATCAACGCAAAAAATCGAGAATAATCAAGAAAGGTCAATATGATTGTCAATTGCTGCACAAACGCGTTTACGGCGTTGATCTTTTTGTTGTGATATCCGGACGCAAAGATCTTCCACGCTATACCGGAAAACATTACTCTAAGAACGTGCGGCTACGCGAGTAGATGGTTATCCTGCATAAATCAACAAACTACGCGCTGTTCTGTATCGAAAGTAAGGGCATTCAAGAGCGTACACAGTACTGTATTATAAGCTATACTTGAAAGGGTATCGACCAGCTTACAAACACGAGCAAATGATGTTTTGCAATGTAGAAGCAAATGGTGACTTACCAGCAAACATGAGCGTGCTGATCACAGCAGTAATCAACCAAGACACTGCAGTGTTGCTGACTGCAAAATCGTTTTTAAAATGGACGAAATATATTCCAAGCGTTTTGACTGTTCCCCAAGCAATTCCATAAACGATGAACGACGCAAGCGTTACCACCCAAGCCCATCCTCCATTTGGAGATGATTCCAGCACAACACTACCATTAAGTGTTTTTATTGAGAGCTTCTGCATGACTAATTGCCAGGAGCTGTGAGTTTGAATGTACGTTTGTGATCAGATGTTAAGTTATAAATTTTTGTCTGAATCATTTGAAGCTTATTAAATTAAATCTTTCAAATTTCATTTTTTCATTTTATATTGGATTTATATTCAAGTAACTCAATATTTGGTTTCCTAGCTAAACGATTTTATGCATACCTATCTGCAAAGAAAATACAAAAGTAATCATGAACATTAAGATGTTGACCTGCAACAGCATCAGGACAATTGCCAACTGGACATCTGCCAACCGGACAATTGCTTACATGGCAAGTTGCCAAATAGGACAACTGCCAACCGCATAACTGCCAATAGGACACTTCCCAACAGCAATCGTGTTAGTTGGCAATTATCTTGATTGGCAGTTAACCTAATTCACAGTTGCATAAAAGACGTTTTATTAATTTGTCGGCAGGGTAGTCATAAAAAAGGCAAACAAAAAAGAAAGTGACGTACACGGCTTAAACTCATATTTAAACTCAACCATTAAACCGAAGAGTTGTAGTATTTGCATCCATTGAGGTTCTTAAAAAATAACCTTTTTTACGTGAATGCACTTCACATTTCAAAACACATGGTAGTGAAATGCACTTCACATTTCAAAACAAGCATATTTGAAATACAGGAGAGTTGAAAAATCTCAGTGAAAATTCCTTCATTAGGGCTGTGTTAATGCGGCGTCGTAGTTTTCTCTATGTCTGATAACCACGATTCTTAAGTGATCATATCTTGTTTGCAAAGGAAACTAAGCCAAAGTTCAACAATTTCAATTTACCGCATGTATTAAACAAAGAGAAAATAAAGTTATCTCTCAGTAGTTATCTCGTTATCTCAATAATCAAAGTTATCTCAACAAATCTCAGTAGCAAGTCTCAACTCACAAGTCGAGATCATGGGCAATGAATTTCGATTGACTTTAATAAAGATAGTGACATGTAGGTTTCCAGTGGCAATACATTTTGCTTTGACTGCTTCGTAAGAAGTCACCTATCAGGTCTAACTATTCTATCAATTACCATCAGTCGAAAATCGTACCAAAAAGTTCCTACAATATGATGCAACTCAACATTTGCAACACTGGTGTAAGAGGCGGGGTGCCGGGGGTGCAAGCCAGCCCCCAAAACTTTTGATTTGGTGAAAATCCGAGAAAAATCACTATAAATCCGGGCAAAATTTTTAGAAATTTGGGCAAAATGGGTGAAAACCTTCGCAACATCGCTTCATGTGCTTTTGTGCTTTGATTTGACAAAAATGGCACCAAAATGAAAATGCAGACGTTTTTTCTTAGAGGTCATGTTTTTAGTTAGCTCTTTTCGGGCGCGTTAGGCAGGTGCGTAGCCAGAATTTTGTTAGGGGGGGCAAACAACATCCAAGTCTCAACATTGAAATAATTAATGCCCCTTGTTTTTACAAGCATCATCCATCAAACATGCAATGTTCTGGCGTTTTCTTCTCAACTATGTTCAGATTTAAGCCAGCAAATACAATGTCTATTTTCATTTAGGGCAAATTGACAAGTTTTGAAAGCTTTTTTTAATAAAGTTCCAAGTTTCTACTTCGGATGAAAGCCACCATATGCTCATAATACTTTCTTGCAAAAACGCTTGTGAAATCTCGATGCTATAAATGTAAGATCAGCAGTGCGCTTTTAGCAGCCACTATTGCAGTTGAGCAAGAAGTCACCGTGAAATTCCGCTTTTTATATTTACACGCTTCTGACATACACCCAGCGCCGGATTTAGATGGTGGGGAGCCTGGGGCCCAGGCGTGGTGGGAGGCTCCGTGTGCGGATACAAAATGTCTAGGTAGGGGTTGATCGATGAAGTCACTAGTATTTCCACATATCATTAATATTTATGACGTAATCTTGTCACGTCACATTTGCTAACTTAACTGTAACAAAACTTTATGATGCAACATGGTATTTGACAATGATTAGCGATTTTTGAAACTGTTGCAAAACCAGTCGCTAGAACATCGCATCTTTCTTTTTTCAATATTTTCTTGAAAAAAGTTTTGAAAATTTTTTGGAAAAACTTTCTGGGCGATCCAGCGTTTTCATCATCACTAAACGCCAATCCTGGCTCAGCAATGAATTTTTCGACAGAAACCAATCGTTGCAGGCAGAGGCGATTTCCGATATTGTTCGCATTGACTGACCTGATTGGCTAGTTCAGTATCAGTTCTTCACAGTGATTAATTACATCTACGACTAAATGTAATCGTGGCATCTATAAGTTCCATTGAATGCTCGTGGCTCCTCAGGCACTGAAGAGTGTGCTTCCAGTCGAAGATTCTATTTCTAAGAAGGAAGCACATTTAGTCGTACACATCAGTCTATAAGTGAAACATTTAACACAAGTTTGTGAATGAGAAAAACAAAACCAGCTTCTGTCAATTACTTCGCCATTGGGGTTTTGGCGACGAATAAGACATGCGGTACATTTCTGTGACAAGTTCCTGTCTTTTCCGTGTTGTGGAACATCATGTTTTAAAATTGACTTTTCATCATAATGTCAAAAAGAACCTGTTTTATATATCAACCAATATTCCAGCATTTTTTCCGGTATATTGGCTGGCCAGAGGGTCCACAGACCGATATCGTTTCCTCTGGTGATAGCGTCAGCCATCTCATCTATTGTGTTTTTCGTTGATACATCTTGACGTTCTTCTGCTGCTGCACTGCTGGTTAAGCTAGGTCCAGTTTCATCGTTACGTAGACCTAAGTCTGTCACAGCATGTTCTTCGATTTTCTGCCCTCTTACAAGTTCCGCAGAAATGTCTCCTCTGGACTTCACTGCCACTGTAAAATTGTCACTTGAATGTTTCTTGACTTAGGTGCAACTTCTTCCTCTCTCATTTTTGCATCTTTTGCTTTTTCACGTCTTTAAAAACCACTTAGATAAGCTCTGCACTTGTTGAAATGACGATCCCCTTTCTTCTTTCAATGTTTATTTATTAATATGCTCAGTAAGGCTGCCATATTGTCATCGAAAAAAGGGAGGACAACTTACGACTGTCACTTACTTGGTTGAGTGTATTGTCTATATTTAACAAGTCAAATAACAATTAGGCTCAAGCATTGAAGTCAGACGTCTAGTGTGGACGATGTTTCAGTCAAAACACAGAAAACAAAATCTTTATTTACTTGTGCTATTTAGCTTATGAATATTTTGCAGTTTCCTTAAATTTCTTTAAAATGTAAAAATCGCCTTTAACAATATTATGAAACTAGTTGCATGAAAGATGTTTTAAATTGCACACTAGCTTTGATAGAGTAAAAACTGGTTCAATTAGACAGATTTCTCTTTCTGTTAGGTTTGTGGCTTCATGAAGGAAAAATCGTTCCACATTAGCGTTATGAGCCATAACGCTCAAGTAAAATTGTGCAATCTTTATCAGTTCGCTGAAATATTCAATGGTATTGCACGTTGCAAAATATTTTGCTGATCTTTCATGTTCCATCATTTTACAAGAAATTGCATTTGGTTGATACTCTTTTTGCACGAACTCAAACAAGTTTTGGTATTGGTCAAACAGTTTAGCTTCATCAATAGAAACGTTTCTCTCAGACACATGCTACTCACATGGTTCAACATTTTCGCATTCAGTTTTTTGCAAACGAAGGAATCTAGTCAACGCTTTTAAATTCAGCAGATAAAGGGGTCCATTTAGCCAAATGTGCAACACAAGACTTGTACAATACAGATGCATCTGACATGAATAATGCATAGTCTCGATCCTTGTCTTCTCTCAGTCCCTGAGTTTTCTTAGTGCTGACTTAACTTGGCTTGATATGTACATCTGCTTGTCTCTATTGAATCCTTGCCTTAACAGTCGCGAAACACGATACTACCTCAACAAATGATGCTTTGAGCTTCTGAATATTCTGAACGTGCTCATTAAAAGTAACCACAAATGACTGGAAATATCTTAATGTTTTAAACAGAGTTCACCAAGAAAATTTCAAAAAAAGTATCAGAACAACAGTTAGCTTGTAGATGGACATCGAGTAAGAATGTGAAGCTGGGTAGCCTACATTTGAAGCATCCTTAGGAAGCTAGGATAAAATGATAGCCACCTGGTTACGCTGTGATAAATAAGTTTTCGGTACTCAATATCCACAAAGTCAAAATAGTCTTTTCACTCTTTTTTGCGAACTTTGTAAATGCAACCACTCGTCATTCACTCAGCTTCCAAATCATTTAGTCCTTTTCAGAAAAAGGGATACTTCTGACGAATTTGTTCATTTTTTAGCATTCCTGATTAGCTATAATTTCTAGGACGTACTAAACTAAGCTATGTACAATACACTGATCATCGTATCACGGTCCATCAGCAAAGCTAGTACAGTACCTATGATGGAGTCAGAAGTCCTCACTCTAATCCAGTGGTTCTTAACCTGTGGGGAATTCCCCCTGGTGGGGAATGGCGGAGTTGCTATGTGGGGAATGACCGGTCGGACAGTAGAACCACTGCTTCAAAATTTAACACATCACATCCAAATGTTGACTTACTTTACAAATCACAACCATTTACAACCATTTACACTGGGAAATGGAGAGTTGGCCCACTAAAAAGTGGGGAATTGGAGAAAAAAGGTTAAGAACCCCTGCAGTCTGATCAATGCCAAAGTCATTGAGATATTGAAAAAACATTTACCACTGTTATGTAACGATTAATGTGAAAACATTCCAGCCTTTCCAGCCGTGAATTTGCAAGTCCTCCCATAAACTGAACCACGGCACCAGCACGTATCTTGTTGCAGATGAGTAGGGACAGCTTTACAATATATCATAGCCAGTGGCGTAACTGACGGGGGGCAGAGGGGCGAAATGCCTCTTGGCAAGCTAAATGCAAAAACCGGTCTCCAACTTTGCTTATATTTCGGTTGGCATTTTTTTGTTTTTTAGTAGTTTTTGTCTCTGTGTGTTTGTCTGATTGTTTTCCAGTGATTTAGGGTTTTAGTTCAGCCATCCACATCCGGAATCACCATCATTTCTCAATTTTTTTCTGTGTGTCGGCTAGTTGACCCCGAGCAGTGGCCAGTGGCCACTTTTATTTAAGTTTACCACCCTGGCTCAAACCTTTGGTTACGCCACTGATTATAGCTGTGTAAAATAAGAAATGTAAAAAGGAGGATATTTTGACATTTCTGAATGTCCTCGGAGATGAGTTCATTTCTCATGAAAAAAGTGGACATATACTCCAAAAAGAGGGCGTATATGGTGGCTCAACTTAACAAGGTTACTCATATGCCACCTATGCAAATCTCAGTAAGGCCGATGCAAAATCTACCAGTAACGAGTAGAGACAAAAGCTAATGCGTTCTACGTGGCTTGTCCTTGCATTCACTAGACCAGGGGTGACGAACCTATTTGCTATTGCGGGCCACTTTGTCAGTTACCGCTGAGCAAGCGGGCCGCACAACTTTTTAGTCACACTATGAAACCTGTTAAAAACGACAAAAATTTTTCATCACCAGAAACAAACAACAAACGAAAGTAATAACTGCGGGTCTCGCCTGATTGCTTCGCGGGCCACACGAAATTCTTTTGTGGGCCGCATGTTCGTCACCCCTGCACTAGATTCAGATACCTGACCGACTTTCAGGAAAACAATAAGTGTAATAGTTGTTTCGTCACAAAATCAAATAATGTAGAAATGAAATACTGCCGTCTGGGCGGCCAATAATTTAATAGGGTCTACAAACAAACTTTCCTCGCTAATAAAAATTACTTAGTCGCACACACATGTTGTACATATGGCAGTACACATGAACATGTTGGGGGCCCTGTTTGGTGGGGGGCCCTGGGCCCAGGCCCATTGCCCCCCCTAAATCCGGCGCTGCATACACAAACACACGTTTAATCGAAGCAGAGCAACAAGCTTGCTCTAAGACATCGAAGTGGGTCTACAGAACTTGCGCGCATATAACATGTGGATCTTGTCTAATTCATGAGCGACTGGTTGACGTATGCAGCTGGTAATGTAAAGGCTATAGAGTCCCTCAACGCGTTTGAAAAATGTTTGGATTTTATTTCAGTGACCGCTATGAAATGCGACTGCGGTAGCATTTTTGTACGCTACTTGCACTAAACTTACTTCTCAAAAACGGTTAGGATTTTAGCTAGCCATTTGTAGTATCAACAATGCAATTTACAAATATGATGTAGACAATATTTAAAATGGGGAAAGTTACATATGTCCTGTATAGTAAACAAACTTGCATATCATTGACCCACTCAGTCTGCACAAAGTGTGCATTTGCGAAAACGAAGCTACAATTGATTTAATTATCACTACGGCTCTTCACTAAAATGAAGAAATACTGTACTTGTCGCTGCAGCCTAACACAATGGTTGCTTCTTTTATTTAGCCCAGTGGTTCACAAAGTATGAGTCGAAACCCAAACAAGGGTGGCAAAGTGTCAAAAAATGGGTTGCGCCGAGGTGATCCAAACCGGAGTTGCGTATTTCTAACGTTACCACTGCTTGTGTGTGTCTGCCTGCAGCGTACATACTTGAGAAAAGAGTAGATTACTCACATTGAAAACGACTTAGCAACTTACTGCCAAAAGTCATCCACAAATTGACTATTTTTTCATACATTGTTTGAAACTTAAATCGCGAGATGTTCACCACACGCAGATTTGGGTCGCGCTCCAGAAAGGTTGGGAACCCCTAATCTAGCCATTCTTGCGTAAGCAGTTGAAGTTCTTTTTGAAATCCATTACTTTTTAATAAAAAACGCCAATCGATTGAGAAAAAATTAAATTTAGTTTCATTTCAGTCACATGCGCTTTATCGAGAAAACAGATTGCAAGCTATTTGTGACTAATGGCAGTGTCAATAATACCCTCAGTATGGGCGTCCGCAGGGGGGAAAAACGTGCATTTTCCCCCCTGGAAATTGGAACTAAGAAGCAAAAATTTCTAAAAAACGTGAAATCAGCATTTTAATTCTGATCAGTTGGGTTAATTGCTACTTAAATTCCCAGTGGAAAATTAAAATTTTTCAAAGACACGTATTGTCAAAAGCGTTCCGTAATTCTTCCAATGTCAGAATGAGAACGAATGCTTTTCGCGAGGAGGCAATTGCAGACCATAACGTGGAAGAATACTAAAATAAATTTTAAGACTACTGGAGGAGTTCCAAGCCAGATATGAGCATTTCCAAGAGTTAAAACTATGCTTTGCGTTCCTTGTAAATCCATTCAATGTTGATGTAGTCGGTGATGGCCGTCCAGTTCACCAACCGTTTGTCACACACTTGACTGCTGCATAAATTAAACTGGCCGAAATGCAAAAAAATCTGTCTCCAAAAAAAACTTTAGTCAATGCCACTCTACAGTTAATTTCTGGCAACAGGTTCCAGAATGTAAATACACAGAATATAAAAGACCAGTGTACAACTCATTTCTATATGGAGCACGACATTATTGCTGCGAATTTTTTTTCTCTGTAATGAAGTTCGTAAAATCAAACCATTGTTAAACCCTGAAAAATGAACACTTGGGAGAATTAATTCGCACATCTAACAACGTACTGTCCAGATTTTCGGGGTCTAGAAAATCAAGCAAAAACTTAATATTGGCAATGTAAAACTTCTTTACAGTATTTGTACTGAAACTGCGAACTGGATTTGCGACTCGCCGGTGTTTTTGTTTTTTTGCAAATGACTCTTCCATTAAACAAGGTTGCCCACCCTGGTTTGTACTATGTGTAAAGAAGCCAGGACCGTTACTAGGGTCGCAGGGGGGAGAAGCCCCCGTTGGTAAACGTTTCGCCTCCCCTGGAAAAACGTGTTGGACAAAATTTAAAACTATTGGACACGGTTCAAATTTTTTTGACCCCTCTCAGAAAATTATCCGCACCCCCTGGTGTTTTAAGCTGGTTACGTGCTTGAAAGAAGCATGTGTGAAAACGAAGCACTGCTGCCAAGAAAGCGCATTTTTGGAACCAATACTCCCTCTAAACAGGGCGGATTCAGCAGGGCGATCGCCCACCTTAAAATCTAAGAAAGTAACTTATTCACCATGGTTTTGTACTTTCGTCATGTTCGAATTGCCTTATTATTCGCGATATAAGGAAATTCTGTTGTCTATTGTTTAGTCACAGCAGCGTAGTGAAGTATACATCATCTCACCTTACAGTGCCAAGCCGTTATGAAACGAACTGCCACTGAAATATCCCACCCTGACGTTACTAGCTGGATCCGCCCCTGCCTCTATAGAGCGAAACTGTGCAGTACCACCAGTCCATTTGCACAGTGAAATCTCATTCTCGCGCACTTGCAACCTTACAAAACATTGGAAAAACACGAAAACAAGGAGAAGGTATTTGAATTAAATGTGTATTTTGCTCCTATTTTGATAAGATTTTGTGCGTATTCTAATATTTCACAAAGTTTGTAATTCATTTAGAACTCTGCTAACTCAGGCTTGAAATATCCATTCTCACTAAAACAAACATTTTCTCAATGCAAAATGTTCTTATAGGGAAAACACTGTATGTAGCTGTTGCCGTAACATTGGACATTTTCTTTTTGTGTACGTCCATTTGCGTTGCATCGCCAACAAACTGAAAATGGTAAGCAAAATGTCGACTTTGCCCCCTCTTGAAGAATTTCTGCGGACGCCCATGCCCTCAGCACTTCAGAAGCATCTTCCTACTTACGTTAAATTTTGCTGCTGAATCTTCCCGTGGCAGCTGAATGATTTCAAATTTAGTGTAAGATAGGCAACTGGCAAAAGTTGTAACACCTTCAGACTATGTGCAGGTCGGACTCTGATTGCTTGACAAAACTTTTTAGTAGCAGGCAAGTTAATGGGAAAGCACTGATGAAAAAGTTAAGGCTCCACATAATTATGATTGAACCGTCACAGTACATGTTTAATCATCACAAATAAATATCTAGAATTAATGTTATTGTTGCTAAACAGTATCCATTGCGTAATTGCGTAATAAAAAAGACTGAAGCTGGGTTGCCTTGTAGACAAAATTTGAGCTTTAAAGCATGAAGCATATATCACCATCATATTCATGTGTTGAGTTTTAAAACTGTACAAAAGCAAAAAAGGATGTTTATTTTAGGTATTGGCCGAAACTGTGGATCTCGGCCCAATTGTGGGCCGTTTAGCACTTTTTATTGGGCCGCGCAACAATTTCTATGTTGTGGTTGCGTAGGCTAAAACGGTAGGCTACTGTAATAACTGGATCATTGATTTTTTGACGCTTGTCATTATAGAGTTTATGACATTATCATAGCATTGTCATATAGCCTAACAAATACCTGAATACTGCACAAGTTTGAAATTGGGCCATCAAAAATAAGCATGGGCCTTTGCTTGCGACTGAAAAGGCGTTTTCGGCTACCATAACGAAAGTTTGACGAGCACTGAGTTAATGCTGCGGCTGATGCTGCAGACAAGGGTACATCATACAATGTTTGTAGCACGTCAGCGTTATCAGAGAGGAATTTTTCCATGGTCTTGATATGAAGCTTACATCACCATTAGGTGGGATACAACAAACTGGTGCGACAGAAGCAGCTGAGAAAAGTGTTACTCCTTGTTTTGGTTATTGATTGCAAGAGCTTAAATACACGTTTGTATTTCATTATCATAAACTTCCACAGGGATCAAACCTCAGGTAAAGGACAGCCATGATATGAGTTCTCCACCATTTACACTGTACACAACGTTTGAGTGATCGTGGACAATCAGTAGGCTAAACCATACTGCTTGGATCAGGTTCGACTAAAAGTTGAAGTAGGACAGGTTCCGTAAGCAGTTACATTGATTTGCACTGAAGCATATCTTAGGCTCACACGCCAAAAGCCTTATTAACCTGAAAATATTTGGCCCAACTTTCGGGATTGGGGGGGGCAATTGCCCCCTTTGCCCCCCTCTGTCTGCACGCCTACAGTTAAGAGACGTTTGGGCGAGTTTATGGGAAATTTGGTGCTCGGAGTGCTTTGATTTGAAAAATGCGCCCGTTTTATTATTGGAGGTCATTTCCTCTGGAGTTTTTTCGGGCAGGTTTCGGGAAATTTGGGCAGAAATCTTTCGCACTCCCCAAAATTTGCCTGCTCCTGCACCTATGATTTGCAATACTTTTTATGAGGTAGGTAGCTCTTGAAACTCATCGGTGCACCATGCCTCATGCTTTATCCTGCGTTATTTGCAATTTTGTTTGGACAGCTACGTTTCCTCTAGCCCACCCCGGGGTTTTTAAAGTGTCGCTCGCTGAGACATTTTACATGGCCCGCGGCTTTGGCTTCAGATTCTGTTACATACGACCTATCAAAGCGTGGATTACGCTTTTGTGTCGGAGCGACGGCAGTTTCACGCTACCCGCTTACGGTTGTGTTTTGATGTGCTGATAGCAAATATGATTACGAAAACCGAGGCAAAGGAGTGTTTGTTCTTCAAATCTTAGGCGAAATGACAGACTTAGCTGACCTGACCTGCCCCAAACGAACTCTCGAAATAATCTGACGCCGTTTGTGCGACTGCAAAAGCAAAAAGAGCCAGAAGGGACTTTCACTCACGATACCGTCCTTCCCGCTGGCCCACGGACGCCTTCATATGGTCAAATTTGCCCTCTTTGAACAAGTTTCTGTTGAAGGCGCACAGCGACAACGAACGGATTTGAAATGACATAACTGATCCTACGGTGGTGCAGCACGCTGTGTTTAACCCGGTAGCCAAATTTATTGTTCGTCCTTTTCAGGGGCAAAAGATTTTGGTACATTTAGTGCTGTCTTGTACCATGACTTCATTCTGACAAGCATTTGATGCAAAGTGCCAACTTTCCTAGCTCGGCGATTAATTACGCCTTTGTCTCTCGAACTGAACGCCCTAGGCTTGCTGTTTTGAAGATCCCTTGTGTCCATTAGCACAGTTTTGAGACAGGGCTGACCGTACGACTTGTTTTTCTGTTTCTCCTCTTGCAAAGCGTACCATAATGTTTTCGATCCCTCGATTTCCCGGTTACTAACGTTTTCGGCTCTAAATTCTTCTATTCGAAACAGCGAGCTTTTTGATAAACTTATAAACCGAAAATCTAAAATCTGAGATGTGGAACCCACATGTTTTTGGTACGCACACTTTGTAGTTTGTTGTTGGAGATTTAGCGCGCAGTTGCAATTAGCCAATCGGTGTTGAAGTTATAGTCGGATGGTAGCCATGGGCTTGAGCTGCGTGTTTAAATTACTAAAATAATTGCAATTATGTGCTTGGCTTATTGTTAATTGTTTGTCGCAATTGGTTGAACGATAGTGAAGTTTGTTCGCTCAGATTAAGCCGCACTGATAGAACGCTTAGTTTTGTTTCAGAAATTTTATTCGACGATCAATCGTTATTGATGTTTTCCGGTTAATGTGACAAGCAGGGGCGTAACGCGGTGGGGCAAGGAGGGCACAATTCCGAACCACTTCCGGGGCACCGAAAAGTCCTGACAATGTCGCAAGAACTTTATTCAACAGCACATTTGCTTCCGAAAGATTTTAGGTTCGAACATAGGGGGCGCCAAACTTGTTTCTTGCCCCGGGCGCCATAGACGTCCGCAGAAATTTTTCCAGGAGGGATCAAAGCCGACATTTTGCTTATATTTTTCAGGTGACTAATGCTGACGATCAAGTCCGCAACCAGCAACAAGAAAATATCAGCTGGTCGCGATCATATGACGATGCAATGCAAATGGACGTTAACAAAAAGCTCTGCGCTTTTTACTAAACACACAGGTGTTGGAGAAGGCAGTTTTTCGGTGTGCAAAGGATATCTTGCCCGAATTTCCCAAACTTGCCCGAGAAACGTTTATGCAATAAACTTTCTGTAGCTAGTGTTACATTATGCTTTTATCTATCATGTTGCCATAGACTGGAAAATTTGGTACTTTAAATTTGGTTCCAACTGAAAAAAGTACGCTAGGCTGTGCAAAAACATTGTCAGAAGCCAGCTGGCTCAATATTCTTGAGGATCCTTCACACAATTTTGAGGTTTTCCATCGAGCTGTTGCTGTGAGCAAGGAACCCCAGACTAGAGGTTGCAGCCAGGGGGGAAACTTAGCTGAAGGGGCCCGCTGTCCTGGCTACCATAGGCGGCCCACTCGCCAACACTCAGAAAACAGTTGAAAAATGATAGTGAATCCGGATGTGGATGTCTAAAACACCCCGGAAGCTCAAAAAAACAACTTGCTGAAAACCAAAAAATACTAAATATCAAAATATAAGCTAAATGGGAGCCAGGCTTTACATTTAGCCTGCCAGGGGGAGGGCTCGCGCGTCTGTCCATCCCCTGTTATGCCACTGTTGATATATGTGGCATGTATCATAATATCCAATTATTTATATTATGACTACGCCGTAAATCTGATCACATTGACTTCTCAACATCACATATATGCAACAAACAGTATGGCAACTGTGTTCATCCAAACACTGTAATTAGAATTAAAAACTGAAGCTTTTTTGTACTTACGTGGCATGGACTCTACTAATACGAAGTAGATGCCCTGTATCATACTCGATTACCTCCGTGTCCAATTAATAAAGCACATACAGTAAATGAAATGCTTTCTTTTGCCAAATCTTTCAAATGAGTCAGCTATCTACTGTATTCATCAACTCTCACAAAACTTTTAAACACGAAGTTACTAGAAACAGTTGTTGATTTCACATATATTTAATGTGTTTCGTATAATGCAACAAACTTTTATTTATACACATTGAATAACAAGGAAGTATAATTTTATTAATAACGTTGTAAAAGTAAGAAGCATCTTTTCCCAAATGTTTCGAGATTTCGCATAAATTTTTGACAAATGTAAACTTTTGGGGATGCTCTTGCAGCCCCTACAACCCAGCTCCTACACCACAACGAAAATTCCCGAAGTTACGGCAACAGTCACAAAATTACGTTTCGTTGGCGCATTAATGCTTCTTTTTCTTTCATACTTCTTTTTACACAGTATACAGTTACACTACGCGGCTTATCGCTGTCAGCAGTCACTGTCTTGCTGCATTACCTACCAAATATGTCTTCTGTCACCAGTCACACTCGGCAAAACGCCTTCCGTAACTTCAAGTGAACACTTGAAGAATCGTTGTCATATTATTGTTACGTAATAAAGACCAACAGTAGAACAATCTGCTCGCAAGTTTTGTAACCTGCCTCTGCAGGCAAAGGAGCAAACATGAGTGAATTGCAAGCTCATCACTGCATGACATCAGAACAGTGAACACGGCTCTTGTGCAGTGTGAGTGTAATACTGGCAAATAAACTGTCATTGCAAGAATTAAACCAATTAATAGAAATGAAACTGCTGACTTCAGGTTTTCTATAAATTTTTGTTTTTTAGACCCAATTTCCAGGGGGAAAATGCCCATTTTGTTCCTCCTGCGGACGCCCATGGCCCCTAGTGACAAGTGTTTGTGCTGATCGCCTTCCCTTCCTTAGGGAATATGAGGCTGCTGTTCTGTTGATGCGTAGAATTTGAGAGGTGTCAGGAGAGGCGAAAGGTTGTCGGATACGCGCTGAAGAACTTTTTGAGTGCCAGCTCTCCACGGTCCGAAACAAAGGCTAGCACCAAGGGCGTACGCAAGGTGGGGGGTTTGGGGTTAAAAAAAACCCCTTGAGCTTGACATTTTACAAAAACTTTATTGCATGCACAAAGGAGATTGATTGTTTTTGCATACTTTTTGTTTGTTTAATTTGTCGACTTAATACAAACACCACAGAATAAATTTGCATGCAAATTGCAAGGAACATTGTAAATGGGCCAAAAAGTAATAATTAGGTTTTGGTGGGAATATGGGTTACCGTCTGCGTCCAGAAACCACTTTTTGCGTCCAGAATCTCACCACTTTTTGCAGACCTTTCGTCCACTACGCATGTTTAAGATTGTGTTCCGCGATAGTTCAGTTTATCCGAAACAATTGTTTTTATTTTGTCTGCTATGGCTGATCAGCGCAAGCATTGACCGCATTGGTTACATTACCAATTTCTGTAGCATGTTCCACGAGCTCAAAAACAGCAGTTTTTAACATAGAAGCATTCAGGCATTTAAAAATGTCTCAGCAGGGAAAAAGGAAAAAGAAAAGTTAGCTGGACTTCTATACATAACAAAAAATTGAAAGTTTTCTCGCGTAGGCCTACTTTATGCGCTTTCTCAACTCATGTGTAAATTAGCAAGATTAGATCTTGCAAACCGGTGTTAAGTGAAATTTCTGACCTCGCGCCATTGTGCGCATGCACAAAGTCATATTCTTCATATCAAATACGCTGCGAAAACTGACTATTAGGGCTTAGTTTTAGGTAAATGTGTCGGGTTAAGGTTCGGATTAGGGTTAGTAAAAGAAATTAATTGAGGTCTGAGACTAAGCCCAATATTTTTCAGTGGTTATAGAAATTCCTGTACTGTAGTTTGTTGCGGACATCTGACATCTAACCAAAAAGTTTTATCTTACACAACACACATCAAAAAAGTAATAGCCAAACTTTATTTCTCTACTCTGAGAAGCAAAATGACTGACAAACAATAATAGGTCAGAA
>Ga0210059_1006700_pt1 | contig 18444 bp, 9 predicted proteins | sample Ectturendosymbi2_FD_188042 | JGI IMG/M metagenome (GOLD analysis project Ga0210059, IMG submission 188042) | Ecteinascidia turbinata endosymbiont from Florida, USA - Sample 2 (SPAdes) (version 2) | ecosystem: Host-associated > Tunicates > Ascidians > Unclassified | place: Key West, Florida... | reverse complement strand
AGTAAGAAGCGCTGGGATAGGTCTTGCTTGTCTCAAGGCTGGACACGTACTAACACCGGTTGTGTAATGCCCTACTGTATGGTTATCCATTTTCTGTGCTTTTGCGAATGACGATACAGCTGTGGAGGGGATAAACTGCTATGTTCCTCCCAGTGTTGGCCATGTGCTAACACCGTTTCTGTAATGTGCGCTGATGTATAGCTAACCACTTTTTGTGTTCTTGTGTCTGTGATATGGACCATGAGTCCGCAATAAAATATCATTATTATTATTATTATTATTATAATATCTTTATTTTTACATGTGTGGCTTGCACACATTGTCTACATGTTGAGGTGACAGAGGAATCACAAGAAAATACTGAAATCATGAGGCGCCACGAAGCACACGGAAGGTTTTTGTTGCTATGCAAAGACACCTACTGATGAAACGTAGGCCTATATCGAAACAACGCACCAACAACTACTGCAGGTAGTCACTGTCACACAGGATCGTTAAAAAATGGAGGAAAAATAAAGATTTGTACCAGATTTAATCAGCTGCAAGCTAACAGAGAACGCATGTGTGTATAGTTTGTACTTTATATCGTGATCACCATTTTTACGTTATGTGCTAGGGAAATTATTATCTAGTGACCTGTGTACTGATTTAATGTCTGAACCAAACCATAGGTGAATGAGAGTGAATACAAATATTTACCAGATCTTGGCTGCAGGTTTAGCAGCCCAATATTTTGTGTAGGCCTACTCAGTTTCGTACATAATCCCTATTGCCTATAATACCAGTGCACAAAATGTATTCAAGCAATAAAAATTGCATTTAAAACAGATTTACATTATTGTAACGGAACTATTTACTGTGGTGCAAGCTAAGTCTAGTGCGTTATTTGCGTGTGGGAGTGAAAACGTTGTACAATATAGGCCAGTGATGGCGAACTTTTTATAGTCCGAGTGCCTAGACGGTGACCCTAAACTCACGTATTCCAAAGTGCCAACACGGCAATTTAACCTGAATGGGCTAACTGAGGTTATGGGTTAGAAATTACAACTTATGTATTAACATCTTTTTTCTTAAAAGAAGAGCACAAAAACAGAATTCCAAGACTTTCAGTACATAGAATACATAATGTTTTCCCATTGCATTCTGTCACTCCAAATCAGGGCCGTCGCCAGCGGGGGGGGCAGTGGTGCCCGGCCCCCTCATTTGAAATCGGTGTCCCCGAATAATCATGGAATAATCTTCAACTATCTTTTTTGCTTTTTTCGCTACACTCATTTTTGGTGTTTAAAACTTGGAGTCTACGAAAACACACAATTTAAAAAAAATGAAGCACCTATTTTAAAGCTATCTCTATGCAAAAATGGCTAACACTACAACATAGATATTCCCCTAGTGGTGCTCAAAAATTTGTTCAATCCCCTTTTTTAAAAGGCATCTAGACTAGATGCCATCACCGCACCCTGTGACGGAGAGTTCTGCGCGTTAGTTACATGCTGGAAAATTGTGCTCACAGTGTACACGCTATACCAGGGGTTCCCAACCTTTCTCTGACCATGTACCCCTTCAACATTCCGACAAATGAGCATATATCCCTTAAGCACAAAAGTCCAAAGCATCATTTGTTGAGGTTGTAAAAGTCCAAAGCATCATTTGTTGAGGTTGTATCGCACTTCGCCACTGTTAAGGCAAGGATTCTATAGAGACAATCAGATGTACATATCAAGCTAAGTTAAATCAAACCTAAGAAACTCAGAGACTGCGAGAAGGCAAGGATCGTGACTGTGGATTAGTCATGTCAGATGTATCTGTATCGTACAAGTCTTGTGTTGCACATCTGGCTAAATGTACCACTTTATTTGCTGAATTTAAATGCTTTGACTAGATTCCGCCCTTTGCAAACAATTGAATGAGAAAATATTGAACCATGTGAGTAGTATCTGCTTGAGAGAAACGTTTCTGTCGATGAAACTAAACTGTTTGACAAGTAGGCCTAAATAAGGAATTTGTTTTGTGTATTTTGGCTGAAACATCGTCCACACTGCACGTCCTACTTCAATGCTTAAAACTTACCAATAGGCCTAATTGTTATTTGTCTTGTTAAGTGTAGATAATACCCTCAAGTAAGTGACAGTCGTAAGTTGTCCTCCCTTGTTGCGATGAAAATGTGGCAGCCTGATTGAGCTTATTAATAAAAAAAAGATTTGTCAGCAGTGGATCGTCATCTTCACAAGTGTAGAGCTTATCCAAGTGGTTCTAAAGACGTAAAAAGCGAAGGAGGCAAAATGAGAGATGAAGAAGTTGCAGCCAAGTCAAGAAACATTCAAGTGACTATTTTACAGTGGTAGCGAAGTCCAGCGGAGACATTTCTGCGGAACCTTTTAGAGGACAAAAAATCGAAAACATGTTGTAACAGACTTAGATCTAGGTAACGATGAAAATAGACCTGGTTCAACAAGCAGTGCAGTAGCAGAAGAACGTCAAGATTATCATTGGAAAACACGATAGATGAGATGGCTTACACTATCACTGGATGATATAGGTCTCTGGTGTAGCAGTCACGCTAGCGCAACCGCTACATGTGAGCAAAGTCGGGCAAAGCAAGGCAGAAGGGAAAGACCAAGCAAGCGACACTTATAAGTGACTTCCATGCACATGGAAGTAAGAGCTCGATTTGGCCGATTCTTCTGGCGCGGAATTAACATCAATGACGTCACAATCCATCCTTCCCGAGGTTCGAGGATCAAACCCACACTGAAGGTGTGCGAACACAACCGGGCCGCACACGCTTCACTGGGCCTTCTGGCCAGCCAATATACCGGAAAAAATGCGGGAATATTGGTTAAATATCAAACAAGTTCTTTCTGACATTGTGGTGGTGAAAAGTCATTGTCAATCCATGATGTTCCACAACACAGAAACGACAGCAACCTATCACGGAAATGTACCACAAGTCTTATTCGTCACCAGAACCACAATAGCGAATTAGTTGACAGACGCTGGCATCGTTTTTCTCCTTCACATACTTGTGTTAAATGTTTCACTTGTAGACTGGTGTGTGCGGATACGAGTAAATGTGCGCATTGCTTATTAAAAAGGAATCTTCGACTGGAAGCACGCTCTTGAACGCCTGAGGAATCACGAGCATTCAATGCAACATATAGATGCCACGATTACATTTAGTCGCAGATGAAATTTAAATCACTATGAAGAATTGATACAGAACTAGCCAGTCAGGTCAATCAATACGAACAGTATCGGGAATCGCGTCTGCCTGCAACGTTTGGTTTCTGTGGTAACTTTTATTGCTGAGCGAGGACTAGCCTTTAGAGATAATGAATACGTTGGATCGCCCAGAAAGTCTTTCCAAAAAATTTTCAAAACTTTTTTCAAGCAGATATTTAAAAAGGAAGATGCGATGCTTCTAGCGATTGGTTTTGCAACAGTTTTACAAATCGCTAATGATTGTCAAATACCATGTTGCATCATAAAGTTTTGTTACAGTTGAGTTAACAAATGTGACGTCACAAGATTACGTCAGAAATATTAATGATATGTGGAAATACAAGTGACTTCATCGATCATCTCCTACCTGAACATTTTGTATTTGCACATGGGGCTTCCCACCACGTCTGGGCCCCATGCCTCCCACTAACTAAATCCGGCGCTGCATGTACCCCAGGTTGGGAACCTCTGCGCTAGACAGTTGGTAGCAAACACGAGATTGTACGTGTAATCACCACATAAATTTGAAGTTAGTTTCGATTAATCAACAGATCGCTAATGTTACTATTCTCTCCAATGCTACTGTTCGTAAACTTCATCTTGATTAATTGGTTACTCTGATGTAATAATGTTAAAATGTCGTCCTTGCCTGTTTCGCCCACAGTTTAGCTTAGGCTTTACCACTGAAACTGCTTCAAAAATAAAGCGAAACATTTGGTATGTATGTTGCTTGCTAGTGTTCTGGCTCTACCCTTCCTTCTTAGAAATAAAGAACGTCCATAATAACCTCGCGTCCAAAACCATAATAGTGTTACCAAAAATAATATTATAACTAGCGGTAATGTTATCAAAGGGGAGAGTCTCCGAAGTTACATGCTGGGTAAGTGGGTATTCTTGACTGAGCACTGGGAGAGTAACTAGACTTCCGACCCTTAGCAGTGCCTTTTCAGATGGCTGTCCCGATCTTGGGAGCAGCCTGACCCAACGTCCCTCTACCTTTCTGGAAACGAACTCTGTACTGGAGCGACATTGCGCGTGCCCGCAGAGAGGGCTGTGAGTGCCACCTCTGGCACCCGTGACATAGGTTCGTCATCATTGATATAGGCCATATACCGTATTTATTCGATTGTAAGCCGCGACATATAAAGTTTTTTTCATCGTTTTGTCCGGCATATTATCAAGGGCGGCTTATATTTTTTATTTTTTTACCTAATCGAAAGATATGAATGACGCTTAGTCTTCCTTTGGATACGTTTTTTATCGAAAAAACGCTCTTTTCACATTCTATTCTCTTCAGCATCACCTGCACATCCCTCACAGGAGGGATTATGATGAACAGAAGGCAGTTGTGGTGGTGCAAGCATCATTACCAGGGTTACGAACAAATGCGAAACGTGCTAGTACGCGAAGGTATCTCACAGGCCTAGGTAACCCATGTTAAGTGCGGCTTACAATCAAGGACGGCTTACATTAAATGTTTAACACCATTTCGTGCGGCTAACATTCAAGGGCGGCTTACAATCACGGGCGGCTAACAATCGAGTAAATACGGTGCTTGCGATATTAGTCATTATAAAATATGGCCATAACCGCCACCGGCCTTAGCTACTGAGATATTTGATGCGTGAAAACAGATTAACGTTTGTTAACGCATTCTCGCAGTACATGTAGTCATTTACGTAAGATATTTTACGCGCCAAGACAACAAATTAAAACCCTCGAGGCAATCTCATCTTGAGATAAATCGGCCTGCGTATCTTGCAACAAACAAGTTGCGTTCCACGTAACACGCCGTTTGTTTGTTGCTGCTCTAAACATCTTTTCATAGGAACCGAACACACCGGTCCAAATTGATTACATCTACGGCCCAAACTTACACTGCTCAGAACACATTCCTGAAGCTCGAAATATTCTTATACGATCAACTTTACCCATCGTCTGTGAAATCGGCAAGTTTCTGCTCAAAGCTGCGTCAAATAAATAAATTAACAAACCATTCAAAATAGTCAAAAAAGTCTTCAACTCAGATGAGCTGAGCACGTGCACAACAATAATTCTCATATTGCTACAAATAGCCTATTAATATCAACCATCACTGACTTTCAACTGTATGATTTTTAACAGACTGCATCACTGCAATCCGTGAATTTCAAGCTAAAAATCGCAACACACTTCCAGAGCTCAACTTTCATTTTTCCAGTGGCAGATATTCCAGGTGTTCAAGGTGTTCAGTGAACACCTGGAATTGAAGAAAAGAAATTAAAAAAATCGGTTTTAGGGCATTCATTAGCGATTAATGCGAAGAACTGCCTTTATTTGTATTGTTTTCTCATGCAGCGGATATATCTCTTAACATGGCCGAACGATTTTTGCTTGTCTGCTCAAGCATGATTGCAGGTTGTTCATGAGCAACCGAAGTTAAATAAATAAACAAAGAAAAGGAAAAAGCCAGTGGAGCCAAACTACAGCAGCAAGGTTGTTCACCTAAAAAACTTGTTTACGTAATGCGTTGTTTTGCTAGCATTACCGCTGTACAGTAGAAGCAAGCTGTGCAGCAGGCTGGATTCCTTGTAGTGGACTTGTACAGATGGGTTTTGCTTCAGGCTGAAATAGCCTACTTTGGCTAAGTAGGTGATGTGGTTTGTCTGTGTGATGATTACTGTAACAGTTTGGACGATTTTTAAAATAAGCATGCACAAACTAAGCTGCATATTACTGACTTTGGTATTGATGAGCCTAGGCTCACGTGCAAAGCAGCCTAGCGCTAAAATGTGGAATGTTCATAGCAGTCGAAAAACGGACAGGCCTACTTCCTAACACGTAAGCCTGTCTAACCACAATATCATTATCAAGACTCTTCGCAGAGCGTCAGTGTTGAGCTCTGACAGTTGGGGCGTCATGGTTTCCATTTGCGTTGAGTTCTCCTGAACGTGTCTTGGCGGCTTGGAGGACGTGCTATTTGTTGCTTTGCTTACTTTTTGTCGTTGTTGCTCGTTGATTTGGCTAATTGTTGTCGAAATTTGTATGGGTTTAACGCAGTCTTCCTATTTCACGGAAGGTTTTGGAATGGTTTTACTTCCGCTGCTTCGGCTTCTTTATGACCCGTCGCGACCATCCATAGACCCACCGCATGGTTGTGTCAATAAATTCTTGCAAGCACGATAACCTACACCAGGGTTGCCAACAAGTCGATCGCCGAAGCTCAGCTGGTCGATCGCGCCTGATTTTGCATTGAATTGACAAGATAACTAAAAAGGACACTTTCAATCATTATCAGTATTCCAGAAAGTACATAAAATTCTCCATCAATTGGTTGGTCACGTATATTCTTTGGTGTCTCTTGTGGTGGCTGACCATAGGCTAGCACGGCAGATGCCGCGACGTTTTGTACAATGTTTTCGTATCATTGCGTGACAATCGTGATTTAGAGGGGCAAGAGACAATTTACTTTTTATCTGTGCATCATTTACTTAGGCGATGGTACACTGTGTTTCCACGCACAATACTCAAATTTGGCACTTTGTGCTTGTGACTTTATTACCGACTAGTCGATCGCGAGTTAGCAAGAAATTTTCTAGTCGATCCTAATCGAAGATAAGTTGGCCACCCCTGATCTACGCCACTTACGCATCCTGTAACCCACTGAACTGTTATTTGTTTGTTACGTCACTGTACACTTGGTAGTTTGCTTTGCTTGATTGTTCCTACTGTGACCTTTTCCTTTCCAATGTAAAGTGGGCAGCTGGGGTGGCAATTTTTGAATTAGGTGTTCTTAATTGGTAACTTTACTGTTTGTGGGTTTTCTTTTTATTCTATTTATACTTCATGCACTTCGCTGAACTGACGATGCCTACATGATCCTAGGCGAAATATACTCCGTAAGATCATAGTGTCTGATTCTTTGATGAGAAAGGATTTTTTCCATAGACAGTGTTACACGTAAGCCAGCAAATTATTTTGATGACTCTATGTCGAAAATGCTATTTATTTCTTATCAGTGAGTTCAGTTGAAAAGCTTTTGTCACGAGAAATGAAATTAATCAATTCTTATTTGTGCCCCATGCTGTCGACGTTCTAACGTACGTGCTGCGCGTGATTTGATGATTATGGTCAACTGCCAATCTGTTCAAGTGTCCGAATGGCTTGTGGTATAGGCGACAACCATCACGGCTGGTGAACCTTCACAGTTTTGGGCTTGTTGCTAGCCTGGTGAATACCCTACCAAAACGACCACCGTACGACACTGCATTTTTCACGCGCTGATTATCACGGTGGTTCATGACATGTAAACAAAATTAATGGCTTGTGCAAGCTTCAGAGCCAGGCACTAGAGCAGAGTTAATTTTTTTAGCGCAAACACTGACAGGTGACAGTGTCACATGAGTTTAGGTCAAAGCAATGGGACACCGAAAAAAACAGTAGTGTTAGGTTGTCTAGTGAAACACCCCTCGACAGTCACTTAGTTTTCTTATCAGGGTTTCAAGGCCGAATGAACGTTTATTAATCCGAAAACACACGAAAACAACAACTTACTGAAAACCAAAATAATTTTAAAACCGAAATATAAGTTAAGTGGGGGACTCCATGTCCATCTGCAACCAACTGTTGTTCTGAAACGTTTTTTTGGAAATTCTCTGACCGAACTCTGTTTAAGACATTTGCAATCATTTCTGGTTGCCAAGTTCAGAATATTGAGAAGTCCAAAGCATCATTTGTTGAGGTTGTATCGTCTTTCGTCACTGTGAAGGCAAGGATTCAAAAGAGACAATCGGATGTACATATCAAGCCAAGTTAAATCAGCACTAAGAAAACTCAGAGACTGAGAGAAGGGAAGGATCGTGACTGTGTATTATTCATGTCAGATGTATCCAGGTCAGTAAACAGGGGGGGTTCCCCCCTGCAAAATTTTTCGCCCCCATGGAAAAATGTGTCGGACATAGTTTAAAAAGTTTGGGCACCTCTCAGAAAACTTTTCGCCCCTCGTGTTGTCCCAAGCTGGTTACGGGCCTGGATCAAGCCCGTAACCAGCTTGGGACACCAGGAGGGGCGAAGAGTTTTCTGAGAGGGGCCCAAAATTTTTAAATTATGTCCAGTAGTTTCAAACTATATCCAACACATTTTTCCAGGGGTGCGAAAATTATTCTAGGGGGGTATTTGCCCCCCTGCGCCCCCCTGGTTACGGTCCGGGCCTGGATGTATTTGTATTGTACAAGTCTTGTGTTGCACATCTGGCTAAATGTACCACTTTATTTGCTGAATTTAAATGCTTTGACTAGATTCCTCTGTTTGCAAACAACTGAATAGGAAAATGTTGAACCATGTGAGTAGTATCTGCTTGAGGGAACGTTTCTATTGATGAAGATAAACTGTTTGACCAATACCAAAACTTGTTTGAGTTCGTACAAAAATAGCGTCAAACAAAGGCAATTTATTGTAAAATATTGGAACATGAAAGTTGGGCGAAATCTTTTGCAACATGCAATACCATTGAATGCTTCAGCGAATTGACAAAGATTGCGCAGTTTAACTTCAGCGTTATGGCTCATTACGCTAATGTGGAACGATTTTTTCCTTGATGCGGCCAGAAACCTAAGAGAACGAGAAATCTTTCTGATTGAACCAGTTTCTACTCTAGAAGCTGGTTTGCAATTTAAAACATCTTTCATACAATTGGTTTTATAATACTGTTAAAGGCGATTTTACATTTTTTAGAAATTTAAGGAAACTGCAAAATATTCATGGGCTAAATAGGACAAGTAAATAAGGGTTTTCTTTTGTGGGTTTTGACTGAAACATCATACACACTGGACGTCTTACTTCAATGCTTAAAATTTATCAATAGAACTATTTGTAATTTGGCTTGTTAAGCGCAGATAACACACGTAAATGACAGTCGTAAGTTGTCCTCCCTATTTGCGATGAAAATATGTACAGAAGTGGGGTCGTCATCTTAACAAGTGTAGAGCTTATCCAAGTGGTTCTAAAGAGGTAAAAAAGCAAAAAAGGCAAAAATGAGAGAGGAAGACGTTGCAGCCAAGTCAAGAAACATTCAAGTGACTATTTACAGTGGTAGTGAAGTCCAGCGGAGACATTTCTGCGGAGCTTGCAAGAGAACAGAAAATTGAAGAACATATGTGACAGACTCAGATGTAGGTAACGATGAAAATAGACCTAGTGTAACCAGCAGTGCAGTAGCAGAAGAACATCAAAATGTATCATCAAAACACACGATAGATGAGATGGCTGACGCTATCACTGGAGGCAACGATATCGGTCTCTGGGCCCTCTGGCCAGCCAATGTACCGGAAAAAAATGCGGGAACATTGGTTGAAATATGAACCAGGTTCTTTTTGTCATTGTGATGAAAAGTCATTTTTGAAACATGATGTTCCACACATCAAAAAGACAGAAACTTGTCACGGATATGTACCACAAGTTTTATTCGTCGCCAGATCCATAATGGCGAATTAGTTGACAGAAGCTGACTTTGTTTTTCTCCTTCACAACCTTGTGTTAAAAATTTCATTTGCAGAATGATGTGTGCGGATACGACTCAATGTGCGCATTTTCATATTGAAAAAGGAATCTTTGACTGGAAGCACGCCCTTGAGCGCCTGAGGAGCCACGAGCATTCACTGGAACATATAGATGCCACGATTACATTTAGTCGCAGATCTAATTAAATCACTATGAAGAATTGATACAGAGCTTAGCCAGTCAGGTCAATCAATCCGAACAGTATCGGAAATCGCCTCTGCCTGCAACGTTTAATTTCTGTTGTAAAATTTATTGCTGAGCGAGGCTGGCCTTTAGAGATGATGAAAAGGTTTGATCGCCCAGAAAGTCGTTTCAAAAAATTTTCAAAACGTTTTTGAAGCAAAATTTCAAAAAAAGAAGATGCGATGCTTCCAGCGAGCGACTGGTTTTACAACCGTCTCATAAATCGCTAATCTTGTCAATTACCAAGTTGCATCACAACGTTTTGTTACATTTGAGTTAAAAAATGTAACCTCATAACGTTACGTCATAAATATTAATGTTACATGGCACTACCAATGACTTCATCGATCATCCCTTACCGAAACTTTTTGTATTTGCACATGGGGCCTTCCACCACGCCTGGGCCCCAGGCCTCACACCATCTAAATCCGGCGTTGGTTATCAGACCACATGTTGTTCATAATGGCTGACTGAATGCCTAACCGGGACATTTTGATTGACTGACCGGGACAAAGCCCTTAAACCGGGTCTGTCCCAACTAAAACGGGACGTATGGTATGCTTACCTCTGAGCAACGGTGTTATGATGTCATCGTGATCAGCCAACCGTGGAACGACCTTTTTAATGAAGATGTTTTCGCAAAATAATTTCATGAATATCAAAAAGACGACAGTTTAGGGGGGTTTGGAGATGTTTGGGGTTACCAAGCACACCAAAGCCCCCCCCATGGCGATGAGACTGGACGTGGGCATAGCTCATGTGTCCCTACGTCAATGTTTATGACTAATAGTATGCTACTGTAGTGACTAATAGCAAGCTACTGTAGTTAGACAGTACCGCTACCACTCAGGGGCGGATCCAGCCAGTAATTTTAGGGGGGAGATTTCAGCAATACTTGGTAGTCAAGTCTCATAAAGGTTTCGCCACTGTAAGAGAGATGAAATATACTTCACAACACTGCTGTGACAAAATAATGGACGATAAAATGGCCTTTATTCGCGAATGTTGTTTTCTAAATTGTACAAAGTCATGGTGAATAAAGTTGCTATCGTAGGTTTTAGGGGCGGTGATCACCCCAATCGCTCCCCCTGGATCTGCCCCTGCTACAACTCGTAATTAAGAAAGGAAGCTCTGAAACAGAAATCCGAGCGGCGAGTGCAGGGGCAAAGTTATGTCAATCAAAGCAAACTCACAAGCGAATTGAGCTTCCAGTGCAATTACTTCACTCTTCTTAAAACGGCACTTTCGTTCGAAGAACAACTGTCTTGGAGAAAACAGCTAACATTTACAAGAACTGATTACCTTTTTCACTTTCGGTAACCGCAAGCGCAGACGTGTTCTTGATAACGTTTGGACGCACTTCCTATTCTGCTGTAGTGTTGTACCAAGTGTTACGGGTTAGCGAACAATGGTGCTAAGAATGTGTCTACACTCAGCAACCCTGTGGCTCTGCCTCCAATGCCGTTGCAAAACGTGCTGTTAAGAAAGTGTCTGTAATCCTGTGATTCAGCCTCCAACGCCGTTGCAAAACGTTCTGTTTTGTCTGTTTTTATCAACCTGCGTTGTGCAGACAGTGTGTGTTTGTAACTTGTATACTATGGACCAGGGCCGCAACCAACTGATATCCTCGGGGAGGGCAAAATGATGTAACTTGTTGCTGCACCATACAAATACATACGTTTGTGAAAATTTCGGGGGGAGGCAATTGCCCGATTGCCCCCTCTCTGGTTGCGGCGCTGCTAATGACTTCGTGTCTGCTTGCAAAATAAATTCAATTCAACTATCTACTTTATGACGTAATACACGAATAGAATCAGACTTCACAAGAGAGCAACCCGCCCACAGTTTCCCAAAAGCCCAATTTTATAATTTTTCTTTAATGCATGGACTTGGAATGCAAACTGTTCTTTATGAATTAGAAATGTAATGTACAAAGATTTTACAACTACCACGTCAAAGATTTAGAAACACTTATCAAACGCAATGTAATGCGGATAGTTCATTGATGAAATAGAAGCAAATAACCGCCCAATATAATGATAAACTGGAACGAGTGTGCTGGATGCCATTCACAATTTTTGGCTTGCCTAGTTAAGCTGCAGGGCAGCTTTAAGCAGGGTTGCGGAGTCGTAAGGAGTCGGAGGTTTTTGGGTGGAGTCGGATTCCTAACAACACTGAGAGTTGGAGTCTGATTTTTTGTGCGACTCCGGAAGTTCAATTCGATCATTTTTGCATCACACTCCTAAATTGGGAATTCCTGTTGAAATGGTACAATTTCTTTTGAAACTTTTGTTGAAACAGAGATTTCTTGCTATGCACCACGATTTCCATTGATTTTAACAGCCAAATTTCATTTCCTTTATGTTAAGGAGTCGGATATTTCGGAAAGTCGGAGTCGGAAATTTTGGAAAGGTCGGAGTTGGAGCCGGATATTTTACCTCCGACACCGCAACCTTATCTTTAAGTGTCCTTTACGCTCATGAACCTGTACTTGGAAGTAGTGATTTTTTACCTATTTACTCTCCAATATAGGCAAAACAGTGAAAAATTGGTGAGATGGCAAATGATAAAAGTACTTGCACGACCGACAAATAATGCGAAACAATTTTGTGGACAAAGGAAAGAAGGAAATTTTAAATATGAACACTTCACAAAATTTTGCGCTGGTTTGCATGAGGGTTTTGGCTTCCACTGATTCAACTTCTTATATGTTGTTATTTGCTTCAAGGTCGTAGAGTCAATTATATTTTGACAACATATTAAAATCTATGTTCATATCTGTAATCTATGTTAAAATCTACCATGAAGCAAAACTGCAAGCCTTTGTCACAACCCAGAGTTTTAAACGGGCCTCATTCTGAAACGTGAACCTGGCACGAACGCGAAGTCACAAGCCCGAACCCGACATTTTATTGCCGATTTAGGCCCGAAAGCTGAATTTACCAAGTGAGTCAAAATTTGCGCATCTGTGGGGTATCGGTGGTGTAGCAGAGTAAACACGACTAAATAATTCACAATCAGACATTTTTTATTGAACATTAAATCAACTCAGTTGCTTCCATCGTAACTGGTGACATCGTTGCACGAAAATTTTGTAAGCAGCAGAACCGTCGCTAGAAAGTTTGTAGGGAGGCTTGACACTGAAAATTTAATAAAACTCCACTGATTTATAGTGTTTCATTTTTCAATTTGGGGGTTTGCAGGCCCGCAGCTACGGGGGGGAGCATTCGAGGGCAGTGCCCCCCAAATTTCTTTTGTGTCCGCCCAAATTTGGTTGCGCCCAGAAAAATTTGTTTCAAACATATAGTAAAAGCAAAAATCTTGCCCCCCTAAAAATGTATTGTGCCCCACCAAATCTTGAAACCTGGCTACGGGCCTGGGGGTTTGGTGCTTTGTTTGGGGTCTAAGCCCAACAAAGCTCCCCGTGGCGACGGGACTGGTATACAGGCCCGATATCGTCCCGAAACATTTTGACAAACTTAATCCCGAACCGGGCCCGACCCGAAAAGCCCGTCCCGACTTACAACTCTGCCGCAGCCAACCAAAAATTTTGCACTGGATATACGTTGTTTGTGACATCGCATTGTGACGTCATATTCACGTTTTGGCGAAGTTTGTTGATGTAACATGCATATTTTTCTGCACGCACTCTCCTTACTCGTTGTACAATATGTCATTGTAGTGAACATGAATTATATCAGCGCTGCAAGTTAGGAGACCGGAGCAAAACAACAGCACTCAACGCTAAGCAGTTCATATCACAACTGCAAAAATATCCGTTAAAACAGGGGAGTAGACCACACTCAGTGCTGCGTCTGCGCAGTTCACAACTGCAAAAATATAAGGATGCGCGAATGTCTCGTCGAACAGCACTCGAACAGGGAAGGTATGCGGCTTGGATGGCGGACACCCAGTGTGGACAGTTTGAAACTTGCCAAACTACACAAGAATTGAGAATACGCATAAAGTACGCAAGAAAACTTTCGCTTTTTATTATGTGGCTGTTATGTGCACAACTACTGGCATCGGCGGATCCGGGATTTTTTTTAGGGGAGAGGGGTCAAGGACGAGTTCATCCGGATGTGTATTGACTGCATAGCAGTGAAGACCAAACTGCTCTGGTAACTTTTTTTAACAAACACGGTTAATAACCATAAACATTTTGGCTAAATCGCATTCTCACCATTACCCAGGCTTGCTGGGAAGTTTCCGGAGCAGAAGCGGCCTTCATAAAAATCAGAAATTATTCTCAAACTTATCTAACCTCAAAAAAGCAATTTACTGACTGTCGGAAAAGTTTTATTATTAGCAAAACAAACACAGGTCCACGCCGAAAAACGCGCGGGGCAGGATTAGAAGTGACACAAAAAATATACGAAAAAACACGAAATGCGACCAATAACCTTTGTCGGCAGTCTGTGCAAGATCCATACCGTGTTGTGTTCGAAAATTGCAGATGTTCATGGAATAGAAGTTCATGACGTTCGGACTTGGAAATTTGATTATTTTCGGAACAGTTTCCGATTTTTATTGCATAACACCAGAGTCGTAACGAGGGGGGCAAGGGGCACAATTCCCTGGGCGCCGAATCACTGCGGGGGCCAAAAAATTACAACAATGTCATAAGCACATTTTTCAAATTAGTACATTTGCTTTCGAAATGCCTCAGGTTTGAACATGGGGCCGCCAAACCTGTTTCTTTCCCCAGGCGCCATCTAACCTCGTAACGCCCCTGCACATCACGATTGTCCAGCCAAAATGGCGAAATTTGTTTACAAAAATACCTGCCCATCAGTGGCAAACTATCAATCACAACTATTTGAAACAAAATGCTGTTGATTATCGAAGTCATTTGACCACAGAAAATAACTTGAAGGTCGAACGAAAGGAATATTATTTCCAAAACAAGCACAACTTTCTTCCTCCCAAAAAAAAACGCTTGGGGTACGCCTAGAGACAAACATACCAAAAACTCGAGAGTAATAATTATGCTAGAACTTTGCCCTGGAAGGTGTTTATTGCATCATAAGGGCATTGAAAATGATCAGACAATATTTGGAAACATGAAGTGTGCAAAGAGTCAATGACCAAATTCTCATCCATTCAATTTTTTGTACGAAACGCGACTATATCGTGGTAACACAATTTTAGAAATACTGTACAGTAGTTTGAAAAAAAATTATTAGAGACAGCAGAATATTGGTCGATAAAAAAGCATCTGATTTCGTGCTGAGCTGAACTTTTGTCTAAAAATTGTTGCTGGCAGGCAGGGGTGTATTGCTAAAAAACAAGTGTGGAAACGCCGTTCCCACAACAAACATAAAGGAAGACTGATTCACCTACAAGAATTTCCACACTGGATCTTCCTGTTTCACTTTAGTGCTACGATGCTGTACACGAAATAACTTGTCATTTATTTATTTATTCTGCTCCAGGCGCTGCACGTAGAAATTGAAATGAAAAATCAAAATTTTTAGGTAACGTTACTAGTGTAAAAAGGTGTGGGAACGTCATCCCAACCCCACTACACCCCTGTTGGCAGGTCTGATGCTAATCAGCAGTCACCAGCATAGACTACAACTAATCTAACGCGCTTCATTTTTAGCGTACCTGACATGTAGATTACGTTTTGCGGTTAAGTTTACTGTTTTGAAGTTTACGCTGTCATTGATCGCTCCAACCTATCCTGTAGTTAACTACATTGTAAGTTCGTTGTGGCGTAGATTTAATGCCTTCGCTTAACTGCAGTAATAACATGAGTTGCACTGATTCATAAAAGCTTATAGCCTGTAGGAAAAAATAGTACGATCTGCAGCTTATTCGACTTTTGTCCACAGTCTGCTCAGTCCTGTCGCCACCGGGGGCTTTGGTGGGCTTAGCCCCAAACAAAGCTCCAAGCTCCCAAATTGAAACATGAAACACTATAAATCAGTGGAGTTTTTGTCAATTTTTAGAAATGTCAACCCCCCTCGCACAAACGCAAAGCGCCACTATTGAAAACTTTCTAACGATGGTTCTGAGACTGCTGCTTATTAATGAACTTTTGTCCACAAGAAGCCCAATCTTACCCAAATGAAACAAGAGTTTAAATACTTGCGTGCGCAGTGTCATGGTCAGCCCAAAATTTTGGGTGGGTCAAAATGTTTGACTTTACGCGAGCAACAGTAGATTGTTTGAAATATTGCCTCTTACAGTAAAGCACAAAATGTGTAGATATTCTAAAATCTGGAGGGGCCATGGCCCCCCTGGCTGCGCCTATGTACGTGCGGTTTGTATAACGTATATGTAATGTAAATACTTTATGTAAACGCTTACGTATTTATATAATGTTGGGAACATATTTTTATATAAAAACTTATTTATTAGACGTTTCATTTGTACAGTGAAATAAACACATTCAGACTGTCCAAAATCAACAAAACAAGCTTTGCCTTTAATATTTACGTCCCTATCCCTGCGCAAGAAATGGTTAATTTAAAGGCTATACAAAAAATCATCCCAATGAGCGTTTCTGTGTCGGGAACCATCGATCAAAAAACGTATCTGAAAAATTTAGGGGGAGGCTTCAGCCCCCTTATCCCCCCCTGGATCCGCCTGTGACTGAGAGACATAACAAATACGGGCTTGTGTGCCGTATTTGCCTGTACTGCCAATTAATAACAAATACGGGCTTGTGTGCCGTATTTGCCTGTACTGCCAATTAATGACGAAGCTCGAAATGATGCACATATTGTAGGCACAAGGCGGCCCGTAACCAGGGGTTGCAGGGGGAGCGAAGCCCCCCCAGAAAAATTTTCGCCCCCCTGGAAAATTTGTTGGATTTTTTTTGAAACTTTGTTGGATATATTTTGAAACTTTGTTGGATACAGGGGGAGCGAAGCCCCCCCAGAAAAATTTTTGCCCCCCTTGAAAATTTGTTGGATATATTTTGAAAAAAATGTGTAGGACATAGTTTAAAAATATTGGACATAGTTCAAAATATTTCGGCCCCTCTCAGAAAACTCTTCGCCCCTCCTGGTGTCCCAAGCTGGTTACTGGCCTGGGCACAGGTGTGCGGCTGTGTTAGCGCACACCCAGGGTTGGCACATCAAAAAACGAAACGGGAAGCTGTTGATGCATCAAAAAGTAGAAGGGAGGCAGTTCATAAACGGAAAATCACACCACCCACAGTCAACCTTCAAGTCAATCTTATTTGGAGAAGCAATAAGATTGAGACGTCTGAACCAAAGGAAAGAAGACTACCTCAGCAGTTTAAACCAACTCAAAGAAAAAGCAATTCGCTCAAGCTTCCCTTTGGACATGACTTATCACATGATAGCAATGGCATCAAATTGGGAGGAAAGACTACGGGCCCCAAAAGGCGAAAAGAAAGATGACCCACAAGTTTGGGCTGCATCTTTTCCCCACCTGATAACTCTCACAAAGAGAGAGAAAAACTTAAACTTGAAAGCAATGATAACCTACAAAAGACCAACTACAATTGGACAAGTTTGGAGCATAAAACTGGGATAGACTTAACAGTTTCATCAACACTAAAAAAGCCTTCAAAAAACTATACATGTTTTTCCGAAACGTCTCAAAATAAAACATGTCTAGTTTTTTGAAGGCTTTTTTAGTGTTGATGTAATTGAACAATTACTTACTAACTACAAGCACCTTGCTTTGCTTGCTTTAAGCAAGACGAGAGAGCATGTCAAAGGGATGTCCGGTCCTTGTGGCCACTGTGCACTTCGTGGTAACTATGGAAAACACAACAAATCAATGGTGCCATGTGTTTCACAAATAATGGGCAAAAATAAAACCTTCCCACTCAAACAAAAATTGCCATGCGCAAACCATGGTATTTATGTAGCGTCTTGTGTTATTTGCCACGAACAATATGTCGAGCAAACCAAGAACAAATTTTCCACGAGATGGTCATCGCACCGAAGTAATTGGAACAGACCCAATTGTGAAATTGATGAAAATAACAAACATAAAGCAGGGCTGTGGAGTCGGAGTCGACGAGTCGGAAGGATTTTTAACCTGAGGAGTCGGAGTCGCAGAAAATTTTAACGACTCCAACTCCGGGCAGACCTTTTGCTCACCAATTGTGACTGTTTGTGCCACAAACGTGCGTAAGCATCACACTTGGCAATTTAAGCCGCTTGACGCTTCAACAAGAGATGATCATGGCTATTCAGACAGGCGGCAGCGCACTACTTGCATACCTTCACTCAGGGGCCATTCCAGATTAGCAGCGTCCCTTGGGCTCATCACGCAACCTACACTTTGTGAATGCAGCCGTTCGGGGCTTGTATCACTGAAATTTCCATTTGCTCATTCTGGTTGGCACTATCGTTGCTCCGTGACCTTGGCTACGCAACAATGAATGGGAGTTATCATGGGAGCTCGTCTATTGTTACGTTACGCACGTCACAGAACAATGATAACGCCAGTTAATCCTCCACGTCTTAGGCTCATTCATATTAGCCCGAGTTACCAGACAGTTTATCGTTCGTT
>Ga0210059_1006699_pt1 | contig 18446 bp, 8 predicted proteins | sample Ectturendosymbi2_FD_188042 | JGI IMG/M metagenome (GOLD analysis project Ga0210059, IMG submission 188042) | Ecteinascidia turbinata endosymbiont from Florida, USA - Sample 2 (SPAdes) (version 2) | ecosystem: Host-associated > Tunicates > Ascidians > Unclassified | place: Key West, Florida... | reverse complement strand
GTACAGTCACAATGTGTGTACAATGAGGTTGTACAGTCACAATGAGTGTACAATGAGGTCGTACAGTCACAATGTGTGTACAATGAGGTTGTACAGTCACATTGAGTGTACAATGAGGTCGCACAGTCACAATGTGTGTACAATGAGGTTGTACAGTCACAATGAGTGTACAATGAGGTCGTACAGTCACAATGTGTGTACAATGAGGTTGTACAGTCACAATGAGTGTACAATGATGTCGTACAGTCACAATGTGTGTACAATGAGGTTGCACAGTCACAATGAGTGTACAATGAGGTTGTACAGTCAGAATGTGTGTACAATGAGGTTGCACAGTCACAATGAGTGTACAATGAGGTTGTACAGTCAGAGTGAGTGTACAATGAGGTTGTACAGTCAGAGTGAGTGTACTATAAGGCACCTATTTGTTGGTTGGTATCTCAAAGGGATGCACATCAGCATGAACACGATGAGGATCTCGACTTTGAACTGTTTTAAAAATGTCTCAGGATCTCACTCAAATAATGGACTTCTGAATTCAGTGCTGCACAGTTCGCAAACACGCAAGCAGATATTGTGACATCATGACATATATCGTGACATCGTAAGTTGACACTTAGCACTACTCACCTTTGCTTTTCTTTTCATCGGATTCGGACAATGGTTTCCTGTCCTGTAAAACGAAAAGTAAAAAGTCTTACGCCGACAAGTCGCGCACGTTGAAAGTAGGTTCAGTTGCATTAAATCCGCTAAAATCCTCCTTATGTGATGCCAGGAGTGAGTAGCATCTCTGCTCGCCAGCTTTCGTAGTGACTGCTGCACTGGCGCGGCGAGTCAACGGCAGCACCGCGCGTGACCTTCTCACTGAACGCCGAGCACGAGGCTGGACAGGCCGCAGGTACCGTTTATCAAGTCTTCGGCATGACCCGACCGGGAATCGAACCCAACCTACCAGAGTCAGCGACACAGGCTCAAACTCATAGTATCACCCATTACCCAGCCCAGGGTTGGGCAATTAATTTGGCTCGGGAGCCATTTTGAGAAAGCCGGGTTGAGCGGAGGGCCGTACCGTCTAATTTGATCGTAAAATAAAAAAATAAAACACAAGAACAATGGTACACACAAAATATTTTAATATATATATATCTGTTCTTGTGCAAACACGCTTTATCCAGAGCAAGCACTTCAACGAGACATGTAGCCTCACACACTTTAACAAATTCTAGATTAGAAGATTTTTGCTGAATGCTTCCACGGGCCAGCGGGCCGCTAATTGCCCACCCCTGACAAAGTAATTTAACTATTAACGCGACGGTTGCGTTCCGCCGAGTCAACCGCCCTCAGCCGTCATAAAGAACCATATTTACGCCCTCGGGGCAATGTCACCACTCCCTGCCATCCGCCAATGCGCTTTCACAGCTGCAGATTAGAAGTCCAGCTGTGTCGAAACCTCGTAGGTCTTTACCGTGCGTGAGCAACTGATTTATTTGTGCGGATAGGAAAGTATTTGCAGTTTGCTGCTGCTGACCAACGAGGGGGACGTTCGCATGAAATCCTCGACGCTCTCCCCTAAACAAGCAAGGTCACCCACCTGGCTCTCTTCCGTCCCCGAATTCGCGTCTTTCGGGTCGACGGGCGGGGCGAGCGTCGATCTTTGTTGTTCTGAAACAAACTACAGTTTAACCCAGTAGTTTCCAGCTGGGGTTCGTCCGCACGCAGGGGTAAAAATGGGGTTTGTCGACAGCTAGGGGGAAACGGGGTTCGCCGGGAAAGACGAAAGAAAGTTTCAAGAAGTTAATAGGGACGTGATGTAGACAAGGACAGACAAGGGACAACACTGGCGAGCATATACGTGCAGGGCAAAACAGTTTCAAGGGCGCCGTGGGTCAATATCACGCAAGGAAGCGTAATATGGTGCAAACTGTTCACGATGAATGAAAAACAGCGTCACGGAACCTGTTGGTCATCCTGAAAGGCGTCAAATATAAATTTTTGTTATTGCGGCATTTCGGTTTTAGCGATTAAGGAAAAAATAAACCACTATAAATAAACCCCAGGGCAGATGTCTGCTTTTGAAAATTCCTAGAAAAACAAGAGGTCTATCAAATGAAGTAAAAAAGGTCTCTGTTGGATATCGTTCGAAAAAAGTTTATTTTTCATATTTTAATCACTGTGCAGCTGAAAAGTGTAATTGAAGCGAAAGGTAGATCTAAAAAAAAACTGACGGGAAACAAATCGTGACGAGAACCGAAGCTGCGGTCGTGCCGCTGCTGAGATCAGCGTTCTTCTCAAACTTTGAGTGGACTGTTGCAAGATTTTACTTCATCACAAAAAATCCATGTCAATTTCAACATAACTTAAAAACTTCTTATACCACCATACACAAACGACGCCCTTTTAAAAACTGATCAGCAATTTCCGCCGTGCTCCGTAAAAAACAAGTCGTAGATTCACAGGACGTGGTGTTCCCAATGCAGCAAGCAGAACCTTAAACCAGAGCAGTTCTTTCCAGTGTTTCCACGCTGGTTTTCCAAATTTGTTTTTCTTTCATCAACCCTTATTTCAACAAGTAGCACCATCTTATAAACCTGTTTTAGCGAAAGCCCCCCCCCCCAAATAGCAGGTACAAAAGTGAAAATGCGTGAAGGTGGTCTGGGTTTCCAAGAATGTAAATGAGGGAGTAAGAAAATGGAATAAGCCTTCAAAAAAACAGAAATAACCATGAAGAACTAGTTACTGTTAAGGGAGCTCGTCGTGACAGGCAACCCAGTATACACTAAAACGCAACACTGCAAAGTGCGTCTTTTTACAGAAAAAGCAAAACGAACAGGCGCAGAAAGCAGCAGCGAGTCCTCACTGAAGCCAAGGTACTGTGTCTTCAAGTCGGCTTTGTCGCTATCGCATTTCCTGCAGCCTTCTCTGTTGCTTTCTATGGCGAGAGTAAGCTTTCCAGCGCGGCTTAACGCTTCCGAGCGACGGTGATACGCTTTTCCCCATCTTGGATTGAGGCACGTCGCGCGATAGCCGTCCATCACGGCGAGACTACAAAGCAAGACAGCCGAAAAAAAACTTAATCACTGCGCCTCGATCGTTTTGGCGTCCACGAAACAACTGGAATATTGTTCTTGTCGTCTCGATCAACAGTCTGACGGCGTCCCGTTCTTGATACTTCAGCCACCCGAGCAAAAAAAGACTTATCGTAGAACATCCAGTTTATTATAGGTGCTGCTAATTTGCGGCAAAGAAACAGGGTTCAAGGTTGGGTGTTCGATCCACAGCCACTGCGTGAATGCCCGTAGCGCTCCTTGGTTGAGGGCTTTTACCCCAACCGCCCCGGCAAGAAGCAAAATCCAGGCTTCGGTCTGCCGCTAATTGTCGTAACTGAAATCAAATTTGACAAGCCAAAAACAAAAGTTTTGCAACGGGAAGGGCGCTCATTCACAAGTGCTTTGTGTCACAAAGGAAGGGGGGGGGGTTCCAGACAATGTCAAATACGACAAACGCTCACAAGGTGGAATTAAAACCAGAAGACATTTCACGAGCTAAGCTTTACAGAATAACCTTAGACTCTTATGGAAAACCAGGACACGGTACAATTATTAATTCATTTCATAACTTCCTTCTTCAACAAAACTAACCACAAAGCTTACCACATCAAAGGTATCCACCTCCACTGTCGTTATGATAAAGGTCAGGAACCCTAAACGTTCACAGAGCCATATCGGCCCGTTTCCCCCCCCTCCAGAAAACACCGGGAGCCACAAAAACCTTTTCGCGTACAAAATAGCACTGCATATCGTTTCTTTATCTGTGTACTGCAAAAAATGAAATACCTGCTGGAACGAAAAGATCGATAGGTTTTTTTTAACTTGTGTTAATTCAATTTTAGAAAATCAGCATCATCTTCAACTATGCCTAAAAAACTAACGAACTACGCCTAACAAGTTTTTTTGGCATATTGGTGTTGATACAAAGAAGCTGTACGCATTTTTTTCTATCAACTGTTCGAGAAGTATTTTCGAATTAGCATTTATTTTTTAACTGGCAACAACAACAGAAACCATCACTATCTTCGCCACGATACAGAAAATTTCTTCAGACCAAATGGCGTTTGAAACATCATGAATGTTTCAATAACAGGATAGCTAAATGTTGGCATCGTAAGAAAGACAAGGTACGACATATCTGCAACTCATCAACTGAAGCTGGGTCAGCATCAACCATTTTCAATCTTTAAGCCAGGCCATTATCGCACTAAGTAAAGTTCCATGGGCACACATTGCCAATCTGTGCATTTACAGCAATCCCAAGGGAACCATATCAATGGCTCGCTGTCGGGCAGTGGATCACGGACGCAAATGACAGCGGTCTATCATTGCTTTCATCTGTTCCGGATCACTGATCATTCCCGCTCAAGCATCGAAGCGTGACGGGGCTTTCAGAAGCGGAGTTCAATTCTGGCCCGCGCAATCAAAACAACGGACAGATTTGGGCAGTTTTTACGCCACAGATAAATGGCCCGCGCAGTTTTTAGGCAACAGACCAACGCATGCATAGGTTTGACAGTTGTGAGCGGCGCAGGAATTGGGCAGAACTTGACTTACGTGTATTTGCCAAGTTTCATGGACGTGAAGCAACGGTTGCAGTGGAGGGTTGCGCTGAAGGGGAATTCCTTGATCGCAGACGAGTAAGTGTCCAGCGCTTTGAGGTAGTCTTTCTTTCTGAAGTAGTCGTTACCAATGTCTTTGAAACGCAACAATTTATCCTGAAATTTAGGAATACTTTTGTCAAATACGACTTAATATAATAAGTGCAATCATATTTATAGCGCCGAGGCAGCTTCATAGCACATAATGTTCTCAGGCCCGTGGCCACGGGGGAACATTCCGGGACAGAGACCCAAGATTTTTTGTGCCCTTCTAAAATCATGCTGTGCCCCGGAACGTTTGGTTTAAACATAATTATAAACAAAAATCTTTCCTTCTTCAAACTGCATTTTGCCGCCCCAAACCTTAAAACCTGGCTGCGGACCTGTAATGGTCTATTTGCGTTCAAGCTCGGTTTCAAAGTACATTCCACACTTCACGAAGTGCAACTGAAACCCAATACTGAATACAATCCATTGGGGGGCGAGCACGCGGACGAGTTTGGCTTTAAATAGGACTTCGTAAGGAAGTGTCAAATTATCAATAAACCAGCCGCGTGATGTTACAAGCGGTACAGAATCATAGGCGTCGGAAGGATTTTTCCCACATGATTTTCAATTCCACGGGATTTTTCCAAAATTTTCTAGGGGAGGGCAAAAGTGGTGAAATTTGTTTTTTTTTTCACTCAAAACTAAGAAAACAACCTTATTTTGCTAAACTTCTCCAAACCCAGGGGTTCTTGGCCCTCCCTGCTCCCACCTTCCGACGACGCCCATGTACAGAATTAAACTCATCACACGCATTCAAGTACGCTACGTTTTGTTCAAGTACGCTACGTTTTGTTCCATGACAGTTTAAAGCTGTCAGTTTGAAGGTTACCAGCGAAGAAGCGGAACAAGGCAGCAAGAACAGGTGTTTTGACGCGACATGCCAATCAATATAAGAAATTCTGATCGCGAAGTATTAATACTTCTCGAAAAAGATAACATTGACACTGATCGGTTAATTCCCCTCGGCAGCGGCAGTTTTTTGGTAACATTTTTACAGCTCCTGGGTTTCTTAGCCACCAGTCAAGGTGCAACGACTCTATAACCTTCGAGTTTTTTTCGGCGCCCTGCCCAGATGAGCGGATTGTCCTATTTTACAATTCACATCCAGTTCGGAATTTTTAAAACTCAGTCGAAGTCCAAACATTGCCCAAATTTTTTTTAAAGTGTAAAGGCCAGGTCCAAATAAAGTCCAAAAAATAACAAAATACAGCTTTTCAACAAAAACTGCCGCAATTATTTTCCATTAACTCCGTCCAAATCTGGTCCTGATCCTAAATTTTTGACACAATTTACTGTCCGGATCCGAACTCAACAAAATTCGTTATAGTCAGGATCCAGTACAATCCAAGTCCAGTCAAATGCTCATCTGTGGCGCCCTGGCGTCTTCGCAATCGCAATGATTATTTTTTCGTGTTGTACAGTATATTCCCCATCGTCGCCAAATAACTCTAACTCAACTCCAGGTGCCTTTGGTTGAGTTATGCCTTTGGTTGAGTCATGCTCGGTTTCTTCTCTTTTCCGAAGCTAGAAACAGTCGCTTCCGCGCCGCGTGACGGTCTTGTCAATCCACTCGCTATAGGCGAGTTGCTCTACCCGGAGGTGCTCCCCCCAGGTTTTTCTTTTTTTCGCTGACGATACTCGGGACTTTTTCCTTTCACCTGTGCACTTATAAACAGGTTCCGAGAGAACCACAGCCCGAACTATTCAAGAGGGTTGTTTCGCCATGTACCGACTGCGCCACGCCTTGCTGCGCTTGTATACATCGGGTGTCCTCAAATGCTTCGATGCTGTGCTGGCCCGCCAATGGGGGGTCGTCCCGTTACGCAATACCTGGTGTGACCTTTCAAAGACAATGGCGACACCATTGTTCAAGCAATTTTGAGCTACTCGAAACAACGCAGGGCCTACTTATCCCCAAGACGATTATCAACTGATGGGCTCGCAACTTCCGTTTGCTAAATTTGTTACAGGTATTACGTTGAGATTAAATGTACAACTGAGTACCGTGAAGAAACTGATCATGCTAACGCTATTTTTAGAACTGGCCCGCGGGTAACTCACATGGTCATTGCCGGGGGGACCTGGTGCTTGGTGTCCGCGGGCACCATGTTGTTGGCTCCTGAACTACAGCTTCAGGTTTTGCCAATCCTTCTATCAACCGCTGTGGGGCAGCGACAAGTACCATGCGGAACCCACTCACTCACAATCACGAATGTTAATTTTGCAATTACGTAAAAGGCTCAGATATTCGAAGTGAACAGTTGCGCAAGTTGTGCTTTGGCTCGCGTAACCTTGGCAGAGATTTTTCAACGCGTAACGGCAACACCCACAACACACCCCGAACAGCGCAGCATCAGCGATGACTTCGTCGCAAAATGATTGTCAGCAACAACGCGCTTCCGAGCACTCACGGTTTCGGTCTGTTTCAGTCTCAGTTCTTTCACGACGTCGCGGCCTTCGTACGTGATGAGGTAAATTGTCTGGGCCAGTTGTCGGCCGGCCAATAAGGCCGTGAACACGCGTCGGTCGGGCTTCGACCACCATTCCTCGAACTTGCTGGCGCTAACTTCGACGCCGAGCGCCTGAGCCCTGGTTTCTCTCTCCACAGTTTCGCTGCAATGCAAACGGACGGTGACAACGACCACTGCGTTGCAATCGTCAATAACAGAAGACATCAGGAGACGAAAGAACGCCTGGCAAAACTTAGACACGACCTATCAAACAAAATTGTTTTTCGTTCGTTTTGAACTCGCGCTTCGTCTAACAGTGATTCGTGCAATGTCAATTCGAGTCGTCAATGTCATGTAGTTCGTCCAGTCCAGATCACGCTTTTTCTACGCTGTTTCCCCAACGCAATTTTTCGTTGTTTTTTTGCAAGTCAATCGATACATTCTGCAAATTCGCACAAAGGTCAAGAGAATCATTTAAACAAGAGAACAAAGCTGCCAACACTGCGAGGTTTTGAAGCAACAAATTGCGAAGTTACTTTTTTGCTCGTCACTCGCGAAATAACGCGACCTCATGAACCACACCGTAAAACTTACCATAATTTTATCATTTGTTCTTGACTGCTTGCAACGGAGATAACGCGCATGAGGTCTGAGAACTGTACAGACAAAACATCGAAAACCTTAGTGAAAGTCAACAATAGGCGAAGCGATCGGAATCGGACGAATGAACATCGTAACATGAATTTAACAAAAAAAATTGGCCCGGTTGTACTGCGAAACTTTCTAGGACAGGGGTGGGCAATTATTATTGCTCTGGGGCCACTTTGAGAAGGCCGCATTTAGCGGAGGGCCATACCTTCTTATGGGAGTCGAAGCCAGTATCGGCTTATAACCTCAGTACTAATATTTACTATGAAAAGTTGGATTAAATTTCAGATTGAAGATTTTCCTGAATGCTTCTGCGGGTCACTGAAAACGCTGTGGCGGGCCACTATTTGCCCACCCCTGTTCTAGGATGTCCACAAACAGCCAAAACACAGACCTAAGCAATATATGGGGCCTAAGCATAAACAGCTAAAGGCAACAATTTGCCAGGAAGTATTTGTATACACTGCTCCATAAACTGCTGAAGTATAGCTCATTCCTCAATGAAGTTGGGCACAATCACTGCTTTTATTTTGAGAAGTTCTTCGCTCTCATTCTAGATTTTTACAAAATATGGGTGAGGTTTACAAAATAGTCTGAGTAATAACACTGTTTTCCTGACTTAAATGTAGTAAATGTTATGACAAAACACAAGAAAAATTTCTTATCACATACCTTATCTACTTGGCGCACAAAATCCAAAACAGCAATCAAATCATATCGCTGTTTTGCCATGGAAGCAAGGCTGGAGTGAGCTTGCAGAAGCATTCTAACAATGTACAGGTTTTGCTCATACTCCAGACCATCTTTAGCATTCCTTGTGTCATAACTGACAATAAAAAATAACATATTTGTAAAAACAAAACTTTTTAAGCAGCTGAGCATTATAAGCTATAAAAAATTTAGGCACTAGATTAAAAAATATAGAGTAAGCTTATTCAATAGGAAAAATATTGTTAAATGCACGTTTCACAATAATACATCATCCATTTCTTATTGAGACAGTTTGTCTTCAAATAAATTTTCAAAATCTTACATTCATGCATATGGTAAGCCAAGTCACCAATCACAGATGTTCTAAAACGAAAAATGGAAAGATACTTCTTTACTGAAGCATATGTTATAAACATGTTGGTGCATACCAGCCTTGGCCTGGCACATCAAAAAATTCCAAGGTTTTCGACCATTCTGCCCATTTAGATGGAAGATAATCAGGAATTGCAAACAGAAAAGGGGACATCAGCATGACAAGTGAACTGTGTGTAGCATCGTCCCGGTATGCTTCTTCCAACTGTAGCCACATGTTCACTTGTTGTGCTGAAATCAAGGCAGCGTTCATTGATTGACATGCACATATTTTTACATACAGTAAACCTCGGTTAATCCGGATTCGATTTGACCGACGCGGTTTAGGCGAAGATCCGGATAAACCGAAGATGGTTGTTTCTAGCCTGACGTCATCTAAGTACTGAGATATCGGTGAAATTCACTTAAATTGTCATTGAAAACAATTACGACCTAGCAGCAGGCTTTCGCAGAAGCAAAACGAATTTATTGATGTAGTTCGTTTTGCTACTCATGTTGTTTCGTAGCGTTTGCCACCAAACATGTTGTTTCGTATACATTTATTGATGTATTTACAATGGTACATCAGACTAGTGACCGTCATATCCAGGCAGTTATGAACAACCTTAAGTTCATAATTTTAGATTACTTGGCTGCAAAGAAATCTGGGATTTTGGACTGACGCAGAGATTTCTGCGACTGGTAATGCCCTCCAGACATCCTACCGAGTGTAATACACACAGGGTATATACGTGTAATACACACAGGGTATAAGTGTAATACACACAGGGTATATATGTAACACACGCAGGGCAATACACACATCCTACCGAGTGTAATACGTCTCCTGATGGCACACAGGGATAATGCTCTACACACGCACACTCAATACTGATCAGTAGACTGAAGCCGTGGTGCGGCGGCGTGCTTTCAGCGTTATGTTCAACGCTGATATCCTGTGCCTGTGTTTGATGTAATAATTGTCTCTACCATTAGCCGAATGTTGCGTGCAGTTAACGGTTGTTGTTACCATAATTCTAACTGTTCGTTGGTGATCGTCAGCGCGCTAGTGTTGCGTCTGAAAGGTGCCGAATCTTTCCTAGTGACCGGTCAGTGCATGTAAGGACACAAAAGCATGAAAGTGCAGAAAATTCCGGATTATGAGATATGAAAAAAGCAGATTTTATCCGGTATTGGCAATGATCCGGATTAAAAATCCACATAAACCGAAGGTTTTTATAAAGAAAAACGTCAGAAATCATTCGCACCACCAATTTTATCCGGTTTTGGCAAAGATCCGGTTTAACCGAGGTTTACTGTACTTGAACAACAGTTTATACAAAATACATATGGCACTTACAATATTCTCTTGAGCGTTTTAAACCCCACGGAAATGATCCAATCACTTTGTCATTTCTCTCATTCTGAAACAATGGAGATACCAAACAATGATTTATAACTAACATTCTTTTAAGTGTGAGTAACAACCGTTCAAAACATCTTTAATTGAGTCTATTACTGCTAACAATGTACCCTATCTTGAAAAAGTATTTAAGTAAGCAAGTTATGATTTTCTACGTAAGTTCTGATGACGTTAACTTTGCAATATGAAACACGAGGGAACCAAACATACTTTCAATTGTTTTGCTATTGTATTGTTTAATTTTTATGTCCAAATATTTTGTTAAATGATCAATACCATTTTATTACAACAAATTCACAGTAACAGACTTACGCATAAAATGGCATTTAGCAAATTTTAGATCAAGATGTGTTTATCTGACAATAAGAAAGTTTTAGAAAAAACACCATTAAGAATATGTAACACAAAAATGCAGCACGACGGTAATCTTCTTACAAGATCATCACAAGAGCTTAATTAGCACAAATGCATTTTTGCCGAGCTTAATCAGCACAAATGCATTTTTGCCATTGCACGGGTACATTGTAATGTAAACATACTGAGATCTTGAAGCTTTGCTATATATTTGTGTTTCAACAGACGATTGGTAAGTTATTTAAACCTCCCAGCTAAAGGTCAAGTATAGAAAAAGTGCAATATTTCAGAAGACTGAGCACTTTAGTTATGCTCTTCTATTAAAAACTTGCCCGTTACTATTACATTACACTATACCTTCCAACTTAAACAAAAAACACTGTTAACAGATCTGCAGTACAGTAAACCAATGCCATGGAAGATTAAGTATAACATCCCAAAAACGTCACAAGCACCTCTGCACGCTACATAATTTTTTTACATAACAAATAGGAATGTACCAGAATCATGATTTTCAATTCCACCTGAAATTGGGATTGGCTGGAATCAAAAAAATTGGCCAGAATCTGAAATATCTTTGTTTATTTGGTTGAAAATGCACTTAATCACTCAAAACTAAAGCAGTAATAGACTGTATCCTATAGAAATCCGGATTTCAGATATAAGAATGAGGGCAAGGCATTATTAGAAGGTATTTTTATTTCTGTGAGTAGGACTTTTCTATCATGAAATTTCACCAGTTCATTTAAATCAGAGGTGGGCAAGCTGTTTGACTTGCAAGTCACTCTGATTCTAAAATCTGACAATGGCTCAGATTAGGAGCCAAGGACTGCTTGTGTAAACTTATAAAAATGAGATGTAAATGCTACCACGCATGAATTATACTTTAACAGCTGATACAGCATAATGACATAAAGCTTACTGGACAAGTTAGTTTATAAATGGATTTATCGTAATACTCAAGATAAGAAACTCATTTTCTATTTTGCTGGGAACAGTTTTGTTAGTGCTGCTTTTTAACACCTTCGCTACCAGGTGGATTTACCTTTGAGATCCACCTGAGACATTTTTACCATCACTTTGCATTAATTGCAACTCCATAACTCGCCAGGCGATTGAGCTAGAGAGTTGTTCCAACTCTCAAAAGATGCCGCAAGTCTTCTAATTTCGATTTTTTAAATTGGAAAGTTTTGGTTTTCGTTTTTTTGTGGGTTACGTCATAATTGGGTACGTTCATGCTTTTTTGTCCCAGGTTACCTGGCCCTGAGCCCAACTGCAAGAGGGAATTTTTTGACTGAAAGTTTTTATTGGAAACGAGGCTGTAATCTGAGTCTTGTGAGCCCTTGATTGCTTTTCAGCATTTCTGGTTCAAAAGCTATGGCCTAAAAACAACAAATTAATTAATGATCTGATTAAATAATTAATTTGTTGTTTTTAGGCCATAACTTTTGAACCAGAAATGCTAGAAAGCCAATCAAACCGTCTGAAAACAAATTTTTTAGTTTGAAAAAAAATTCCAAAAAAAAATTTTAGTTTTCGGTTTCAGATTTTTGTGGCAAATATCAATAATTTATGGCTTTTTACTGCGTAACTTTTGAACACAAAACCTTAGAAAGTCAATCAAAGGTTCAAAAGACTTGGATTTTAGCCTGCTTTCCACTAAAAACATGATCAAAATACTTCAATCTAGCAGTTTGGGCCCAAGGCCCGATGAAGTGGGCCAAAATGGCTTAAATTTATTCCACTTATGACATTACCTACAAAAAAACCAAAACCCAAAACTAAAAAATTTTTTCAGCGCAGATTTGAAGACTCGCCTAATCTTTTGAGGGTTTGAACAGCTCTCTAGCATAATCGACTGGGTGAGTTATGGAGTTGCAAAGTGGCACAAAAATTAGGACTCAGGCAGGATTTCTAGGTACGATATATTCATACACCAGCAACGAAGGTCTTAACAAATACTAGGCCCTTTATGTCCACTTTCCTTCAGTCCACTCATCCTTACCAAAGCTTACACCATCACTGTAACATGTTGCAAGTCGTTGTATTGCAAGCTGCCACTTGTTATTGTGGTTTTGCAATTATCGATTTCATCGTGTTGAATCCTGCAAAGGACATTATTGGGAAACCAAACAGCAGTGAACGTGTTTTAAAGAGCACAGTGAAAGCATGGAGTGGAGTAATGGACCTTATACTGGGAAGCCATGAACATTTCCAGGAATATGGAAAATGGATCAATAAAATTTGGACAAGTTCAGCAGGCTGGATTGATAATTTTGAAAGTCATAGTTCACCCATGCCTGCATTAATATGTTATGTTAAAATATCCTATATAATCATTATGTTGTATTACCTCAAGTGATCTGCTAAGAAGAAAAAGCTTTAACACTTCTGTTGCCATGCTACATGGATCTACATGTTTGGTGAAGGATCCAAACATACTGGGTGACATGGGTCAATATTACTGCAGTGACTTGACTTGAGCCACCTTGGATGTGCCCATGACATTCAGCGGCTGCATTTGATGTTACCGATGACTTTGTAACTTGTCTGTGGTTATATCATGACAGCTGCCTTTGATGTGCCTGTGAATTTTGTGACAATTTAAGGCAACTGCAGCCAACTGCACAAAAACTGGCAGAATTTTCTTCTCACTCTTTGAGGGTACTGTTTGATCCTGTCAATCACAGTCATCATCAGAAAAAACATGTTGGTTCAACATTATCAAAATAACTGTAAAGACTGCATATTTTTGGGGTTGCAATAACTCTAATCTTTTACACCGATCTGCTTTTTAATATTTAACCTGTGCAGGTTTGGTTCTTGTTTGAATGCTCTCTTGAAAAGAATTTTTTGTTACTTTGACAGAAGCAACTTGGCTTTTATAATTATCCTTGAGTTTTATAGTTTTGTTTACATAGATCTTGCCAAAATACATTCAGAACTTTGTTCAGAATCTTACCTACACTATTTTTTCTCACTTCATCTAAACTTAATCTTTATTAGATTTCCTGGCTTGTAGACACAGAAGCTTGACCAACCAAAAGCATAGGTATGCTGCCTAGCTTCCAGTTTATCAGATTTTGCAATGACTATTCTGTCCTATTGACATTGTGGTATACCATTGGGCTAATGCAAAACAATGAATTTGTTTCTATACATCCAAAGTCCCTGTAAGTGATGATCAACTTTAAATAATGAAGTATATCCAGTCTACTGTGTATTGTCAATAGCTTGCAAAACTTTGCTTAGCTTTCCTATAATTAATTATGTTTAAAAATAATTTCCCAATAACAATTCATTGTGACCTACACAAAGATATCATTGAATGTGATACTAATTTTTATACTAATTTTTAATGCTGGTTAATATAGGAAGTGTGGACATTGATGAGAACTTTTTTAATGTTCAGGCATTATAAAATGAATAGTTATCCCTTTGCGTAATTAATTTAATGTAGAATTCATGTTTTGAGACTTTGGCAAGCACTTGTGCTTTCAACAAGCAGGCCTCCTCAGCCATAGGTCTATGTGCTCATGGGGATGTGTTGCATGTACACTTAAACCTATGATGCACCATCAAGCTTTCAACACTGATCTCAGCCACTCACAAAACTTGGTAACTATGCATTTGGAAGACTGCACTCGAAATACTTGAAGTTGGTGGCCACTATCTACACCATCTCAATGAAAGCTTAGTCCTTGAACTTTTTGCACCATAATGAGCTAACTGCTAAGACTAAGAGCTAAACAAACCTATTTGCAGTTTGAGACATGATACTCTATGAAGTTCTATGAAGTTCACTACCAGAAATCAAAAACGTCTCTTAGAAGGTATTACAATATGAAGGCAATATTGTACACACAGGATTGTGTGTTACAAGCACTGATACCGAATGGAAAATTTATGGCTTTTGGTGCTGCATTGAAATTTTATTTGTAGGTTGTAAAAGTGGTCACATTGAGGTAAATATTTTCTAAGGTAAGATGAGCTTTAAAGCTACTTCCATTACCAGCTCAGATGCACTTTATAGGTGGTTCTTTAAATTCACTTCATTCAATATGAACTTGTAGAATTTTAGTATGTAAAGAAGAACAATACAGTGAACTCAGACCATTTAGTACAGGAAAAGTTGAAGAGGTGAATAGCCTTATAATGAAAATAACGGCCAAAGAAAACTATATAAACGACATTTGCAGACATTTTGGTAACTCCTGCTACCATCATCAGTGTATTTGCAATTGAACTGCAGTGATCTTGCTGCAAGTTCTTATGGTCAGTCAAGAGAAATGTGCTGTGAAAAATGAAAAAATGCGAAAGGTTGTTATGGTACTGACGTAGTGCCACGACCATTTATTTCACGAAAAGCAACGATATAATATCTGCAGATCTCTAACAAGGCCTACAAAATGTAACACTCACAGCAAATGGACAATTCTGCATTTGCAATTATCTGAAATAACTAGTCTCCACAAAAGCATTGAAGTTGAATCAATCAGCAAATATTTTTTAAGTGAAATTAATTTTACTATCTTTACATTTCCTCAGTCCTGAAAATGTATTCAGATAGATTAAATTTTAAGATAGTTATATAAAAAACAAACAGCATGATTTATAATAATTGACAAACACAAAGTCTATCAGCAGACATATGTATTATAAAGTCAAATCTCGTTTATCCAGACTACTTTGTTTCATCAAATAATGTCAGTTCAGTGAGGTATCCAGACAATCAAAAGAAAAGTATAAAGAACGAAATTCTTTTCAGAACAAATGTCAACAATGTAAACAAGTTGATGATATGCAGTACAGTAGAACTCACCTAAGAGGACGCTCAAAAGAGAACAGAAAAAAAAAACTATAGAGTAGACTCAGACGAACTGTCAACTTAAGCTAATATATAGACTACATGTGGAATATAACTAAATGAAACACTCATAATTTTTTTGTTTATTAGCAAATCAATATACGTAAGCTAGTATGCATTCAGAAGGAGATTAAATGCAAAAAAGAACTGTGCAAGGGACCTAACTGTGTCCTGCAAGTTCTGCCACTGTTACATTCATTGTGCGTAGAAAATTAACTTTCACACTTCCATTGTAATTTAATAAACAACTAGTCATCCAGTTTAGTGTTTTTGTTCTATTGATTTGGCATATACGTTCCTAAATTTCTGTGTCGGAGTCAGACAGCAAGGTTTCTGGATTAAAGGAGTGAAATGCAGTGAGAGAAATCCGTTCTTAGCAGTTGTGTATCAGATAGCGGGGATTCCGGTTAATCAGAGTTCAGACAATCGAGTTCTGACTGTCATTGTGAAGTCAATATGTTAGACAGTAGCAATGAAAATCATAAGCATAGCACATTTTAAGCAAGGATATGAGGTAGAAAATGATAAAAATCAATTTACAACAATGGTTATCTCCCAATGCATCTAACACAAACTGAAAATAACAAGCGTCAGCTAATTTAATCTAGCACATACCTTTTCAGTATCCTCTTCACCAGATGATTCGATCAAATCAGGAACTTTTTCTGCCATTAAATAATCATACACTTGTGATCATAGATCACACATGTACCACTTTCTTGTAAAGATTCAGTAAAGCTAATGTAAAATCTTATAAAAAGCTGAAAATTTGTCATGGTTAAGTAACAAATAAGCTGTTGTGCAAATCTCTTTAAATTGCTTTAGACAATGTTGTATATACCGGAAGACTAGTAATTTAGCAAGCAGACTTCCACTGAAGGACAACTATAAGGAATATTGTCGAAGGCTTTAGCAATTTTTCCAGAGTACAGAGTTTTCCTAAATTGTCAAGAAAGTAATTTGTTTTTACACAAATGTTTTGGACAAAATTTAACTTCAAATATCTCCAACGGACCATAACCAACCATATTTAATGAAATATATATTATATATTTCATTAAATATGGTTTTGCAATTTATAAACGCTGGATTAACATCAATCAATATCACACACTTCGAAATATTGTACAGACATGATGAACTTTGTCTATCCCATAGATAGTCTAGTTCAGTAGTTTTCAAATAGGTGCCACTTGGCTCAACAAAGGAGAAATTTTTAATTCCTGGGAGGAAATTTGTTCCAGGGAGGAATTGGGGAGAAAAACATATGCATGAAAAACCTTAAGTTCTTATTATTTCTTTATGCAACACGAAAAACTCCACAACGAGGTTGGTTTATATAGGAATCTCTATAGCACATAATAATATGCTGCTTTAACTGCAGTGGCTGATGTTGCAAAAGAGTCTGTGTGGTTCATGAATTGTTTCTTCACAGTAAGTAGTGTGAAATTTTTGCAATTATCTTTTGGTAGTGTATAAACAACCGTATCCGGTTTTCCATTTTGAATGACTGAAAAAAAACATCTCATATCCATTTTTCTGCTAGTTATAAAACTGAGTTGGAGATGTTTTCACCACCACCGACATGGTCGAGTGGCAAGTGATTTAAGCTCCTGTGCAAGGGGTTGTCTGTTTGGATCACACTTTGCTTGTAGTGGATTTTTTTATTATGCACAAGACACTTTTCATGTTTTCACACAAGATTCTATGATTGCTGCTTATGTACATTTCAAAAAGTAGATATAGGTTAATATTTAGGGTTTAGGTTTACCATTCAGCGTTAGGGTTTACTGTTAGTGTTTAAGGTTAGGGTTAGCATTTAGGGTTATGGTTTAGTGTTAGTGTTTAAGTTAGGGTTTAGTCTTGAGGTTTATAACGCTTATGGTTAGGGTTTATGTTTAGGATTTACCATATTTTTGCACTTAAAATCCTTTAATTTTCTCAAAAATCAAAAGTTCCCTTTATAACGCAGTTTGCTTAATGGGTGAATCTAGTTGTGCTTTCTCCCCTAGAACCAATTTTATGTGGTAAACAGTGCTGTTTACTTAATTGCTAGTTACAGCTTGACTATAAGCGCTACACGTGTTTGATTTCAAAGACTGCCATTAGCCACATGACAATTTTGTACACTGTCTAAACGGAGGCTTTTGCGTGTGTTCAAAATCATGATTTTTTTGTAAACAGACCATCAAGTTATGTAATAAACCAACAACAATTGCAATGAGCAATGCATGTGATTCTGTGTGTAGATAGCACATGCCTTAATGTTGAAGCACAGATCTTATTACTGCGCAATGCTCCTGCACACAGAGCTTTATGTATTACTCTGTGAGGCTCCTGACTACATTGGCACACACTGAATCAAACACACGCACAGCTTTTAGTTTATTATATTCGTGTCTAGCGGATTAGGCATGTGCAACAGATTGATCTTCCTCATATATAATTTTATGTGTTACAACTGAAAAATGTTGAGAGTTATTATTGTGAGTTAAAAGAGAACTTTTTCATACAAAGGTCACAAGGTGTATTAAACGAGGCAAAATTCAGATAAGTCAAACTGTATTCAACTCTTTCAAAGTTCTCCTCCTGGACTGCTGCCTTACCGTTGCAGAGGAGTTTGTGTGTCTATGTGACCCTGAGGGCTATGCTGGCCAGAGCAACAGCTCTAGGTAGGGTCACCCATGCCAGATTGGTCAACAGGTAGAGCCCGACTAAATGCAGTCAATGTCTGTTTGGCAGCAGGAATCAGGCAACTATATTGTGGCAAGTGTCAATTTCGACTCCCTGGCAGAATATAGTCTCTGGCACCCACAATTATGAGTGGCAGCACCGAGCATCTTAAGTATGCTACTGCAGGGCAACCGGACAGCACTCCAGCCGCCATGCTCATGCGTTCCATAGGATTAAGTGCTGTGTAGGTCCAGAGGGGAACGTTTGTCCTGG
>Ga0210059_1006698_pt1 | contig 18446 bp, 8 predicted proteins | sample Ectturendosymbi2_FD_188042 | JGI IMG/M metagenome (GOLD analysis project Ga0210059, IMG submission 188042) | Ecteinascidia turbinata endosymbiont from Florida, USA - Sample 2 (SPAdes) (version 2) | ecosystem: Host-associated > Tunicates > Ascidians > Unclassified | place: Key West, Florida... | reverse complement strand
TTCATCCGACCGGGAATTCTGCATTAGTGCTGCTGACTGGAAAAGCTACCTTGCTTCCTACGCTTCTCTTTGCACTTCACAAGCAAGATTCTGCAAGTGGAAGTTTCAAGCAGCAATTTCCTTTAATAGTAGAATTCTCATCCTGCCGGTTTCATCTAAGACTGTAGGCTTTCGGTCATTACCCGAGATACACGCGTTGGAGAAGCCTTGCGTTGTGTTTAATGCATGAACTAACATGCAGAAATTACATTCATCTGAAAAAGAGAGCATATGTGTTGCACTGTCACTTTGTTTTTGAAGTGTTAGAGTCGGAGAATCTTTTGTTCCTTCTGCCTCGTAACCTTGATACCTGATCCTTTATTTGTAAAAGCAGTAATGCTGAATTGTACTGACGCACACAGTAGCGCAGACAGAGACAATGTCAAATCTTGTGGGATTGAATATCGATATCAATAAAGATATAGAACAGTGCTCTTCAACCTTTTCGTCATTGTGGAACCCCTGATGTACTTTCACGTTTGCCAAAGAACCAGGGGCAGATCCAGCCAGTAAGGGAAGGGGGTGGTGGTTTCAATAATATTTGCTAGTCAAGTTTCATACCGGCTTCGCTACTGTATGAGATATGAAGTATGCTTCACAAAACTGCTGTTCCAAAACAATGGACGACATAATGACTTTATATTGCGAATGCTGTTTTTCAATCGCCCTTCTGGATCCGCCCCTGCATGGCACCCCATTAGCAAAAATTTAAAAGACGCGAATTACTTGTAAAAAAACTAATATTTCGCTATTAGACACTTCAGCAAATAAACAGTTATTACAGAAGTTAAAAAGCAAGAAATTTAATGACTCGGTTGTTCTTGCATTTCTGGAATTTATCTGCTACATTCAGTATTTGGCCATCCGGCAAAAAAAAACGTATTTCAACTAGTGTCGTCCTATTTTCTCACTTTGGCAATTGAATTAATTTCGTCCGCTTTGGATTAGGTGCCTCTTTTACATTTAAACTACTTTTGCAAAAGAAATTTAATTGGCTAGATCAAAATCCTAAAAAGAGACAGAAAAGTTATAGATTATTTTTCTACACCGTTTTTCTAACTATGCCGTTGTGGTTCTAAATTGACCCCTCTTTACCTTCATCTTACAGAGACAGCAGCAGAGACAGTACGGCAATCAACAATGCCTGCAATTTACAAGCATTGGGGTCACTAATACAATTTAAACAGAGCTTATTGTATTCTTATTTTACCAACGGTAATATACATCAATACACTATGACGTTCACTATTCAAACTGCGCCATTCTTCAACACATTCAACTGCATTCACTAAGCTCACTATGCAGTTGTCAAAGTAAACATTTCAAACATTCTCATAACTTTCTAAACTAATCTAAAACAAAACTAACAATTTATCAACATTCATACTAACATCTTAAATTTAGGCCTTCTCTTCAGTCAGTTGCTACACAACCTTTTAGTTTCTCAATCTGAGTTCAAACCTCGCCTACTGGTACGATTGCCCTAGCGTTTTCTGAATCAGGACAATCGTCACGTTTTCTCTTTAATTTGCTTTTTGCCCAAGGGAACCTGTTTCACCAGGCACCTCCCTTGCTAGGTATGACAAAACATCTCCAACCGAGCCCTCCCCTATCACGAGATCAAGCGGCATGCCTCAGCACAACAGATGTCGTGTCCATACGACAAAACAGTTGCTTTTTCTGTATGGATCCACTTATGGCAGCTCCATGCTGCGAAATCGAAATTTCAAGTCTGACTTTTTCTTCACTCCACGGCTGGTTATATAGCCACTGGCTTCCTGTACGTCATAATAAAAAGAACACCTTGTCTTGCTTTATTAACATGACCCTCAAGAGTTCATCATCATTTCATGCACAACAGCCCACTGTGCTCGCAACAGTCCACTGCGCTCGCAACAGTCCACTGTGCTCGCAACATTCCACTGTTGTCGAACTACTGCACCTTCATACCAACAGTTAACATAACTTTTTGCACTACTAAAAAGTTATTATACAACATTTAAACAACTTGTACTTTCCTGCTGTGTTATTAATTGCACAATTTTTAAACAAACGCGATACTGTATCCTTAGAAAGCAGTACAACCTTTATATTTTGCCTGTATCTTATTTCGGTAATGTCGTTTCCCACAATTACTCCTTCACTGTCAATTTCGTAGAATGTGACATGAAAAAACACACACAAAACACACAACTACTCTCGTTTTCCTACTCATTTGTAACAGTACGGGTACACAGGCTAACGCAACATTGGCAAGAAAGTTATTTTCTTATTTTCATAACTGTTTATCGTGCCGAGATTCCTTTACATCAAGTTTTTCCTTGTTCTTAGTACACCCTTTTTGCTTCCAGTACGGCTTTTAACACAGCTGCTGTTAAGTTGTTTTAAAACATCTTCTTACTTTCCTGAACCTCGCCCTGCGCTAGCACGCTGTAACTGCTTTCGTCGCGCCATCAATGCAAGGCTTTTTCATCTAGTTCTGGTACTTATTGTGTTTTTCTGATGAATCACTGCTGGCGATCACTTGTCGCTTTGGGTTTTGTAAACCGTTTGTGTTCCAGAACCTTCGATGCGTGGTCCAGCGTCTCGTCCACTTTTTGCTCTTAAAGTCAACCGTTTTAATGTCAGTTTCGTTTACTGTGGCTGTTTTATCTCAGCATCATTACTGATTTCAAACTTTTGTTTAACTGTCTGACCACCACTTTGTAAACGTTTCACTTGCATATGTCTCTTTCTGTAAAACATGAAATGGTGAGTCATGCAAGCTTTATAGTTTTGCCACTTTCTTGCATAAATATGACATTTCAGATGTTTCGCATTTGCTTTCATGTTAACTGCATTTCAGTCAGTCTTTAACTTTGCCTCAGCAGTTGCTTTCTTTTTGTAAGTAAGGTTACTCAATTCAATTGTTTCTTTTAGCCAAGTCATTACTGTATAAAAATTTCGTAATTAGCATTTTTGTTTTTCGAAATTCCTCAGCTTCCTCATATATGTTGCGTTTTCCCTAATACACCAAGTACATGTCAATACACTTTATTCATCTCAATATTCATACTATAACTTTTGTAAATCATTAATATAGTACACATTTAAAATACACACACACAACACATTTCGTCACTGACTGTTGTAACCAACTTGGGTTGACCATTTGCTCAGTTTGTTTCATCAATGTTGGTTCACTGCTAATTTCACCATTTTCTGAGCCATTCATGTTATGGTCACGTGTTACCATAACACTACATTGCTCATTACCGTCCACACCTTCGCTGTTGTTATTATTTCGCTTCACATAAGCAAATATGCTATTTTGCTTCATCTGGCTTGATTAAAATAGTAAAAAGTTGGGTTTCATACTGTTTTTACTTTATTCCGGCAAAAGTTGAACAGCGGCTCTAGTTTGTGACTCAGTCTATACTCTCTACTAGACTCAGGCTGTCTACTTTCTACTCAGTCTACTCTACTATGATCTGTACATCGGCAGCATCGTATTACTATGAAACAACAACGTTCTTCTTTATCGCACAACAATGAACAACAAGTGACGCAACAACTCCCAATATTTCTTGTTCCGCTATCTGCACTCAACCTACTGTATAACTAGCTGGCCGACTTGGAGTCTAAATGCGGCACGGTGATCCGAAAAATTTCCTAATGACCCATCAACATAGTGAAGCATGAAATCATTTCCCCCAAAAAACGAGGAACCCTCACGGAACCCTTAAAACCCAGGAATCCACTACAGGTTTTGCGGAACTCTAGGGTTCTGCGGAGCCCCTGTTGAAGAGCAATAATATAGAACAGCGTGGTCCAAACACTGGCACGCGGGCCGCATGCGGCCCGCGGACAGTTTTTGTGCGGCCTGCGAACGCTTTCTGTGTCCCGTATATTACACAAAGTCATAAAGACATTGTATTAGCAAGACAACCCTTCCAAGTCATACATCATTGAAGTTCAGGTCGATATGCAACTATTAGGGGGTAACAAATCTTTTTACAATTTATGACGTTACAATAGCTAACCTCTAGGCTAACGCTGCAGTACTCTGACTATAAAGTATGCGTTTATTTTTTATCTTTGTTGCAAGCGTAAACTCTGTAATTAATTTTCGAATTAGATTAGAAGTGCATTGTGGAAGTAATTAAGTAATATTTAGTAAAGTATAACAATTTAACAAAAAATAAGTGTCAGCGAAAAACAGAAAGTTCATTTCTAACTGGGAGCAAACCAGTGTCTTGTTGTGAGATTGCAAGTAATATTCGTTCCGACGGAGTTTTTATTTAAAGAGGCATTACAGCACCAAACACGGGAAAACACACGAAAAATTTCGGAAATTCTAGGGAAGCATTTTGAAATAATTGAAGGGTAACAAGACCTGTAACCAATGTTCCCTCCAATCTTTAATAATGCTGCGCGGAAAAGCAAGCGGGTGCGCTGAATCACAATTTTGCTGAGCAGAAGTTATTAAATCTATTACAGCGGGCGGTTAGCAAGTAGTGGAGACTGCGCTAAGCACTGCTGCAACTGCGCAGAGGGATCTTAGCAGCTGCGCGGCCGCGCAGGCGCGCAGCTTAGAGGGAACATTTCCCGCAGCCAGGGGTGGAACCGGGCGGTTGCACCCGCTTGACAGACTTTGCACTGAAGATGTGCTCGTGATTTTCGAAAGTGCTTTCTCAATCATGACGCGACTGAAAACCGACACAAATAGAATGGCTGATAAAACCTGCATGCCTGCTTGCGTCTGCCGACTGCGGAAATTAAAGCGGACATTGACTTTATAATCAAAAACAAGAAACAAAATTTTGTTTTGTTATTTTGTTGGTGTGTTGTGTATCTTTTTTCTAGCAGAAAATCTCTATTTTCAGTCGCAAACAAACAAACAGAAAACTTAAAAATTACCCTAGAATTAAAAATTGCGTTAGGCATGCAGCAAAATTAGGTCTATTAGAACAGCAAACGAGTCTTTTAATTGCAATGGAGTTCCTCTCTTTGAGGCCCGCAAATTTTTCCTCAAACCGTAATGTGGCCCTTCATGCTCGCAGTCTTGGACCACCCTGATATAGAAGCTTGCAAGCCCATGTACCTTATGTTACAAACATCGGACCGATTGAAAGCACTAAAGTAAAGAGTTCGTGCCTTCTAGCATGCCGTTTGCACATTGAAAATGTTGATTTAATATTCATGTTTCTAGAGATTCCTGCCTGATGATCGCTGTTACACGCGAAACCTATCAAATCAATACCCTGTTTCTAATAGATTTGCTTTACAGGAAGTTTCTCTGACATATCAACTTTACATATTTTCAATAACTATACGCTTTAACTGCAATCTACTACATGAAAGTCATGTCTGAGGTTGAGTAAAAATTTTAACGGCCACAAAAATATTTTTTAGGTCACCTAACATTTGGCTTATCTTGGCGTGGCCTTGCGGAGTTAAGTCTAAAAATGTTCTAATGGAATCATGAAAATATACAGTGTTTAGCAAATTTTTTTCAAAAAGTTTCTTCCTTATTTCGAGCAGTAATGTAACACGTTGCATGCTGCATATTCGCACCACGGAAATAACAAGATACACTGGAGCGTTACTGAATAGGATTTGACTGCAGTGGAGCTATTTGTGAGTGTTAGTATGAAAACTATTGATTTCGCTTGTGCAGTTAGTAAATTTGATCAAGCCTCACAGCTACACCAAGACAGGATCCTGTTGATATGCCGATAATCATACACTTGATGTTTTTTAAGCTTTGTTGTTTTTTTCGCAGGTGGTGGTACTACCCGTGGAATGTTGTCGATGGTAAGGCTCCAATTTCCATGTGTAACATTGAGATATGTTTGGATTTCCAACCAACTATACCAGGATGAAAAACATCATTTGCTTTTGTGAATATCTTTAAACTTACCCAGTGGCTCGACATGGAGTGGGTTTACCGGCAAAGATTTTGAACAACGCTTTCATAAGAATTTGAGACTTGATCATAGCAGAAAACCCTCAATAATGTTAAATACGTTTTTGAAAATCGTCAGTTTCATTTGTAGCCCACAACCTTACGTTCATTACCCACGAAGTTCCCGCTATGTTGCTGAAATATGACTTCTGGAGGCCATATATTTATTGCTTACAGTTAAATACGACTTTTAAGTTCCATGTTTTTGCGAGGAAACGTATAGAAAAATATATTCAGCGTGCTGATAACTGCAAAATGTACTAAAACACTCACCAAAAAGTTGTTAGTCGTAAACAGTTGCTCTTTAATTTTCGATACACAGTTTGGAAAATTAGGAAGCTGTTTTTTCATGTCTGTGTTCGTTTCGATAAATGTTTTGTGGCTGGAATTAACAGAACAAAACCTCTCCAGAAGACGATCGCAATGCAACGGTAATGACGTCAATGTCCGTCAGTTCACTGATCGTGAATTGTTGACGGGCTCAAACATCCAGGAGTTTGAGAAATTTCGGCATCTGGCTCAGAAGAAGATTTGCAAATTTCAGGTCAGTTCTTGGCTGAAAACGATTTCGCCCTATAATGTTATCAAGCTGCTCATTTTCTTCACTAAAATCGTGTGGTTGATATTTTAAATTTTTAATGTCATTAAAAGGTCTTAATTCGTGGTTTCTGAAATTTGGTCATTTAAAACTGTTCGAAACATAAAATGCAAGCAATCAGACATAGTTTAAAGAAAAGGCATTGAGCAACAAAGAACCACTACTTAGACGGCATTTGCAATTTTACATCTGCCCATACCAGCATTAGATCAGTTGTCTTTGACATCAACCAAGGAAATTTTTGTTTCGAAAGTATCCTCAAGAAACCTCATGTGCCTTCTTAAGCAAAACCGACAGCTTTTTTTAAAAGTAGGAGCAGAATTTCATGTTAGCGAAATAACCACATCTACGTTTCTTTTCTGAATATTCCCCCAGCGGCTGACTCGTGCTCCTTGTCAAGCAAAGTAAGAGGTGCAACGTACGTGGGCAATTTGATTTAATCAACCGTAAAAAGTGGCAAGCAAGTTACTCGGTCTCGTATCAGGTTAATTTTAGCTATTGACCTATTGTTGCCAAGATTTTCGTACTATGATTATAACATTTACCTTAGCCCGAGTGACGTTGCCGGCCTGGAGTCACCCTGGTATAAATAGCGCACATACGCAATTTTGATTTGGTAAAGCGTGGCAAGCAAGTTACTCGTATCACGTCAATGTCAGCTATTGACCTGTTGTTGTCGAACTTTCCGTGCTATAAACTCAATTGAAATCGCTCACCTTGGAGTCCTATTGTTACATAATAAACAGTTTCAAAACTTTTCAGATTTGAAAAACGCGTGTTGACACACAAGTTTAAAACCAACAGTTATTCGCTGAATTCGTCGTTTTTCACTGAAAACGCAGAACCATTCATGAAAAAAACAGTTAGTGCAAAACTAAAATCAATCGTGAAGTTACCCAACTATTTTATTCTTTCCAAGAATCTTCAAATATGTTTGAACTTTGGCCAAGCGCGTGCCAAGAAGTTGTCTGACAACAATCTTTCACAAAGCTTTAAAAGCCCCTCCAAACACTTCTGTAAATTCGAAGAAGGCAGCAGATGTCAAAGAAATTTTGTTTTTCAAAACATGTATAACAAAATTTGTAAAATAACGCAAGGTTTGCAATATCCTGTTTTTTTATCTTAATCTGCTCCAGGAAAATTAAATGTATTTTTCTGTCAAAAGTTAAGAATCTCATGCTAGGGGTAAGGGCTGCTGTTGGTAAGCAAGCTCTTATGTTAGATACAGTGAAGGTTGATCTGCTCCAAGATTATGTAAGTAAACAAATAATAACAATGGAGCAGAACAGCAAGTCACTTCACATTAGGCGTCGCAGTTCTTTGTCTGAAGGACTCTTGATCTTCCGGAAGTTGGACTTCATTGTACAAGCAACTATAATTGTCCAAAACTGAGATTAGGCCTCCTTTCAAAATCAAGTTAAAACGGTCGATTGGGATAAAAAATTCTGCAAACACCAGAAAGGTATAAAATTGTAAGAAAAATGCTACTGTTGACATTTGCCACCGGTAATAATCAATATGGTTATTCGCAGGCTGTTTTTGAATTGCAGAATCCTGATAATTGTGCCAAGGCGCGCAAGCTTTTGTGCGGACAGAGAGCGCGGTGCGGTCTTGGTTGCGAACTTCACCACATTGGAATCTGTTTATTCCTCGCGCTTGGGACAAACAGGACCCTCGTTCTTGACACCGATGCGTCCACAAATCGATTACTGGAAAGAACGTTCCTTCCACTGAGTGGAACATGTTATGGAATAACGGCGGCCGACCTTGACGAGGCTGTAACTATCAAAGGTTACGATTCAAATTTCATGTGAATCGCATTTGCCTTTATAAAGCAAAAGAGGCATCCTGCCGTAAGAGTAGAACTTTAATTTGCAGATACGGAACTAAAGTCTAACTTTGCAGTTGATTCAAATTTGTTATGTTTTACAACATATCTCAATTTTAGGCTGGTTTCATTTCAATTTTTGTTTCATGTGTTGTTGTTTCTAAAAAGTAAAGGAGTCTGGAATATATATCTGAGGAATTCAAGATAATGCTCTTTAACACAAATTATTGTCAAGTCATTTGTGGTATTTTGAACTTCACACAATCAAATCGCATAACGTATTTATGTCTGGAAGTAACAAACAATGTAACTTTATTTAAATAACTTCCCAATCTTTTTTACATTAAGGGATCAGTTTGTACATTTATTTGTGTGAAGGCATGCTAAACCAATAATCCCTTGTGACTAAACATTTCATATCTAGTTATCAATCTTCAGATAGTCAACTTGTCTTTACTCTTTATGCTACATCTTGGTATATTTAAATTTGGAAAAATCATTTCAGTGATAAAAATTGAAGGTCTTTATTAAAATTGCTCCATGTTTCACCTAAACACACTCAAAAGCGTTTGCCAGAAAATCAATCAAGGGCTATAATATACGCCAAATATTCGGTGATAATACAGAACAGTATAAAAACACTGCATCATATTTATTAACCGCAGGTTTGAATTTAGAGATTTTGTTTCAATAACGCGATTGACCGAATATCAGTTTGATACCACCGTCCGCGCTTTCTGGGTTACGTCTTTGGAATTTTATAAACCTGATTTTCCTTCAACCTGAAAATTAAAAAATAGAATATGCTGCTTTTGTTCTAGAGACCCTAGAAAAGAATTATTTTCCTGTCTGGGACTTTTCAGACGTTGGCATACCAAAAAAGATGATCATTATGCTTGTTTCTTCCAGGCACATACTGGTTTTCCATTTCAGGCAATGGATACCACGAAACAACTCAACACAATTGAGTGGTGAAGATAACAATTAAAAACTTGTTTGATCCTTTCACCCTTTACTCCCCATTTTCTCTTCCCAATATCTTTCACAAACTCCTGGGTACAAAAAGCAAAGTGCCGCACAACTGGTGGATCGGACAAGTTATGTTGTACATTACAAGAATGCAGCAAAGCGTTATCAAAGATCTGGACACGTTGAAAATGAAAATGCAGTTCACTCATCCGATCGTCGGGTAAAACCTGTCGCCGCTGTGTCGTTACCCGGTCATCATTGCATGGTCTGTTTTGCATTAACAATTCGAGAAGTCAACTCTTGGCAACGTGATGTTTCTCTTTCTAAATTGTAGTGATATTAAACTCTCTTTAACGATCGTGGCTTTTGAAGTTGTGATCGGCCATAACTCGCGACCAGTTTGCGCTAGAGAGTCAGTGAAGGCATTGTCGGTTTCGGAAGACAGCAACACATCTTTTGAGGTATGTTGCGCGTACACACAAAAAATGTCAGTGATGACAATCACTTTGCGAAAGTAATTGAAAAACATGAACTTTTTTTGGTGGGGGCATCTTTGGACCCTTCAAATGTCCCTTCTTGGATATTTGAAGGGTAAACATCTGAAAATTGCATAACAACTTTTCTTTGGTACCTTACAACATCCTACCAAATTTCAAGTGAAAATATTGAGAGGAAAAAAGTTATGGAAGATTTTGCTTGTAATTAATTAGCTAATCCCCTTGTGGATTAGCCAATTAGCTTATTGTTTTAGGCCATAACTTCCCAACCCAACCACTAACGCTAGAAAGTCAATCAAGGGCTCTAAAGATTCTGATTTTCGCTCTAGTTTCCTTTACAAGAAAAATATTAACTACCCCCTTATTTTTTTCAAGCCCCGATGACGTCATCCAAAAATGACGTGAACCCGTCCACTCGTTTCATCCAAAAATCCCCCCCCCCGAAACAGTGATGACTCACTTCGGTTGGAATTTTTTGTTAGTTGGGATCTTCAGACGTAGGCTAGTCCAAGCCAAAAAAAGTTTCGAAAAAGCTCACAGGGAAGCGTGAAAGGAATTTTTTGGAAAAATTCCAAAAAGTCCCTTCCGGAAAGTAAAAAATTTGCATTTTTGTCAAAAATTTCACATGCAAAAGTACATTTTTTAAACTCATCGGATCGATTGCTGCCTTTCGAATCCGTAGATGTCTTCATTGAATCTCTAGCCTACCGCAATCCATTCGTGGGTTATGGCCGATCATAACTTAAAAAATCACGAATGCGGGCGTTAAAGGGCTTTAAAAGTGACGACAGAAAAAATGTGTAAAATTTTGAAAAACGAAAAAACAAAGCCCGTAGAGATTTAAATAAGCTCAAACTGTGCATTACTACATTTAAGCGACACACCTTGTATTACATTTTATTTTAACAATTTTCATGCATCTTCTTTAGAGGGTTAGTTTACTTTGAAAAATAACAAGTAAATTGCCACTTGAAATTTTTCCTTAAGCCTTGATCACGTTCATCAAAAACCCCGGGGCATCATTTAGTCATAACGTCACACCACAGGGACGCAACCAGCTGATATTTTCGGGAGGGGCAAAATGAATGCAACTTGTACTATATTCGGGGGAGGTAAAATGATTGTAACTTGTTTTCGTACCTAACAACTAAACGTGCTTTTGAAAATTTTTGGGGTGGAAATTGCTCGGCGGCACCCACCCCGATTGCGGGCCTGCCTCACAACAAAAAGTTCAAACCCAAAAGTTTCCGCAGTTTTTTAATCGAAGATGTTTCTTTAAAGAATTCGATTAGTTCTCTATAGCTCTACCTGGCGGCAAGTTATGATTGGTCCGAGCCACAATATTGGCTTTGCATTTTTGAAAGGGTTTATGAAATTGGAAAACGTCGTAATGTGCAAAGATATACAGGCATCATCCTTCTAAACAGCAATGGCTGCTAGCATAAGATATAACGCAAAAGTGTGACACAAAATGAGTAATAAACCTTGCCACACGTATCTCAGTGCTGTTGTCAAAATGTACTTAGGATAAACTGTCTAAATGTACTTAGGATAAACAATATACCAAGTATGATGATCCGATCTGCAGCATAAATGCCAAACAACTGCTTGCAGCATCCACGTCCGGCGTACTGACAAGAATTTGGAAGCAGATTACCACCCGTTGTCCGAGTGTATGGAACACGTGACCAAGTGGTTCGACAAACACGAGCCAGCAACGACAGGAAATGTACCGAGAAAGGTGTTTCTTGCAACGGATGATATCAATGTTTATAAAGAGGTAGTGAACAGGTGCTGAAGTATTGTAGTATTTACAAATGTTTTACAATTCGGAGATGTGTGCTTCTAAGATATTAAACCGACATTCTATTTGATTAAGAGCTGATGACGCCTACTTAGTAGGCGAAATATATACTGTAAGATCTTAGTGTCTGATTCTTTGCTGAGAAAGGATTCCTTCCTTTCGGTAGACAGTATTTTTCAGAAACATTAGGTAAACGCATAACTAGGAACATTATCTTTGAAACTCAAAAGTAACAACTTATTTGCAAACTTGTTGTTAGGTATACCGATTATACGTTCATTTATTCTCGCCAACACATCATCAGTGCCGAAGTGTCGTCACGTGGCAGCGATGTAAGCTGGAGGGGAATAGCAGAGGACGTGTACCTTCTGAGCGAGACCGATTTTCTTATTTGCACGTTCAGCTCAAACGTAAGTTTGCTTGCTGAGCAATACGATTGCATGAAGTAGCTGAATTCGTTTTTCCTGGAAAAAACACTTTGACCAAAAGTCTTGATTGACGAGGTGCTTTGTTCCAATCTTATGCAATAGGCGTCTGAATTAAATTTATAGGCCATTTTTTTCATTTCATTAAAGTTTTCATTAAAGTGCTGCAGCGACATAGATGCAAACTATTTCCTTGCTCGTCAAGTTCTTTGCGCTCACAACTTTTTCAAAAACAACCGAGTCCGAAAGTATGGTATGAGTTTTTCATGCTGGTGTGGATTTGCTCATATCGTGCGGATTTGCTCTTTCTAATCGCGTTAAAAATTTTTCAAAGACCAAGGTTTTTTCGTGATATTTTAAGTACACCAGTAGAACAGATATCACTGTTTCCGTGACAATCTCAATAATGTAACATTCGTGCAGTAGAATTTTAAGGAACCGGAAAATGAAACACGTTAACTACTTATCATCAAGCCTGGCATGACTGAGGAATTGCAGTACATTTTGACATTTTCCACCTTTGAAACAATGCTCAAGCTAGAAATATATGGTGAGTAGTTGCTGCTCAAGTTAAATTCCTACGCATCATAAGCTTTTTACCACAAACACGAACGCATTTACTGATTAGTTTTCTTGAATAGTAACCCAATAAGAAATCCGTCAGTTAAAAAAAACTGCTTGTTTGCATGATTCAAATTAGGTTGCAATTTCATATTGGGAAATGCTGAAATCCAGTAGTTATTTTCATATCTTCGTGCTTAGACAAACTTCCAGACGTTCTGATCACGTGGACGAACCATCATTGCAGGGATCTCCATATTCGATGGAGAAGTGGTTTGACATCCAGGCTCTTATGATATTAACAGCTGCGTACTTGTTGAACTCTTTTTAGTTCCTACGCATAGGTGAGGATCTGGACAATGACCGTTATGAAGACTGAAATCTTGGAGGGGTTTGAAACTCCTTGATTTGTGACCACAGAATGATGATGTTCGCGCAATACTGCATTTGTTAATCAACCCGTGTATCATTTTCTTTGTTCTGCTTTCTGTCAATCGTAAGTACTCCCCAGAGTATTTGGAACTCGCTATTTTTAGCGTGCTCTGACTTTTGTAGAGACAGAATTCCTTAGTTTTTTCAGTGCTAAATGACATTCCACCTTCATCATGCGCAGCTGCATGCAGTAGGTTACCAATTACGTTCATGTGGGAGATCCTGGTCAGATAATGTAGACCAGTGCTCTTCAACTTTTTCGTTACGGGTGCACCCTTAAAGATGTTTTGACGAACTCATGCACCCTATTTACTTAAACACTTAAACTCATGCACCCTATTTACTGACACTTCCCCGTGGCCCCCACGTAATTGCGCCCATGTCTGTATGTACCCTGGTCTAAATAAGCAAGTCCCCTAATTCAGTAACTCAGCTAAATAATTCAATTCATAATGGCTCATAGTCTGTTGCTTATGAATCACAAATAATAATCTAGATACAACAATTAGCTTAATGTGATGTGATGCTTATGCACCACAGTTTAGAATCTGCAAAGTCTCGGTTAAATCCTGAAAGTCATTGGTTGGTTAATGGTTCATTTTTTCTAACAGAAAGTTTTTGTAAAAATTATCTGTTTAGTGTGACAAGTTTGTGATGCACCTTTGTGAACACTTTCTTAGTGGGGCACCCTACGCATATTTTGGTGCACCCTAGGGTACACCGTGCACACCGGTTGAAGAGCGCTGACGTAGACAACACCGGACCTCCCTCAAAGAGCAAACAGTTGACTTTGAGGCCGGCGAAAAAGACACCCTCGTCTGGGAATGCTTAAAACTCAATCACTATTTTCTGAAGAAAATTAGCGACCATACGTAGTACGTATTACGTACCATTAAAAGAGTTCAACAACACCCACAGCAAGCTGTTTTGACTAATTGCTATTGCTACGGATATAAACGTCCTTGCAGTAATGTAATGACTATCTAGCCAATAGCAAATTATCCGATGTTTTCTCAAGGGACAACCGGTCCCATCTTTTAGCGGTCGACTAAGAAACGTAGACGTCTTTTGCATACACCCTAGATTTCTCCACATAATTGTTGAGTGAAAATTTGGTCTTTAGTGCTACGGCCAGTACGGAAACCGCATTGTGATTCCTCCAGTTTTGGTTTAGTTACCCCGCGGCATTTTTCCAAATCGCTTGGGATAGATTTTTTAAGAAGGCTGAGGAGACAAAGTCCCTGCGCAGCGGTTAGTACATTTTCTTCTGTCTCCTTTCGTCTGAATAGGAATGATCACACCTGTTTATCATCCTTCAATGACCTAGATCGCTAGGACACTTGACACAATCAATTTAGATCTAAGCAGCATAGATTATTTGCCGCAGAGACGACTAATGTTTTGCTGAAGCACTTTGATGACTTAACAGTAAGTGTAATCGAGTTTCTGTCCGAAAAGTGTATCATCTTTATATCAAGAATTTCCTAACCACTGCTGTGTGTTCACAAAGATGATATGCTGTCTGGAAGGTCTTTTCCTACGTCCTTGTCCACCCGAGTCCCACACTTTAATTAATAGAACCTTTTAGTCCTGCACATACGTGTAAGGCCGGTTGATTTTTGCAGACGTTACTTACAGATAACCAAGTAGTGATCGGTCGACAGTTCTTTAACTCTTTCGTCGCGAATGTGCAACACTACTTGGAACAGGTTAGCTGAGACGATGCAGAAATCAACCATTTTCCCAGCGAATCTCTGCACCAGGCGTACTTGTGCAAATCTGTGTGCTGGAAAAAAGTTCCTAATGCAAAGTGCGTTGTTGCAACACGATTGCAGAAGCTTTCGGTTATCGGTTAGATTGGCATTACCATGCTGACCGGTGGCACACTTCCACTCACAACGTCAATACCAACCTGAACATCAATCTTTGCGGATTCGTTAAATTTAACCTAGTGGTGGACAAATTTTCATAAAAGGGGCACAAGCCAGTCTTTTGCCAAACCAAACGAGTTTTAAAAGAAACTTACACAAGTCATTACAGAACACTACTTGTTTATACATGATTGTCTGTGAGGACAACACCAAGTAGAACAATCCTATCTGTGATTGGTCTATCTTAGTGGTGAACCGCGACACTGGTTAAACAAGGGGAAAACCCACCACGCTAAGTTTTCTTCTCTTATTTCGCGATATTGATTTCAAAGAGTTGGCGGACCGGATGAAATGGCTTGACTGGCCGGATTTGGCCCCCGGACCGTAGTTTTCCACCACTGTTTTAATCCTTGACAGGGCATTACTATTTTTCTCGAATTTTGGTACTGTGGAGTTGAGTTTGGGTTATATACCTGTACGAAGTACAGGTAGCAGCTTCAGCATATCACACACTTCCTCCAGTGGCATGGATTTCAGGTTGCCGGATGTCCTTGAGCACCAAGGACTTTCCTTGAATTGCCATCAAAACTGCTTATGTCCTCGATCCTTCAAAGACAATTTATTGTCCTTGAGTATTTTCAGCGTTCTTTACAGTTCTTGAACAGTTGTGAAATTGTTCATTAATGAACTATTTATTGCACTTACCATTCAAGGATCAAGACTGAACAATGTAATTGAACAGAACAATGTGTAGATTTGTTCCATCTTATCGTAAAAAGTGCCAATTGCTGTTCAGCAATGTTTGTTTGAAAAATCTGCCACACCGCTATATCCTAAAAGTATTCAACGTAGGCATGAAGTAAAATTTCAATAATCACAAAATGACAAAATGTCCTTGAAAAAATTTCAAGTGATCTGGCAATCCTAGACCAGAGGCGGATCCAGCCAGTTAGGTTAAGATTAAGGGGGGCGATTTCAGTAATATTTGGCAGTCAAGTCTCATAATGGCTTCGCTACTGTAAGAGAGATCAAGTATACTTCAAACACTGCTGTGACAAAACAATAGATGACAAAATGGCCTTTTATCGCGAATGCTGTTTTCCGAATTGTAATAATCATGGTGAGTAAATTTACTTTCGTAGCAGGCCCGCTCCTGCCCTAGATGGATTCTTCATACAGGCTACCAGCGTGGGATTTACGAGTGCCACTACCCCAGTCTGCGAAGACATTCCTGTGTCAACGCCGGAATAGGAAAGCTTTCATGCGAGCACTAAACGCCCCAAGTCGTCGCGGCAACAATGCATCGTCTACACGAGGTGGCGAGACGACACCCCAAGCACACACAAAATTCCACACACTTATCATCCAGCTACATAGCCTCAACGCTAAATTAAAGTGATCACGACAGTATCCAGTCAATGTCGTTTGATTTCCTCAACTCGTTCTTGGCCCCGTGTGAGTGAAGTGATGTTCCGATTTCCAGTCACCAGGTTATGACACGATTTCCGGTTTTTAAGTGTTTACAAGAGTAGAAACACTTTGCGCTGACTCCTTTCGTTATTCAAGATGCGTAGTGACGCAACGTGGGGCTTCCATTTGTGGATAGTTGGTGGAGGTGACTGTCACGGATTTATCGAAATAACACATCTGTTTAAAGCCCGGACGCAGTGTTTGTTGACGAAAGCCACGGCGCTTGCGCGATGCTCTTGATCGGGCTCGGACATTTTATGTTAGTAACTGCGCAAGTAAAACATTTCGGTAACCCGGTCGCGGCATTTGAACAACAAAGTCTGTGAGATATTGAGCGTGCCACAAAGTGGCGTTGCGGCGTGCAATATTTACGTCGAGAGTCGGGTTGCCAGATGGCCAGTATTTCACCGGTCTGGCCGGTATTTTACTGCAAACTTGGCAGTGGCCGGTAAGAGGCCAGTATTTTAAAAATCCGTGCCTGCAGCACGGAAATTAAAAATACCAGCCTCTTACCGGCCACTGTCAAAGAAATGAATGCATTGTCTAAAAAACGTTATTTTCAAAATTGTTATTCGAGCATACCATGCCATTGAATATGCATTTACCAATTACGACACAACTTGGATCTGTCACTGTTGAACCAATGGCCGCTATTTTTGCAAAACGCATCTGGCAACCCTAGTTGAGAGGCCCGGCAATTGTATCTGCTTTATTGGCAGACACACATCAATATAGGCCTACTACACATGAGAGGAGAAGACGAGTGTGGCGCTATCACTTTTCTTGGAGCATCAGAATCGGAGAATATTTCGGTGCCTTCTGCCACATATCCACTTTAATTTATTACCAATCAAATTCTTCTATCCATTTTATGAAAAGTGATGTTTTATTTTGCTGAGAAGAACGTGAGAAGTAGATTGGAAACGGTTGAATGCGTTCAACTCGTAAATCAATCAAAAATATTTATCAATGCGTTGCGGGTTCCACAGTTAAACCCAGAAGTTAACGGTTTTCTCAATAAAAATATTGTAACCATGATTTCCAGTCAGAAACAACCAAAAAGAATTGGGGGCACCCAACGCCCCAAGCCCTCGTGGCATCGATCAATGTCTCCACAAGGTGGCGAGCCGATACCCCAAGCACGCACAAATTTCCACACACCAAAATGTTATAATGTTGTCTGCTACGGCTGATCAGCGCAAGCACTGACCGCAATGACTACATTACCAATTTCTGTAGCATGGTCAAACTGCTGCACAAGCTCGAAAAACGCAGTTGTTAACATAGAAGCATTCATGAATTTGATAATGTCTCAGCAGGGAAAAGGAAAACTAAATGTTTTCCGGACCTCCAGGCCCGTAACCAGCTTGGGACACCACACCAGGGGGGGCGAAAGAGTTTTCTAAAAGGGGGACAAATTTTTTAAACTATGTCCAATAGTTTCAAAATACGTCCAACACATATTTCTTGTGTGGGCAAAAATGTTTCTAAGGGGGGCTTCGCCCCTTCTGGATACGGGCCTGTGGACTTCTATACATCACAAAAAACAAAAATTGTCTTGCGTACTTTATCCGCATTCTCAATTCTTGTGTACTTTAGCAAAATTCGATCTTGCAAACCAGGGTGTGCGCCAGCCAACCCAGCCGCACACCTCCAATCCTCAACTGCTCGTATTTGACGAGTCCTTAGCGCAACCTGATTTTGCAGTTGTAAATTACTTTGACGTTGTTATGAGTGTGTTTCACTCCCCTGTTTTAACGCGCAGTCTGATATTTTGCACTTATGAACTGCTGTGTCGTAGCCTTTAATTTGTTTTTCTCTGATAGCCTAACTTGGAGCGCTGATAGTTTATATTCAGTGCAACGACATATAAAAAAGAGGGAGTGGATGTAGAGAAATATGCATTTTATGTCAACAAACTTCGCCAAAACGTTGGTTTGGAAACATGGAAATGACGTCAAATTGTGACGTCACAGACAGCGCACACCAAATACAAATGACCACC